>Ga0209221_1000014_pt1 | contig 112806 bp, 104 predicted proteins | sample BlaSpr_A8_Ref_O2_FD_187989 | JGI IMG/M metagenome (GOLD analysis project Ga0209221, IMG submission 187989) | Forest soil microbial communities from Thunder Bay, Ontario, Canada - Black Spruce, Ontario site 2_A8_Ref_O2 (SPAdes) (version 2) | ecosystem: Environmental > Terrestrial > Soil >...
TCGTAGCTAGTTAAGGAGACTTCCTGTGCAAAAGTTTGGAGCATTTCTGGCAGTGCTCGCGGGTTTGGGCGCGTGTGCCGCGGCCCAGGCTCAAACGGCAGTTTCGTCCGACAGCAATCATATCGTCATATACCGAGAGAACGTGGTTAGCCGCACAACTCGGGCGGTGAGCTACAAACACCGCAGTGGATCAACAAAAATTGATTTTGCAGGCACCGATTTGATGGCTTCCGCACGGGGCGAAGCGTACGTGGACAGCAAGCGCGGGGCTATCGCAATCAAGGCCGAGTTTTCCGGGCTGGAGAGGCCCACGGCGTTTGGCAATGAGTATCTGACCTATGTGTTGTGGGCGATTTCGCCGGAAGGGCGTGCGATGAACATTGGCGAAGTGTTGGTGGGCGAAAATCACCGCAGCAAGCTCGATGTGACTACCGACCTGCAGGCGTTCGCGATGATCGTAACCGCGGAACCTTATTACGCGGTGCGGCGGCCGAGCAACGTGGTAGTGCTGGAGAACGTGATTCGTCAGGACACCGTCGGCGCCAGCGAGGCGGTGGACGCGAAATTCGAGCTGATTGATCGCGGCGGATACATCCCCACGGGCTATAACTTCGATCCGGTTGTTTTGAGTGCGCAGCTGCCTTTGGAATTCTACGAGGCGCGCAATGCGGTGCGCATCGCTCGGTCGGCTGGGGCGGAGACTTATGCAACGACCAGCTATGAGAACGCCGTCACGCAATTGAGAGTGGTGGACGGAATGGCGGGGATGCGGCACGTCGAGACCAAAGAGCTGATTGCGAAATCGCGTGAAGTGGTGCAGACGGCCGACGACGCGCGCGAAATCGCAGTGAAACGCGAGGATGCGGACCGCTTGGACGCCGAGAGGGACGCGGCGGCGGGAAAAGTCGCCGATGCTAACGCCAAGTCCGATGCGGACATGCGGGCTCGCCGGCACGCGGAAGAAGAACGGGCTGAAGCTGACCGGCGTCGTGCCGATGCCGATCACGCCGCGGCTGCGGCGCAATTGCAGACGCAGGCTGCGCAAGCAGATGCGGACCGGAATCGAGCTGCGGCGGCGAATTCGGATCAGGCTGCGGCTGCGGCACAACTGGCGGCGCAGGCTGCTCAAGCGGACGCGGATCGCAATCGAGCCGCGGCGGCAAATTCGGATCAACAACTGCAGCAAGCGGTGCAGGGTCGTGAAGAACTGCGCGCGAAATTGCTGCAACAGTTCAACGCCATTCTTTCGACGCGCGACACGGCTCGTGGGCTGATTGTGAATTTGTCGGACGTGCTTTTTGATACCGGGAAGTACACGCTTCGTCAGGGCGCGCGTGAGAAGCTTTCCAAGATTTCGGGGATTGTGTTGGCTTACCCGGACTTGCGGCTGGCGATTGAGGGGAACACCGACAGCGTCGGCGGCGACGCTATGAATCAGACCTTATCGGAACAACGCGCGAAAGCAGTATTGGACTATCTAGCCTTGCAAAACATTCCTACGACGTCCATGACGTCGCAGGGATTCGGCAAGACGCAGCCGGTCGCTTCGAACGATACGGCGGAAGGGCGTCAGCAGAATCGCCGCGTGGAGATGATTGTTTCGGGCGACGTAATTGGAACGGCGGTCGGGCCTGTGTCGCAAAATTTGCCGCCGGGAAGCCGGCCGTAACTTTCCAGGTTCGACGATTCGAGCAGAGTTGAAAGTTGGGAGATAAAATCGAAAGGTCACCGCTCATTGAACTTCGGTGACCTTTCCTTTTGTAAAGATTACTTTCATGTCGGGATAGAAATAGATCTGCTTGGCACCGAGCTTGACGATCTTTCGCCGCTGGCCGAGGATTTCGATCACTTGGTCGGTCGGTTGGTTCAGGGCGATGGTCTTTGGCGGCGCGGCTGGTTGCGCGGGCGGCGTCACGTTTTCCGCAAAGCTCGGTCTGCTCTTCGCTCATCCCGATGTCATACCGCTAGAATGTTCGGTTCATTTTGATGCGGTTGCTACCGAGTTTTGCTAGCAGTTGGAAATCGCGCGTCGATCCTTCGCATCCCCGAATCTCATTGCGACGAAGTAGCGAAGTGGATACATAGTTGATGATTGCGGCCTCGGGCCTGTCGGCTCGCCTTCCACAATTTTTGAAACTGTTCGACCGTATCCTCGGACACTCAAGCGTGGTAACGACCGTGAAGGTCTACCAGCGCACCATGACTGAAGATTTTCGCAGCCCGCCCGATCAAATTGCTTCTCCGTTGTTACCAGATGTTACCAAACCGGCTTTGGCGAACTGACCTAGAATTGATTCGAATGAGCGGCCTGAGACATATCCTCGGCCACTCAAGCGTGGTAACAACCATGAAGGTCTATCAGCACACCATGACTGAAGATTTTCGCGGCCCGCTCGATCAAATCGCTTCTCCGTCGTTACCAGATGTTACCAAATCGGCTTTGGCGAACTGACCTAGTATTGATTTGAAAGGGGTTGGAGCCGAGGCCCGGACTTGAACCGGGGACCTGCCGATTACGAATCGGCTGCTCTACCAACTGAGCTACCTCGGCGCCTGCTCGACTGTAACATCGGCGCAAAAAAACTGTCAAACTTTGGGCGCGTGGTGTGCGGTTCGCAGGAACGGCCCGGCAGCGGTCGTGCGAGTGCGCTGGGTAGGAGCGGCCAGCCGCCGCGAAGCGCTCGCTGCGGCTGCGCGGAGTGCGCGTTCACGGAATTATTCAGCGCGAGATGGGATACATCAGCCAGGCGACGCCCAGGCCAACCAGCACGAACAACGCGAAGGACCACAGCACATATCTCACGCCGCCCGCACGCGTGCGTTGCGAGAGGCACGCCAGCGCCAACGAAACCAGCAGCGCGAACAGAAGCATCGCGCCAAAATGGCTGAGCCGCAGCACACTGTTGAGGAAGATAAAAGCGCCACAAATCACTCAGCCTCTCCTGCCGGTCGAGATCTCGATCGTATCCAGCACCGCCAGCAAGTTCACCACGCCCGCCGCAGCGATGAAGCGCGTGCCGTAATCTCCCGCAGCTCGCGAAACATCCGGACCCGCGGCCTCGAAAAACCGCGAAAAATAATAGAACACGCCCGCCCCGGCATCCGCCAGAAAACCGAGCGTGCCGAATGGATCGCCAGAATGTGGAGGAAACACATTGCCGCGCAGCAAATATCCACTAACGACGAGTCCGGCGACCGCACAGAAAAATACCAGCGCTCGGCCCCAGCGCCCCAGGAGCAAATGTCCGAGGCCGGGCACAAGCCACGCTGCGATAGCCGCGAACAACGCGAGCGCGGCGCGACCTGCATGTGCGCCCGAGGCCTGCCGATGCCGCGCCGCCGCGACGCTTTGGTCGCCGGCAGCCGGATTCACGGGCGATTCGCTGACGGGACTTCGATCGCCTGAAATTTGGTCCCCGGCCGCGTGCTCGCCGGAATTTTGATTGATGGAATTATCGCTGAGCGCTGCTTCGTTGCCGGGCACTTCGTTCACGGTCACCTAAGCCAGCAACGGAAGAATTTCTTCCTGGATGGCGCCGGTAACGCGCGCTTCGTTCTCGCCGACGTACACATTCACTTCACTGCGCACGCCGAATTCGGGCAGATAAATTCCGGGCTCGACCGAAAAGCAGGTGTGCGGCGCGATTTTTCGATCGTCGCGCGTTTCCAGGCCGTCCATATTTGCGCCGTTTCCGTGAACTTCTTGGCCGATGCTGTGCCCGGTGCGGTGCACGAAATATTTTCCGTAGCCAGCTTTGCGAATCATTTCGCGCGTCACGCGGTCCACTTCCCAGCCGTGCACGGCGCGTTTCTTCGCCACCGCGTCTTTGACGAATTCAATCGCGGCGTTGCGCGCGTTCTTCACGATGCGAAAAATTTTGGCGTAGGAATCCGGCACGTGCTCGCCCAGGTAGCCCACCCAGGTAATGTCGTAATACACGCTGCCTGGGCGGTTCAGCTTGGCCCAGATATCGAGCAGCAACAGATCACCGGCGCGTATGGGGCGTGAGCCTTCCGCCCGTGGCTCGTAGTGCGGGCTGCCATTGTTCGGTTGCACGGCGACGATCGGCGGCTCGGCCGTGGTGAGTCCGCCCGCGCGAATTTGTTCGACGATCCACTGTTGCAACTCATATTCCGTCAGCGGCTTGCCTTCCCGCACAAATTTCGCGGCGCGCTGAAAAGCTTCGCGGGTGATGCGGTCAACGATTTTGCCGGCCTCGCGATGCCCCTGGAATTGCTCTTCCGACCAGCTGGCTTCGAATTTCTGCACCAGGTCCGCCGAGCTCACCACTTTTTTCTTCAACTTGCGTATTAGCTCGATCGTTCCCGCGTCCACCAGGCCGATGTAAGGAATATTATTCTCCGGAGAATATTGCATCGCGACGGTTTTGCTGCCGGAGAGCAGCTTCGGCAGCATTTTGTGCAGCTCTTCCCATCCGGCGTACAAGATTTTCTTGCCTTCCAGAGAATCCAGCGTGCCCTGTTCAATTTTGTGCACCAGCTTGCGCGCCTCGCCTTTGGCAGGGATGAAATAGAACCAGCGCCGCGTGACCATGCCGTTCGGGTCGAGGCCCAGGATGTTTCCCGCGATCGGATCGCGATGATGATGGTCGCAAAAAAGCCAGCCGTCGAGTTTGGCGGCCCGCAATGCAGTTTGAATGGCCTTAATTTCGGGCATTTCGTCAGTCCTTTGCTTCCTTCGCCGGGCGTTTTGCCGCTGCAGCCAGCGCCAACACTTGCTCGCGTTTCACACCGGCAACAATGACGCGCTTCCTGCGGCTTTTTTCGCCCGCAACGATTCTAACAGCGGCCCGCGGCACGTTCAAACGCTCGGCAAGCAACTGCCCAAGCGCCTGGTCCGCGCGATCGTCCACCGGCGGCGCGGTAAGGCGGATTTTCAGAGCGTCCCCGTGCTCGCCTTCGATGGCGGCGCGGCTCGCCCGCGGCTGTACCTGCACGTAAAACGTCACGCTCCCGGGGCTTACTGCGGTTTCCATTTCCTTCCGCAATATCCTTGGCGCTCATCCCCTCTCATGCCCGGCGCGCGTCCGGGACCAGTGCAATTTATAACTCCTCAGAGACGAGAGAAACAGGTATACTCGCGGCCTTCGCACCTGAATCCTCGCCTGAAAAGGAGGCCGCTCATGTCCAGCACCGGTTTCGCTTTTGCGAATCCGCAACCGTCCCCCGACAACTTTAACACTTTCGACCCCAAGGATGTTTACGCCGATTCCGCAGTGGTAGCCACGCCGGTGACCGAAGCGATTCCCCCGCCGTGGAAAAATCCTCCGGTGATGGCCTTGTCCGACGTGCTCGGAAATGCGGTGGTGCAGCAAATCGAGTCTTCCGGGCAAATCGTGTTCCACTCCGTCGGCGATACTGGAGGCGTCAAGGAACCATCGCACCAGTTTGCCGTTGCCGATTGCATGACCGATGACCTGACCGGAAAAGATTACGGCAGCGGGCGCCCCGCGTTCTTTTTTCATCTGGGAGACGTCGTCTATTTCTTCGGCCAGGAACGTTATTACTACGATCAGTTCTATGATCCATACCGCGACTACGCCGGACCCATTTTCGCCATTCCCGGGAACCACGACGGCGAACTCTTCGCGAGCGATCCAGTAAAATATTCGCTGCAGCCGTTCTACGAAAATTTTTGCTCGAAGACGCCGGCGAAAGATCCTGCAGCCAAAGGCTTCGCGCGCACTACCATGACGCAAGGCGGCGTGTACTTCACGCTAAACGCACCCTTCGCGAAAATTATCGGCTTGTATTCGAATACCGGCGAATCGGTGGGCGTCATCAGCGGCGGAGTGGTTGGCACGCAGCAGACCGCATTCCTGCTGGCGCAATTGCAAGCGGCCGCCGCGCAACGCAAACAATCCGGCGCCGCGCCGTTCGCGCTGATCATCGCGGTGCACCATCCCCCGTTCACAATCAGCAGCGAACATTTTCCCAGCCCGCAAATGCTGGCGCAGATTGACGCGGCGTGCCAGCAGGCGGGCATATGGCCCGACCTGGTGCTTTCCGGTCACGCGCATCTGTACGAACGGTACACGCGCGTGATGAAGGCAGACGGACGCCAGACTCCGTACCTCGTCGCGGGCAATGGCGGCTATTTTAATTTGAGCAAGCCTAAGACCGGAAAAAATGGCGCGTTGCCGCAGCCCGGTGCGGTGGGAAATGACGGCAAGGGCAACAAGCTGACGCTGGTCGCTTACAACGACAACGTTTTCGGCTTTCTGCGGATCACCATCAGCGCCAAATCAATTCAATGCCAGGCACTCGGTGTGGATGAAACCACGCGCACCAGTTCGGTGATGGACCAATTCACTGTAGATTTGACGAAACACGTGGTCGCCAGTGCTGCGCCTGCACGCAAACCGCGCACGAAAGCGAAATCGGTGACCGTGATTAAAAGAAAAGTTCCGCGCCCTGGAGTTCATTCGCGGATGGGCAGAAAGAAGCGGCGCTAGCGAATCAGGCGACCGATTCGCGCGGGCCGAACAGCGCGGTGCCGACTCGAATCTCCGTGGCGCCCTCTTCAATCGCCACTTCGAAATCGTGGCTCATGCCCATGGAAAGCACCGGCAGGGCGCGGCTGAGCCGCTGGCTCAGGTCGTCGCGCAATTCGCGCAGCTTGCGAAAATAGGGCCGCACCTGCTCAGGCTCCTCGAGAAACGGCGGAATGGTCATCAGCCCGACAAATTCCAGATGAGCGAATGGCGCGATGCTCGTCGCCAGCGATAGCAGGCCCGCTTCGGCGATACCGCTCTTGGCTTCTTCGTCGGCGAGGCGGACTTCGATCAGCACCGGCAAGCACTTCCCTTCCGCGTCCGCTGCAGCGTGAAGTTTTTTCCCGAGCGCCAGATCATCCAGCGAATCCACGCGCCGAAAAATGTGCGCCGCGCGACGCGCCTTGTTGCTCTGCAAGTGGCCGATCAGATGCCACGTCGCATCGAGGTCCGCCACCTTCGGCTGTTTCGCCTCCCATTCCTGCACGCGATTTTCGCCGAAGTGCCGCAACCCGACTTCATAAGCCGCGACGATGGATTCGGCGGGATGAGTCTTCGACACCGCCACCACCGTGATTTCGTCCGCGCGTCGGCCACAGCGCAAGGCAGCGCGCGCGACGCGTTCCTGAATTTGCTCCCAGTTCGCGGCGATCGCTGCAGCCTGATTCGTCATCGGGCGATTCTAACATGGCAAAAACCAGGACACCCGCCGCGCAAGTCGCGCCCGTTTCACTGGTCGCGGGTTGCGAATCACTACTCACCGATCACTACTCACTAATCACCAGCCGCGCGCCACGTCTGCTGAACCGCATCCCTATGCTAGACTGTGCTTCAACTACATGCCTACCCGCGGCAAATTCATCGTTCTCGAAGGAATTGACGGCTCGGGGAAACGCACGCAGCTCGAAATGATTGCGCGCGCGTTCTCAGCACGCGGCATCGCCTTCACGCAAGTGAGCTTCCCGCGCTACGACGGATTTTTCGGCAAGCTCGTGGCGCGTTTCCTCAACGGCGAATTCGGCCCGCTGGAATCGGTCGACCCGCATTTCTCCGCGCTGCTTTACGCAGAAGACCGCCGCGAATCGCGTCCAGCCCTGGAATCGGATCTTGCAGCGGGTAAAGCTCTGCTCGCAGACCGTTACATCGCGTCCAACCTGGCGCATCAGGGCGCTCGCGTTCCGCCAGCCAAGCGCCGCGAATTTCTGGCGTGGCTCAAAGCACTCGAATATCGCCTGTTCGCGCTGCCGGCCGAAGACCTGGTGATCTACTTGCGCGTGCCCGCCGAAGAAGCGCACCGCCTGGTGGGTGAAAAAGCCAAACGCCAGTACACCGAACTGCGCCGCGACCTGCAGGAAGCGGATCTGCAACATCTGCGCGCGGCTTCGGATGTTTACGACGAGCTGGCGCGCCAGCCCAACTGGGTGAAGATCGAATGTTACGACGAGCAGACCGGAGCCCTGCGCGCTCCGGAAGAAATTCATAAGGAGATCTTGGCCGCGATCGAAGCGCGTGTGTTCCCCGCGCTGCACGTCAGCCGCTGATCCCATGGGCTTCAACGAATTTCTCGGGAACGAACGTATCGTCACCGCGCTGCGCGGGATGCTGCGCCGCGATCGCGCGCCTGGCGCACTACTCTTCACCGGACCGCGCGGTATCGGCAAATACACGCTGGCACGCATGTTCGCGCAAGCCGCGAATTGCGAGCGCGTGCAGGATGATTTCTGTGGTGAATGTGAATCCTGCAAGCGCATGGCCCCCCTCACCGATCCCGCCGCGTTGGTTGCGGCCGGACTGACGGAGCGCGGCGAATCCGCGGATGCTTCGATGGTCGAGCGTATGCCGCTGATTATCGAGCCGCATCCCGATGTGTGGCTGCTGGTGCCCGATCCGGTGCGTCGCCTCGCGCCCGTCGCGCGCCCCATGATTCGCGTGGGCCAGTTGCGCGCGGTGCAGCGCGCCGCGTATTTCAAACCGCAAGGCCGCCGCCGCATCTTTATCCTGGACGACGCGCACACCATGCGCTGGAACGATGCCGACCTGTTCCTGAAAATCCTGGAAGAGCCGCCGGAAAGCGCAACGCTGATTCTGCTGGCGCCCACGCCCGATTCCGTGCTGCAAACCATCCGTTCGCGCTGCCTGCAATTTCATTTCGCGCCGGTGGCTGTCGAGCAAATCGAAGCGTTTCTCGCCGAGCGCACCGAGGCCAAGTCTGCGGAGCGCAAGCTCGCGGCGCAACTCGCGAGCGGCAGCCCGGGCATGGCGCTCGCGCTAGACTTGCAAGAATCCGCGCGCTTGCGCCGCAGCGTCCTGAGCCTGCTGGAAAAAACCATCAACGGCGGAAAGACCGCGGAAATTTTCGCCGCTACCGCACAGCTCGCCAAGCAGGAAAAGGAATCGTTTGAAAATATCCTGACGCTGTTCTATAGTTTGCTCACAGACCTTCTTGAACTTTCCCAAGGTCCGAAGAGCAGTCTCGCTCGAAATCCCGATTTACGCCGTGAACTGGAAGCACTCAGCAGGAAAATCGATTTCGCGTGGGTCTCGCGGGCTACCCAAGGGTTGGATCGCCTGGAAAACCGCCTGAAGCGCAACATTAGCCGCCAGCTGGGGCTGGACGCGCTACTGCTTTCGTTGAGCAACCGCTAGGGCGTTCTGGCGAATTCGTGCTTTTTTTGCAAAATGACTGCAACCGAAAACCTTTTTCCACAGTCATAACAGGGAGTAGCAACTGGAAGGAGCATCCATGGTAAATCGTAAGCTTTTTCGTCCTACTCTTACTGACGTGAAGGAACAATTCCCAGCCCGTCCTATTCAAGCCGTCCCGGCGCAAGCAACGCAGCGCAAGAAGCCTGCGCCGCCCGAACAAACTCATGCGGAAAATTTTTATTTCGTAAAGCAAATGCAATCTCGGACTCCTGTAGCCGTGGTGCTCACTGACGGTGAAATCCTGCGCGGCAGCGTGGAATGGTACGACCGGGATTGCATCAAGCTGACGCGCTACGGCAGCCCCAACCTGCTCGTTTACAAGCACTGCATCAAGTACCTTTATAAAGAGGGTGAAGACGCAGCGCAGGGCGGCGTGAACGGATCCAATGGCAGCAACGGTTCGGGCGGCTCGGACGAATAACAATTAGATCGTGGAAAATAATTTGTATTCTGGCGCGCACGCGGGATGCGGCTTGGCGTTCCGCGTGTGCGCTACGCAGGCCGCTTCTTGCGGTTCTTCCTGAAGGGTCCCACAAAAAACGTCATTAGAGCCTTGCCCACCAGGCGGTGCGCGTCGTCGGTAATGTCGCAATCCACCACGGCAACGTGGCGCCCAATGCGCACCACAATCGCTTCGGCGGTGACGCTGCCTCCCTCGACTGCCTCCAGATAATTAATCTTCATCTCGATGGTCGCAACTCGCGTGCCGCGCGGAGCCGTCATATACGTCGCGAGGCCTCCCGCGGTATCCGCCAGCGCCGCCAGCACGCCGCCGTGGACCACGCCGTGCACTTGCAAGTGTTTTTTGCCGACGCGCATGCGCAGCACGACTTTGCCGCGCTCCGCCGCGACCAACCGAAATCCAAAATGTTTGGTGGTTTGATTTTCGCGCAAGCGCCAGCGCATCTGTTCGGCGGCCATGCGCTCTAGAGATTTAGATTTCAGCGATTGAGATTGAGATTCGGACTTGGATTGAGATCGAGGTTGCGCCATATCAATATGCCGTCAGGCCTCCGTCAAGTGGGAACGAAACTCCGGTGACCCAGGACGCATCTTCCGAAGCCAAATACACCGCCATCATCGCCACATCATCCGGCTTGCCCAGCCTTCCGATGGGAATTTCCGCGATGCGTTTCTGAATTTCCGCTGGAGCATTCGCCGTCTGTTGAATCGACTGCATCCCCAATTCGGTTGCGACCAGAGTCGGACAAATGCAGTTCACGCGGATTTTCTCGTGCGCGTGGTCCAGCGCCATCGCGCGCGTCAGACCGGAGACTCCCGCCTTCGCGGCGCAGTACGCCGCGCGATCTTTGCGCGCCACCAGGCCCAACACCGAGCCAATGTTGATGATGGAGCCGCCGCCAGCCCTCCGCAGCGCGACCAGCGCAGCCCGCGAGACGAAGAACGTTCCGGTCAAGTTCGCGGCCAGCACTCGCTCCCAATCGGCATCGGAGGTGTGCTCCACGGTGGCAACCACCACCGCGCCGGCGTTGTTCACAATCGTATCCAGCCGCCCAAAATGCTTCTCCGCAGCTGCCAGCGCGCCTTCCACCGACGCTCGCTGAGTGACATCACACGAAATCGCGATCGATTTGCCACCGCCCGCCGCCGCTGCCGCAATTTCCGCCGCCACAGCATCCAGCGGCTCCCTCCGGCGGCCCGCCACAGCCACCTGCGCACCCTCCCGCGCGAACGCCAAGGCGCACGCCCGGCCGATGCCGGTTCCTCCGCCGGTGATGAACGCCACTTTGCCTGAAAGTCGCAGCATCGAGAAGGCCTGTTGGCCCGTCTAATGTCAGACGGAAGGCGAGAATCTAGCATCCGGCCGCCCCCGGTGCAAGCGACGGCAAGCGAACGGCTACGCTTGCTGCTCGCGAGGGATGACTGTTACAGTGCCGGGAGGTCCCATGAAAATCGGAATCACCTGCTATCCAACGTACGGAGGCTCAGGTGTCGTAGCTACGGAGCTGGGCATCGAACTCGCGGCGCGCGGCCATGAGATCCACTTCATCAGTTACGCGATGCCCATCCGCCTGAGCTCCACGCATGAACGCATCTACTTCCACGAAGTGGAGGTGACTTCCTATCCGCTTTTCGACCACCCGCCCTATACGCTGGCGCTCGCGACCAAAATGCTGGAAGTTGCGGAACAGGCGGGGCTGGATTTGCTGCACGTGCATTACGCGATTCCTCATTCCGTCAGCGCCCTGCTGGCGCGCATGATGGCCATGCCGAAGAAGCTGCCGTTCATCACCACGCTGCATGGCACCGATATTACGCTGGTGGGCAGCGACCGCAGCTATCTGCCGATCACGCGGTTCTCGATCGAGCAAAGCGATGGCGTCACATCCATATCCAACTACCTGCGCGAACGCACGATTCGCGAATTCGAGATCAAGCGCCCCATCGAAGTGATCCCTAACTTCGTGAATTGCGACCAATACACGCGTTGCAGAGACCAATCCGGCCGCCAGCAATGGGCCAAGAACAACGAGCCCATCCTGATGCACCTTTCGAATTTCCGGCCCGTGAAACGCATCACCGATGTGGTGGAGATCTTCGCGCTGGTGCGTGAAAAAATTCCGGCGAAGCTGGTGATGATGGGCGACGGGCCAGACCGCGGCGCGGCCGAATACATCGTGCGCAGGAAGGAGCTTCAGAAGGACGTGTTCTTCATGGGCAAGCAGGACAACGTCCAGGAAAAGCTGGGCCTGGCTGATTTATTTCTACTGCCCAGCGAAGAGGAATCATTCGGACTGGCGGCGCTGGAAGCGATGGCCTGCGAAGTTCCGGTTATCGCGACGAATGTTGGCGGCGTGCCGGAAGTAGTGACCGACGGAGTGGACGGCTACCTGATCCCGCCGCACGACGTGGAAACCGGCGCCGAACGCGCACTGGAGATTCTCACCAGGCCCGACCGCGGGCGCAGCATGGGCCGCAAAGCGCGCGTGAACGCCCGGGCAAAATATTGCGCGAACGATGTGATTCCGATGTACGAGGCTTACTACCGGGCGGTTCTGCAGGCCGCACAACCTACCTCAGACGTCCCCAATGCCGGCGCCGTCAATGCGAGCACCATCAACGCCATTATCAACGATCGATAAACGGCACAACCTGCAACGACTGCAGAACTGTGTTGACGTCGTTCTGCGAAATCTTGCCCGCAGCTCCTCCGGCCGTCGTGAAGATAAACCGGAACTGGTGATCGCGATCGTCGAACGCTCGCACCGCCACCGGAACGTTCTTTCCCGGATCGCCGAACTGAAAGCCTTTCGCGTTGCTCCAATTGAAAGAATAGAACTGGCCATCGCAAGGAAGATCCAGCCCGAAAGAAAGCTTCCATAGCAGCAGCACATTGATTCTCATCGCGTCGCGCGGATTCATTACTGGGGATTGCTGCGATGGCGCAGCGTTATAGAGCGCCTGATACATTTCGAAATTCGTATTCAGAGGCTTATCGGCAAACACGTCCGCGAATCTCTGATATTCAGTGGGATTGGAAGTCTTCAGCGTGTGCATCGTGTCCACTTGCGAATCCGGATCGAAAAAAACGATCACCGGCCCAGAATCGTAAAGGAACTGCGTGTAGGTGAGCGATCCCTTCACGGCGGGGTTGCCCGGCCAAGGGGACGTGAACTCGTAGTTGTACGCCTTCACCAGCGCGGGCTTGGCGGCGCCCGGAAGCGGCGGCAGCGGCGCCAAGGGCTGCGAGAGAGGCAGCGGAACATTCGAGAGCCAGGGACTGTCGGACGCCCAAAGTTTCCCTTCGATCCAAGTCAGCGTCTGCAAGCCGTATTTCACGGTGAAGCCGGCTACCAGGAACACCAATATCAACAATATGATCGCGGGCCGCGCGCTGCTTTTGTCCTGGTCGTCGATCATTCCACCTGTTCGCTGAAAGGGATTTTGGCTTCGCCATTCTACGCTATCCGCGCGGCCCCGCAAAGTTTACCGCAGCCTGTAGTGCACGAAGCACCGCTTTTGCGCCCCGATACGATGTTGATTGCCGCGTTGCGGTTGCGTAGGCCTTGCTCCGCTCCTCGCGGGTCGAGATTTGTTTTACCTTGGCATCGCTGCGGCAAGAAACCGGAAAAATTACAATCCCGCGAATGGTTCGGCGGTGGCCAGCTCTGGAATCTCGATGTGAATCTGCGTCCCTTGGCCTTCCTGGCTGCGTATGTCCATCTTGAATTGATCGCCGTAGAGCAGGCGCAGACGCTCGTGCACGTTGCTGATGCCGATTCCCCCGCCGTACACCGCGGCCAGTCGCTCGGGCGAAATTCCCATCCCGTTGTCTTCGATTTCAATCAGCAACCGGCCGTTCGATTGCCGCGTGCGTAAATGAATCTGCCCGCCTTCCAGGCGCGGCGCCAGGCCGTGCTTGATGGAATTTTCCACCATGGGCTGCAGCAGCATGCTGGGTACAAAAGTCTCCAGCGTTTCTTCTTCGATTTCCTTGAAGATCTGCAGCTTGTCGCGTCCGAAGCGAATCACTTCGATATCCAGGTAATCGTCAATAAATTCCAGTTCCTCGCGCAGCGGCACGAACGTCTCGTGCTTGCGCAGCAGCCGCCGCAAAATATTCGATAGCTTCAGCACCACACCGCGCGCCATATCCGGATCGAAGCGAATCAACGAAGACACGGTGTTCAGCGTATTGAACAAAAAATGCGGATTGATCTGGCTGGTCAGCGCGTCCATGCGCGCTTTCAGCAGCAACTGCTGATTCTGCTCCAGGTTCATTTCGATGCGCGTGTTGTTCCAGATCTTGATGGCCATCGCCACGCACATCATCGAAGTCATCACCACCAGCAGCGAGTAGCCCCAATTGGTGGGGCGATAAGAATAGAGCCACTTCTCCGGCACTCGGCCGAAGTCCGCGAATTCAATTTCCGCCACCGTCACGCCGACGCACGCGAACAATGGCAACATCGCCCAATTTCCCTTGCCGTAGCGAATCAATCTCCAGATCCACTCCGGCACGCTGAGAAAAAGAAACGGGCCGAAATGCCAGATATCCTCTTTCTCCGGCATGGATTCGCGCACCACGCCCCCAATCAGCCCCACCAGCGCCGCGATCGGGCTGGAAAGCCATTCGTGATTGCCAAACGCCGGCAGGCTGATCAGCGATCCGCCCAACAGCCCTACGACCCGTCCGCCGATCAGCCCCATCAGGAACGAGCCTTCCAGCGTCAGATCGAAAAACCGGTAGCCGCCCAGCAGCCGCAGAAACACGCCAATCGCCAGCGGAGGCGTCAGGAACAGAAGCAGCATCACTTTTTGATCGGAGTCGCGGATTTCGTTGAACAGCAAATTGCGGAACGAGCGGAACCGCACCAGCAGCGCCGCGAGCGATGCCGCGAAGCCCACTTTCAGCACCAGCGCGAATATCAACTCTTGTGCGCCAAAAAATGTACTCATTTTGCTCGCGGAGCGCCGCCTGCGCAGCGCACGGACTAAGTTAGCCAAAGCAGACAGGGATGTAAAGGGATGCGAGCGTGCCGGCGCATCAGCGCTCGCGCCACGCGTCGAGGCGCCCAGCGATGCGCATTTTCACAAGTTCGCGCATTCGGGGCGATTTCGCGAACCCTGCTATAATTGGTCTTTGCCATGACGCGCAAAAAACAATCCGGGAAACCTCCCAAGGCGCGCGTCGTCGCCGCTGCCAAGTTGCCCACCGGCTTCGGCTCCTTTCGGATTTTCGGCATCGAAGGACGCAAATCCGGAGAAGAAGCCGTGGCCATTCAGCACGGTGGTTTGCACGGCTCTACGAACGGCTCTTCTCGCGCCGCCGCAAAAGCGCACAAGGCGCCGCTGGTGCGCGTCCACTCGCAATGCCTCACCGGCGATGTCTTCACCTCCGAACGCTGCGATTGCCGCGCGCAACTGGAATTTTCGCTGCGCAAAATCGCCAAGGAACCTTCCGGCGTGCTGCTGTATCTGCCGCAGGAAGGCCGCGGCATCGGCCTGATCAACAAATTGAAAGCCTACGAACTACAGGACGGCGGCCTCGACACCGTCGAAGCCAATCGCCGCCTCGGTTTTGCGGATGACGCGCGCGACTACGAATTTGCCGCCGAAGCCCTGAAGGCTCTCGGCATTCGCGACGTACGCCTGCTCTCCAATAATCCGGACAAAGTCACGCAGCTCGAAAGCGCCGGCATTCGCGTCGTCGAGCGCATTCCCTGCCGCCCGCGTACCAGCAAGCACTCTGCTGCCTATCTGCGCACCAAGAAAGACAAGCTCGGCCACTTGCTCGCCGGCCTCTAGTTTCCGTCGCGACGCGCTCTACCCGCAAACTTGTCCTTGACAATTTTCGCCGTTGCGCCAATACTAAACCATATGGTTAACTATTCAGGCGCGCCGCTCGATTCCACCTTCGCCGCCCTGTCGCATGCCACTCGTCGCGGCATCCTCGCGCGCCTCGCCCGCCAAGGTGAAACATCCGTCAGCGAACTGGCGGCGCCATACAAGATGTCGCTCCCCGCCGTATCGAAGCATCTGCGCGTGCTGGAACAGGCCGGCCTGGTGGCAAGGCAAAAGGACGGCCGCGTGCATCGCTGCCGCCTGCGAGCCGAGCCGATGAAAGATGCGGCGGCATGGATCGAGCACTACCGCCAGTTCTGGGAAACGCAACTCGATTCCCTGGCGCACTATTTGGAAGATTCCGTGAGCCAAGACATCCGCGGTAACCACGGCAAGCAATCGGCGAAGCGACGACGTCGCCAGTTTTGAGGAGGAGTCACCATGGCAGCAGCAACTCCAGGCACAACGGGCAAACTCGTAGCACGCCGCACCATCGCCGCGCCGCGTGAAAGAGTCTTCGAAGCGTTCGCGCGCCAGGAACAAATGGATCGCTGGATGTGCCGCGACGCCGCCACCCACGTCATCAAATACTTGCAATTCGATTTCCGCGTCGGCGGAGGCTTCATGCTGGATATACGCACACCAGAAGGCGACATCTATATCCATCACTCCACCTACACTGAAATTAAACGCCCGGAAAAAATTGTTTTCACCTGGAACCTCGAGCACACCGACGCTGCCGGCCACAAAGTAATGCAGCATCCCGAAGACACTATCGTCACCGTAGAGTTGTTGGAACGCGGAAAATCGACCGAGGTAGTGCTCACTCACGATCTCGGCGCGATCTCCGAAAAGGAACGCGGCGATTACCAACGCGGCTGGACCGGATGCCTGGAAAAACTTGCTGAAGCTGTGGAGAAGTAGGAATATCTAAAAATTCACATTCGAGACCCTGAGGAGGTAGCGATGCGCACGATGATCGCCATTTCGGCCGCGGCCATTTTGATGCTGGGAGCTATTACCGCGCGGGTTGGTTCACAACCGGCGCACGCGAACGCGTTTGACCGGTTGACAACGCTCGTGGGTGAATGGGATGGCACCGACCCCACAGGCAAGCATGTCGAGGACACGATCCGCCTGGTCTCCAATAACACCGCGCTGGAAGAAACATTTCAGACCGACACAGACAACCAAATGGTGACGATGTACACGCCGGACGGAAATCGCCTGGCGCTGACGCACTATTGTTCGAAGGGCAATCAGCCGCACCTGGAGACTCCCGCCGTGGCTGCGAGTTCCAATGAGTTTGCGTTCGCCTTCACCGGCGCTGCGAATCTGGCCAGCAACGACGACATGCACATGCACGGCTTGACGCTGAAGATCGAGGATAACGATCACTTCTCCGAGACATGGACGCTAATGGCCAACGGAAAGGAACATACCGAAACGTTTCACCTCACGCGCAAGAAATAGCAACGCGCGACCACGGGTGACAGGCTCTCCGCGGCACAAACCACTAGCGGTTCGTTCGCTATTTTGGATATGCTTCCCGCACGGAACACACTTTCGATGCGAGGGCTCTACGCCATGGACCAATCCAGCGCAGCGGACGTCGCCATGGCGTTCGTCGCCAAGATCAACGCGCATGATGTGGACGGCCTCGTCGCGCTGATGACGCCCGACCATCTCTTCGTGGATGCCCTCGACCATTCATTTCACGGTGCCGAACAAATGCGCCAGGGCTGGAAATTTTATTTCGGCATGTTCCCGGACTACGCCATCGAAGTGACGGACGAATTCGACCGCGGCGACGTGGTGGCGATGTTCGGAAAAGCGCGCGGCACCTTCGCCGTCAATGGCAAGCTGGCGAGAGAAAATTTCTGGGAAATTCCAGCGGCGTGGAAAGCGGTGGTGAAAGACGGACGCGTGGCCGAATGGCGCGTCTATTGCGACAACGAGCCGGCGCGAAAAATCATGGCGGCTAACGCGCCCGCCGTCAGCACTCCAACAAACTCGAACCGCTAGCCTCCGCCGACAAAGTGCACAATCTCGAAGCTGTCGTTCGGCTGCACCTGTGTCGCGTTCCAATCCGCCCGGGGCAAAATATTCAGATTGTGTTCGATGGCCACGCGCTCGCGCGGCATCCCCAGATGTTCCAGCAACTGCGCGACCGCGATCCCGTCAGGCACCTCGCGGCGCTCGCCATTGATCGTCACGGTCATTGCGCCGCGCCCGCGGTGGGATTCGTCTCGCGCGTTCTCATCGCAAAGCGAATCTCATCCTTCCCTGCATCCGTCTGCGCCTGAATCACCAAAGCCAGGTCGCCCTTTCCCAGCGGCGGCAGCGGAAAATGAATGTGCACGCGCCCCTGATCGTCGCTGGTGCCGGAATGCGTGCCCTCGGCCAGCGCGCCTTCGATCACCGCCTTCACAGCGGCTCCCGCTTGCGGTTGCCGGTCGGCTTTGCGCGAAACTTCCAGTTCCAGCGAAACCTTCCCCGCCGAAAGCCACGAACCGGGATTCAGCAATTGCACCTGAATCCCGCTGGGACGCGTGGCCTGCGTAGCCGCTTCCGCCGAAGCAATTTCCCCATCCAAAGCGCCGGAGCGCAGCGCTTCAATCACCGCGCGATGCTGCTCTTCCACCCGCTGGCGCAACTCTTCCCCGCTAAAAGGCGCAGCGTCGGCGCCCTGCTCGTAGTTCGAGGCGCGCCGGTGCAGAATCCGCCCCTGCTGGTATACAACGGTATCTATAATGGGATGGTGCGGCCCGCGATCTTCGGTCTGCACGTGGAACACGTGCTCTCCCACCTTGACGTCCGTATTGAAGCCAGAGCTCATAAATCTTGCTTCCCCGCAGTCGCCACGCATCCGCACGGTACAAAATAAAATCGTAGTAATACAGAGTTCATTTGACCGGCTGCTCTCGGGTCGTTATTATAACAGCGCCACGAAAATGGACAGCAACTACCTCGACAACTATGGCCCGCTGTTGCTGATGTTTATACTCTCCTGCGGACTGGCGGGAGTGCTGGTCATCGCGTCTGCGATCATCGGCAAACACAAGCGCTCGCGCGAGAAAGACCAGCCGTATGAATGCGGCATGCGGCCCACTGGCGATGCTCGCCAACCCATTTCCGTGCAATTTTACATGGTCGGCCTGCTCTTTATTCTGTTCGACATCGAGGCAATTTTTCTTTATCCCTGGGCGCTGATCTACACGGACCTGAAAGTCTTCGGCTTTGTGGAGATGCTGCTTTACATTATAATTTTGCTGGCCGGTTACATATTCCTCTGGAAGAAGGGCGCGCTCGACTGGTCTCATTAATCTGGCGCCCTCGGGAACCGAACTCATAGTGGAACCGCAGGATACAGACAAGCATCCGGTCGTCCATAAACTCAGGGAGTGGAACGCGAACGCGGTCGCCGAAGTGCTGGAATTTCGCGGCGAAATCACCGTGGTGGTGCCGCGCGAACACCTCTTGCGCACCGCCGAATACCTGGCGACGGAACCCTCGCTGCGTTTTTCTTTTCTTTCGGACATCACGCCGGTGGACCGCTTCCCCATCGAGCCGCGTTTCGAGGTGAACTATCACATTGTGTCGCTGGACCGCCGCGAACGGCTGCGCCTGAAAGTGAAATTGAATGGCAGCGATCCAACGGTCCATTCCGTCACGGGCGTATGGCCGACCGCCAATTGGCACGAACGCGAAAATTACGATCTCTTCGGCATTCGCTTTGACGGCCATCCGGACCTGCGGCGCATTTTGATGCCGGATGATTGGGAAGGTTACCCGCTGCGCAAGGATTATCCGACGGAGGGCTACCGATGAGCACCACCGTCGAAACTGCCATCGGCGCCGCGCAAACCATGGTCCTGAACATGGGGCCCCAGCACCCTTCCACGCACGGAGTGCTGCGCGTGGTGCTGGAGCTCAACGGCGAAATGGTGGTGAAAGCCGAGCCAATTATCGGTTATTTGCATACCGGCATCGAAAAATCCTGCGAAGCGAAGACGTATTCGCAATGCATCACCCTCACCGACCGCATAGATTATCTGGCGCCGCTTTCGAACAACCTGGGCTACTGCCTCGCGGTGGAAAAAATTCTCGGCATCGAAGTCCCCAAGCGCGCGCAGTACATCCGGGTGCTGCTCACCGAACTGACGCGCTGCGCTTCGCACCTGGTGTGGGTCGGCACGCACGCCATTGACCTGGGTGCGATGACCGTCTTCCTCTATAGCTTCCGCGAGCGCGAAGAAATCCTGAAAATTTTCGAATATCTCTCCGGCCAGCGCATGATGACCAGTTATTTCCGCATTGGCGGCCTGGCGCTCGAGCCGCCTCCCGGCTGGCTCGACAAAGTTCAGCGCGTCGTGGATTCCCTGCCCGGCCACATCGACGAATACGAGGATCTGCTCACCAAAAATAAAATTTGGCTGGGCCGCACACAGGGCGTGGGAATCATCAGCGCCGCCGACGCTATCGCGATGGGCTGCTCCGGCCCGATGCTGCGCGGCAGCGGCGTTGCGTACGACGTGCGCAAGGCTTTCCCGTATTCCAGCTACGACGAATTCGATTTCAACGTGCAGACGCAGACGGCCGGCGATTGCTACGCGCGTTACCAGGTGCGCGTCGCCGAAATTCGCGAGAGCATCAAGATCGTGAAGCAGGCCATGCAGAAGATCCCCACCGAGGGGCCGTTCCGCGCCGAAGTGCCGGGAATTATTCCTCCTTCGCGCGAGGAAATGAAGACCTCGATCGAAGGCCTGATCTATCACTTCAAGATTTTCACCGAGGGTTTTGCGCCGCCGCCGGGCGAAGTCTATCAGGCGATCGAGTCGCCGCGCGGCGAGCTGGGAGTTTTTGTGGCCAGCGATGGTTCGCACAAGCCTTACCGCGTGAAGTTCCGCGCGCCGTCGTTCGTGAACCTGCAGTCGCTGCCAAAATTGGCGGAAGGCCGCCTGATCGCCGACGTGGTCGCCTGCATCGGGACTACCGACATCGTCCTGGGAGAAGTGGACCGCTAGGGCGTGAAGTTTTTCGCAGTGAGCTGGATGTTCGATCGTCTTTGTAGGTCGTGGCTTTAGTTCAGTCTGAGAGGCTGCCTGTGGCAGGCCGAAGGGCCACGATATTAGTTTCGCGCGACGAAAACGGCTTTAGCCGCTGAACTACGGGTTCTGCGGACGCCACATCGGCGGAAAAAGGGATTTATGCAACTGCCACCGGCACTGGAAGAAAAATTCACAACTCTGCTCGGACGCTACCCCGTGAAGCGTTCGGCGCTGATCCCCATGATGATGTACTCGCAGGATTATTTCGGTTTTCTCAGCGACGAGTTGCTTGCAGACATCGCGCAGCGCCTCGACCTGAGGATGACTGAAGTCACAGAAACCCTGGCGTATTACTCCATGCTGCGCCGCAAGCCAGTCGGCAAGTACCACATCCAAGTCTGCACCAACATTTCCTGCATGTTGCGCGGCGCAAATGAACTGTACGCGCACGTGCAGAAGCGCCTGGGCATAGGCAATAAAGAAGTCTCGCCGAGCGGCACGTTTTCGCTGGAAGAAGTCGAATGTATCGGCGCCTGCACCGGTGCACCGGCCATCCAGGTGAATTTCGATTACTACGAAAATCTCGACCCGGAAAAAGTCGATGTGATTTTCGAGCAGCTGCAGGACGGCAAGAAGCCCAAGCCCGTCCCGGTAATTTCCGGCGCGCTGCACGAACGCAATCCCAACGAAGTGGTGGTGATAAGCAAAAATTTCGGCATTCCCAATTCGCGTTCCATCGAAACCTACCTGCAGCGCGACGGCTACAAAGCGCTGGAAAAAGCGCTGAAGCAGATGACGCCCGATCAGATCATCGACGAAATGAAGAAGTCGAATCTGCGCGGACGCGGCGGCGCGGGATTTCCCGCCGGAATGAAGTGGAGCTTCGTTCCCAAGAATATTCCCAAGCCGAAATATATTCTGGCGAATGGCGACGAGAGCGAACCTGGCACTTCCAAAGACCGCCCGCTGCTGGAAATGGACCCGCACCAGCTGATCGAAGGCATGGTGATTGCCGGCCGCGCCATCGGTTCGAATTTTGGCTATGCCTACATCCGCGGGGAATATCGCTACATTATTGACATCCTGGAAACCGCGATCGCTGAAGCCTACGCCAAAGGTTTTCTGGGCAAAAATATTCTCGGCAGCGGTTTTGATTTCGAGCTTGCGGCCCACACCGGCGCAGGCGCCTACGAATGTGGCGAAGAATCCGCGCTGATGGAATCGCTCGAAGGCAAGCGCGGCTATCCGCGCATCAAACCGCCCTTCCCTGCCGTCGTCGGACTGTACGGCTGCCCCACGGTAATCAACAACGTGGAAACCCTCAGCACCGTGCCCGCCATCATTCGCGGCGGCGGCGATTGGTACGCCAGCCTGGGCACTCCGAAAAATGGCGGCACGCGCTTGTATTCGATTTCCGGACACGTCAATAAGCCCGGCATCTACGAACTACCGCTGGGCTTCAATCTGCGTACGCTCATCGATGACGTTGCCGGCGGCGTGCGCGGCGGCAAAAAACTGAAAGCCGTAATCCCCGGCGGCAGTTCCTGTCCGCTACTCGACGCCAGCGAAATTGACGTCAACATGGATTACGACTCCGTTGCCAAGATCGGCTCGATGCTCGGCTCCGGCGGCACCGTCATAATTGACGAGGACACCTGCATGGTGGATCTCGCGCGCCGCATTATGCATTTTTACGCGCACGAATCCTGCGGCTGGTGCATTCCTTGCCGCGAAGGCACCACCTGGCTGCGTAAGATGCTCGACCGCTTCCACGAAGGCGGCGGTCGCGCGGAAGATATCCCGTTGATTGACGAGCTTTCGAAAAATATGCTCGGGCGCACTTTCTGCCCGCTCGGCGATGCCGCGGCTCTGCCCACCATCAGCATCGTCAAGAAATGGCGCAACGAATTTGAAGACCATCTGCACGGGAAATGCGCGCTCAAACCCGCGGAAATGATTCTGGGGGCCCACTAGGAAACGCATGGCGGAACAAAAGCAAGTCACGTTCACTCTCAACGGCCAACAAGTCGTCACGCCCGTCGGCACGCTGGTCATCGAAGCGGCCAAGAAACAGAGCGTCGAAGTCCCTTCGTTCTGTTATTACCCGGGAGTCACGCCCTCATCCGTCGCCGCTTGCCGTATGTGCCTGGTGGAAGTGGAAAAGATGCCCAAGCTGCAAACCGCGTGCACATTGGTCGCAACCGAAGGCATGGTCGTGAGGTCCGATACCGAGCAAGTTCACAAAGCCCGCAAAGACATGATCGAGTTCCTGCTCTCCAATCACCCGCTCGATTGTCCCGTGTGCGATAAAGGCGGCGAGTGCGAGCTGCAGGACATGACTTTCCGTTACGGCCTCGACCACAGCCGTTTCACCGAAGAAAAGCTGCACTATCCCGAAGAGAAGTGGTCGCCACTGGTTTATTTCGACGCTCCGCGCTGCATTTTGTGTTTCCGTTGCGTGCGCGTGTGCGATGAAGGCATGGACGTGAAAGCGCTCGGCGTCGGCGCGCGTGGCGTGCATTCCGTGATCATTCCCAACGAGCCCGGGCAACTAGCCTGCGAAGAATGCGGCATGTGCATCGATGTTTGTCCCGTCGGCGCGCTAACCAGCGGCACCTACCGCTACCAGACGCGGCCATGGGAAATGCAATACGTTCCGAATCCCTGCACGCACTGCTCGAATGGCTGCAAGACCACGCTGAGCGTGCGCAACAACGAAATCCTGCGCGCCAATAATCGCGATCCGTCCGGCGTAAATGGTGAATTCCTCTGCGGCAAGGGGCGCTTCGGTTTCGATTTCACCAACAATGCCGAACGCGTGCGCCAGCCGTTGGTGCGTCGCAACGGCAAGCTCGAACCGGCCACCTGGGAAGATGCGCTCGAAGAAGTAGCGCGGCGCCTGAAACAAGTTCGCGACAAGCATGGCGCGAACGCCATCGGCGTAGTCGGCTCAAACCACACAACGAACGAAGAAAACTACCTGCTGAACCGTTTCGCGCGCGCCACGCTCGGCACCAATAATATTGATCACCACCGCACGGCGGATTACGCCGGACTCGCGGCAGCTCTTGGCCCGAACGCCACCAGCGCCCTCGCCACGATGTCCGACATTTACACCGCGCCGGCCGTTCTGCTGATCGGCAACGATGTCACGCAGCAGAACCCGCTGGTCGCCTGGCAGATTCGCAGCGGCGTGCGTCATCACCAGACGCGCCTCTACGTAATCAACGGCCAGGAAAGCAAGATTCACCGCCAGGCCAAGCTCCTGGTGAAAACCGCGAAAGGCGGCGAACGCGCAGCAGTGCGCTGGCTGACGTACGGTGAAGGCACGTTCGACCAGTCCACCACCGAAGCGCTCGGTCAACTAAAGTCCGCGCTCGAAGCCGAGAACGACGTCGTAATTCTGTTCGGCGCCGAAATTCAAGGCCCGGCGCTGCGTGATCTGGTTTCGTTCGCGGCGCGCATTGGCGGCCACACGAAAATCATGGCGCTCGGCGACTATTCGAACTCCCGCGGCGCGGCCGATATGGGCGTGCTTCCCGATCGTTTGCCGGGTTATGCGTCGCTCCACGATTCCGGCGAACGCGCCCGCTTCGGAAAAATTTGGGGCGCGGAAATTCCCGCCGCGCCAGGCATGACCGCGCGCGCCATGATGGACGCAGCCGTAGCCGGAAAATTGAAAGCGCTGTACGTCGTAGGCGCGAATCCCGTGAAGACATTCGCCACCGCGCAGCCCGACAATCTCGGCCGCCTGGAACTGCTCGTGGTCCACGAAATGTTCCTGACCGAAACCGCACAGCGCGCCGACGTCGTCTTCCCCGCGGCTTCGTCGTATGAAAAGGACGGCACGCTCACCAACACCGCCGGCGAAGTGCAAATGACCCATCGTTCGATTGACCCGCAAGGCCCGCGCAGCGATTTCGACCTAATTCGCATTCTTTCGCATCAGCTCGGGATGCTGGGAGTTGGCGCGCCGATCCGCCTGCGCACGCCCGAAGCTGCGTTCGATGAAATCCGCCAGAATGTCACGGGCTACGACTTGCCGGTCTCCGGCCTGCTCAGTGGCGGCGCGCCGCAATCCGCCGCAACGTGCAAAGCGTCGGAGCCGTCTTACGACGTGCCGGTGGGAAATATTTTTTCGGCCAACGATTTTCTCTTTACCAGCGGTTCTCTGGGCCGTTACTGTTCCAAGCTGACTTCTACCAAAGAGGCCAAAGATACGCCGTGGATTTCGTCACCCAACATCCAGTCCTGGTGGTATCGCTAGCTAAAATCGTCGGTCTGATGTTTTTACTGATGACGACGCTGGCGTACCTGTCCTGGTTTGAACGCAAGGTCATCGCGCACATTCAATCGCGCTGGGGCCCGTACTACGTCGGCGCGCATGGATTGCTGCAGCCGCTGGCCGACGGCGTGAAATTTCTGTTCAAAGAAGACCTCACGCCTCCCGGCGCGGATCGTTTCGTGTACATCCTCGCGCCCATGCTGGCGCTTACGCTCGCCATGACTACCATCGCGCTGATTCCCTTCGGCCCGCCCAGCGTGCAATGGCTTGGGCAGTCGACGCTCATCGTTGCCGATAGCAGCATTGGCCTGATGTTCGTCTTCGCGATCACTTCCATGGGCGTGTACGGTGTGGCGCTCGCTGGCTGGTCCTCCAACAGCAAATACCCGCTGCTCGGCGGCCTGCGCAGCTCCGCGCAGATGATCAGCTACGAAGTTTCGCTCACCCTCGCCGTCGTCGGCGTGGTGCTGCTTACCGGGACGCTGAATTTCAACGAAATGATCACATCGCAGAGCGGCTATTATCTGCATTTCATCCCGCGCTGGAACGTCGTGCCACAAATCGTGGGCTTCCTCTGCTATTTCATGTCCGCCATCGCCGAAACCAATCGCGCCCCCTTCGATCTGCCTGAAGGCGAGACCGAACTCGTTGGCGGCTTCCACACCGAATACTCGAGCTTCAAGTTCGCGATGTTCTTCATGGCGGAATACGCGAACATGATCACCGTGTCCTGCCTCGCAACCATTCTCTTCTTCGGCGGCTGGCTCTCGCCCTTCCCGGATTCCTGGACCGTCATGCGTTACCTCCCGCCCGCAGGCTTGCTGGCGCTCGCCGTTTATCTTGCGTACGACACCGTGGTCCTCGCACGCGGTATAGCTCGCATCCAGCTCATCGTCGTAACCACCGGCGCGCTGGTGATCGGCCTCGCCTGCCTGCATCCCGTAGTTCTCACGGTACTTCAAGGGCCGTTCTGGTTCTTGCTGAAAGTCGGCTTGATCATGTTTTTCTACGTCTGGACGCGTGCTACGCTGCCGCGCCTGCGTTACGACCAGCTGATGTCTTTCGGCTGGAAATTCCTGTTGCCGGTTGCGCTCGCGAATCTGGTGATCACGGCGCTGGTAAAAGTCTGGCCGCTGCTGGTGAACCACGGATGAGCCTGCCCTTCATCGTTTTCTTCGTCTGCGCGTTCTTGGCCGTGCTTGGCGCGCTCACGCTGATTCTGGCGCGCGAGCCGATTCACAGCGCGCTGGCGCTTATTCTGGTCATGGCCACGCTGGCCGTGCTCTATCTGCTGCTCGGCGCGGAATTCATCGCCGCCGTGCAGGTAATCGTCTATGCCGGCGCGATCATGGTGTTGTTCGTCTTCGTAATCATGCTGCTCAATGCCGGCATCGAAGAGCGCACCGACTTCAGCAAGCTCGCAAAATATGCCGGTTTGCCGCTGGGTATGTTCCTGATCCTCTACCTCGCGCATTGGATGGCGCATTCCCTAATCGGCCAGCAAATTGCCAACGGCGTGGGCGGCACCAACGCATCCGTTTCCACGCGCGATCTTTCCGCGCAGCTCTTTCAGAAGTATTTGTTCCCGTTCGAAGCGACTTCCATCCTGATTTTGATCGCCATACTCGGCGCGCTGGTCTTGGCGAAGAAGGACGAATGAGCATAGTTCCCATTTCGTATTACCTGGTGCTGAGCGCCATCCTGTTCGGCCTGGGCATCGTCGCGTTCGTCTTCAAACGCAACATCATCACCATCTTCATGGCCATCGAACTGATGCTCAACGCCGTGAACCTGGCTTTCGTGGCCTTTGCGCGCGCGCACAATCAGCTCGATGGCCTGGTCTTCGTCTTTTTCGTGATCGTGGTCGCCGCCGCCGAATCTGCGGTGGGCCTCGCCATCATCATCACCCTGTATCAAAATCGCCAAACTCTGAACATCGAACGCATCAACCTGCTCAAATTTTAATGTTCATACTCGACCATCTCTGGATCATCATCGCGCTGCCACTCCTCGGCGCGGCCATCAACGGCCTATTGGGCAAGAATTTCTCCAAGCCCATCGTAAATTCGGTCGGCATCGGCTCCATCGCTCTGGCGTTCCTTTCATTTGCAGAGTTGGTCCGCGAGTTCGCACAGCTTCCCGCGGAACAAGTCCCCTGGGTAAAAACCTACTTCACATGGATCACCGCAGGCCAGTTCAGAGTGGATTTCTCGCTGCAGGTGGACCAGCTCACCATCATCATGCTCGGCGTCGTCACCTTCGTCAGTCTGCTGGTGCACATTTATTCCACGGGATACATGGCGCACGAAGAGGGCTACTACCGATTCTTCAGCTATCTGAATCTGTTCGTCTTCTTCATGCTCACTCTGGTCCTCGCCGCGAACGTCGTCCTGATGTTCGTCGGCTGGGAAGGCGTGGGCCTCTGCAGCTATCTGCTCGTCGGTTTCTGGTTCCTGAAGCAGTCTGCCATCAGCGCCGGCAAAAAAGCATTCATCACCACGCGCATCGGCGATTTCGGCTTCACCATCGGCATCCTGCTGCTTTTCTGGACATTCAAGTCCGTGGACTTCGGCGCCATCTTCAAACAGCTCGTCAGCGCGCAGCCCGACGCGGCGATCTCCACTAGCGTCTTGACCACTATCTGCCTGCTGCTCTTCGTCGGCGCGGTCGGCAAATCGGCGCAGCTACCTCTATATGTCTGGCTACCAGACGCGATGGAAGGCCCCACGCCGGTCAGCGCGCTGATTCACGCCGCGACGATGGTCACCGCCGGCGTGTACATGGTCGCGCGCATGAATCCGCTTTTCTCGCGCGCGCCCATCGCCCTGTTCGTCGTCGCGCTTATTGGGGCGCTCACCGCGTTCTACGCAGCCACCATCGGCCTGGTGCAGACGGACATCAAAAAAGTTCTCGCCTACTCCACCGTCTCGCAGCTTGGCTACATGTTCCTGGGCCTCGGCGTCGGCGCTTACGCTTCCGGCGTGTTCCACCTGATGACGCACGCGTTCTTCAAAGGCTTGCTGTTCCTTTCTGCGGGCAGCGTGATTCACGCCATGGGCGGCGACCAGGAAATGCCGCGCATGGGCGGCCTGCGTAGCAAAATCCCCATCACGTTCTGGTGCATGTTCATCGCCACGTTCGCCATCACCGGAATCCCAGGCTTCGCCGGTTTTTTCAGCAAGGACGAAATCCTCGAAGCCGCGCGCTCCGGCCCCAACGCCAATGTCTGGCTCTGGCTGCTCGGCTTGATCGGTGCCGGCTTCACTTCGTTCTACATGTTCCGCCTGATTTTCCTCACCTTCTTCGGCGAGCCCCGTTACGACGAGCACAAAGTGCACGTGCACGAATCGCCGTACAACATGACGGTGCCGCTGATTCTGCTTGCCATCCTCTCGACCGTCGGTGGATGGGCCGCAGCGCCGCGCCTCGTCGGCGGCACGGACTACTTCGAAAAATTCCTGCATCCGGTATTCAGCATGTACGCGCCCGCAGGCGTCGAGGGCACGCCAGAAGCCGTGGAAGCGCCCGGAATAATGCTGCTGCACGCGCTCACCGGATGGCCAGTGCTCATCGCGCTCGCAGGTTTGCTCATTGCCTGGTGGTTCTACATCAAGAGCCCGCAAACTCCGAAAAAGCTCGCGGAAAGCCTGCGCGGACCCTACACGCTCGTCCTGCACAAATATTATGTGGACGAACTCTACAACGCCGTGATCGTCCAGCCACTGCTGTGGATTTCGACGAACGTCCTCTGGCACGTTGTGGATGAAGGCGTGATCGACGGCACGGTGAACGGTGTGGCGCGCGTTTCCCGCGATACGGGCAGCGAACTGCGCGAAATTCAATCCGGCAACGCGCGCAGCTACGCCACCTGGGTAGTGATTGGCGCGGTGGGCGTCACGGTATTAATGCTCGGACTCTGGGGGATGGTGCGCTAGCGTGGAAATGCCTTCTCATTTGCTTTCGGTGATCATCTTCCTGCCGCTGCTGGGTCTGCCGGCGCTGTTGATGCTGCGTTCGGAGGACCACACCTGGATCCGCCGCATCGCGCTGGCCGTCTCGCTCGCGGAATTCGTAATCTCGCTCGCGTTCTTGCTGCCCACATTCAGTTCCGCGAACCCTGGCTACCAATTCGTTGAAAATCATCCCTGGGTCGGCAATGCCATCCAATACCACATCGGCGTGGACGGCATCAGCCTGTTCCTGGTGCTGCTCACCACGTTCCTCACGCCGCTCGCGATCCTCTGTTCCTGGAATTCAATCCACGAATACGTGAAAGGCTTCTTCGTCTCGCTGCTGGTGATCGAAACCGCCATGATCGGCGTTTTCGTTTCGCTCGATCTGTTCCTGTTCTTCGTTTTCTGGGAACTGACGCTGATTCCCATGTATTTCCTGGTCGGCATATGGGGCCACACTCGCCGCATCTACGCCGCCGTGAAATTCATTCTCTACACCATGTTTGGCTCCATTCTGATGCTGGTCGCGATTTTGTGGCTCTACAATCTCAGCGGCACGCACGGCCTCGTCCGCACCTTTGATTACCCTGAATTGGTTGCGCGCCTGCAACGCGGCTATATCCAGATTCCCCCGCACGCCGAGCTATGGCTCTTCGGCGCCTTCTTCCTCGCGTTTGCCATCAAGGTGCCGCTCTTCCCGCTGCACACCTGGCTGCCAGACGCGCACACCGAAGCACCCACCGCCGGCTCTGTAATTCTCGCGGGCGTGATGCTGAAGCTCGGCACCTACGGCATGATGCGCTTCTGCCTGCCTTTGTTTCCCGACGCCGCGCATCGCATGGCTCCGCTAATCGGCGTCCTCGCAATCATCGGCATCGTTTACGGCGCGCTGGTCGCGACCATCCAGCCCAATTTCAAGCGGCTGATTGCTTACACCTCCGTCAGCCACCTGGGATTTGTGGTCCTGGGAATTTTTTCCTTCACCACGATTTCGTTTCAAGGCGCGATTTTCCAAATGATCAGCCACGGAGTCTCCACCGGCGCGCTCTTCCTCGGGCTGGGCATGATTTACGATCGCCGCCACACCTATGAAATCAAGGAATTCGGCGGCCTGGTAAATCCCATGCCCGTGCTGATGGCGTTCTTTCTGTTCGTGTGCCTCGCGTCGCTCGCGCTGCCGCCGCTCAATGGCTTCATCGGCGAATTCCTCATTCTGATCGGCGTCTTCCAGTATCACCACGCCTGGGCTTCGTGGGCGGCCAGCGGCGCGGTGCTCGCCGCGATTTATTTGCTGTGGTCCTATCAACGCGTCGCGCTCGGTGAAGTCACCAACGAAAAAAATCGCACGCTGCCCGATGCTTCCGGCCGCGAACGCTTTATTCTCGTCACCGTCGCCGTCGCGATTCTCTTCATGGGCGTCGCTTCGCCGCTCTTCACGCGCCGCATGCAGGCCACCACGGATAACTTAGTGCAGCAAACGCAGGGCCGCGCGGCTCTTCCACAGCCGCCCGCGCTAGCCAGCGGACAGAAAACGATCCTGGCGCCGCCGCCGTCGCAGCCGCTGCCCCTGCCAATACATGACGACTCGCTCGCCTCCATCGCCCCGCGGACGGTGCGGCCGTGATCCAGTTCCCCGCCGAGCAGCTCGCGAACCTGCATCGCCTCGCGCCGGAAATCGTCCTGTGTCTCTTCGGCATCGTCATCATGATCGCGGACCCGATCCTCGGCCCCGCAAAACAGCGCGTCCTGGGATGGCTCGCGTTCATCGGCACACTGGCAGCGCTCGGCTCCGCACGCCTGATGGCCCTCGATCCAGGCATGGCCTACAGCAGCCTGATCAGCGCCGACACTTTCAGCATCTTTGTGCACGCCATCGTAATCGTCTCGGCGGCGCTCACGATCCTCGGCTCCATGCATTATCTCGAGCAGGAAGGCATTCAGCGCGGCGAATACTATGCGCTGGTGCTATTCGCGGCGGCCGGCATGGGCATTCTCGCAGGCGCAAACGAATTGGTCACCGCGTTCATCGGCCTGGAGATGAGCTCGATCTCCACCTACATCCTCGCCGGTTTCCGCCGCCGCGCCGTGAAATCCAACGAAGCCGCGCTGAAATATTTCATTCTCGGCTCCTTCGCCACCGCGTTCTTCCTCTACGGCATCGCCATGGTCTATGGCTCCACAGGCACCACGCGCATTGACCAAGTGCAAGCCGCGCTGGAAACCATGATCACCGGTCCCCAAGGACGTTTGGATTCACTCGCGATCGTGGGCCTCGCGCTGATGTTCGTTGGCCTCGGCTTCAAAGTTGTCGCCGCGCCCTTCCAGATTTACGGCCCCGACGTGTACGAAGGCGCGCCCACGCCGGTCACCGCGCTGCTCGCCTCAGGGCCCAAAGCCGCCACTTTCGCGCTGATGCTGCGGATTTTCTACGTTGGGTTCGGCACCGCGGACAACCTCTGGTACTGGGCCATCTGGATTTCCGCGGTCCTCACCATGTGCATCGGCAATTTCGGCGCGCTGGTGCAGACCAATGTAAAACGCATGCTCGCGTATTCCTCCATCGCGCATGCTGGATACATTCTGGTCGCATTCGCCGCCGGCACCGTGTACGGCGTCGCAGCCGTGCTCTTTTACCTCGCGGCCTACGCGCTCATGAAAGTCGGCGCGTTCCTGGTGATCGCGCACCTGGGCCAACGCGACGAACAGCGCCTGGAAATCACGGACTACGCCGGCCTCGGCACTAAAGAACCAGTCCTCGCCGCCTGCTTCACGCTATTTCTGTTTTCTCTGCTGGGATTGCCCGCCACCGGCGGCTTCCTCGGAAAATTCTTCGCGTTTCAAGCCGCACTCGATTCGCGCATGGTCTGGCTGGTAGTGATCGCCGCGATCAATAGCATCGTCGGCGCTTACTACTATCTGCGCGTCATCATCGCCATGTATTTCTGGGAGCCATCGAAAGACTACACGCCATCGAAGGTCGCTCCTGCGCTAGTCCTCGCGCTAAGCATCGCCGCCATCGGCACCCTCTACCTCGGCATCCTCCCCAGCCATGTCCTGGACTACGCCAGAGCCGCCGCCGACTCTCTCTCCCTGCATTAGAAACAGACTTCCGATGGACACACTCTGACGTGTTTTTCGTAGGGCCGGGTCCCGCGCCTGCGGGACCCGCCCGCGCGCCCGCCGCCGCCCGCAATCGACCTTGCCAAAAAACAAAAAGCCCGGAAGCTCGCTCACCGCGAACTTCCGGGCCCAAATTCCCCGCCGAATCGTTACTTTACTTTCAAAAATACAATCGCAAACGTGTACAGCGCCATGGACTCAATCAGCACCAGCGCCAAAATCAACGCGAAACGAATCGCCGCTGCCGCTCCAGGATTGCGCGCCAATCCTTCGCAAGCCGCCGCCGTAGCCTTGGCCTGTGCGTAACCACCCGCCGCCGACGCAATCGCCATCGCAAAGCCGGACGTAATCGCCACCCAATTCGTCGCCACTGCTTCCCCTGCCGTCCCCTGCGCAAACGCCGCCGGGGCAAACATGATCACCGCGACCACTCCCAGCAGAAACAACGCGTACCTCTTCATGGTGTTCTCCTCGTCCTCGTTATGAATTTGCGGCCAGGCGGTGGCTCCCGTCATCCTCAAGCAGCCGGGATCACACTGACAGCGATAATGCCGAAGAAATATTAATCCACGCTGCTGATTATTAGTGCTCGTCGCCCACAGCTCCCGCAACATAAATCACGGGAAGAATCGTAAATACGAACGCCTGCAATACCGCCACAAAAATGTGCAACAGAATAAATGGAACGGGACCTACCAGCGGAATAATTGCGCCGATATATCCCCACTTTCCAAGATGCCCCAGGAACAAATACATCTCCAGCATAAGGCCGAGAAACAGCACATATAGCGTCTCGCTAACCAGCATATTTACCCAAAGACGCACGGTAAGCGAAAGCAAGCGCGCAAGATTGCTCACAATTTCAATCGGCAGCATGATCGGCGACATCGCCAGCACCGGACCCAGGAAGTGCTTTCCGTGTCCCAGCACTCCATGCTTTACCACGCCGACCCAGTTGTAATAGATGAAGACCACGATCGCGCAGCCCAGCGGCACGGAAACCACCGCCGTCGGCGACATAAACGTGGGAAACAATCCCACCAGGTTGCAGATCAGCACAAAAAGTCCGATGCTGCCGAGCATCGCCACGTATTTCTGGCCGTCGTGCCCCACGTTATCGTCCAGCAAATCTCGAATTCCCACGCCCATCGGATTCGTCAGCAGAGCTTCCATGCACTGCTGCGTGCCGCCAGGGCGGTCCACCGAAATTCGGGTTCGCAGCCACAAGAAGAAAACCGCGGCCAGCGCAAATACCACAAGCTCGAAAGCTACATGATTGGGAATTGGAAATTCAGGATTGGCCGGCTGAATGTGCAGAGCCGCTAGCAATGCGCCGACCGGCTTCCCCAAGAAGCGGTTCAGCACAAGCGTAACCCACAATAATCCCTCGCCCATTTCCACCCTTTCAGGAACTCGCGTCCGGAGGCGGGCTGCGACGGAAAAGCTGCCCCACCATTTCCACCAGAACCGCGGCAATCACGGAAAAAAAACCGGCCAGCAAGCTTGCTGCTGGAGGCCTAAAGGCCCGCAGAATAGCATACGCAGCAACAATCAGCAAAGCGTAGCGGCCCAGAAATTTCATATACACGCTCACGGGAACCTGCGCCCGCTGCGTCCCAGCCTGAGCCGTGGAGAGCCGCGCCAACGTGTCCACTCCCTGTTTCATCCAGCGATAATTTACCCAGGAGAGGATCGCTCCGGCAGCCACACCCGACGCAGCCCCGCCGCCCCAAACAAACCAGGTCGCGGCCGTCGCGATGGCGCCGATCCCCGCAATCAACCATTCAATGCGGCGCTCTGCAGCGCGGTAAAACTCTTCATCCCCCGCCATTGGCGCCGCCATCCGTCTTCTCGGAGCGCGAGAGGCGACGAATCACATCCCACACCCCCGCGCCAAATCCGAGAAAACCGAGGATGAGCGTAAGCAGCGGCGAAGTGTGCAGCCAGCGGTCCAGCAAATATCCCGCGCCGCCCGCAATTCCAATAGTGGCGATCAAAATGACCGGCAGCTCCATGGCCATGGCCACTTGCGTGGCGCCGCTGCTGGGCCCTTTGCGAGGAGCTGGATTTTCGGAGGACATTATTCGCTGCCGGTTACTGGCGGTCGGTCATTGGACGCCGGCGGCCACTGCCCATCCATCATTGCCCAAACGGCGTCAATATAGAATACGTCGCCAAACGCAGGAACTGCTCGGGAAACATTCCGGCCGCGAGCGTCACGACTACCATCGCGCCCAGCGCAAACTTCTGCGCCCAGGTGATCACCGGCCGCACCGTGTCGCTGGATTCGCGCACCCACATCGCCGCCACCATCCGGAAATAGTAATACACCGCGGGGAGAATATAGAGCACGCCCAGAACGGCCAGCACGGTGTGATGCGTCTCAATCAAAGCCCAAAATATCAAAAGTTTCGCAACGAACCCGGCAGTAGGCGGAATCCCGGCCAGCGACAGCAGAAAAATCAGCATCAGCACCGCCGCGCCGGGGCTGCGCTCGATCAATCCATTCAAATCATCAATCTCGTCGCCGATCATTCCCTTGCGCCGCAACAAAATCACCACGGCAAAAGCGCCCGTATTGAAGAACACATACACAAACAAATAAAACGCCATCGCCTGCAAGCCGCGCTCGTGCAAGGTGCCGTCCGGATTCACCGCCGCCACGAACCCCAGCAAGATGTATCCCACCTGCGCGATCGAAGAATACGCCAGCAGCCGCTTGATGTTCGTCTGCGTGATCGCCGCCAGCGTGCCCACCGTCAGCGACAACACTCCAACCGCCTCCATAATCCGCACCCAATCCAGATTCACAGGCCAGAAAACCGTGAGGAACAACCGCAGTAGCAGCGCGAAACTGGCAGCCTTTGAAGCCCCGCTGACAAACGCCGTGATCCCCGTCGGCGCCCCCTCATAAACATCCGGCGCCCATTGATGAAACGGCACGCCCGCAATCTTGAAAAATATTCCGGCAGCCACCGTTCCCAGCGCGAGAAAAGTCAGCAAATCGGTCCCAGGAAATTGCAGGTGCCGCCGCTGGATCGCTTCCTGGATCACCGCCAGGTTCGTCGAGCCGGCCAGTCCGTACAAAATCGAAAACCCATAAGCCAGAATCCCCGAGCTGAAAGCGCCCATCAGCATGTACTTCATCGCCGCTTCGTTCGACCGCCTATCCCGCCGCAAAAATCCGCTGAGCACATAAAAACTCAGCGCCATCGTTTCCAGCCCCAGGAACAGCACCACCAAATCGCTCCCGCATGCCAGAAACATCATCCCGACGGTCGCAAACAGCATCAGCGCGTAATATTCGCCGTGCTGCTCATCTTCAATCTCCATGTAACGCACCGAAATCAAAATCACCAGCGCTGTGGATGCGAGGAAAAGAAAGCCGAAGAAAATAAAAAACGGATCGATCCTGATGGAATCGTAGAATCCGGGCGCCGGCCCGATCGGCGGCGAGGCGTACGCCTGCAGCATGTAGAGCGAGCCGGCGCTGAAAATCACTCCCAGCATCGCCGTCAGTGCATTCCACGATTTTTGCCGCTTGGTCAGCAGAAAATCGCTCAACAAAATCGCGAGGCCGAAAAACACCAGCATCGCTTCCGGCAGCACCAGAAAAAAATCCCCGCGCGTCTGCTCGAAGATCTTCTGCCAGGGCATCTATTTCACCTCGGCTGGCGTCGCTGTGGATGTTCCAGCCGCCGGAGCAAGCGTCGTGCCAGCGTCAGCCGCCGCAGCCTTCTCGCCCGGTGTATGCCAATCCGCGTAGAATCCCGGATGCACTCGCTCCACTAGCCGCCGCACCGGCTGGTCCACCACTTTGAAAAGCGGCGCCGGATAGATTCCGATCCAGAACGCCAGCACCACCAGCGGAATCAGCGTCGCATACTCTCGCGCATTCAAATCCGACAAATGCTCGTTTGCCGGATTCGTCACCGAACCGAACATCACCCGCTGGTACAGCCACAGCAAATACGCCGCGCCCAGAATTACCCCGAAGGAGCCCCACGCCGCCCACTGCCAGCTCACTTCGAACACGCCGCGCAGAATCGTGAACTCACCAATGAACCCATTCAGCAGTGGCATGCCCAGCGAGCTGAGCGTGATAATCAAATACACCACAGCGAAATTCGGCATCGGCGTCGAAAGTCCGCCAAATTCCGAAATCAGCCGCGTGTGCCTTCGCTCGTACAGCACCCCGACCAGCAGGAACAGCGCGCCGGTGGAAATGCCGTGATTGATTTGCTGGATGATGCTGCCGGAAAGCCCCAGCGGCGTCAGCACGAAAATCCCCAGCGTGCAGAAACCCATGTGGCTCACCGACGAATACGCGATGAGCTTTTTCATGTCCTTCTGCATCATGCAAACCAGCGCGCCGTAAATAATTCCGATCAGCGAGAGCACGATCACGATGCCGCGGTACTTCACCGTCGCGTCCGGAAACATCGGCAGCGAAAAACGCAGAAAACCGTAAGTCCCCATTTTCAGCAGCACGCCGGCCAGGATGACGGAACCAGCCGTCGGCGCCTCAGTGTGCGCGTCCGGCAACCACGTGTGGAACGGGAACACCGGCACCTTGATTGCAAACGCGAAAAAGAATCCCCAGAAGAGCCACTTCTGCAGCCACCCATCCTGCGCGAGGAAGGGATGCTCCAGAATCGTGCGCACGTCGAAAGTATTGCGGTAATAATAAATCGCCAGGATCGCGAGGAGCATCAGCACCGATCCGGCCAGCGTGTACAGGAAAAATTTGATCGCCGCGTACAACCGCCGCTCGCCGCCCCATACGCCAATCAGAAAATACATCGGCACCAGCATCACTTCCCAGAACACGTAGAACAGCACGAAATCCAACGACATGAAAACGCCCAGCATGCCCGTCTGCAGCAGCAAAAGCAGAATGTAATATTCCTTTTCGCGCTTGTGGATCGCCGACCAGGAAGACAAAATCGCAATCGCGCCCAGCACCGTGGTCAGCATCACCATCAGAAAGCTCAGCCCATCGATCCCCAGGGTGAAATGCGCTCCCACCGAAGGAATCCAGTTCGCATTTTCCACAAATTGAAATTGCGGCGCGCCCGCCCCGGATTGAAAGCGCCATATCAGCGGCAGCGAAACCAGCAAGCCGAGGAACCCAAACAGATTGCCCATCCAGCGATGCAGGTCGGCCCGCTCGCGCGGAATAAACAGCATCAGGATCGCGCCCATCAGCGGCGTGAACAGGATCGTGCTTAAAATATGGCTATCGGAAAAGAGCATCCGTTCCCTCGCGTTCTTCCACTACAGCGATTTGCAGACCGTGCTCGCCCGCATCGAAATCCAGCTTAGTGCACCGCGTGATGCGCCAGATAAAAGTAATATCCCAGGAACCCGATCAATCCGATCACGATGAACAGCATGTAACTCTGCACCAAGCCGTCCTGAATCAAGCGTACTGGAAAACTAAACAACCAAACGATGCGCGCGCCCAGTTTCACCGAGCCGTCCACGATCCACGTGTCCCACCACATCGAAACGCGCGACACGAATCGCGTAAGCCATCCCGCGCCATCCACGCCCACCCCATTAATCACATTCGTATCGAACCACCCCAGCGCCAATCCCAAATCTTTCGCGCGATTCACGAACAGCGCGTCGTACAACTCGTCCACATAATATTTGTGGTACACCAGTTCGTAAAATCCGTTCAGGCTCTTCGCAATCTTCGCCGGCAATTCCGTGCGCTTGATATAGAGATACCAGGCGAACAAAATTCCCAGCACCACGAGCCCTTCCGACATCAACATCAAATTTATTTCGCCCATGCGCGAACTGGGCCCCTTCAACGGCTCCACGCGCGCCTCGTGCGCCAGGCCCACCACTGGCTCAAGAAAATGCACGAAGTGGCTGTTCCCGCCCAGAATCTCGGGCCAGCTCACCAGCCCGCCCACAATCGAAAGTCCCGCCAGAATCACCAGTGGCAGCAACATGGACTTCGGCGATTCGTGGATGTGATGGTCCACCTCATGGTCCACGCGCGATGTTCCGTGGAACGTCATGAAAATCAGACGGAACATATAAAACGCCGTCATCCCCGCGGTGAAATATCCGATGGCCCACAACAGCAAATCTTTCTCATACGCCTTTCCCAGAATCAGGTCTTTGCTCACAAATCCGGCGAACGGAAAAATCCCGGCAATCGCCAGTGTCGCGATCAGCATCGTCCAATACGTCACCGGAATTCGCTTCGATAGCGCGCCCATCTTGCGCATGTCCTGCTCGCCTGAAAGCGCATGGATCACGCTGCCCGCCGCAAGGAACAGCAATCCTTTGAAAAACGCGTGGGTCATCAAGTGAAAAATTCCCGCAGTGAACGCGCCCACGCCGCAGGCCAGGAACATGTAACCGAGCTGCGAAACCGTGGAATACGCCAGAACTTTCTTGATGTCGTTCTGCACCACGCCAATCGAAGCCGCGAATAACGCGGTAATTGCACCGACCAGCGCGACCACGCCCATGGCCTTCGGCGACAGTTGGTAAATCGCATGCGTGCGCGTCACCATATACACGCCCGCAGTCACCATCGTCGCCGCGTGAATCAGCGCGCTCACCGGTGTTGGCCCTTCCATCGCGTCCGGCAGCCACACATACAGCGGAATCTGCGCCGATTTGCCCGCCGCGCCCACGAAAAGCAACAGCGCAATCGCCGTCAGCCGCGGATCGCCCATCTGAAAATGTCCCGCCAGCAGCGCCGGCCCGATATCGCTGAAGCGCACCGTACCCAGTACAGCGGAGCAAAGAAAAATTCCCAGCAGAAATCCCGCGTCGCCCACGCGATTAACGATGAACGCCTTTTTCCCCGCGTCCGACGCCGACTTGCGATGAAAATAAAACCCGATCAGCAAATAGCTGCAAGTCCCCACGCCTTCCCAGCCCACAAACATCATCAGGAAGTTATTCGCCAGCACCAGAATCAGCATCGCGAACATGAACAGGTTCAGGTATCCGAAAAACCGGTAATACCCACCCTCATGCGCCATGTACCCCGTGGAATACACGTGAATCAGGAATCCCACGCCGGTAACCACCAGAATCATCACTGCCGATAGCGGATCAATCTGAAATTCCCACGACGCCACGAATTTCGCCAGCCGCCCGTCGAACATGTGATACGGAATAGCGGGCAGCCACTGGAAAAGCATCTTCGTGAAAAATCGCTCGTTTTCAGGCCGGGCCACCAGTTGAAAAAAAGCGCCCACCGAAAAAATAAACGAAACAAACACGCTTCCCGCGCACAAATAGCTCACCACGTCGTTCGCGAGCTTCCGGCCATAAAACAGCATCACTGCCGCCGTCAGCAGCGGAAACAGTGGGATCAGCCAGATATGATCCAGGAAGTACGGCGGGTTCATCGCTAAGCCTTCACCATTTCATGATGTCCATTTCGTCCGCCAGCACCGTCTCGCGATTGTGGAAAAATGCCAGAATGATTCCCAATCCCACCGCAGCTTCCGCCGCCGCATCCGTAATAATAAAAATCGCGAACACCTGTCCATCCACCGTGCCCCACATCCGCGAAAAAACCATCAGGTTGATGTTCACCGCGTTCAAAATCAGCTCGATGGACATCAGCATAATGATCACATTGCGCCGCGTCAGCACCCCGATCACGCCGATGATGAACAGCGCCAGACTCAGAAACAAATAATAGTCCACCGGAATCATCCCACTCTCCGCTTGGCCATCACCACCGCGCCAATCATCGCCACCAGCAGCAATATCGAAGCGATCTCAAACGGCAGCATGTAATGGCTGAACAACGCATCGCCAATCGCCTCGGTATTTTTCGGCGAAATCTCCGCAGCCATCGCCGGCAAACGCAGCGCCCGGCGCCCCGCCCATATCGCAAACAAAAATTGCGCCGCCAGGACCAATGCCAGCGCCCCCGCTACAATCCATTGCCGGTTGAATTGCACCAGCCGCATCGAAACGTCCAGATCCACCAGCATGATCACGAATACGAACAGCACCATGATTCCGCCCACATACAAAATGATCTGCACGATGAAAAGAAATTCCGCCTGCAGCAGCAGAAAAATTCCTGCCGTGGAAAGCAGCGTGGTAATCAAAAACACCGCGCCGTGCACGATATTTCGCCGCGTCACCATCAAAATCGCGGACGCTACCGCCAGCACCGCGAAAAATATAAATAGCGCTTGATTCAGCGTCTGCATCTATTCACCGTCCGTCGTCTGTGCCTCAGAAACCGGCGCATCATCTTTCGCCAGCAGCATCGCCACGCCCAGCGTTGCCAGAGTCGTCGGTATCAATGAAACGATCGGCCCCCAAGCCCATTGCTGCCGCAGCACAATTGCCACTCCCACGCCAATCACGTTCACCAGCGCCAGCGGAATCAGAAATCTCCAACCCAGCCGCATCAGCTGGTCGAACCGGTAGCGCGGAAACGTAAACCGGATCCACAAGAACGCATAGATGTACGCGAAAACTTTCGCCATAAACCAGAACGCGCCATGAATTCCCTGCATCACCGCCGGAGGCGCAACCAGTGCGCCCGCCAGCACGACCGCGACAACCACGCACAGCCCCGCCACCAGCGCCATCACGATTTTCTGGATTTTCACCGGCTGCTTCCGCACCAGTGAAATGCAATACAGCGCCACGCCCAGCGTCAGCAGCGCCGGCAAAGCGTCCAACCATTCAATTGATGTGCCCGGAATCTGTTCGTGGTAACGCGCACCCGGCCGCAGCCACCCGCCCAGAAATAATGTCGTCGCGATGCCCGCAACGATCACCATGTTGGCGTACTCCGCGAGAAAATAAAGTGACCAGCGGAATCCGCTGTACTCCGTCATGTATCCCGCTACTAGTTCCGATTCCGCTTCGGGCAAATCAAACGGCGCGCGATTGGTTTCCGCGATCGAGCCCACCAGATAAATGAAAAATCCAAACGGCACCGAGAAGCCGAACCACACTCCCTGATCCGACTGCGCCTGCACGATATCTTTCATCGAAAGCGAGCCGGCCAGCAGCAGCACCGAAATCAGCGCCAGCCCCGCTGCAGTTTCGTAACTCACCAATTGCGCCGCGCTGCGCAAAGCTCCCAGCAACGAATAGTGGCTGTTCGAAGCCCACCCGCCCAGCACAATGCCGTAAATTCCCAGCGAGCTGACCGCCAAAATAAAAAGTAATCCAATATTCAAATCCGCAATTTGAAACGCCGGACCAATCGCCAGCGCCGAATACGCGAGCAGCGCCATCGTCACGCTCACCAGCGGCGCGAACCAGAACATCAGCCGGTCCGCTTTGTCCGGAATAATGTCTTCCTTCAACAGCAATTTCACCGCGTCTGCAATCGGCTGCAGCAATCCGTGCGGACCCACGCGCATCGGACCAAGCCGCGCCTGCATGTCCGCCATTACTTTTCGTTCCATCAATACGATGTAGCCCGCCAGCAGCGGCAGTACCGCGACTATGACCACGGCGTAAACCACCGGCAGCACGAACGGCATGATTGAAGGTGGAATCAGATGTCCCATTTTCTAGCGGTCCACTTCTCCCAACACAATATCGATCGTCCCGATAATCGCCACCACGTCCGCGATCAACGAGCCTTTCGCCATTTTGTCGAATGCCTGCAAATTAATAAATGACGGCGGCCGCACACGCACGCGATAAGGCTGTGTGGTCCCGTCGCTGACGATGTAATAACCCAGCTCGCCCTTCGGCGCTTCGATCGAGTGATACACCTCGCCCGGCGGCGGCTTCAGCACTTTGCCAATGCGCGCCATAATCGGCCCAGTCGGAATATTTTCCACCGCTTGCAAACAAATTCGCCGCGACTGCCGCATTTCTTCCATGCGCACCACGTACCGGTCGTAGGTGTCGCCGGTCTCGCGCGTGGGAATATCAAATTCGTATTGGTCGTAGGCGGCGTACGGCTGCGCTTTGCGCAAATCCCATTTCACTCCGCTCGCGCGCAGCACCGGCCCAGTTACGCCCAGCGCAATCGCATCCGCCGCGTTCAGAATTCCCACGCCCTTCGTGCGCCCCACCCAAATGCGATTTTCAGTCAACAGCGTTTCGTACTCGTCAATCTTCTTACTGAAATCGTTGCAGAAACGTTTCGTGTCCTCTTCGAAACCGTCATACGTCTCGTACTGCAATCCGCCGATGCGAAACGCGTGCGTCGTCAGCCGCGCGCCGCAATACTTCTCGAAAATTTTCAGGATTTCTTCGCGCTCGCGAAAGCAGTAGAAAACCGGCGTCAGCGCGCCGATATCCAGCGCGTGTGTGCCCAGCCACAACAAGTGGCTCGCGATGCGCTGCAGTTCCGTCAAAATCGTGCGCACCACCCGCGCGCGCGGCGGCGCTTCAGTTCCCAGCAATTTTTCCACCGCCTCGCAGTAGCCCAATCCGTTCGAAACCGCAGCTACATAATCCATGCGATCCACGTACGGCGCAAATTGCTGGTAGCTGCGATGCTCGGCGATCTTTTCCACGCCGCGATGCAAGTAGCCGATGATGCATTCCGACCCGGCCACGCGCTCGCCATCCAATTTCAACTTCACGCGCAATACGCCGTGCGTCGAAGGATGCTGCGGCCCCATATTCAAAATGATTTCGTCCGCGCCCAGCACCGTGGTGTTGACGCTATCCATCCCCGAAATCGTTTTTGTTGTATGCTCGTTGCTCATTCGCCCGTGGCCGTCTTGGCGGCGCTATTGCCCGCTCTCGATTCCCAGATTTTCGCGTACCCAATTTGTGTCTTGCTTCAAGATGTCGTAATCCTTGCGCAGCGGATGGCCCTGCCATTCGTCCGGCAGTAAAATGCGCGTCAAATTGGGGTGCCCTTCAAACACGATCCCGAACATGTCGTAACATTCGCGTTCCATCCAATTCGCCGCAGGCCAGATTTCGCAGACACTCGGCGCCGGCTCGTTTTCTCCCGCATACGCCTTCAATCGCAGACGCTCGTTCTTGGCGAAAGAATACAGATTCAGCACCACGTCGAATCGTTTTTCGCGCTTCGGCCAATCCACCGCCGTCAAATCCACCAGCATGTCGAATTTTTCTTCGTCACGGCAATAACGCGAAATTTCCCGCAGCTGCTCCAGCGCAATCGTCACGATGGCCTGCTTCCGGTCCAGCGATGCTTCGCGAAATGCATCGCCGAATCGCGCCTTCAGCCGTTGCGTCAATTCGTTATCGAGCGGAACAGGTTTTGGCGGCGCTTCTTTCGGTGGCGCTGCAGGAGCAGCAGGTTTCGGCGGCGCTGCAGCTGCGGGAGCTCCAGGTGCAGCCGGAGTTCCTGGCGTCGCCGGAGTAGCCGCAGCAGCGGGAGGCTTCGCCGCAGGCGGTGAAACAGATGGTTTCGCTGTTGGCGGCGTCAGAGGTGATTTCGGTGCGACTGGCTCAGCAGGAGTCGCCGCAGGCGGCGCGACAGGTGGTTTCGCTGCAACTGGCTCAACAGGCGCAGCAGGAACTGCTGGTGTTTCAGGCTCGGAAGGAATAGAAGGCTTTTCCGCCGTGCCCTCCGGCGGTTTTGCGGCTGGACCTTTTTCCGAAGGGTCGTTGACCATCGGTTCGATCGGCTGCCGTCGCTCGGTGCGCACTACAAAACGCGCCCCGCAATCGGCTCGCAGCCCGCCTTTTTAACACACTCCAAAAAACAACGTCAATTCCACCTGCTGTCAATTTCATGTAGGGGCGGGTCCCGCTCCTGCGGGACCCGCCCTCTTAGTCCTACCTCGCCCGCGCGCTCACACCCAATCCAACGCGCCCTTGCGATACAGCCACACATACCCGATCAACAAAATCCCCAAAAACACCAGCATCGTCACCAGGCCATACACGCCCAGCTGCCCATACTTGATCGCCCAAGGAAACAGAAAGATTGTCTCCACATCGAAAATCACAAACAGAATCGCCACCATATAAAACCGCACTGAATACCGCCCGCGCGCGTTGCCTTCGGGCGGCACGCCGCACTCGTAAGGCTCCAGCTTCGCGCCGTTCGCCTTCATGTCCGGCCGAATCAACTTGAAAACCATCAGCGAAACGGCAGGGAACGACGCGGCAAGCACCGCGTAAATCAATATCGGAATGTATTGGCTCGGCATCGTCGGATCAGCGTTGACCCACGAACAGCGCATCCTAGCACAGCGGTCAAGTCTCAGCCAGCCTCATCCGCCACAAAAATTTCGCGCCATCGGACGCGCGAAGCGTCCAGTTTTTGCAGTTGCACGTGTACCGGCCGCTTCGTCCCGCGCCTTTCGGGACGAAGCGGGCACGTCAGCACTAAGGCGCCCGATCCTTCGGTTACGTTTTTAGGTTTGTATTATTCAATGACGTGCGCCGTGCAGCACATCTACGGCATGAGGCAGCAAAGCGGCAATAGCATCCAGCGAATCCACCGCACCGCGCGGACTCCCCGGCAAATTCAGAATTATCGTGGTCCCGCGAATTCCCGCGGCTCCACGCGACAAAATTGCCCGCGGCGTTTTCTTCAAACCCTCCGCGCGCATCTGCTCCGCAAACCCCGGAATCAATCTTTCTGCTACGGACAGCATAGCTTCCGGCGTCACGTCACGCGGCCCCACGCCAGTCCCGCCAGTCGTGAGGATCAAATCCACCACGTTCGCATCCGCTGTCTTCCGCAAAAACTCGGCGATGCTCTCCCGCTCGTCCGGCAAAATCTCCGCCGACACAATTTCCCAACCCAGATCCCTGCAGCGCCCCGCCACAGCCGGACCGGAACCGTCCGCATGCTTCCCGCTGGCTACCGAATCGCTCACTGTAAGTATGGAAACCCGCATGAGGTGGCACCGCGATTCTCCCGCGACTATCCTTCAGTGACCGGCGCGTCTTCGCTTTCGCCGTCGCGCTGCCCTTCATCCACCAACCGCAGCGCTTCCATCAGCAGCCCAGTCGTGGTGCGCGAAATGATGTCGCGCGTCGGTGCGCGATTGAAATCAATTTCAAATTCGCCTTCGGGCCAGCGCACCGCCTCGAATACCGCAGCCTCACCTTCTAGCGCTCCCAGCCGTGCGTCTTTGCATTGCCCCGAAGCAAAAAATAAATCGCCGCTTTCTTCGCCGCGACGAATCGTCAACTGGCACGACTTCTGCCCCATCTCCAGCGACTGCATCAAGTCCATGATGGACATTTCTTCCAGCCGCCCCTGCACCACTCCCGGACGCACCTGGCGATTCTGCAATTTTTCCAGCTGCAGGCGATCCACCACTTTTTTCGCGCGCCGCACCAGATCTTTCAAGAAAAACGGCTTGGGGATGAATTCCTCGACGCCTTCCACGATAGGACGCAATTTCTCTTCAATGTCGCTGCGGCTAGCCAAAAATATAAAAGGAATCGCTTTGGTCTGCTGCCGCCCGCGCAATTTTTCATACAGCTGGCGCCCATCCAGCCCCGGCATGCGGTAGTCGCACACCACCAGGTCCGGCGGATCGTCCACAATCTTCAGCAACGCATCGGCGCCATCCGCCGCCGCGCGCGCATCGCAATGCGGCAGCAATCCCTTCATCAATAGGTCAAGGATCAGCGCGTTATCGTCCACCACCAGGACTTTCACATCCTTCATTGGTGTCATCGCTTCACACGCTTCCCAGGACGCACATACGTACCGCTTCGCCCGCCCGCCTTCTTCACCACGTACACCTCAGTGATTTCCATGCCGCGTTCCAGCGCTTTGCACATGTCATAAATCGTCAGCGCCGCAACCGACACTGCCACCAAAGCCTCCATCTCGACGCCGGTCGGGCCGGTAGCCGTCGCCTCGGATGTCAGCTCGATTCCATTCTGGCACAGCTTGGCGTCCACATCCACGTGAGTCAAAGCTAGGGGATGACAAAGTGGAATCAGCTCCGCCGTACGTTTGGCGGCGCCAATTCCGGCGATTCGCGCGATTTCCAGAGGATTGCCTTTAGGAGATTTCAGCCGACGTACGCTGCTGATCGTCGCGCGCTCCATACGAATAAACGCATGGGCCTGCGCAGTACGCGACGTGGCCGCCTTCGCCGTAACGTCCACCATCCGCACGCGCCCTTTTTCATCGTAGTGCGAAAGTTTCGCCATGAATGTTGAAGTTGCATTTGAATCTGTAGGGGCCTGTCTCAGACCCGCCCCTACGGTGCCGTAGTGGATCGCGGCGTTAGATGACGCATCCGAAACTCAGAACAATCCACGCCGCGGCAAAACATCCGCCATCTCGCCCGCCGCGAACACTTGCCGCGCCTCATTCACCACCAAAAAACAATTCCCCTTCACCACCGACCCGATATCCCCCGACCCTTCCCAATGAATCGCTTCCACCACCGCCTCGCCCTCGGGCCAGCTCACACGCGCCGGCAAAAAATGCGCCAGCGGCGGCTTTTCATTCAAGGGATGCGCCAGCTTGGCTTTCAGCAGCGCCAAAGGATGCGGCTTGTGGCCGCTCAACAACTCAATCCCCGGCACCACAAACAACTCAAACGTCACCATCGTTGAAACGGGATTTCCGGGCAGCCCGAATACAGGCTTGCCTTTGCAAAAACCGAACACCGCGGGTTTCCCCGGACGAATCGCCACTGCATCGAAGTAAAATTCCGCGCCCATTTCCCGCAACACTTGCTCGACGAGATCGTATTTCCCCACCGACACGCCGCCGGTGACCACCACGATATCCGCTTCCAGCGCTTGCTGGAGTCGCACGCGCAATTCCTCCAGATTATCCGGCGCGGTCCCCAACATCACCGGCTCGCCGCCCGCCAAAGCCACCTGCGCCGCGAGCGACACGCTGTTGCTATTGCGAATCTGATATTTCGTCGGCGTCTGCTCCAACGCAACCAATTCATCGCCCGTCGAAAGAATCGCGACGCGCGGCTTCTTCGCTACCACCAGCTTCGAACGCCCCACCTGCGCCGCAATCGCCAGCTCCGCATAGCTCAGCCGCTTGCCGCGCTCGATTACGCTCTCTCCCACGCGCGTTTCCTGTCCTTCCAACACAAAATGCGCTCCCTCGCGTGCCGCTTCGTCCAGCACCACGTACTCGCCTTCGATCCGCGCATACTCATTCATCACAACCGAATTCGCGCCGCGCGGCATCGCAGCGCCCGTCATGATCTGCACGCACGTCCCCGGCTCGACCATGCCGCCGAACGCAACGCCCGCTCGGCTTTCGCCAATCAACCGCAATTTCGCTCCGGCCTGCGCTGCGTCGGCCGCCCGCAGTGCAAATCCATCGCGCGTCGAGCGATTGAACGGCGGATAATTCCGGTCCGCGCGCACGTCTTCCGCCACGATGCGTCTCAGCACCTTCGTAGGGTCTTCCGCGAATTCAATGGTTTCAGTAGCAGGGGGAGGCGCACAACGCCGCGCGCAGATTACTTCAATCACTTTTGCGCGAGCCGCTTCGTAGGAAAGCATGGCGCCTTAGAGCCAGGACGCGAGTTTCGTCCCTCGCGGAACAATCGTCGCATCGCGTTCCGGCCCGGTGGAGATCATCCCAATTTCAACTTGCAGCTGTTCCGAAATAAAATTCAAATAATTCCGCGCCGCTTCGGGCAATTCCTTCACGTCACGAATCCCCGGCGTCGGCTTCTGCCATCCCGGTAGAGTCACGTAGACCGGCTCCACTTGCATCAGCGTCTCGACGTCCGCCGGCATATTCTCCAGCACTTTGCCCTTATATTTGTATCCGGTGCAGACTTTGATTTCCGGCTGCGTGTCATAGACGTCCATCTTGGTCACGACCAGCGAATCAATTCCGCTCAACATTTTTGCGAACTTCAGGACAACCAAGTCCAGCCAACCGCAGCGCCTCGGCCTGCCCGTCACCGCACCAAATTCCTTGCCGCGCTCGCGCAACGCCTGCGCGTCCAGGTCCGGCATCTCCGTGGGAAATGGCCCGCTGCCCACGCGCGTAGTGTAAGCCTTGGTTACGCCGACCACGCCGCCGATTCGCGTCGGCGCCACACCCAGTCCCGTCGCCACGCCGCCCGATGTTGCGTTCGACGACGTCACATACGGATACGTCCCATGATCAATATCCAGCATGGTGCCCTGCGCGCCTTCGAACAGCACCGATTTGCCATTATCCAGAGCCCTGTTCAGCAGCACGCCCGTGTCCGCCACCAGGCCGTGAATGTGCGCAGCCAGCTCCATGTATTGATCGTAGATGCCCGCGGTTTCGAGGGGATGCCCGTACGTCGCGCGGCTGATCGCATTTTTTTCCGCGACCACGCGTTCCAGTTTTTCCTTGAAGCCCGCCGGATCGAACAAATCGCACACGCGAATCCCGCGCCGCGCCATTTTGTCTTCGTACGCCGGCCCGATGCCCCGCGAAGTAGTCCCAATCGCCGCCGCCCCGCGCGCCGATTCCGCGGCCTTATCCATCTCGCGGTGATAAGGAAAAATCAGATGCGCGCGATCGCTCAGAAAAAGCCGCCCGCGCACCTCAATCCCTGACCGCTTCAAATTTTCCAGCTCCGCGACCAGCGCCGCGGGATCCACTACGGTTCCCGCGCCGATCACCGCCTTCTTCTCCGGCCGCAGAATGCCGCTGGGAATCAATTGCAGAATATATTTGTGATTATTGAAAATGACGGTGTGCCCGGCATTGTGTCCGCCCGCGTAGCGCGCCGTGTAGTCGAACGACTGCGCCAGGTAATCAACTACCTTACCTTTGCCCTCGTCGCCCCACTGCGCCCCAACCACGCAGATCGCTTTCGCTCGCGCCTTCTCAGTCACCGTCGCCGCTCCACCCTTCGTCAGGCCGCACCTTGCCCCGGTCGTTGACACCAGAAGCACTGCAGGCGGGCAAACGCGAAAACAAGTACGTGCAATTCTAGCCTCCGCCCGCCCCCGACGCAAGCGTAAGCCTTCGGCTTTGATTCTGCAGCTTACTTAGCGTTAGGCCGAACTTCCCCGAAAGGATTCTGTACTTTCGGGCAAATCTCTCTCTTGAAGATGATTTGCATTCCAGAGTCTCGGTCCGGGCTACCAGCTCTGCACCCGGACGTTACTCGCGATATGGTGACGTTCTGGTATTCGGTCATCGTGTCTATTGCGCAGGAGCTCTGGAAGATGCCATCACCGATCTCTTTTCCTCTCACGACCACGGGTGCCGCCTCTTCCAGGATCTCAGAAACGCTCTCGGACGATATGAATTGGGATTGCCCTTCCTGACGTGTCAGAGGCTGATGCGGTCCTATTACGATTTGGCAGGCCTGATGGTCCGAACAGTATTGCACCGTCAGACTGATCCCAGGACGCACCTGAAAGCGCTCTAGGTCAGACTGTCCATATTTTGAGTGAAAGTCATTGGAACTCTGCGCCGCGAAAGCAGTGCCAGCCGCGATAAGCAAGCATCCAGCAAGAATTCGCATGATGCCCTCGCAAACTAACCTTTCATCTGATAGCGGAAACAATCGCTTGCATGATCGTTGACCATGCCGACGGCCTGCATGAACGCGTAGCAAATGGTAGTCCCGACGAAACGGAAGCCGCGAGCTTTCAAATCCTTACTCAGCGCATCCGATTCCGCCGTGCGCGCCGGAATCTTCCGCGACGCCTTCCAATCATTTTTCTTCGGGCGCCCGCCCACGAATTGCCAGACGTAACGGTCGAAAGATCCGAACTCGCGCTGCACCGCGAGAAACGCCGCGGCGTTGGAAATCGTCGCCGCGATCTTCAACCGGTTGCGCACAATTCCCGCGTCGCCCAGAAGCGCCCGCACTTTACGTTTGTCATAGCGCACGATTGTCTCCGCATCGAACTCGTCAAACGCTCGCCGATAATTCTCGCGCTTGTTGAGCACGATCTCCCAGCTCAATCCCGCCTGTGCACCTTCGAGTATCAGAAACTCAAAGAGCACACGATCGTCATGAACCGGCTTACCCCACTCGCGATCGTGGTACTCCACCATTAACGGCGACTGCGCCCAATGGCATCGCCGCTGCCCTTTTTTCGATTTCGCATTCATAGGAAATGTAACGGCAGGATGCTACGCCCCGTGGAAGTAGACTCAGAATCCGGATGTAGCATGCTCCGAGTCGAAGACGCCGCAGCCGCGGTAAGACACCGCCGGCACAAACAATCCGCATATCTCGCCCGCAGGGCAACCAAGACTTCTGCGGCGACCTGCACTTCCTCGCACCAACAACCGGCCACCGGCGCCCCGCACGAAAACTCCTCGCCGCAAGCCGCGCACTTCTTCAAAGTCGGCGCCGTCCCCAGCGATCTCAGCTCCGGCTCGCCGCCGCTCATAGTCACCTGGCCTAGCGTGGAATCAATTCGCGCCCAAGCCCTAAGAAATATGGCGCTGGATGACTTTCTCGATCGATTCTTTCGGCTGCGCCCCGACAAGCTGGTCCGCCACCTGCCCGCCCTTGAAAATCAGCAAGGTGGGAATCCCGCGAATATTGAATTTGCCCGCCGCGTTGATGTTCTCATCCACGTTGAGCTTCACCACCTTCAGCTTCCCCGCGTGCTCTTTCGCGAGCTCTTCCACGGTCGGCGTCAACATATGGCACGGGCGGCACCAATCCGCCCAGAAATCCACCATCACCGGCTGGGTCTTGCTGGCTTCCACCACATCTGCTTCGAAATTCGCGTCATTCACCGCTTGGATGTTATCTGACATGTTGTCCCTTATTGTCCCTTGTAGCGCCGCACTGCGCCCCCCCCAAAAAAACTCCGGGAAGCGTTTCCAGCGCTAACCTTTAGATGTCCCAGCAACCCGCGGGATTCGTGCCCTCTTCGCGGCTTCATACAGTGTGACATAAGCCGCGGCCGAAGCCTTCCACGAAAAATCCTTGGCCATGCCGTTCTTCTGCACGGTCTGCCACGCCTTGGGATCACGCTGCAGTTTCAATGCGGCACGCAGCGAATCCAGCAGCGCCCGCCCGTCATACGCCTCGAACTTAAATCCAGTCCCATGATGCGTTTTCGCGTCATAGTTCTGCACCGTATCGTCCAGACCGCCCGTCGCCCTCACCACCGGCACCGTACCATAGCGCAAGCTGTATATCTGGTTCAAGCCGCACGGCTCGTAGCGCGACGGCATCAGGAAGATGTCCGCGCCCGCCTCAATCTTGTGCGCCAACGGATTGTCGTACCCGATCTTCAATCCCACGCGCCCGGGATATTTCTCGGCCATGTCCTTGAACAGTTTTTCATACTCCGGCTGGCCAGTGCCCAGCACCACCAGCGTCAGATTCTCCTTCATCAGATCGCCCGCGACGCGCGCGATCAAATCAAATCCTTTTTGATCCGCGAACCGCGAAACGATTCCCACCACCGGCCGTTCCAGATTTTCCGGCTTCTCCGCAGGCAGCTTGAACTGCTGGAGCAAATCTTTCTTGTCGGCCTTCTTCGCGTCCAGATTGTGCACGGAATAATTCTGCGTGATGTAGGTGTCCACCTCCGGACTCCACACCGAATAATCCACGCCGTTCAGAATCCCCAGCAGGCGGTCGGCGCGTCCGCGGATCACCCCTTCCAGTCCAGTACCAAATTCCGGCGTCTGAATTTCCTGCGCGTAGCGGCGGCTCACCGTCGTCAGATAATCGGCATACAGCAGCCCGCCCTTCAGAAAATTTACCCGGCCGTAAAATTCCAGCCGGTCCATCGTGAAAAAAGTGTCTGGCAGACCTAGGGTGCGCATTACCGTCTGCGGAAATATTCCCTGGTAACCGATATTGTGAATCGTGAACACCACCGGCAGCCCGCGCACCACCGGGTCTTCGGCATGCTGCGTGCGCAACAACACCGGCACCAGCGCCGTCTCCCAGTCGTGGCAATGAATCACGTCCGGCAGCCAGACGCGCTTCATGAATTCGATGGCCACGCGCGAAAATTCTGTGAAGCGCTCGGCGTTGTCCGGATAATCCGCGCCCTTCTCGCCGTATAGCTGCTCGCGGTCGAAGAAGCCGCGGTCGTCCACGAAAAAATAACGCACGCCGGCAACTGCCGGGCCTTCGCCAATCGCGGGGAAGCGCAGTTTTTCACCCAGCGTGATTGTTACGCTGGAAACCAATATCGACGTGATTTTGTTCCCGCGATAGCGCGGCAGCAGCACGGCCACTTCGTGGCCCATCTCCGCCAGCGCCTTCGGCAACGCGCCGACCACGTCCGCGAGGCCGCCAGTCTTCGAGTAAGGCAAACCTTCCGATGCAATGAACAGGATTTTCATAAGCAGTCAGCAGAAACGCAAACGGTATCGGAACGACGCAGCTTCGTCAAGCTCGCACCTCACACGGTAGCATAGGCAATCTTGCCTGTGCTCTTACGACCGCCATCCCGGTAGCGGCGACCGACACCATCGGGTGAAGGCGCTAGAGAAAGTGCATTCCCGAAGATCACACACCGATCGTCCAATTTGGCGCCGCCGCCCGCTCAACATTTGTTCGCCCCGCCTCGCGTTGCTACACTCACACCAACAATGTCCCGCCCACGCCTAGGCCAACATTTCCTGCACGACATCGGCTGGCGCAAACGCATCCTGGCCGTGCTGCCCCTGGCCGCCGACCAAACCTGGATCGAAATTGGCCCAGGCCACGGCGAAATGACGCAACTGTTAGCCGGTGAAAACCGGCGCATCATCGTCATCGAAACGGATCAGAAACTCGCCGAGGGCCTAAAGGCAGCTCGCGACACCGAGCCCACAAAATGGCCCGGCCTCCAAATCGTCACCGCCGACGTGCTCGCGACAAACATCGGCGAATTAACCACCGAAAAAATTCACATCTACGGAAATCTGCCGTACTACATCACGTCACCCATTCTGCATCATCTTTTCCGCTGGGCCGGCCAAATCGCATCCATCCACATCGTCATTCAACTGGAAGTCGCCGAACGCATCGCCGCGCATCCCAACGTGCGTGACTACGGCTATCTTTCCGCGCTCTGCCAGTTTTACGCGCGACCCAAAATCGCGCTGCGCATCCCTCCCGGCGCATTCCGGCCGCCGCCAAAAGTAAAATCCGCGCTGGTGGGCATGACTCTCCCCGGGGCCCAAGCAAACCTCAACATCACGGGAGAAGCGAACGAAAAGCGTTTCCTGAATTTCGTGCAGACTTGCTTCGGCCAAAAACGCAAAACCCTGCGCAACAACCTGCTTGCCATCGCCACCGACAAAAAAATCCACGAAGCGCTGGCAGCGACTGCCCTCCGGCCCGACGCCCGCGCCGAACAACTAACCATCCCCCAATTCGCCGCGCTATTCTCGCAACTCACTCGGTAGGAGCGCTGCTCGTGAATCGTCCCACAGGACGATTCATCCTGAGTTCCCGCAGCGCGGGATCGAAGGGCTGCTCCCCAGCTTGCCCGGACGTCAACATTACCAAGGCGCGATGTTGTCTGTGATTTTTGAAACGAAGCAAGCGCAGAGACTACGATTCTTCGAGGACCGTCTGCAATCGATCCGGAAAATTCGACATGATCCCATCCACGCCGGCAGCGGCCACCGCGCGCATCACTTCCGGATCATCCGCGGTCCAAGTCGCCACCTGCAAATCCACGCGATGCGCATCCTCCACGAATTTCGGCGTCACCAGATCCGCCCTGGGACACAGCTGCCGCACGCCCAGCTGGATCGCTACTTTCGCGAAATCTTCCCGCGGGCGATCCACCAGCAATCCCATCATCATCGTCGAATCCACGGTGCGTAGCGCCGTGAGCGTGGACTCATCGAACGAGATCACGATGCAGCGCGCGGTGCTTTGCGATTTATGCAACTCGGCCACCAATGAATGGTGCATCCCCCACGCCGCGTCGTATTTCACTTCCAGATAAAAAATCACGTCGTGCTCTTTCCCGAATTTCAGCACCTCTTCCAGCGTGGGTATGCGTTGCCCCATGAATTCCCGGTCGAACCACATCCCCGCATCCAGCTGGCGCAATTCCGCCAAAGTGAAATCGTGCACATTCCCGCGCCCATTCGTGGTGCGCTCCAGAGTCGCATCATGGATCGCCACAAACCGCGCGTCCCGCGTAAGGTGCAGGTCGGTCTCGATGAATCCCGCGCCCAATTGCACCGCACGCTCATAAGCCGCCAGCGTGTTTTCCGGCGCGTGGCCCGAAGCCCCGCGATGCGCGATTACCCAAGGTTTTCGCATAAGCACGGCTATCCTAGCAGAGAACGCGCAGGCCACGGCGCCCCGGTATTCACCCTGGTGATGGAAGCTGCACCCCAAAGCGGCCAAACGCACCACACCCTTCCGTAGAGCAAAACCGCTCAAATTCACGGCGGAAAACGAGCTAAACCACCACCCTAATCGCCCGGGCCCGAGCGTTCGAGTACTGCAAATCGTTTCCTAAATAGGACACTGTGTTGGTCGCTAGTCGAAATTCTACGATGGAACTTCGCCCGTTCGCCGGATCGCCATGCTCGCCGAATCAGCGACTTGCTCTATCCCTAATATCCACAAATAGTTAGCCGTGCCCCTCGCTACGGCTACTCCCTAATACCATTTGGAACCTTGATTGCCCCGCTGTCTTCGCCTTTGCAGCGGCCGTGGTGTCGCCCAACCCAAACAGTTCGTTGGACGGCGCCTCGATCCCGTGACGCGCAACCAGAGCGTCACCGGCAGTTCCCGAAATGGCATTCGCGCTCGAGCGAGTCCCAAGGAGCAGATTCGGCATCTATGGCAAGCACGAGAACCAATTTGAGTTCTGACCTCGAACCCGTTCAAGCAATGAACGCAGCGCCCAGCGGCTTCGACCCCGCACGCGAGCTGCCGGCGGGCTTCATCGAGTTTTTGCTGCCACTTCACCGCGCCTTCACGCCACGCCAGCGAGACCTGATCGCTCGCCGTCGCGCGGCGCTCGAAGCATCGCACCAGGGTCATCTGCCGAACTACTTGCAGGCTTCCCGCGCCACCCAGGACGCCTGGCAAATTGAATTGCCGGAATGGTGCCAGGACCAGCGCAATCAAATGACCGGTCCGGCCGACGACGGCGAGCTCGTGGTGAAAATGTTAAACTCCGGCGCTCCCGGCGTCATGCTCGATCTCGAAGATTCCATGGCCAATACCTGGCCGCACCTGATGCAAGGTATCACTAACATTCTTGCCGCCCTGCGCGGCGGGCTCAACTATTTCGACCGCAAGCGCAACTCGACCGTCACGATCAAACCCAGCAACACGGTAATCTCGCTGCGGCCGCGCGGCTTGCACCTCCGCCAGGCGGGCGTGCTGAATGGCGAAATACTTCCCGCATCTCTATTCGACGTCGCGCTCATCGCCTTCCAGCTGAAGCCCGAGGAGCTGAAGCATCCGCTCACGTTCTACATTCCGAAATCCGAATCCGCCGATGAGGCGCTTTGGTGGCGCGATCTGTTCCAGGACATCGCTCGCGCCAAGGGCTGGCCGCGGAACTACATCAAGTGCATGGCGCTGGTGGAATCTCATCCGCTCGCCTATCAGATGGAAGAGTTCGCTTACAATCTGCGCGACCACATTCTTGCGCTCAATCTGGGCCGCTGGGATTACATGGCCAGCCTCATCCATTTTAATCTGCACGATCCCCGCTGGGTGCTGCCCGATCGCAACACCATTCCGCACGACGTAGCTTTCTTTCAGAATTTGCGCACTACGATCCCCGAGATTTGCCACAAACACGGCATGCTCGCCATCGGCGGCATGACCGCGCTTTATCCCAGCCGCGAAGATGCCGAGCTCAACGCCCGCGCCCTGGCAATCCTGGAAAAAGACAAAAAGAACGAAGCCACGTCCTTGATGGACGGCGCATGGACCGGCCACCCCGACCAAAACGAGATCGCTGTGCGCCAGTTCCCTGCTCCCAATCAATTGCAAGCGCGCCCGGCAAACCACGAAACTCATCCCGATCTGCGCCCGGTTCCCGCGGGCGTCGGGCAGCGCACCGTTACCGGTACGCGCGCGGCAGTCCGCACCGTGATCCGCTACCGCCAAGGCGTGCTCAGCGGCCGCGGCGCCAGCCTGCTCGACGGCTATATGGAAGACCTGGCCACCGACCGCATCTACAGGCTGATGATCGCGCAGCGCATGCGCCATCGCGACGTCACCCGCGTGCTCAACGAGCGGGGCGAGGCCGTCGTGCACACGCCCGAATTCGTCACGCGCCTCTTTGACGAGGAGCTCAAGCACATTCTGCACGAGCTTCCCGCAGGATCGCCCGAGGGAGCCGCCGAGCGATTCACGCAGGCGCGCCTGGTCAGCGAAAGAATGATTTTGACGAACGAGTTCAATCCGTCGTAGTCTCCGCGGCACACATGCCGCAGGGATGCCGTCCGAGTTTGCAGGGTTTGGTAGAGGAGATTTAAGAATGTCACCGAAGGGCAGCACCGTGATTCAAGCCATGCTCAGGCGCTTGGCGCAAGAGGAACTTGAATTGCTAGCAGTGCAATGTACGGCGGTAAATGCAACGGGGTCTGTCGAAGCAGCAAAGCCGCTACAAGCAAAAGCGGCCGCGCGCTGAGGGTGTGATTCGGCAGCAACGGCCCTCGTACCGTTTCGGCTCTAGGTTTCCAGCATCGGAACTTTCGCGCCGCAGAGCGAGCCGCCTCCGCAGCTGGAATGCTTTCAAGGAGCACGAAACCGTACGCGAAATGGGGAGGGGGACGTGGCGCTGTTCGTTTTGATGGTCGCAGCATTGGTCGTCGCGCAAACGTGGCTGGACTGGCGCGACGCGAAAAAAGACTGGGTAGTTCCGGAGTGGGCAAAGGGCTTGGCCCTCGCGGGAGCCGTGGCCGCATCACTCACCGCTGCCACTTCGTTCGCGTCCTTTTGGCTCGAAGATCCCGCCAACGCCGCCGCTAGCAGATTCAACTCGGCTATGTTCTGGCCCGAGTTGGGCTTCCTGCTCTGCGCCATGGGCGTAATAATTGTGGCGGTGCGCAAACAGCGCCTGCGCCTGATGCTGCTCCTGACAGGCGTTCTGACCGCCGCCTTCTGGATCGGCATGACCCTGTCCTAGGGCGCATGTTTCGCGACAGCAGCCTCGCATGGCGTAGCACATGCGAAGTGTGTATGCCGGATCCTCCCTAGTTCCCTGCCTCTCTGCTCCCCAATTTCTCGGTGCCTGGGTGCATCTGTGGCAGAATTCCTCCTCTACCTCCTCGATTTCCTTCGCTTCCTTCACCTCCCCGGCCTCCTCGAAGCCACCACTCGCCGGTAATCCGCCGCCATTCGCCGAATAAGCCAAGACGCCCCTCTCCCGTTCCTCTATTCTCGCCTCATGAACGGCAACGCAATTCGAATCGGAGACAACACCATGACCAGCGCCAATGGCCATTCGCCCATGATTTCCCTGTTTTCCAGCGCGCGCATCCCGGTCGCCGGAGCAGCCCTGCTGATCCTGCTGGGTATCGCCTTCCAGCTCGGCGAGCTCGGCTACGGCCATCTTCGCTTGGACAACCTCTGGCTCTTTTCCATGATGGTCGGCGACATTTGGAATATCCTCTCCATGCGCCTGAATCTGCCCAGCGCGGCAGAGGTGCTGCGTTACTGGCCCCTGATTCTCGTGGGCCTGGGGCTCGCAATCTTGCTGGCGACACAGGAAAACCGCTTCTCCGCATCCCGGAGGGGTTAACAATCATGGGAAGCAATCGATCCTATAGTTGGAGCTTCGTCTTCGGCGCGCTGATCGTCGCCGCCGGCGTTGTGCTCCTGCTCGATCAACAAGGCCTCATCAACGCCGACCGCGTCCTAAGTTATTTCTGGCCAGTAGTCATGATCGGCGCCGGGGCCACGATGGTTATCGATTGCCGGGGCCGCGGGGGGCGAGGCTTCTTCGGCGGGATTCTGCTGGCGTCTGGAGTTCTGCTTGTTCTGGAAAATCTCGGCGTCGCACATATCCGCTTCAATACCGTCTGGCCACTGGTTGTCATTGCTATCGGAGTCTTGATGATCTTGCAAGCCGCCGGTCCGGGTAACCGGCCCGATGGCACTGCTAGGTGGCAGTGGCCAGAGATTTTCAATCGCTGGAGCCGCGCGGGTTCTCCGGACGCCGATTTCAACGGTGTCGCAATTCTGGGCGGTTTCAAACGTCGCATCACCAGCAAGAAATTCAAAGGCGGAAGCGTTCTGTCTGTCATGGGCGGCTTTCAAATTGATCTGCGCCAGGCGGACATGGAAGGCGATTCCGCCACGATCGAAGCAATGTCCTTCATGGGTGGCGGCGAAATAAAAGTTCCCGAAACCTGGCTGGTTTCCATGGAAGGCATCAGCTTGTTCGGCGCGTTTGTGGACGAAACCGATCAGCAAGCCCCGGCCATCGCCGGCACGCCGCAAAAGCGTCTAATCATGAAAGGCGCCAGCCTGATGGGCGGAATCGTCGTAAAGAATTAGTTCGCGAATATGCATCCCATACTCAGCCAACTGCGCCGCATCATAATTTACCTCCTCGCGTGGGTCCCCATCGCGGGGCTGCTGGCGTATCTGCTCACCGTTTCTCACGAGATAAGCGATCACGAGGCAATTGTCCTTTCCGTGCCGCTTTGCCTGCTGTACGCGTTTCTGTGCCTTTCGGCGTGGTATTCCTGCCGCGGCAATCCCCTCGAAAAATATGGACTCGGCCGGTTAATCGCCACTCACCTCAGCGCGGCGCTCGTAGCCAGCATCATTTGGGCTGTCGCGGCCGAAAGCCTCGCCAGCACGCTTTCAAGAATGCAATATTTTCCGGGATTGAGCCACCGCTTCCGCCCGGAAGTTCCGCTGGTAACCGTCACCGGCCTGCTGCTCTATCTGCTGTGGGTAACTCTGTACTACGTAATCATCTCCCTGGAAGCTTCGCGCGACGCCGAAGCCCGCGTGATGAAAGCCAGCGTCCTGGCGCGCGACGCCGAACTGCGCGCGCTGAAAGCCCAAGTAAATCCGCACTTCCTGTTCAACAGCCTGAATTCCATCAGCGCTTTGACGAGTTCCGACGCGTCCAAGGCCCGTGAAATGTGTATCCTGCTGGGAGATTTCCTGCGGCGTACCCTAGGCCTGGGCGAAAAATCCGCAATCCCGCTCGAAGAAGAGCTTTCCCTCATCCGCGCCTTCCTCGCCGTGGAAAAAGTTCGCTTCGGCGCGCGCATCCAAATGGAAGAAAATATTGATGAATCCGCGCTGCACGTTCCCGTGCCGCCGCTGCTGCTGCAGCCTCTGGTCGAGAACGCCGTCGTGCACGGTATCGCGAACTTAGTCGAAGGTGGTTGGATCCACCTCGACGTCCGCGCGCAAAACGGCACGCTGTCTATTACAGTCGAAAACAGTTTCGATCCCGACGCACCACCGCGCCGCAAAAGCGGAGTCGGTCTGGTCAATGTCCGCCAGCGTCTGCAAGCGCGTTACGGCAATCAAGCCAGTTTCGCCGTAAAAACCGAAGGCGATCGTTACCGCGTCGCATTGACTCTGCCCACAGAAAGCGAGGAGCAACCGGCATGACCCGCGCAGCCGCAGCAAAAATTCGTGCGGTGATTGTGGACGACGAAGAACTCGCCCGCCAGGTCCTGCGCGAATTCGTCGCCGCGCACAGCGAAATCGAACTAATCGCCGAGTGCGCCAACGGCTTCGAAGCCGTAAAAATCGTCACCGAGCAGAAGCCCGACCTGATGTTTCTCGATATTCAAATGCCCAAGCTCGACGGCTTTGAAGTGCTGGAGTTGATCGGCAGCGACACCGCAGTCGTTTTCGTCACCGCCTACGATAGCTATGCCATCAAAGCGTTCGAAGTTCACGCCGTGGATTATCTGCTGAAACCCTTCGGCGCCGACCGCTTCGAGGCGTCGCTGAAACGCGCCAAAGAGCGCCTGGCGGGCAAGCTACCCGAGGCCACGCCTTCCGCAACAGATTTAGCGGTAGCCGCGCGTCCGCCCGCGCAATTCCTGGACCGAATTGCCGTGCGCGATGGGACGCGCGTGTTCATAATTCCCGTCGCCAAGCTGGAGTATGCCGAAGCGCAAGACGACTACGTCGCCCTGGCCGCCGAAGGCAAAAAGCATCTGAAGCAGCAGACCATCTCCAGCCTCGAATCGGCGCTCGACCCGTCCCGCTTCCTACGCATCCACCGATCCTACATCGTCAACCTGGAACGAGTGACCAAAGTCGAGCCCTACGGTAAGGATAGCCACGTCGCTGTGCTCGCAAACGGCACACAGCTGCCAGTAAGCCGCGCCGGCTACGCCCGCCTGCGCGCCTTTCTCGACCGCTAGTCGCGCCGGCCGTAGGCGAATGCCGTGCCCGCCCAGCTCAGTACCGTACGAGTCCCATCACTTCCAATTGTCAACTCTTAACTGTCAACTCCGTCGCCCGCGCTTGCCCACCACACCGTCTGGTCTCATTTTGTTACACGCTCCTGTTCTAGAACTTCCATTACTCCGCTCGTCCCCTCCGTTAACCACCTGTATATTGCGGCACGCGTCCGTTCGTAGTAATGTCCGCCCATGCCCCGCCCTTCCTCGCGACGGTCCCCCCGGCATCGCGCTAAGGGCATGCAAAGGAGAGGTAGGAAAATGGCATCCCCGGCGGACGCAAAAATGCACAATTCAAACTCCAAGGAAAACGCGGAAGGCGCCAATGTAGACAAGATCCGCGACATCTTATTTGGCTCGCAGATGCGCGATTACGAAAAGCGCTTTGTTCGCCTGGAAGACACCGTCACCAAGGCCATCGACACGCTGCGCGAGGACATGACCAAGCGCCTAGACACCCTCAGCAACTACATCAAGGAAGAAACCGACTCCCTGGGGCAGCGCATCAAGACCGAAAAGTCCGAGCGCGCCGAAGGCCTGAAAGAACTGACGCGCGAAATGAAGGACAGCGCGAAAATCGTCGAGAAAAAGCTCTCGCAGCTTGAAGATCAGATGTCCGACGGCCACGCGGAATTGCGCGCCAAGCTGCTCGAACACTCGAAGTCAGTCTCCGCCGAAATTGACAAGCTGCGCCGCGATTCCACCGCGGCCCTGAACCGCGAAGTCGAGGTCTTGCGCGACGAAAAAACCGACCGCGCCGGCCTTGCCGACTTGTTCAACGAATTCTCGCTGCGGCTGAAGAATAAATTCGAGCTGCCCGGAGAGTAGCCCGAGGGTTGCCGGAAGCGCTGCTGGCTTATGCGTCGCTGGCGCGCGGATTCAGCGGGTTGCCATCTGAACCCGCCGCCGAGATCTTCATCCTCCCAATATGGCCGAGCAAGCGCAACGCCGCGCCTTCGAGGCGCAGGCCCAGGAAAAACCGACGGACAACAACCACGCCTTCGAAGAGCTGCGCCACCTACTCGTAGCGCCCGAACAAGAAGGCATCGCCGCGATTCAGGACCGCCTCGAAAATCTCGAAAAACGCACGCAGGACGTCAGCTCCGTCGTCGCCGAAGCGATTCAGATGCGCCGCGAGAAAGGCGACGACCTCGCCCTCGCTGACGCGCTCGCTCCCACGATTCAGGAAACTCTGCGCGAGTCCGTGCGCCGCGATCCGCACGTTCTTGCCGACGCGCTTTTCCCCGTGATGGGTCCGGCCATCCGCAAATCCATCACCGAAACTTTGCGCGGCATGCTCGAATCGTTCAACGAAGCGCTCGAGCATAGCCTCTCCTGGCGCGGCATCCAATGGCGCATCGAATCGTTTCGCACCGGCCGCCCCTTTGCCGAAATTGTGATGATGCACAGCCTGCTCTATCGCGTCGAACAGGTTTTCCTGATCCATCGCGAAACCGGCCTCGTGCTAAACCACGTCGTCGCTCCCTCCGCTCCCGCGCAGGACGCCGACATGGTCGCGGGGCTCCTCTCTGCGATTCAACAATTCGCGCGCGATTCCTTTCAGTCCGGCAAAACCGAAAATCTCGGCAACATGACGTTCGACGAATTGCAGATTCGCGTCGTCAGCGGACCCAACGCCGTCATCGCCGCGGCCATCCGCGGCCCCGCGCCCGAAACCTACAACCTGGCGATGCAAGAAACGCTGGAAGAAGTGCAGCGCTTGTACAGCTCCGCGCTGGTCAATTTCAAAGGTGATCCCGGCCCGTTCCGCCCCGCCGAATCGCAAATCGCGCGCTTGCTCGAAACGCAGTATCGCGAAAAACCCGCGGATCGGAAGCGTCCGCGCGCCGCGATCATAACGGGCGCCGTCGCTGCGGCTGTGGTGATCGGTTGGTTCGCCTACTCCACGTACTTGCTGGTCGAATGGTCGCGATTCCTTTCCGAGCTGCGCAAACAGCCCGGTATCGTCGTGGTTTCCTACACCCAAAACGGCCGCACGTTCCACGTCCAGGGCTTCCGCGATCCTCTCGCCGAAGATCCCAAGAAACTGGTTTCGCAGGCCGGTCTCGATCCCGATCGCGCGGACCTGCAGCTCGCACCTTACTATTCTCTGGACGACGCCATCGTGGCCCGGCGAGCCACTGCTTTGCTTCATCCTCCAGCGGGCGTCACGCTCACGGCAAAAGACGGCGAGTTGATTCCCGAAGGCAGCGCCCCGCAGAATTGGATCGCGCAGCTCGAAGAAAAAGCTCCGTGGATTGCCGGCGTTAGCAAGCTGGACGAATCACGTTTGCAGAATTCCAATCTACAGCAATTAAACACACTGAAGAGCACGCTCGAATCCATCGTCCTGCTCTTCCCTCTCGGCCGCGCTGAGCTGGATGCTGGCCAGGAAACAAATCTCACCAAAGCTGCGAAGAATATTCGCGATCTCGTCGCGCAAGCTGCGCCTCTGCATCAAATCGTCACTGTCGATTTAGTCGGGCACACTGATATCACCGGGGTTGAAGCCGCGAACCTACCTCTCAGCCGCGAGCGCGCCGACCAAATTCGCGCTGCGCTGCTGCGCAACGGCGTCAAATCTGCCAGTGTGCTGCCGCGCGGCGTCGGCACCTCGCAGCCTCTGCACGATGAAAGCACTGAAGAAGGGCGCCGCCTCAATCGTAGCGTCACGTTCAAGATCACACTCTCGCCCCTGCCCGCCGCGGAAACCGCCGGCGCTGCTCCGGTTAACTGAGCGAGCTATCCGGATGCTCCAGAAGAAAGTCTGCATGCTCGGTTCCTTCTCCGTCGGCAAATCAAGTTTGGTGCGCCGCTTGGTAGAAAGCATGTTCGACGAGCAGTACCACACCACCATCGGCGTGAAGGTGGACAAGAAAGTGGTAAACACGGGTGGCGAAGATTTAACGCTGGTTCTCTGGGATATTTACGGCGAAGACGTGTTTCAGAAAATGCGCATGTCCTATTTGCGCGGAATGCATGGCTATATTCTCGTCGCGGACGGCACGCGCCGCCAAACTCTGGAAGATGCGCTGGCGCTGAACGAACGCGTGGTGGCCGAAGTCGGAAAGGTTCCCGCGCTGCTGGCGCTGAATAAATCTGACCTCACCGATCAGTGGGAAATTGATCCGGCCCGCGAAGCGCAATTGACCGCAGTGGGTTGGACGCTCGAGCACACCAGCGCGAAAACCGGCGACGCCGTCGAAAAAGCTTTTCTGCATCTGGCGCAGGCGATGCTGGCCAAATAAATGCCCGCACATTCCATCTTCGAATCGTTTCTCGCCGGGCAGGGATGTGCGCTATTTGAATATCTCGGCGACGGGGATTTCCGCTTACTCGGCGAATGGCCCGACTGGTGCGCCAATATTTGGGGCGCGCAGCCCAACAGCGACCAGCCGATCGGCCTCGCCGGCAAATCATCCTTCCTCGAGAATTTCCTGGTGGATGCCGAAGAATTCTGGCGCACGCGTTCGCCGGGCTCGGCCAATTCCGGCAACTGGATCGAACGCGGCGCCGATGGCCGCGAAATTCCCATGGAAGCCACCGCACGCTCGCTCGACGGAAAACGCATTTTGCTGCTGCAAAACCTCTCGGAAACTTTTGGCCAACAGCAGCAGTGGTTTCAGACCGCGCGCAATTCCCTGCTCGAACACGAAAAACTTCTCAAGGAAATTCAGAAGAAAGAAATTCTGCTGCACTGCATCGTGCACGACCTCACCCAGCCGCTCAGCGCCATGAACGGAGTTTTCAATCTTTTGCAGCGCGAAAATCTTCCAGCTGCGTTGCGCAAATACATAAAAGCCGGCGAGCGCGAATCGCAGCGCCAGGAGCGGATGATTCGCGGCATCCTCGAAGCGTTTTCCAGCGACCTCGCCGCGCAGCAATCGCGCGAAACCAGCGCCACCGAAGCGCCGGACCTGCTCGCCTGCGCCAAACAAGCGATCGAAGAATTCTCTCCCGCATTTCGCGAGCGCCAGATTGGCTTGTCACTGGGCGCTCACGCGGGCAGTTCGCGCGGCTGGCGCGTTGTCGGTGATTCTTCGCGCATCGATCGCATCCTCGGCAATCTGCTCGAAAACGCCATGCGCTATGCGCCCAAAGCTAGCACGGTCACAATTGGTTTGGAGAATCACGAGGGCTTCGTGCTCGCATTCGTAGATGATGAAGGTCCCGGTTTGCCGCCCGATCAGCGTCCCGAGCAACTTTTCGCGCTTTTCTCGAAAGGCAAATCGCATGGCGGCAAAGCTGGCCTGGGACTTTATTTCTGCAAGATCACTGTCGAGCGCTGGGGCGGGGCGATCGGCGCGGAAATCCGCAAGGGCGGCGGTTCGCGATTCTGGTTCCGCTTGCCTCGCGTGTCGCAAAGCGCGGAGAATGTAACCACCGCTGCATCGCGGAGCAAATCCGTGGACAAAGAAACGCCGCACTCGCACAAGAAGGCCGAAAAATCCCTGCGCATACTCATCGCAGAAGATGCGGAGCTCAATCGCGACCTGATCATTGAGCTGTTAAAGAAGCGCGGACACGTCGCCATAGGCGTCACCGACGGACGCCGCGCGCTCGTCGCGCTGGAAGAGCACGACTTCGATGTCGTGCTGCTCGACGAAGAAATGCCGGGCATGACTGGGCTGCAGACCACCGCCGCGATTCGCCGTCGCGAAGCAGCCACAGGAAAACATCAGATCATCATCGGCATTTCCGGACACGCCACCGCGGACGACGAACACCGTTTCCGCGAAGCGGGCATGGATTCATCTCTCGCGAAGCCCGTTGAGGTGAAGACGCTCTACAAAGCCGTCGAATCGGCTGCGCGGAATCTTCATTCAACTGCTGCACATTCTCAGCCTCAGCACGCTGCAGAACCCGGTGCAGCAACTGCACCAGCCGCTGCGCCATCCGTTGCGGCGCAGGCTCCGGCAGATTCTTCCGCACATGCGGCCGCCGAAAACGAAGATGCGCTCACGCATCTGCGACGCACGACGGGTGGAAATGAAAAGCTGATTCGCTCGCTCGCGGCAACGTTCCTCGCCGATACTCCGAAAGCGCTGGGGCGCATGCGCAGCGCGGTGGCTAAGAAGAACGCCGCGGAACTCGCTAGCGCCGCGCACCTGCTGAAAGGTTCGCTGGCCATTTTTGGGGCCCCCAAAGCCGTCGCGTCCGCGCGCCATCTGGAAGCTTTGGGCCGCGCGAACAATCTACGCGAGGCTACAGCGAGCCTGCGCACGCTCGAATCCGAGTTCGCGCTGCTGCAACACGAACTGCGCGCGATTCACTCCGCAGCAAAGCCCCAATCTCAAGCACCGCGCAAATCGCGCGTCAGCTCGAAAGGCGCGCGGCAAAAGAAGTGAGAGCGGCCCGCGCTAAGCGGTCCACGTATCGGCCGATATTGTAGCGACTGCTTCATGCCGGGCTTTTGGCGATGCAGCGCGCATGATTTCCATCCAACTCTTGCTGACTAAACAAGCAACCATCGCGTGCGCGCGCTTGCCCGTCACGCGCTCCGGCGCGATACTCGAACGCATGGGTCGAAGGATCATATCGGTCGCGGCAGTCGCTGGACTCGCTGCGCTCGCTCTATTGCAGTTCGCTGCGCCCGCGCGCGCGGACGAAATCAAGCTGAAGGACGGCTCGAAGATCAACGGTACAATCGTCGGCTTCGAGGACAATTCCTTCAAGGTGAAGACCAGCTACGGATTCGCCGTGGTGCAGAAAGATCAGGTCGTTTCGATCACGGTCACAGACCCCGCGAAACAGCCCGAAGCAGATAGCGCGAAGAAACCGAACTCGGACGCAGCGAAGAAGCCCGAAGCCACGAACGCGACGGCCAAGAAGTCTGCTGCGGACGCGGCGAAGAAATCCGAATCCGCAGCCGCCAAAACGCCTGTTGCAGCTCCGACTCCTGCAACCCCGAAACCGGAAAAGGTCGAGCACGCTTCTGCGCCATCGCCGGCCAGGAACTCAGAAGCTGACTCCGCAGCGAACTCGATCGAAGAGTATCCGCACGCTGACGGTCCAACCACATCAGCGACGAATTCCGCGCAGCCTGCATCGCCTTCTTCGAATACGTCGAGCGCGCCAATTTCCGTCGCAGCATCAGCGCCCGCGCCGAAGCCTGCTGCGCCTGAGCCGATGCACGAAGAAGTTAGCGGCAATCTCTACACGAACGATACTTATGGTTTTCGGATGTACAAACCGCCGACGTGGAAGCTGATTGAGGGCGCGCGCACGATTTTGCCGGGATCGATTACGGCGCTGGGAACCGATGACCAGAATACTTACCTGTTGATTGGGCAAGCGCCGACGGGAAAGTCGTTGGCGAACGATATTGCCGCGACCGAACAGAGATTGCACGAGATCATGGAGAACTTTCGTCCGCTGGGCGAGAAGCAGGTAATGATTTCGGGACTCTCGGCGACGGAGCGGCGTTTTCGCGGCAGTGTCGATTCGCGCGATTGGTCAGGAGTTGTGGTTTACATCCCGCGCGGTGATCACGTTTACACGATTTTTGGGATGACGCTTGCGGATACTGACCTCGTACAGATTCAGGAAAACGTAATTTCCCGAGCGATCACCAGCCTGCAATTCACCAAGTAACACCCTACGTTTTTCCGCACGGAAAATCACGGCTTCTTTCGCCGAAGCGAAGTTTGCTCCGCACGAAATCATCCACGCGCGAAATCACTGCACGCGAAGCAAGCTGCGCGTAGAAAAAGGCGGCGGCAAGCCGCCGCACTCCAAGATGCTCTGCGGCGAATCGGCGTGCGTGGCGCAAAATTTCAGAATTTTGTTACTTCGCTGAAATGGAAATTGTTGATCTTCATGGCCGGGACTACCATTTCGAATGATTCTTCGCCGGCGGCGCGCACGGCTGGGCCCAGCATCTCGACGTTGGCTAACGCTTCGATGACGCTTTGATTGAAGCGGAAATTGCGAATGCCGCCGGCTACGCGGCCATTTTCGATGAGGAACGTGCCGTCGCGGGTCATGCCTGTCAATACCTTTTCGTAGGGATCTACCTCGCGGATGTACCAGAGGCGCGTGACCAGGACGCCGCGGTCTGTGGAGCGGATCATATCGTCCACGGATTTATCGCCGCCGGAAAATACCAAGTTCATGGGGGCTTCGCCGAATTCATTCGGCAGCGTGAAGCCGTGGCCGGTGGGTTTGGTTTTCATTTTTTTTGCTGTGGCGCGCGAATAGACCAGATTTTTCGGCACGCCGCGATCCACGAGCAAGACTTTTTGCCGCGGCAAGCCCTCACCGTCCCACGGCGCGCCGATTTGCAGCGGGTGATAGACGTCGTCCCACAGCGTGATGTTGTCTCCGAAAATCCTTTTTCCCAGGCGGTCGTTCAGGCAGGAACGCTTGTCGAGGATCGCGGTGCCGGAGAAATCGTAAAAAATCGAGCCCACCAGATCGAGCACGGCGGGCGGTTCCAGGATCGCGGTATAGCGGCCCGGCTCGAGTTCCTGCGGTTTGCGGGAACCCGCGGCTTTTTCGCTGGCACTTTCGAATAACGCGTCCGGGTCAATATTCAGAATGTCCGCCGAGTTCGCTTTGGCCCAGCCGGAGGAATTGTCTTCGAGAATCGTGACGGAAAATTCGGCGCGGGTGTGGTCGTGGCGCGCGACGAGTCCTTTGGAATTTGCCAGCACGGTCTGCACGAAGCCGGTAGTGAAAATCCCGGCGGCGGTTTGGTTCGCGGCGTCCGCCATCTTGCAGACGCGGGCGACGGCGCGGGCGCGGTCTTGCGGAGTGGCGGCGACTGTGGAGCGATAGAAGTGCGAGACTTTTTGGTATTTCTGCTGGCCGAGCATCCGGAGCAGGTCGGGATTTTCGGGCTCGTTGCGCGCGAGGCTGATTGCGGCGGCGAGAACGCGGCGGAGGGATTCTTCGTCGGTTTTGTTGGTGGTGGCGCGGGCGGTGCGGCCATCTACCACGGCGCGGACGGAGATGCCCAGGGTGTGTTCGGCCACGTTTTGGTGGATGGTGTTGTTGGCGAAGCGGGTTAGCGCGTCAACCGTGGCGTCGATTTCGATTTCGGTTTCGTCGGCGTCGCTCCAGCGGATGATGCGGTCGGCGAGGTGCTCGAGTTCGGCGGCGGTGAAGCGGGCTCCGCTGGGATGGTTTGAGGATTGCGGCGCGGCGGTGTTTTGCGGCCGCTTGGTTGCCGATTTTTTCTTGGCTTTTGCCATTTTCAGTTTTTGTTCTCGTTCAATTGTTACGAGAAGTCCAAGACAACGTCAAAACCGACTGCGACGGCTGGGCGGTCCCGCGAAACGGGACTGACCGCTACAACTGCAAGTTCAACAACAAAGAGCCGGCGAGACGCCTGCCTACCGGCAGGCAGGCCGGCGCTATTTTGCAAAGGCGACTCCCACTTTAATATTTCTAAATCGGGCTGGGGAGGCGCCGTGGCCCGTGCCCATGGTTTGCATTGGTTGGCCTTTGCCGCAGTTGGGCGTGCCCCAGAGCGTCCAGTGATCGCGTGAGCAGATGGCGTCGCAACGGTTCCAGAATTCGGTGGTGATGCCGCTGTAGCTGGGATTTTTTATCATGCGGCCTCGTTTGCCGCCTTTCACTTCCCAACCGATCTCAGTGGAAAATTGAAAATGATAGCGGCGATCGTCTATGGACCAGGAACGGTTGGTTTCCATCAAGATCGCGTCGTCGGTATCGGCGATCAAGTCGTCGTAACTCCAGGTGCCGGGATTGATGCTGATGTTGGTCATGCGAATCATGGGGAGGCGATTCCAGGATTCGGTGCGCATGGTGCCGCCGGAGCGGGTTTCGCCGATGGCGGAGGCCAGCTCGCGATTGCTGAGGTAGCCGGTAAAGAGGCCGTCGGTGATGATGGGGGTGCACTGCGCGGGGACGCCTTCGTCGTCGTAGGCGAAGGTGCCGAGGCCGGGGCCGTGTTCGAGGCGCGCGTCGGCGACTACGTTGACGATGTCCGAACCATATTTTAATTTGCGCAATTTTTCGATGGTGAGGAAGCTCATGCCGGCGAAATTCGCTTCCTGGCCGAGGACGCGATCGAGTTCGATGGGGTGACCGATGGATTCGTGGATTTGCAGGCCGAGTTGCGAGCCGCCGAGGATTATTGTTTTGGTGCCTTCGGGACATTGCGCGGCGGAATGCAGCGCGACGGCTTCGTCGGCGGTACGTTGGGCGTTGCCGACAAGATCAAGCGCTTCTGCCAGCTCGTAGCCTTGCAGAGCGTGCTGGCCGCCGAAACTATTGGGATACGAGCGCTTCTGGATTTCGGTGCCTGCGAAGCTGGTGGCGACAATTCCCGCGCCAGAATGCATTTTCACCTGATGAATCACGGAGCCGATGCTGGAGACGAAGAGCTGGTCAATGCGCTTGAAGGACATGGAGCCTTCGGCGAGGGTAACGCCTTTTACGCGCATCATTTCTTTGTCGGCGGCTAGCAGGACGGCAATCTGGCGCTCGACGGGGATGCGGAAGGGATCTTTGAGGAAGGGATTCTGCCAGGTGTCCACGTGCGGTTTTTCGGGGGCGAGGGCGACGTCGGCGCGTTTCGCGAGCGCGGAAGCTTTCGCGATGGCCACGGCTTCAGCGGCACAGGCTTGCACGCCTTCGCGGGTGAGGCGATCGGTGGAGGCAAATCCCCAGGCGCCGCCGGCGATCACGCGGATGCCGATGCCGAGGGTTTCGGACTCGACTAGCGTGCCGACTGCGCCGTTTTTGGTGCCGATTTCGCGCTGCCGGATGTCCATTACGCGGGCGTCGGAGTAGGTGGCGCCGCGGCGCTTCGCGGTTTCGATTGCCCAGGCGGCCCAGTCTTGCATCATGCGCGGGGGGTCCGGAGGGCGGAATTTGCGACTTTTTTGGCGAGAGGCAGTGCGTCGTGGAGCTGCCATTTGTATTGAATAGAAATTTGCGCGGTCATTGATTTTGAATGAGTCACGGCGCTGGCGGATCTTTTCATGCGTTCAGCTGTATTGAATAGAAATGCGACCGTTTGTTTTGAATGAGTTACAGCGATGGCGGATTTGCGGAAATGCTCATTTGTATTGAATAGAAATTTCCTGCTGGCGTCGGGCGACGGGACGAAATTCGGGGTCTTGCCCGATTGGTGATGGTCGTCGTCGCGCAAAAAAATCATCTGCGTATTTTAGAGAGAGAGCGGGGAGAAAGCAAACGATGCCGCGTGTACCATGATCCGCTGCAGGCGGTAAAGGAGTTAGCGCGAAGTCCGATCAGTGTAGTGCTTCCCAGGTGCCCCGCCGACAGGCTGAAATAGATGAGAAAGGATAAGCTGATGCCAGACGATGACGAGATCTACGACGAGGCGATCGGGATCGAGGGGCATCCGGGCCGCGAGCACACACGGGCGGAATTGCGGAAGCTGCGAGCTACGCTGAAAACGATTTACAAATTCGGGGACGACCGGGAATTTATGCGGTTTTCGCGCGGGATCGGTTTGAAAGAGGAATCGCCCCAGTTCGCCGAGATGGTCGCGCGCTTCCGGACTTTGCGGAGCGGTAAGCCTTAGCGGCGATTTCTTGGAGTTCCCTCACTTTTTTCCGCGCTACTTCCACCGGCAAGTTGTCGAGTTGCGCCTGAATTAGTTTAGCAGCGCGATCCACGGCTTTGTCCAATTCGGTTTTAATTTTCGCCATTAGAGCTCCTCGATACGTCCACGGTGACAGCAAGCGGGCGGCGAGACAAGTTGCCGTGCGCTAGATGCCATGGGGCTGACATCGAGGCAAGCTGGGGCGCAGCCTGCCTAGGGCAGGCAGGCCTTTGGCCTTTCAAACCGGCGCTGCCAGTTCTCAGGATGAATCGCGCCGCAACGCGATTCACACTCACTCTACTGGGTCGGCGGGAGCTGCGCGAGGCGGGCGGCGAAGTCTGGGTACTCAGCTTTAATCTGGGCGGCAAAATCGGCTTTCTGTTTTGCGCGGGTGGCTGCGGGCCAGAGGTCCAGGTCGGCGATGGCGGCGTCGTATTGGTGGCAGAAAACGTGTTGGGCGGCGCGTGCGAGCAGAGCGCTGGCGATTTCCTCGGTTTCGGCGGGCTTGTCGGGCTCTGGAATCGCTGCGATGTGCTGCAGATTTTCCTGCGTCAGCACGCCCGTCCAGTAGCGGAAGTCGCTGTTCTGAGTGCTGAAGATGCGCGCGCAGAATTCTGGAGTGGCATCGGTAGGTTTGCCGTCGTGGACGCGATAGACGCGTTCGGCGAAGGGGCGGGAGGCCATGGAAAACGCGCCGCCGGGAGCTTGGGTGCGCACCCAGATGATCATTTTCCCTCGTGGGTCCTTTTCGAATTGGACGAGGCCGTCTTGGGGGATGTCGAAGAGTTTGTGCGGCTTCGGGTAGAGGGAGATGACGTTGTATTCCCAACAGCAATGATTTCCGCCTCCGGTGTCGGTTTCGAAGACGACTTCGGGATGGCCGTCGTCGTCGAAATCCTGACCGGTCATTTTTTCGTCGAAGGTGACGTTGAAACCGCTAGTGCGGTAGACGACGTTTCCTTCGTGATTGTAGATGGCGGCGGTGCAGACGAATTCGGTGAGTTCGGTGCTGTGGACCGGACCCAACGAAATTTCGTAGCCGTCCCAGAGTTTGCGTTTGAAGGATTGAGTTGGGGCCGGATAGGAGCGGCAGGCGATTGCGGTTTGGGAGTCGGGGGCGATGGTTTGTGCGGAGGCGGAGGCGACGGAGGCGAGGATCGCGGCGAGGATTATCAGCAGTGCGAGGTGGCGCGCGCGCATGCCAATAGTATGGGGCCGAACCGGGGTTGTGGCGCAGGTGCGTGACGTGAAAGGGACGGGTGGGGAAAAAAAGGGGCGGGTCTGAGACCCGCCCCTACAGTGCGTTGCCTGCCTGGCATCTTGGCAAGCTGGGGCGCAGCAAGCAGCGCCCTTGCCAAGAAACGGCAACGGCTTTCCTGACTAGGTGCCTTCGGACCAGCTGGCCAGGTAGTGCTCCTGGTCGGCTGTTAGTTTGTCTACGTGGACGCCCATGGATTCTAGTTTTAGTTTGGCGATCTGGCGATCGATGTTCTCTGGGACTGAGTAGACTTGCGGCTTCAGGTCCTTGGCGTTTTTCACCATGTACTCGGACGCTAGGGCTTGGTTGGCGAAGCTCATATCCATCACTACCGCTGGGTGGCCTTCGGCGGCGGCCAGGTTGATGAGGCGGCCTTCGCCGAGGAGATAGATTTTGCGGCCGTCTTTCATTACGTACTCGTCAACGAATGGGCGAGCGGGCTTTTTGGAGCTGGCCAGCTTTTCCAGCGCGGCGATGTCAATTTCGACGTTGAAGTGGCCGGAATTGCAGATAACCGCACCGTCATTCATTTTTTCGAAGTGTTCTTGTGCGATGACGGATTTGTTGCCGGTGACGGTGACGAAGATTTCGCCGATTCGGGCGGCCTCGGCCATGGGCATTACGCGGAAACCGTCCATGATGGCTTCGAGGGCGCGCGTAGGATTGATTTCGGTGACGATTACATCGGCGCCGTGGCCTTTGGCGCGCATGGCGACGCCGCGTCCGCACCAGCCGTAGCCGGCGACTACCACGCGCATTCCGGCGAGCAGCATGTTCGTCGCGCGGATGATGCCGTCGAGGGTGGACTGGCCTGTGCCGTAACGGTTGTCGAAGAGGTGCTTGGTGAGCGCATCGTTCACGGCGATGACCGGATATTTCAGCGTGCCGTCTTTGGCCATGGCGCGGAGGCGGATGACGCCGGTTGTCGTTTCTTCGGTGCCGCCGATTACGCCTTTGACGAGATCAGGATGCTTGGTTAGGAGCTGGGTGACGAGGTCGGCGCCGTCGTCCATGGTGATTTGCGGTTTGTGGTCGATTGCGGCGGCGATGTGCGCGTAGTAGGTGGCGTTGTCTTCACCTTTGATGGCATACGTCGGGATGCCGTAGTCTTTTACTAGCGATGCGGCGACTTCGTCTTGGGTGGAGAGCGGATTGGAGCCGCAGAGGACTACGTCTGCGCCGCCGTCACGAAGAGTGATCGCGAGGTTCGCGGTTTCACTGGTGACGTGCAGGCAGGCGGACATGCGGACGCCCTTCAGGGGCTGATCTTTGATAAATTGCTTGCGGATTAATTGCAGGACGGGCATTTGTTGATTCGCCCATTCGATTTTACGTTTGCCTTTTTCCGCGAGAGAGATGTCTTTTACGTCGCCTGCTAGTTTGGTGGTCGCTGTTTCCACTGGAAACTCCCTTTAGTTTGGAATTCTTTAGATATTCGTAAAACTTTTTTACCGCAGGGGCGCAGAGAAAAGCTTAGGCAAAAGCGCCGGCGTTGCGGATTCGAAACCAGGCAACGGCGGCCCGGTTCGATGAAGCTGAACCGGCCCCTACATGATTCAAAGGCTAAGACGCCCGCCTAAAGGCGGCCGCTACAAAGTCAAAACCGACGGAGCCGGCGAGACAGCGGCGCTGCATCGGGCGGGTCTGAGACCCGCCCCTACAAAATCAGAGTCAAAAGCGGGCACAACATGCCGTGCCCCTACAAATTCAACAGCAACGGCGGCCTTGCTCCCGCACTCCAAGAAAATCAACTGCGCGAGACGGCGACGGCGCCGCGGGTGCCGGCTTCTTTGCGGATGGCATCGGCTTTGTCGGTGCGTTCCCAGGTGAAGCCGGGGCCGCTGCGGCCGAAGTGGCCGTAGGACGCTGTGGGCCTGTAAATCGGGCGGCGCAGGTCGAGCGTCTCGATGATGCCTTTGGGCGTCAATTTGAAGAATGCGCGGATCAGTTCGGTGATCTGCGAATCCGGAATTGTGCCGGTGCCGAAGGTGTCTGTCATCACGGAAACGGGTTCGGCGACGCCGATGGCGTAGGCGAGCTGGACTTCTACTTTGGTGGCCAAGCCGGCGGCGACGATGTTTTTTGCGACGTAGCGCGCCATGTAGCAGGCGGAGCGGTCAACTTTTGTGGCGTCTTTGCCGGAGAGAGCGCCGCCGCCGTGACGGCTGTAGCCGCCGTAGGTGTCCACGATAATTTTGCGGCCGGTAAGGCCGGCATCGCCCATGGGACCGCCGGTGACGAAGCGACCGGTAGGATTGATGTGATATTTGGTGTTTTTATCCACCATGGCGGCGGGCAGAACCGGATCGATTACGTGTTTGCGCACGGCTTGCTGCAGATCTTTCAGGGACACTTTGTCGCTGTGCTGCGTGGAGATCACGACGGTGTCCACGCGGGCGGGGCGTCCGTCAATATATTCGATGGTGACTTGGGATTTTCCATCGGGGCGGAGGAAGTCAACGACGTTCTGCTTGCGGACTTCAGCGAGCTTGCGGGTGAGGCTGTGCGCGAGTTGGATGGGCATGGGCATCAGCTCAGGCGTCTCGTCGCATGCGTAGCCGAACATCAAGCCCTGATCTCCGGCGCCGCCGGTATCAACGCCCATGGCGATGTCTGGAGATTGTTTGTGGATGGTGCAGATCACGCCGCAGGTTTCGGCGTCGAAGCCGAACTTGGCGCGGGTGTAGCCGACGTCGCGGATTACTTCACGGGCTAGGTCGGAGAAATCAACATAGGTGGTGGTCGTGATTTCGCCGGCGACTACGACGAGGCCAGTGGTGACCAGGGTTTCGCAGGCCACGCGGCCCATGGGATCGTCGGTGACGACGGCGTCGAGGACGGCGTCGGAAATCTGGTCGGCGATTTTGTCGGGATGACCCTCGGTAACGGATTCCGAGGTGAAGAGAAACTTTTCATCGTGGTGAGCCAAAACAGTATCCTCCAGCGGAGTAAGTGCAATTCGGGGGCCCCAAGTGCGTGTGCGGCTGCCTAAACCCAAAAAACGAGGCTAGCATGCGGGTTTTGGGGTGTCAAACTTTTGCATCGAAAGGCCTTAAATCGAGGCTGAACGGTTGCGGATGGCGGGGGAAATGCGTGCGTTCGGATGTGATTTCGCGGCTGCGGCGGGAACTTTGCTTCCTTTTTGTGCCGGGGCGGGTGCGCTAGGCCATGTCCCGGCGATAAAGCAGATAGGCGCGGATGAAGGGGTCCAGGTCGCCATCTAGCACCTTTTGGACGTCGCCGCGTTCGACTTTGGTGCGGTGGTCTTTGATTAGTTGGTAGGGCTGCATGGTGTAGGAACGGATCTGGCTGCCGAAACTGATCTCTGGTTTGGAGGCGTCGAGTTTGTTGAGCGCGTCGCGTCGCTTCTCTAGTTCGAGCTCGTAGAGTTGCGAGCGCAGAACTTTCATGGCGATTTCGCGGTTCTTGTGCTGGCTGCGTTCGTTCTGGCATTGGACCACGATTCCGGACGGCAAGTGCGTGATGCGGACGGCGGATTCGACTTTGTTAACGTTCTGGCCGCCGTGGCCGCCGGCGCGGAAGGTGTCAATGCGCAGGTCGTCGGGCTTGACGTTGATTTCGATGCGATCGTCAATTTCGGGTATGACGAAGGCGGAGGCGAAGGAAGTGTGACGGCGCGCGGCTTGGTCGAATGGAGAAATGCGCACCAGGCGATGGACACCGCTTTCGCCGGAGAGCATGCCGAAGGCGTTCTCACCTTCGATCTGGACCGTGGCGGATTTGATTCCGGCTTCTTCACCGGGAGTGGAATCGAGAATGGTGGCGCGGAAACCTTTTTGTTCGGCCCAGCGCAGGTACATGCGGAGGAGCATTTCGGCCCAGTCTTGCGATTCGGTGCCGCCGGCGCCGGGTTTTACGGTGACGATGGCGTTGAGGCTGTCGTTTTCACCGGCCAGGAGAGTTTTCGTTTCGAGGTCGGAGACGTAGGCGTCGGCGGACGCAATTTCATTGGCGACGTCTTCGAGCAGTGAATTGCGCTGGGCGTCGTCTTTTTCTTCTTGCGCGAGACCGAGGTAGGTCTCGATGTCGCTTTTTTTGGTGTCGAGAGCTAGTTCGGCATTGACACGGTCTTCTACGGCTTTGCGCTGCTGCAGCGTGGCTTGCGCTTTTTCCTGGTCTTGCCAGAAATTGGGGTCGCTGGTTTTGCCTTCGAATTCGGCTAGTTGTTTGCGGGCGGATTCTGCGTCAAAGAAAGCTCCGCACAAGCTGGATGCGTTTGTTCAGCTCGGCGAAGCGTTGTTGCAGGTCTTCGATGTGTTCGGCCATTTTGGTGTTTACATGTTAATTGATTTTTCGTTGGGTGTCATTGCAAGCCGGAGGGGCGAGGCCGCGCTGGCATTGCAGGGGCGGGTCTGAGACCCGCCCCTGCGGCGGGCTGGCATCGTGGCAAGCTGGGGCGCAGTCCCTCGAACCGGTCCCGCGAAGCGGGACCGGTTCTCGGGATGAATCGTCCAGTTGGACGATTCACAAGCAGCGCCCCTAGCGAGAAAAACCGCAACCGCGGTTCTGGACGGCGTCGACTAAGGGAGGCGAGGCAAGCCTCGCCTCAACAAAGGCGGGAGCAAGCTCCCGCACTCCAAGAAACTGCCCGCGGCGTTACGTTGATTGGCGATTCACGAAAGAGAGGGCTAGTAGGACGATGGTTACGGCGACGCAGAGCCAGCTGAACCAGTCGCCGAATTTGGCGTAGGGGGTTAGGTCGCTGCGGAAATCGTAGGGGGCGTCTAGTTGGCCGCGGATATCGAGTGCTAGCTGGGCGGCGGTGCGGCCGTAGGGATCGATGGATTCGGTGTAGCCGTTGTTGGTGTCGCGCAGGAGCCAGCGGCGATTTTCTACCGCGCGGACGCGGGCCATGGCCATGTGTTGTTCGGGGGCTGAGGAGCGGCCGAACCAACCGTCGTTGGAGATGGTGACGAGGAGTTGCGCGCTGTTGGCGGTGAATTGGCGGACTTCGCTGGGGAAGATGGCTTCGTAGCAGATGAAGACGCCGAATCTTCCTTGCGGGAGTTGGGCGACTCCGTATGTGGAGCCGGGGGTGAAATCAGAAATGTCCGCGGTGAGTTTCTTGGCGAATGTGAGCCAACCGCGCAGCGGGACGTATTCTCCGAAGGGCAGCAGATGGATTTTGTCGTAGCCGAAAATTCGCTGGCCTTGCGGATTCAGCAACACGGCGCTGTTGGACGCTAGCCACTTCCCTTCTGGAGTGCGTTTCCAGTCCACCACGCCGACCAGAAAATAATTTCCGGAATCTTGAGCGATGATCTTGGCGCGGTCGGCGAAGGGCTGCTCCAGAAATGTGAACGGAGCGGGCACTTCGGGCCAGATGATGATGCCGGGGACTTGATGCGCGGCATCCACGCTGATGTGTTCGAGCTGATCCAATTCCGCGGAATGAAGTTGTAACCAATCAGGCGGATAGCTTTCGGACTGCGGGAAATTGGTTTGCACCAAGTGCGCGACGTAGCGCGGAGTTGCTTTGGGGATCAGGTGCGGGCCGATCAGCGCGACGAGGAGAAGTAGGATCGTTGCGATGGCGACGGAGGTCCAAGCCTGGCGCGTCTTTGTGAGTACTGCGTAGGCTGCGAGTGAACCGAACGCGGCGATCAGGAAACAGAGGCCGTAGATTCCGGTGACGGAGGTGATTTGCAGCAACGCAAGGCTGCGCGCGGCGGGATAGCCGGATAAATCCCATGACGAGCCGATGATGGGGATGTTGGTGCGGAAATATTCCAGCATGGTCCACATAAAGGGGGCCAGCGTGCAGGCGAGTAACTTGCTTTTGCGCGAGGCCAGCGCGACGCCGGTGGAAAATGTGGCGCAGATCAGGCCGCCGATAAATCCGATCATGCCGACGAACGCGGCGGAGATGAGCGGGTCGATGTTGCCGTACTGGCGCATGACCGTATCCACCCACGGAAGGCAGACGGGGTAGAACACTTGGCCGTGCAGAAAACCGTAGAGCGGGGCTTCTTTCAGGGGCGCGCCTGCTGATGCGAGGACCAGCATGCCCATGGCAATCCAGGCCAGCAGGTACAAATTGTAATTGGGGAATGAGAGGCCCAGGGCGACGCCGCTGCCGATGGCGAGCAAGACTCGCGCGTAACGGGGCAAATTCATCTAGTGTTTGATTATAGGCTTGAAACCCATTTGTTCGAGGGCGCGCTTGGCGTTTTCGGCGGAGGGAATGTCGGGATAGGGGCCCACTTGCACGTGGTAGAAATTGTCGGCGGGCGAGGTGGCGACGAAGGACGGGAATCTTTTCTGTTGGATAGCATCGGCCATTTCGAGGGCATCGCGTTGCAGTTTCACGGCTGCTACTTGCAGGACGATGGAATTTTTGTTCAGCGCGGGCGGCTGGAACCGCGCGGGTTGCTTGGGCGTGGCTGCCACGGTCTTGGCGGCTGCCGGGGGTGGCGCGTTGTTTGATTTGGTGGCTACCGCGGGAACGGACGCAGGAGATTTTGTGGCGGGCGCGGCTGTTACAGGCGCGGGCGCTGGTTCCAGATGATCGCTTGCGGACTTCTTATTGTCGTAGAAATCCCAGCCGCCGTTGTCGGGGGCAGGCGCGGGCGTCGCGTTTTTCGCGTTGGGCGCAGTTTTTGATTTTGGAGGAACGGACGCGGAGGGCACGTTGCTGTTGAAACCATCTGCGGCGTGGACTGCTCCGCCATATTGCGTGCGGCCCATCACGTAACCGAGGGTGAAGAAAACTCCGCAGAGCAGCACGACGCCGAGAAAGAGTCCTACCAGATGCCGGCTTTCGAGAACCCGGTCGCCGCCTCCGCGTCTTGCGTTGCTTGCCATTCTTTTACTTTTTCTCCAGCGACTTCATCCACTGCGAAATTACGTCCACGGGCAGCGGAAAGATCACGGTGGTATTTTTCTCGACGCCAATTTCCACCAGCGTTTGCAAATAGCGCAGCTGGATGGCTGTTGGCTCCTTTTGCAGCACCGCCGCGGCTTCGGATAATTTCGCCGAGGCTTGAAATTCACCTTCGGCGGCGATTATTTTGGCGCGGCGCTCGCGCTCGGCTTCGGCCTGACGTGCGATGGCGCGCTGCATATTCTCCGGAATATCTACCTGTTTTACCTCAACCTTCGTTACTTTGATACCCCAAGGCTCGGTATCCTGGTCAAGAATTTGTTGCAACTTGGCGTTAACTTTTTCGCGCTCCGAAAGAATGGAGTCAAGTTCGAACTGGCCGATCAGGCTGCGCAGCGTGGTCTGGGCCAGCTGGGAAGTAGCATATAGATAATTCTGGACTTGCGACAGGGCGAGATTGGCGTCCACTACGCGGAAGTAACATACGGCGTTGACCTTCACGGAGACGTTATCGCGGGTGATGACGTCTTGCGGGGGGACGTCGAGAGTTTCGATGCGCAGGGAGATGCGCGTGAGTTTATCTATGGGGAAAAAGACCAGGCGCAGGCCGGCGCCAAGGGGATCTGGCTGCATCCGGCCCAGGCGCAGGACGACGCCGCGTTCCCATTCCTTGATGACGAAGACGGAGTTCGAGAGCCAGATGAGCAGGATGACTACGGCTACGCCGAAGAGAATGGTTACGAAATCCATTTAGTTTCCTCCAATGCCTTTTGCACAAAACCGTTTGCTCGCAGCCGCGGTGCTGATTCGGCGCGAAGACAGATCCCCGCCTGCGGCCGGCAGGCTTTGTCGCTGCGCTCCTCAGGATGACGGAGCGGGCTACGGTCGACCCGATGTTGTGGGGGCGGGTCTTAGACCCGCCCCTACAGAATCAAGAACAAATTCAAAGGTAACGGCAAATTCAACGGCGAACAGCCGGCGAGACGCCGGCGCTACGAACGTCAATTGCGCTACCCGTGTGATTCTACTGGCTCGACTTCGAGTGTGAGGCCTTTTACTTTTTTTATGCGGACGCGGGCGCCGCTGGGGATTTTTTCCCCGCCACCGACTGCGGCGCGCCATAGTTCACCGTGGACGAAAACGCTGCCCACGGCTTCACCGGAGCCTACCGGCTCGCGGACTTCGCCTACTTCGCCTACCAGCTCTTCCCTGCCCGTGGAAACTTTCCAGGTGCGCGAGCGCAGCACCAGGCGCATCAGAATGATCACGATGATAGCGAACGGAATGACCACCGCGAGAGCCGTCCACATGCTGACGCCCATGCCCGTCAGCGGAGATTTAATGAGGAAGAGCGCGCCGAGCACCATGGAAATCACTCCTCCAACGCCGAGGACGCCATGCGTGGGGAATTTAGCCTCCAGGACAAACAGCACGAAGGCGCAGGCAATGAGCAGGAGGCCCGCGAGATTAATGGGCAGCATGTGCATGGCGTACAGGGCGAGCAACAGGGCGATCGCGCCGAACACGCCGGGAGCGAATGCGCCGGGATGAGTGAACTCGACGTAGATACCGAGGACGCCGATGATCAGCAGAATGAAAAATACGTCGGGCTGAACGATGCGCGAAAGAAATTTTTCGCGGCCGGTCATTTCGCGGGCTACGACTACGGGATGCGGCAGCGCGAGGGCAAGTTTGGTGCCATCGAAGCGCGTGATGGTGCGACCGTTCAGTTGCGCGAGCAGATCTTCTTTCGAGGCGGTGACGATTTCGATGAGTTTGCCGTCGAGGGCTTCTTTATCGCTGAAGGCTTTGGCGTCGGTGACGGCCGTGGCGGCCAGTTCGGGATCGCGGCCGCGTTTGCTGGTGTAACTGCGAAGGTACGCGGTGGCGTCGTTGACGATTTTTTTACGCAAGGTGTCGTCAATTTGCACGGGCGAGCCGCCGATTTCGATCAGCGGGGACGCAGCGCCGGTTTCTGTGCCGGGAGACATAGCGGCGACGTCTGCGGAAAGCAAAATGAAAAATCCGGCGGAAGCCGCGCGGGAGCCTGTGGGATAAACGTAGGTCACGACTGGGACGGGCGAGCGCAGGATGGATTGAATGATGTCGCGCATGGAGGTGTCGAGGCCGCCGGGGGTGTTGATAGTGATGAGGATCAGGCTGGCGTGCTCGCTGTTGGCTTGTTCAATTTCGCGGACCAGGTATTCGGAGAGGATCGGTTCGATTTCGCCGTCAATGTGGAGTTCGACGACTGTGGAATTTGTTGGCGATGCTGGTGGCGCGGTTTGCGCGGGAAGCGGCGCGGAGGCGATGAGCGAAAGTGCGGCTAGTGCGGAGGAGAGCAGCAAGGAGCGACGAACTGCGCTGGGGAACATTTCGCGAGCCATTATAGCAGCGGTTGCGGCTGGGGCTGCAAAGTTCCGGTGGGATTTGGGGTTCGTGGCTGCGCGAGGCGTGTTGCGTAGCCGTCGAAGTGCAATGCGCGAATAGTGTGCGCGAACTAAGTCTGGGGCTCGTGGATTTCCATGCTGACGATTTGGGGGCCGTCGAGGCGATAGATGTGCTGGACGGCGCGGTCGAGGATCACTTTGCCGTCTAGATCGCGGACTACCTGATGGACGTGCACGACGATTCTGCCGTCGGGGAGAGCTTCGAAACTCTGGGGCTTGACGATGGGATCGATTACCTCCCACTGGCGCGTCCAGTAATCGCGGACGGCTTGATGACCGCGGATTCGGCCGCCCTCGGCGGCGTTGGGCCAATCCACATCGGGATGCAATAGGAGCAGAAGGAAATCGAGATCGCGCTCGTTGAATGCGTCATAGGCCGACTGGATGAGTTCGTTATATGCGAGAGCTGGAGCTGGGCCTGTCACAGTATGATTCCCCCGGGAAATTTCCATTAATTCTGAATTAGTTTTTTCGTAGAGCTGGCGTAGGAAGGAGGTTCGTGCAGAATTTCCTGCAACGCGGGATCCTTGATGACTTTTGCGAATGCGGGATCGGTTTGCGCGGAGAGGAAACCGGCGTAACCGTCGTCACGGGCAAGTTTCAGGTAGTGCGCGGCGCGTTCGGCGTCGCCGGCTTGCGCGTAGGTCTTCGCGACGAAGAAATAGAACAAGCCAGGATCGGTAGCGGTGCGCTGCTGCACCACGGTGCCGCCAAGTCCATGGCGGTCGAAGATGGTGGGATCGAGCGCGAGGGCTTTCTGGAACGAGTCCATTGCCTGCGGATATTGTTTGTCGGCGAAATAGGCGTAGCCCAGGTTGCTGTACACGGTGGCCAAATCGGCGTGCAGGTCAAGGGCCTTGTCGTAGAAACTGATGGCCCTGGTGTAGTGCTTCTTCTCGTATTCAACGGTGCCACAATTATTGGCGGCGCTGGCGAATTTCTTGTCCGCGTGCATGGCGCGCTTGTATAAGCGCTCGGAGCGATCGAGGTCGCCCAGTTGCTGAAAGGCAACGCCGACTTTGTTCATCAGCGCGGCGTTCTTGGGTTCATTGACCAGGATTTGCATGTACAAGCCCGCTGCGTCGGAATACTCCTTGCGCGCCATGAGGATGTCCGCGCGCATTTCGGCGGCATCGCGCGGGGACAGCGAGGAAAATGGTTTTGGCGTAGCGGTAGAATTTTGCGATGCAGAATTCACAGTGGTGCTGCTGACTTTGGTTGGAGTTTGTTGCGCAAACGCGGGACAAGCTACAACCAAAAACAGCGGGATTGCAAAGAGAGTCACTCGGCTCATAGCCCGACTCCTTTATTCCGCGCCCCAAGGCCTACGGCTGTGGTTTCTGGCTGTCCGCAGGCTTTTTGCTTGACCCAAAGATACCAAAAATCTTGTCCAGAAGCCCCTTTTTCTTTTGGGCGTCGGCGTCGGGGGTTGGGGGGGTCTGGGCATCGCCTGGAGCTGCCGGATTAGCGCCGGGCTTGTTCGGCTGGGCGGCACCGGGCTGATTTGCGGCAGCAGACGGAGGGGGCGGTGGATTGCCGCCCTTTCCGAAAAGATGGGAAAGCCAGTTAGAGGACGAAGCCGCCTGTTGGCCGCATACTTCGGTGGGCTCGCTGCCCGCGATGAAATATTCCTGCACGGACTGCGGGCAGCTGGAGTTGGCCAGTTCGCCGGATTTCGGATCAATCATCTCGGCTATTACGCCGGGAGGCGGATCGAACTCTTCGGTCATTTTGTATTGCGGCAGGGCCACGGCGCGTTTCATGAATTCGGCCCAGATGGGCGCTGCGGATGCGCTGCCAGAGAGGCCGAGGTCGCGATTGTCATCGAATCCCACCCAGACCACGCAGAGTAAATTTGAAGTGAATCCCGCGAACCAGCCGTCGCGCGACGTGCCGGTCTTGCCGGCAGCCTCGGCGGTGAAGCCCATGGAGCGCACGGTGACGCCGGTGCCGCGATTGATTACGTCTTCCATGATGCTAGTGGTAAGGAAGGCGACGCGCGGATCGAGCACGGCGCGCGTGCGGGGCGCCGCGGTTTCTTCGATGGTGCCATCGGCGGCCAGCACGCTGCGGAGGAAGAGCGGCTCGGCGCGAACGCCGTTGGTGGCGAAGGGAGTGTAGGCGGCGGCGACGTCAATCGGCGTCATTTCATAGGCGCCGAGTGCGACGGCGGGCGTTGGTTGAATATTGGAGCCGAGTCCCATCTGGCGCGTGAGGTTCACGACGCGTTGGTAGCCGATCAGCTCGGCGACTTTTACGGTGGCGACGTTGAGCGAGTGGATCAGCGCATCGCGCACGGTGACCGTGCCGTAAAACTCCTGACCGAAATTATCCGGCGTGTATTCCTTGCCGTCGAATTCAAACGTGGTGGGCACATCGTCCACTGTAGTAACCGGCGTGACCAGGGGCGTGAGGCCTTCGGCCGCATTGTCAAAAGCCGCCGCATAGACGAAGGGCTTGAACACCGAACCGGGTTGGCGGTGCGCGAGCGCGTGATTGAGCTGGCTTTCACCGTAGTTTCTGCCGCCGACGAGCGCGCGAATTTCTCCGGTGTGCGCGTCCATGGCGACGAGGGCCACTTGCACGCGCGGGGCCGGCTCGCCTTTCTTGGCCCATGCGGCGTAGCGCTTGGCGAGCAGCTTATCCACGCCCTGCACGCCCGTCTGGATGGCATCGGCGGCGGCGCGCTGCAATTGGGGATCGAGAGTGGTGTAAATGCGGTAGCTCTGCGTTTCCAGATCGGTTTCGGAGAACTTTTCCAGGAGATGGTCTTTCACCATGTCCACGAAATAGGGCGCGGAGCCAGTGTTGACGCCACCATTGACGAATTTGAGCTTCACTTTTTTGGCGGCGTCGGCTTGATCTTGCGTGATGTAACTGTCTTCGACCATCTGTGGCAGGACGCGGTCGCGCGATTCTTCGGCGCGATCCATGTGACGCTCGGCGGTGGCGTAGCGATTGGGGGCGCGAATGATTCCGGCGAGGAAGGCGCACTCGCCCAGCGTGAGTTCGCGCACATCTTTGCCGAAATACGCTTCGGCAGCCTCGCCGAAGCCGCGAATGGAAAAGCTGCCGCGATTGCCGAGATATACTTCGTTGGCATACAGCTCGAAAATCTGCTGTTTGGAATAACGCTGATTGATTTCGACGGCCATCAGGACTTCTTTTACCTTGCGGCGCCATTCGCGTTTGGTGGTGAAGAAAAAGCTGCGGGCGACTTGCATGTCAATGGTGCTGGCGCCCTGAGCTTTCTGTCCGCGGCGCAGGTCGGCCAGGGCGGCGCCGAAGACGCGCACGATGTCCAGGCCGCCATGCTCGAAGAAGCGCTTGTCCTCAGCGGCGAGGACGGCGTCCACGAGATTCTTGGGGAGATCGTCAAAACGGATGACGCGGCGTTTTTCACGCGAGCTGTCAAAAAGATTGGTGACCAGTTCGGGCTCGATGTCCGCGGAATCGAGCGGGGCAGCATCGCTTAGCTCGGTGATTCGCGAAATCGCGCTGCTGGAGAAAACCACGCGCACCGCATTGCCACCGCGGAAATAGGAAGTGGAGGACGGGCGAATTTCCACCGTCGCGCCCTTAACCTTGAACTGGCCGAGCGCGCCCTCCGCGTCGCCTTCCTGGTAACCCGCGCGGAGCAGATAGGTGGCGAGGTCGCTGGCGTGCATGGTTTCGCCGACGAAAATGTGACCGGGCGCGGAAAAGACGCGCGAAGTGTTCTGGAAAACCTGGCCGGTGAGGCGCTGGTCAATCAGCTTGCCGAACTGCACGTAGTAGTAGGCGAAAACGGACGTGGCAGCGATGAATAGGAACAGGACGGTGCCCAAGATCGCCAAGCCGACGCGCGAGGTCCAGAAGCCCGGGGCGATTCGAATGCGCAATCAGTTTCTCCATGAAATGCCGTGAGACGAAAAAGGCTCAGCGATACAGTCGGGTGATTAGACGCGCGCCAGAGCCAGACGGTTGGGCAGGGCGCGGCGCAGGCACGAGCGGTTCCGCCGGGCCTCGATCGGAATAAATTGTAAATCTAAATTGGATGGCTGTCTGCGGAGAGATGAAATTGATGAGTGAGCTGGTAAACGGTTAAATCGAAGGTTACGGCGTAATCCAGCGTAATGGTGACGAGGGAACCGTCGGTGGTCACCTTAACATCTTCCTTTTTCGCCGGAAGGCCGAGTTCCTGGATTTTCTTATAGACGTCGTTCTGGATATCATCCGGGGTTTTCTTGGGATAGGTGGAGGTGGCAAAGCGCGCTTCGGTGGTTATGGCATCTTGCAACTGGTAATTCGCGAAAAATGTAGGAACGAGCTTGAAGGCGCAGTAGGCCGCCGCGGCGAGAATGATGATGGTGATGAAGAAGCTGAGCTTGGACCCGCCTCGCTGGTTGTTGCGAACACGCATGGTGCGCAAAATTAGAAATCCTCCCCAGTGCAAATTCGATAGGCTGATGCTAGCAGCATAGGCCAGAGGCGTACGGCTGGGTTAAGGCATGTGTTGTGAATGAGTAACTGGGCCGGGGCGTGCATTCGTACCGCTAGTACGCGCGGGCGAAGATGGCTTTCTCCGTGGCCGCTGCGCCGCAATGAACGCATTTGCCGGAGCCGCCAGGCTGCTCCAGCGGAATACAGCGCATGGTGGCTTTGGTTTCTTCCTTGATGCTGGCTTCACATTCGGCTTTTCCGCACCACCAGGACGAGGCGAAGCCTTTTTCTACCGCCCTCTTGAATTCTGCGTAATCGGCGGTTTCGTGGGTATTGGCTTTGCGGAACGCGAGCGCGCGATCGAACAGGGCTTGCTGGATTTCTTCGAGCAGTTGCGCCACTGCTGCGGCGATTCCCTGCTGAGCGACGAAGGCCTTGCCCTCTTTGCCGGGGCGGTCGCGGCGCGCCAACACGACGGAGTTTTTGGCGACGTCTTTGGGGCCAAGCTCCATGCGCAGCGGCACGCCGCGCATTTCCCAATCGTTGAATTTGAAGCCGGGGCTGGAGCCTTCGCGCTCGTCGAGCTTCACGCGGATTCCGGCGGCGAACAATTCCTTGCGAAGTTTGTGCGCGCATTCGAGGACGCTGGATTTTTCTTCGTCCGTCTTGAAAATAGGGACAATGACCAGCTGGATAGGGGCAAGGCGCGGCGGGAAAATCAGTCCCTGGTCGTCGCCGTGCACCATGATGATGGCGCCGATGAAGCGCGTCGAGAGCCCCCACGAAGTGGTCCAGCAGTGCTGCAGCACGCCGCCTTTATCGAGGTAGCGAATTTCGAACGCCTTCGCGAAATTCTGGCCGAGATTGTGCGAAGTGCCGGCCTGCAGGGCTTTGCCGTCGCCCATCATGGCTTCGATGGAGAAAGTCTGGTCCGCGCCGGCGAAGCGCTCGGAATCGGATTTGCGGCCTGGAATCACGGGCACGGCGGCTTCTTTCACCGCGAAATCGGTATAGATGTCCAGCATCTGGCGGGTTTCGAATTCGGCTTCGGGCAGCGTGGCGTGAGCAGTGTGCCCTTCCTGCCAGAAAAATTCCAGCGTGCGGAGGAACAATTTCGTGCGCAATTCCCAACGCACCACGCTGTTCCATTGATTGATCAGCAGGGGCAGGTCGCGGTAGGACTGAATCCACTTGGCATAGGAGTGGCCGATGATGGTTTCTGAAGTAGGACGTATGACCAGCGGCTCTTCGAGTTCTTCTCCGCCGCCGTGGGTCACTACCGCCAGCTCCGGCGAAAATCCCGCTACGTGCGATTTTTCTTTCTCGATGAAGCTGCGTGGAATCAGCAGCGGGAACGCGGCGTTCACGTGTCCGGTGGCTTTGAAGCGGCTGTCGAGCGCTGCTGTGATGTTCTCCCAGAGCGCCCAACCGTAGGGACGCACGATCATGCAGCCGCGCACGGGAGCGTAGTCCGCCAACTCGGCCCGCAGAACGAGCTGGTTATACCATTCCGAAAAATCTTCCGCGCGCGTTGGCAGTTTCTGGTCAGACATGCAGGGGTAGGCTCTTTTCTGCGCCGGTTTGACTACGGCACGCGCACGGTGGCGCGAGCGTGGGCGCGGTAAGCATTTAAGGTTAGGGGAGAGTTGGAACGAAGTCAATCGCGGGAGGAGGTCAAAGGCACCACAGATGAACGCAGATGAACACAGATAACGTCAAAGGCGAAAATAGAAAACAGAAAATGGAAAATCAAGCTGGATGCGGCAATCACGGCGGGAAGTAACAGACACCAGAGATGAATGCAGATGAACCCTGAGAACGGCAAAGGCGATCATATGAAAAATAAAATGCGACTCTGGCGCGGCTGCGTGAGTCTAAGGGGCGAAAGGGACCACTGACGAACGCATTTGAAGACTGATAAAGTCAACGATGACGGGTCTTTTGCGGAAATACGGCGGGTGGCGCTTGGCTTGCCGACTTGGTAATTCGGCTGCTGGAAGCGGGCGTTTTCTGGGTGTGAAAAATGGAAATTCAGTGTACGCTGTTTGTCGCGCTGGCGCCTCCGGAATGGTAATTCAAAAATCAAAGGAGTTTTTGCAGATGAAGATTCGCGTGGCCTCACTAGTGTTGCTCGCAGGATTGTGTGCAACGATATCGTCAGCTCCGGTAAGCGCGCAAGCTAGCGCGGGAGCAGGCACGTCCTCTGGTCAGGCGCAGGCCACGGCCCCATCGCAGCAGCAGCCCAGCCAGCCCAAGATGATGTCGCCGAACGTGGCGAACGTGCAGCCGGGCGGGGTGTACCACCGCCCGACGCACAAGGAAAAGTTCCGCTCCTGGGCATTCGTTTCATTCGGGCCTTATGCGTTCATCGGATCGGCTGCCGCGGCTGGAGTGCAGCAAGCTGACAATGCGGCACCGGAATGGGGACAAGGGTGGGATGCCTACGGCGTGCGTGTGGCCAACAATTTTGGCATCAACCTGGTGACGCAGACGACGCGTTATGGATTGGCTGAAGTGTTCCACGAGGACACGCTTTTCTACCGCTGCGAGTGCAGTGGGTTCGGCCACCGTTTAGAGCATGCATTGCTTTCGACGATCACGGCGCGGCGGGGCGAAGACGGCCATCGTGCCTTTTCGATTGGATCGCTGATCGCGCCATATGCCGGCGGCGAAACCGCGGCGTTGGGCTGGTACCCAAGCCGTTACGATGCTAGAGATGGATTTCGCATCGGCAATTACAACCTGGCCGTGCAGGCAGGGTTGAACATCGCGCTGGAATTTATTTATGGCGGGCCGCACACGTTTTTGGGCAAGCATCATGTTCCGGTACTTTCGAACGCAACGGGTTCCCAGCAACAGTAATCTTTTGATTGGCGCGGTCGCGACGCTTGCAAGCCCACCGATGGAAGTTCATCGGCGGGCTTTTTCATTTCAAGTTGCCATGGGCGTGGATGCCGGCCGACCTTTAACGATGATCCGGATGATTGTGGCGCCAGGCCCAGTATTCGCGCTGCTCGGGCGGCGGCAACTTGCGGAAATCGCGATACGGCCGGTGGGTTTCGCCGACCCACTGGCGGTAATAGACGACTTCGTGATCGTTCCAGACGTGATAATCGTGGTAGTACGGATCGTAAACACGGACGGTGGCGCGTTCGGCGCAGCCCGTAAGCAGCACTGGTGACAGCAGCGCTACTCCCAGCAAGATGATTCCGAGCACACGAATAGCGTGTTGCATCATTATGATTCCCCTTTGAGCTGCCGCGCTCGTTTGATTGCAAACCGCGCAGGGCTCCGATAAACTCTTGACGAAATTACAAACACGCTGGCGTTGGCAAAGTTGCTGGCAAGTATTGCTGGTCATTGCGAATCCCAGCCGGGTGCCCTGAAATGAAAAACGAAACCCCAGAATTGCTGCGCATGAGCCGCTCGCTAGACGAAGTGGATCCCGAAGTCGCGGAGGCGCTGCGCGATGAAGTGCGCCGGCAGGCTACCGGCCTGGAATTGATCGCTTCCGAAAATTTTGTTTCCGAAGCGGTGCTGGAAGCGATGGGCTCGGTGTTCACGAATAAATATGCGGAAGGCTACCCCGGCAAGCGTTACTACGGCGGCTGCGAAAATGTGGATCGCGTGGAGCGGCTGGCGATCGAGCGTGCGACGCGGCTTTTTGGCGCCGAGCACGCCAACGTGCAGTCGCATTCCGGAACACAGGCCAATATTTCCGTGTATATGACGGCGCTCGAACCCGGAGCGACTGTGCTGGGCATGAACCTGGCGCACGGCGGCCATTTGACGCACGGGCATCCGTTGAATTTTTCCGGCAAGACGTACAAATTTGTGGCGTATGGCGTGACCAAAGACAGGGAGACGATTGATTACGACGAAATTGAGCGGCTGGCGCTCGAGCATCGGCCGAAGATGATTGTGGCCGGAGCGAGCGCTTACGCGCGCATCATTGATTTCCCGCGCATCGCGCAAATCGCTCAGGCCGTGGGCGCTATATTTTTCGTGGACATGGCGCATATCGCCGGGTTGGTGGCGGCGGCGGTGCATCCCAGCCCGGTGCCGTATGCTGATTTCGTCTCCACGACTACGCACAAGACTTTGCGTGGGCCGCGCGGCGGCTTGGTGCTGTGCCGTGAAAAATACGCGAAGGATCTGGACCGCATCACTTTTCCGGGGCTGCAAGGTGGGCCGCTGGAGCACATCATTGCCGCGAAAGCGGTGTGCCTGAAGGAAGCTGCGGCGCCGGATTTTCGCGCGTATCAGCAGCAGGTGGTGCTGAACGCCAAGGCATTGGCTGCGGGACTGAGTGCGCGCGGATTTCGCATTGTGACCGGCGGCACAGAAAATCATTTGATGCTGGTGGACATGCACTCGCGCGGGATCACCGGACGCGACGCGGAGTTGGCTTTGGAACGTTCCGGCATGACGGTGAACAAGAATGCGATTCCGTTTGATCCGCTGCCGCCGATGAAGGCTGGCGGAATTCGCATTGGCACGCCGGCGGTGACCACGCGCGGGATGCGCGAGCCGGAGATGGAAAAGATTGCGACTTGGATCGCGGAAGTGCTGACGCACCTGGGCGACGCTGCGATCGAACAGCGCGTGCGTTCGGAAGTTGCGTCGTTCGCCGCGCGATTTCCGCTTTATTCGCGGCGGCTGGAGGCTGCGGATGCTGTGGGCGCGCAGCACTCCAACGTTGCCCGCTGAGGCAGCGCTTTCATTCGTATTTTTTTGAGCGACAGCCTGCCGGGTAATCGCTTACTTGTGAGCCGTACAACCGCATCCCGCGGAGTGAAACCTTCCGTTGCCTTCGACTGTACCGCCTTTGCCGTACATATTTTTGGGGCGCACCCAATCGGTGAGCGAGTGATACGGGCCGTTTTCGTTGCGGCCTTTCGGCGTGACATCAAGATAGCTGTACGCGCCGAGAAATTGTTCACCGCCGCGGCCGAAGGTGGAATAAGTGTGAAAGATTTGGCCGGCGTCGTCTTTGAAGAAAACGCTGTCGCCCGAGAGGTCTTCCATTCCAGGATTTCGCTGGCCGAAATTGTAGGAGGCGGTTCCGGACGCGAGCTGCTCGGGCGCGAAGGATACGTTGAAATCGTAATTAAAATCGCTGCGGTAGGACGAAACCCAGGGGAATTTCCAGCCCATGTTCTTGCGGTATGCTTCGATTTCTTCGATTGGAGCGCGGGCAACGGCTGCGTACGTGAGGTCGTGGTTTTCGAGGTGCACCAGCAAGCCTTCGAGGTGGTCTACTTCGAACGCGCAGCCGACGCAGTTATTTTTCTGGCCGGGGCCCAGCATGAAATGTTTCAGGAAGAGCTGGCTGCGGCCGTTGAATAACTGCGCAAGCGTCACTTTTCCGGATGGGCCGTCGAACGTGTATTCCTTCTCGATGCGAACCCAGGGCAATGCGCGTTGCTCGGCGCTCATCTGGTCGCGCAATCTGGTGAACTCCTTTTCCTTGGCGAGCAGAGCGGTGCGGGCTTCGAGCCATTCGCTGCGGGAGACGACGCGATGCGTGGGAGCAACGTTTGCCCTGGCGCTGCTATCAGTGTGCGGTGTCGCTTTCTGACTTGCTGCTTGGCTTTCACTCATGAATCACCTTCCTTCCGATTTTTACTGTTGTCTAGGCGGTGGGAACGAGAATTTCGGTGATCAGCTGTTCCTCGGGCGTGGTTCTGGGATCGGTGACGTAATTTTCAATGCCGAAGTCGTCGCGCAGCGGCAGTTTCGTTTCGGCGACGATCCGAAAAACACGGCCGCACGCTTCCGGCAGATTTGAATAAGGCCCGGTGAGGACAAAACGGCTGTACTTGCCGCCTGGGAATTTTTCGTAGGCGAGGCCCACGGGTAAATCTTCGGGCGCGGCAGCCAGCGCGACGCCCGCGCGATAAATCTGCGGCGCCACTTTGTACAAGCTCATGTAGCCGGTGATTTTGTGTTGTTCTGCGAGCTTGGGAATGAGCTGGTGTAACTGTTGCCAGGCTTGCGGCGCAGTGTTTTGAAATGGCCCACCTTTCTCGAGGAAAACGTAATGTGTTTCGGGCCAGGTTACGTTTTCCGGAACTTCCGTTAGTTGCAGATTGCGTCGTTTTGCGGTGGGCATGAGGTTTTCTCCTTGTGACTTGGGCTGGACGAAGAGCAATTCCAGATAGCGGCGCAGGTGGTCAATGCAGTCGGCGGCTACGGCTGGGCCGCCCTTGGCTTTCGCCAGAATGAACGCGCCTTGAATTGCCGCCTGGGTGTAGAGCGCCAGGCTCTGGGCGGTCCAGTTCCCTGCCACGTTGTACCGACGCATACATTCGGCGATGTCCGCTTCGAGGGTTGCGGCGTGCTCGCTGATGCTTTTATTGCAGGCGTCGCGGATAGCGGGATGCGTGTCGTAAACTTCCTGCACCATGGTGCCGACCAGGCAGGTGAACTCCGGCAGCTCGCCCTGCAGGATCGCTTTGCGGAAATCCACGTACGCGAGGAGGCGCTCGCGGGGGTCGGCAAGCGCTCGATAGGGAGCTGCCTCGAACACCGCGCTGGTCATGACGCGCCAATAGTCCGCCGCGGCTAGCGCGAGGTCTTCCTTGGTGTCGAAATGGTGGAAGAAACTGCCTTTGGAGAGCTGCGCTGCCTCGCAGATGTCATCAACTCGCGTGGCGGTGTAGCCCTTGTAGCGGATGACGTGCAGGGCGGCGTCCAGGAACTTTGTTTTCGATTCGTGCCTTGCGTCGATCATTTGATCTGCGTGAGACTACGGGCAACATACCTACTGGACGGTATGCTGTCAAGCGCTTCCTTCCAATTCACTTAAGGCGCGCAGGCTCGAACTGGTGGAGGCGGCTCGGATTGTCCTCGGAGACCACAATGGCGGGCACGAAGTTCCAAAGAAACCCGCTTCTCCCGTTGTGGCACAGATCTATGGTTCGGGCTCCTGGGTGATGTGTGTTCCCCTCCCCAACTGGTGCCGGTGCCGCGCGGCAACGCAGATCCGAACCGCCCCTTTGGAAGCGGATTTGCGAGTGCACCTTACCGGGGGAAACGCCCATCGTGAGCACCGGTTCGATCTTGGAGTCAGCAACCTGGCTCCATATGCTGGAGGCCGCGAGGGATGAACCGCGGCTGATTCAGGATTCCCTGTTGCCGCGCGGCACCTTGCGCGGAGATGCGTTTGAGGTCGCGTTCCGCTTCGCGCCGCTCGGTGAAGTGGGCGGGGACTTCGCTGGCTTTTTCTCTCTGCCGAATGGCTTGGTGGGCATGTACAACGGGGACGTGGTGGGCAAGGGCCTGATCGCGGCGATGTACGCGTCGCTGGTGATGGGCACGATTCGCGGGATCAATAAAACCGGCGCAGACACTGCCGCCGTGCTGAGCCTGCTAAATAAACGGCTGCGCGTGCGACCAGTCCCCGGGCGTTACAGCTCCATGATCTACGCGCTGTTCAATCCAGCTTTGGGTGAGCTCACCTTTTCGAATGCGGGCGTGCCGCTTCCTTTGCTAGTTTCGGGCGATTGTTGCCGCTCGCTGGGTGAAGGCGGTTTTCCTTCGGGGATGTTTCCCGACGCTTCGTACGAAATCCACGCCGTGCAGCTTGCGCCGGGAGACGCCGTGTTATTTGCCACCGACGGTTTGCACGAGATGCGTAACGCGCTGAACCAGGATCTGAGCTGGGGCTAGTTGGGAGAAATCTGGCAGCAGTGCCGCTGCAAGTCGGCTGATGAATGTCTGGATTTTCTTTTCGAGGAAGTGCGCGCGTTTTCGGCGAGCAGCGGCAGCCCTGACGACATTACCGCGGTAGTCTCGAAGGTACCGGCGTAGCTGCAGTGCCGGCCGCGATGTGGGAACGGCAGCGGTGTTCCTCTTCAAACTTTGGATATATCTAACTCCGATACGACGCCATCGCGAATCGCGAATGCGCGCACTGGTTTTTCTTCATGCGACTGCGGCGAAATGATGAAATATGCTGCGTCCGGGTAATACGCCCGCTGCACGTCGGTCCGCGACGGCTCGTTCACGCCGTGCGGATGCGAATGATAAATTCCCAGCAACTGCAATCCGGCGTCGCGAATTTCTCGCATCAGATGGAATAATTCCGCAGGCGCAATCTCGTATTGCGTCGCGGGATCGGCGGCGATGTTGTGCGCGTGCAAGACGCGGGTGATCACGCCTTCGCAACCTGCCAGCAGGCCGCAACGTTCATGGTCGGGTCCGCCCTGCGCATGGGCCTGAAGCGCGAAGAGCACGCCGTCTTGAACGCGAATTAGATTTGGCACAAAGACCAGTCTATATCGCAATACGCGGGGAGAGAAAAATGCTTGGGAGAAACGTGCGCAGATGTGCGGGCGTCGCGACGCGCGTCCGCTCGCGCCGCGGGCTCGATGCGCAGTGACCGTCGGCTTACACGAGGTCTTTCAGGGTGACCACCGCAGCGCGTTGTTTGCCGTCGGATTCCAACAGCAGCGTGAGCTTATCTCCGACTGCTTCGCGGCGGATGGTCTCGCGCACGTCGGGTAGGACGAGGTTAGCGGTACTCTCGCCGTTGATGGCCAGGATCTGATCGCCCGGTTTCACGCCGGCAGCGGCGCCGGGACCTCCGGCGATCACGTCCACTACGGTGAAATGTTTGCCGTCTTTATCTTGGCCCATCCAGATTCCGGCGCGGTCGTAGCTGTCGCGGCGGCCGTAGTTTTTATTTTTCTCGAAGATGATGCGGGTGCGCGCGTAATCGAAGGTGACGTCGAATTGCGATAGCACGTCGGGACCGATCAGCCCGGCCATTGCTGAAGAAGTGGTGAGGCCGGTTTTCTGCGCGGAGAGGCGGATGACCAGGTCGCGCACCACGACGTCGCCAACCTGCAACTCCTTGGCGCGCGCGAGCAGCGAACGCACCGGACCGCCGATGCCCCAACCGGTGACGCCTTCGAGCTTGGCGCCGTATTTTTGCTGCAAATTATTTTGCGCGCAGAACGGCCCGTAGAGCAGCAGCGAGGAGCGCGCGCCGGTATCCACGCCGAAATTTCCCGCGACGCCATCGAGCACGCCGGCGACCACGGGAATCTGGCGCGGGCGCTCGAAGTGGACGATCACGCCAGCACCGGCATAGTCGAATTTGTCCGGAGTGGTGAACGTGAGAACGCGATTCACGTAGTCGTGCTTTACGACCATGCGTTCGAAGGCCGGCAAGCCGATGATTCCGTCGAAGGGTTTGCTGCCGAAGACTTGCGGCGCGTCGGAGAGATCCATCACGTTCGTTTCCACGTCCGCGAGCGTTAATGCTCCGATCTGCAGTTGCCCAATCTGTGCCAGGCCTGCATGCACGGTTTTTTCCCCGACGCCTTGGCCTTCGCCGGCGTCGCCAACCTGAAGTCCGAGCTGCTGGGCTGCGTCCGTGGAAATGGTGACGCCGCCAGCGCCGGTATCGAGCAGAAGGTGGAAAGGGCCGCGGCCATTGAGGCGCGCTTCGACGAAGACGCGATTATCGACGAGGTCGAAAGGCAGCGTGAAGGAAGTCTTGGGATCGGTGACGGCGGAAGAGCCGCGATGGACTGCCGCAAACGAAAGTGCGCACGAGAAAGAAACCAGGAGGCCGGCAAACAACAACCCAAAGCTTCGCATGACGGGCTCCTTTCCCTCTTTGACGGGTAAATGGGCCGACAGTGATGCGGAACGAGGCTGCATCGCCGGGGCGGCGGAACGCCAGCGCGGCTAAACGGAAAGCTAACCCAACGCCGCCCGCCCCGCTTCGCGGGGCGGCCGCTACAAAGGCAAATTCAAGAGCTGAGAGCCGGCGAGACGCCGGCGCTGCGCGGCGCGGGCACGGCATGCCGTGCCCCTACGCTCGCCGGTTTAGAGTTTGCGGTTACGCCTTTTGCGCTTGGCGGCGCAGGAACGTTGGGACGTCCAGGTCGTCGGCCGGGACTTCGCTTCTTACGTCGGCGACGTTGCGGGAGACTTGCTGGACGACGTTGGTTTGTTGCGGCGCTATGTTTCCGGCGGCGGGTTGCTCGCGCGCAGCCTTCCATGTCTTCGGCAGATAGGATGGCTTCTGCTGCGATTTGCGGCCGGCGACGTCGCGGAATCCCGCGGCTATCACGGTGATTTTCACAGACTCCTTCATGGCATCGTCCATCACCGCGCCGAAAATGATGTTGGCATTTTCGTGGGCGGCTTTCTGGATGATGGAGGAAGCTTCGTGCACTTCCTGCAGGCTGAGGCTGGAGGAGCCGGTGATGTTGATCAAAATTCCCTGCGCGCCTTGAATGCAATTGTCCTCGAGCAGGGGGCTATTGATGGCGCGATTCGCGGCATCAATCGCGCGATTCGAGCCGGAGGCAACGGCGGTGCCCATCACCGCGTAGCCTTGGCCGGACATAATCGTTTTCACGTCGGCGAAGTCGCGGTTGATGATGCCCGGAATAGTGATGATGTCTGAAATGCCCTGCACGGCCTGGCGCAAAATATCGTCGGCGATGCGGAACGCTTCGAAAAAGCTGGTGCCGTGCTCGACGCAATCCATCAGCCGCTCGTTGGGGATGACGATGACGGTGTCCACGCAGCCGATCAGTTCGGCGAGCGCTTGTTCGGCCTGCTCCATGCGGCGCTTGCCTTCGAACGCGAAGGGCTTCGTCGCTACCGCGACGGTGAGCGCGCCGAGTTCGCTGGCAAGATTGGCGACGACTGGAGCGGCGCCGCTGCCGGTGCCGCCGCCCAGACCCGCGGTAACGAACACCATGTCCGCACCGTCGAGGGCTTCGAGAATTTTTTCCGTGTCCTCGAGCGCGGCTTTGCGGCCGACTTCGGGATTGGCACCCGCGCCGAGTCCTTTAGTGAGCTTCGCGCCCAGTTGCAGTTTTACGGGCGCTTGCGACAATTTCAGCGCCTGCAAGTCGGTGTTGGCCGCGATGAATTCCACGCCTTCCACTTTCGCGCGGATCATGCGGTTGACGGCGTTGGAACCGCCGCCGCCCACACCGATGACTTTTATTTTTGCTCCGTTGGTTGCTTCTTCTGCAAACGATACACGCATTGCCGATTCTTTTTGCGCCATGCTTCCTCCCCAGTCTTTTCCCGATTTCGTTTTGTCCATCCGTTACTTGTTACGCCCCTGCAAACATACTTTTCAACTTGCCCACCCAACCACTGGGACGTGATCCGCCGGCGCGCCTGGTGCGCGCGCCGTACAGAACCAGTCCCACGGCCGTTGAATACTCGGGCTGGGAAACTTCTTCGCTCATTCCGGCGAGTCCGCGCGGAGACGCGACGCGCACCGGAAGATTGAAAATCCGCTCGGCCAGCTCGCACAGGCCGCGCAACTGCGCGCCGCCACCGGTGAGCACAATGCCCGCAGGGATCATGCCTTCGCCGCCACCGCGGCGCAGCTCGTCGCGGACCAACATTAATAGTTCGTGCGCGCGCGGTTCGACAATTTCGGAAAGCATGCGCGAGAAAACGGTGCGTGGGGGACGATCGCCGACGCTGGCGATTTCGATGGGCGCGTCTTCCGTGAGAAGTTCGCGCAATGCGCAGGCATGCAGGCGCTTGATTTTTTCCGCTTCAGTGCTGGGAGTGCGCAGGCCGACGGCGAGATCGTTGGTGAAATGATCGCCGCCTACTGGAACTGCGGCGGTGTGGCGCACTACGCCGCCAGCGAAGGCGACCATTTCGGTCGTGCCGCCGCCGATATCGAGCAGGCAGGCGCCGAGTTCGCGTTCGTCTTGCGTGAGGCAGGCTTCGGCGGAGGCGAGCGGCTCGAGCACGGTATCGTCCACGCGCACGCCGGCGCGATTTACGGCGGTGACGATATTTTGGGTGGCGGTGCCAGAGGTAGTGACGATGTGGACATTGGCCTCGAGGCGCTGGCCGACCATGCCGATCGCGTCGCGGACATTATCTTGCGCGTCGAGCGAAAATTCCTGCGGAAGAACGTGCAGGACTTCGCGATCTTCGGGTAATTGGACGCCGCGGGCTGCCTCGATGGCGCGGCGCACGTCGTCGCGCTGCACGTCGCGCGGGCGCGAGCCTACGGTGATGCCGCCGCGGCTATTCACACCGCGCACATGCGTGCCGGCTACGCCGATCAGCGCGGATTCCACGGGGACGCCGACGAGAGCTTCGGCTTCTTCGACGGCGCGGCGAATGGAGCTGACCGCGAGATCGAGGTTGACGATTTGGCCTTTGCGCCAGCCTTTGGATTCGGCCGCGCCGAGTGCCGCGAATTTCACGCTGCCGTCGTCGTCGAGCTCGCCGATCAGGGCGCAAGTTTTGGTGCTGCCGATGTCCAGCGCTACGATATGCCGTTCCTTCTTCGTCAAATCAGGTGCTCCTTGATGATTGCGTCGCGCGAAGTTCCGTCGCGCAGGTCCTGAAAACCAAAATCAAAGGCGCCCATCCCGCCTCGCGGGACGGCCGCTACAAAAGCAAAACACTAATGCTGCTGCGCCGCGCTCACGTGCTTCGCTGAACTTTTTGATGCGCTATGCTGCGCCGGGTTTGTTTTTGCCGGCGGCGTTCTTGCCGGAGTCGTTCTTGCCGACGCGGGCTTGGTCACTTTCGTTGTTTTCGCGGACGACTTTGCCGGCGTTGTCTTGGCCGCTTTCGGCGGCGCGGCTGGCTTTGCTGGTGCGGACGGTTTTGGCGCGACGGCGCGCGGCGCGACTACCTTCGGAGCTGCGTCGATGATCGGCGGCGGATCTTTTTTCAACGCCAGGATGGTGCGGTCGGGATTCACTACCGCTTCGCCGTTGAAGCGCAGGTCCACGGATTCGACGCGGCCTGCTGCCGCGCGCCATTGGCCAATGTCGTTCAGCACGGTCAAATATTTGCTTTGGAAGTCGCTGTCGCCGAAATGGACGACTATGGGCGCGTCGACATTGCCCCACGCGTCGTTCCCCGCGGCGCCGCCGGAAGTATTGGTGACTTGCAATCCGGAAATCGTGGCGCGCAAATCTTTCGCTTCGGTGAGGTCCACTTCGCTGACCTGGTCCATCGCGCCGCCGCGCGCGGATTCCACCTGCTGCGAGAATCCGGCAAACATATGCATGCGCAGCTCGCGATCTTCGATAGGCATGTCCGCGCCCATGCCGGTGACCACTGGAAAATGGAAATTCCCTTTCAGAGGACGGTCGAGAATTACGCCACGGACGTCCACCAGCGCGAGGTCGCTGCCTTCGCGCAAAAATGCGATGGGCGTGCGTTCGGTGATTTCCACTTCGATGCGATTGGGCAGCGCGCGGCGCACGGTGGCCTGCTCGACCCAGGGAATTGTCTCGAGCTGGCGTCGGCGTTCGTTCAGCGGAATGCGCAGGACACTGCGATTGCGGTCTGCAGCGAAAATTTCGAGGACGCGGCCGCGCGGCACGTACTGATTGCCGGTGATTTGCACTTGATCGGAATGAATCAGCGCCATTTCCGGCGACACCAGCAGGTAATGACCGAGGGCGTAGCTGGTGGCCGCGGCCGCGAGAGCGATCACGCTCCAAAACCCGACGCGCAGATACGTCTTCCAGGCCTTCTTGCCGAACTTGCGCCGCTTGATTTCCAGCGGCTTCTGACGACGGAGATACTTCGGCTCTTCGTCGGCCAGAACTTCCTGGGGATAAGCGTCCGCGTCCATGGTTCTCAATTTTTCCAGAAAATTACCTCGTTCTCCAGTTCGACGCCGTAGGTGACGCGCACGCGCTCGCGCACTTCGTCAATCAGGCGCAGCATGTCCGCGCAGCTGGCGTTCGCCACGTTCACGAAAAAATTCGCGTGGCGGTCGCTGACCATCGCATCGCCCACGCGATGGCCTTTCAGGCCGAGCTCATCAATCATGCGTCCGGCTGAGCCGCCCGGCGGATTCTTGAAAATGCAGCCGGCGCTTTTCTGGTTGAGCGGCTGGCTGGCGCGGCGCTTCTCGTTGCAAATTTTTATCGCCGCCAGAATTTCCTTGAACGGCTTCTGCGGCAGCTCGAGCTTCACGCGCAGCATTACATCATCGGGCGCGAAGGAAGTATGGCGATAATCGAAACGAATGTCATCTCCGCGCAGAGTTTCCAGTTTGCCAGTGGACGCGCGATAGAGCTCGACCTCGCGCACGTGGGAGCCAATTTGCGTGCCGTACGCGCCGGCATTCATGCGCAGCGCGCCGCCGACGCTGCCGGGAACGCCGATCAGGCCTTCCATGCCGCCCAAATCGCGTTTGGCGCAGAAGGTGACCATGCCGCCGAGATCGGCCGCAGCGTCAACGTAAGCCGCGTTTCCTTCGACGCGCATTCCGGGCTGCGATGTGGGCAGGTGCAGGACGACGTAGGGCAGCTCGCCATCGACAATCAGCACGTTGGTGCCGCCGCCGAGAAAGCGGTGCGGAATATTTTCGTTCGCGAGCAGGTGCATTACGTCAGGAATGGTTTCGAATTTGCGCAGCAGTAGTTGGTCGGTCGAGCCGCCGATGCCCAGCGAAGTTTTTTCGCTGAGTGGCACGCTGGGACGCAGTTCCACGCCGAGTTCTTGCAGGCGGGCGCCGAGTTTGTCGCTAATGCGCATTCAGTTTAGTCCGCTGTTGTCGTAACTTTCGAGCCCAGCAACATTGCAAGTTGATCGAGCGCGCGACCGACGCTGCCTGCGCCAATCGTCAGCACTGCGTCGTGCGGGCGCGCTTCACGCAGCAAATATTCAATCGCGGCCTGCATGGTGCTGGTGAAGACGACGTTCTTGTGGCCGGCACCGCGAATTGCTTCTGCGAGTTTTTCTCCGGTGATGTCTGGAATCGGTTCCTCGCCGGCCGCGTAGATATCCGTCATCACCAAAATGTCCGCTTCGTTGAAGGAGCGGCGAAAATCTTCCCAAAGGTGCTGCGTGCGCGTGTAGCGATGCGGCTGGAAGAGCACCAGCAGGCGTTGATAGTCGCAGCCGCGGGCGGCGGCGAGAGTGGCGCGGATTTCCGCAGGATGATGGCCGTAGTCGTCTATCAAGGTGACGCCGTTGAACGTGCCTTTAATTTCAAAGCGCCGGCCGACGCCGGAAAATTTAGAGAGACCCGCGCGAATCAGGTCCGCCGGAACATTCAGCGACAGCGCGACGGCTGCAGCGGCGGCGGCGTTGCTCACATTGTGAATTCCCGGCGGCGACGGGAGATGGAAAATGCCCAAATCGTCGCCGTGATATTTCAGCCGGAATTCACTGGCGAGGCCGCGCAGTTTCACTTCGGCGATTACCAGGTCCGCTTGGCTGGAAGTTCCGTAGGTGATCACCGGGCGCTTCACGCGCGGCAGAATCGCCTGCACGTTCGGCTCGTCCAGACACAAAATCACCGTGCCGTAAAACGGCACGCGATTGACGAATTGCAGAAACACATCCTGAATTTCCTCGAGCGAGTGGTAATGATCCAGGTGCTCGCGGTCAATGGTGGTGACGACGGCGACCACCGGCGCGAGTAGCAGGAACGAGCGGTCACTTTCATCCGCTTCGACGACCATGTATTCGCTCTGGCCGACGCGCGCGTTCGAGCCAGCATGATTCACGCGCCCGCCGACGACAAATGTGGGATCGAGACCCGCAGCCGCTAACACGGACGCAACCATCGAGGTGGTGGTGGTTTTTCCGTGCGCGCCCGCCACGGCGATGCCATATTTCAGGCGCATGAGTTCCGCGAGCATTTCGGCACGCGGAATTACCGGGATTTTCAGCAGGTGCGCTTCGACTACTTCCATATTATCAGTGCGCACGGCCGACGAAATCACCACCACATGCGCGCCATGAACGTTTTCCGCGTGGTGGCCTTCGAAAATGCTGGCGCCGAGCTTGCGGAGCCGTTCGGTGACCTGCGTCTGCTTCAAATCCGAGCCGGAAACCGCGTAGCCGCTGGAGAGCAGCACTTCGGCGATGCCGGACATGCCGCTGCCGCCGATGCCGATCAGATGAATGCGTTGAAAATTGCGAAAAGCAGCGTTCATGCGCGCACCAGCCCTTCGAGCAGGTCCACAATATCTTCGACGGCGCGCGGACGAGCCAAACGCCGCGCCTGCTCTTCCATTTCCGTGATTCTCCGGGGCTGGTCCAGGAGGGTAAAAATTTCTTTCGTCAAACGTTCAGGCGTAAGTTCGGTCTGCGGCAGCAGGCGAGCGGCGCCTGCGTTCTGCATGGCCTCGGCATTGCGCGTTTGATGCGCGTCAGTGGCCGCGCCGAAGGGGATGAAGATGGCGGCACGACCGGCGGCGGCAACTTCGGCCGTCGTGATCGCGCCCGAACGGCAGAGAATCAAATCTGCCTGGGCAAAACGCTCCGCCATATTCTCGATGAAGGGCACAACCTCCGCTCGGAATTCGCGTCGCGCATAAGCCACGCGCACCGCATTATAGTCGCGTTCACCAGTCTGATGCACGATGAAAAGCTGATTTTTTCGAAGCGCCAAAACGTCCAGCGAGTCAACTACGGCGCGATTGATGGGCAAAGCGCCGCGGCTGCCGCCGGTAATAAGGATGCTGAAGGGCTCGCAATGCTCCTTGCGCGCGATGGAGAAGAATTCGTGGCGCACGGGTATGCCGGTGGCGACGGCTCTATCACCAAAACGCTTGGCGGTTTCCGCGAAACCGCAGGCCACGCGATTTGCGAGGCTCGCGAGGACGCGGTTCGTGAAGCCCGGCTCGACGTTCGGCTCGAAAATCATAGTCGGGACGCCGTGCAGGCGCGCCGCCAGAATCATTGGGCCGGAAGCGTAGCCGCCGACGCCGAATGCGACGTTGAAGTGATGCCGCTGCACGATTTTCTCCGAGTCCCACACTCCCGCAGGAAGCATCGCCAGGTTGCGCGCGAGCTTTGCGCCGCCCATGCCTTTCAGGCCTGCCACGCGAATGGTTTCGAGCGGCAGTCCGGCCTGCGGCACGAGGCGCGATTCCATTCCGGCTTCGGTTCCCACAATCACGACGCTTCGTGCTCCTTCCGGTTCGCGCCGGAGCCATTCCCGCGCCACGGCGATGGCGGGAAATACGTGGCCGCCGGTCCCGCCACCCGCGATCAACAGGCTTTTTTTATCCTCGCCACTAGCAGCGGCGGTGGCGCTGGCATTTGGCGTCACGTCTCGTCCGCGTGCTGACTGATATTCAGGAGCACGCCCGTTGCCAATAGCATGCTGAACAGGCTTGAGCCGCCGTAGCTGATGAACGGCAGCGGGATGCCTTTGGTCGGCATCAATCCGAGTACGACGCTTAAGTTGATCAGCGCCTGTCCTACGACCATGGTCGTGATTCCGAGGCCGAGAAATTTGCCGAAATCATCGGGCGCCTTCATCGCGGCCACAAATCCGCGCCAGCCGTACACCGCAAAAAGTGCCAGCACGATTACCGCGCCGATGAATCCGATTTCCTCACAAATAATCGCGTAGATAAAATCGGTGTGCGCTTCGGGCAGGAAAAAAAGTTTCTGATGGCTTTCCATCAGGCCCACGCCGCTCATTCCTCCCGAGCCTACCGCGATCAGCGACTGCAGGAGCTGAAACCCTGCGCCCTTGGGATCGAGTTCGGGATGGCGGAACGCTTCGATGCGCGCCAAGCGGTAGGGCACACGTACGATCAACAGATAAATGATGGGAATGGCGGCCAGCACGGTGCCACCGATGTACTTCAGTGAAAGTCCGGCCACGAAGAGCATGGCGATGGCGATCACCAGGATCATGAACGCCGTACCCATGTCCGGCTCTTTCACTACCAGCGCGGCCATCATTAACGTGGCACCCAACGCGGGGGCGAGCGTGTGCAGCGGATCGTTCACGCCAAAATTTCTGGGCAGCCGGCGCAGCTCCAGCAGCCACGCGAGGTAAACAATCAGCGCGAGTTTGGCCATTTCCGACGGCTGAAAACTGAAGGGGCCCATGCGGAACCAGCGATGCGTCTGGTGCGAGCGGTCCAGGAAAAACACGCAGACCAGCAGCACGAAGGTGACGGCGAGGCCGGTGAAAACCACGCGCGGCTGGCGCAGCTTGTGATAATCCATGTTCATCAGCCAGAACATTCCGGCGATGCCGAGCACGACGTAGATCAGCTGGCGCAGCAGGAAAATGTAGCCGGCCCCGAATTGTTCACTGGCCGTCATGGCCGAGGCGCTGAAGACCATCACGGCGCCGATGAGGCAGAGCGCGACCGTTACGCCGAATAATTTTTTGTCGGGTTGCAGGCTTCGTGGCATCGCTATCCTTTTTCCGCAGACGGCGGCTCGGCTGCGGTTGCGCCGGCGGCGGATTGGTTTGCGCGTTGCGCCACTAATTCTTTGAAGGCGCGGCCGCGCTGTTCGTAATTTTCGAATTGATCGAAACTGGAGCAGGCCGGCGCGAGCAACACGGTGTCGCCGGGCTGCGCTGCTTCGATGGCCAGTTGCACGGCGCGTTCGAGAGTGCCGGCTTGGCGGAGTTCCACGGCGCCCTGCAGATCGGCTGCGATTTTTGCCGCGGCTTCGCCGATCAGCAGCGCCAGGCGCGTGCGTTCATGCAGTAAATCGCGCAGCGGCGTGTAGGGGCTGCCTTTGTCTTTGCCGCCGAGAATTAGGAGAAGCGGCCCCGGAAATGCTTCGACAGCTTTCACAGCGGCGTCCACGTTGGTGGCCTTGGAATCGTTGTAAAACTGCACGCCGGAAATTTCACCGGCAAATTCCAGGCGGTGTTCGACGCCGCGGAAAGATTTCACGCCGCTGGCGATAGCTGCAGGAGTTGCGCCGGCCAGATATGCGGCCGCACACGCCGCCAAGACGTTTTCGACGTTGTGATCGCCGCGCAGACGGATCTGGTCGCGGCGGGCAAGCACTACTTCCGAGCCTTCGTTGCGGAAAATGATTTCGTTGTCGCGCAAGAAGGAGCCGCTGGCCACTCGTTTCTGGCTGCTGAACCAGAAAATGTGGGGCTTGGCGGGCATGCGCTTGGTGATTTCGGGATCGTCCGCGTTCAGCACGGCCATGTCGCGCTCCAACTGATTTTCGAACATGCGCATTTTGGCGCGGGCGTATTCCTCGAATGTTCCGTGGCGGTCGAGATGATCGGGCGTGAGATTCAGAAGCACGCCGATTTCTGGGCGGAATTTGTCGATGGTTTCCAGTTGAAAGCTGCTGATTTCCGCGACGGTTACCGCCGGGTCGGTGGAAGTTTCCACCAGCGCGAGCAGCGGCGTGCCGATGTTGCCGCCTATCAGCGTGGGAATGTTCGACGATTGCAAAATGTGCGCGAGGAGCGCGGTGGTGGTGGTCTTTCCGTTCGAGCCGGTGATGGCCACGAGCTTGCCACGCAGATACCGCCAGGCGAGTTCGATTTCGCTCCAGACTGGGATGCCGCGCTTGCGCGCGAGTTCGAGTGGCGGAAGTTTGGCCGGCACGCCTGGACTGACTACGATCAGGTCCTGTTCGAGGAAGCTTGCATCCACGTGGCCGCCCAGTTCCAATTTCACTCCGGCGGCGCGGAGTTTTGCGGCGGTTTCGGCTAATTCGGATTCCGGGCGCTCGTCTGTGGCGGTGACTGTTGCGCCGTAACCTGCACTGAAGAGCGACGTCACTACGCCCGTGCGCGCGAGGCCGACGACCAGCACGCGCTTGCCCGATAGATCGAATCCCAGTCGCAATTCAGATCCTCACTTCGTATTCGGATGCGGTTGCCGGCGGGTGCGCCGTAACCACAAAACCTGTACTTCAGCCGCTAAAGCCGCGCTGAAATCGCGAAACCTACGTCGTGGCTGAAGCCACGGCCTAGAAAGCAAATTCAACTCCACGCGCCTGAAAAGCGGGTGGCCGCTACCCTTCGGACCGGCACCGCTTCGCGGGACCGGTCCGAAGGCTGAATCGCGCTGTAGCGCGATTCAGCGCAATTTCAAGGTCGTCAGCGAAAATAGCGCGAAGACTAGCGCCACAATCCAGAAGCGCACGATAATTTTCGATTCGCTCCAGCCCAGCAGCTCGAAATGATGATGCAGCGGGGCCATGCGAAAAACGCGCTTGCCGGTCAGCTTGAACGAGCCAACCTGGATGATCACCGAAAGAGCTTCCAGCACGAAAACGCCGCCAATCGAAAGCAACAAAATTTCCTGCTTGATGATGACCGCGACGGTTCCGATTGCCCCGCCGAGGGCGAGCGAGCCTACATCGCCCATGAACATTTCGGCGGGATGCGCGTTGTACCAAAGAAAACCGAGCGATGCGCCGGCGAGCGAGCCGCAGAAAATTACCAGTTCTCCGGCGTCGGGAATTTTCTGCAGGTCCAGGTAATCCGCGAACTTCGCGTTACTGGACATATAGGTGAGGACGGTGAGCGCCGTGGCGGAAACGAGCACGCAGCCGATCGCGAGGCCGTCGAGGCCGTCCGTGAGATTCACTGCGTTCGAGCAGCCCACGATTACGAGCACCAAAAACAAAACGAACGGCGCGTAAGCCAGTGGCCAGAAATACGCATGGTCGAACAGCGATGAGATCACCAGGCTCGGGTGCAAGCGTTTGAAAAACGGCACGCTGAGCTGCATCGAATACTCGCCCTGCGTTTGCAGCGAGACCAGCACGATGCCCACCAGCACGCAGGTGAGCACTTGCAGGGAAAATTTCGCGCGCGGCGTGAGACCCAGATTTCTGCGGCGTACCACCTTATTGTAATCGTCCACGAAGCCGATGGTGCCGAACGCGAGCGTCGCACCCATGGCCAGCAGCACGTAAGCATTGCGCAGATCGGCCCAGAGTAATGTGGGAATCACGATCGCGGCGACAATCAACACGCCGCCCATCGTCGGGGTACCGGCTTTTTTCTGATGGCCCTTGGGTCCTTCTTCGCGAATGTACTGCTTCACCTGCAAATCGCGCAGGCGCTCGATGACCCAGGGACCCAGTAGCAGCGAAAGCAGCAGCGCGCTGGTGCTGGCCATCGCGGTGCGCACGGTAATATAGCGGAACACGTTGAGCGCGCTGAAGTGCGGCCGCAGCAGGTAGAAGAACAGATAGTAGAGCATCTAGGGCTGGCCCTTCGGCTGCGTCGCGGAGTGTTCGGCACCGGCATGTGCACCGCCGCTTGGTTGGCGCTCGTTGCGCTCATGATGCGCGTCAATTGCTTCTAGAATTTTTTCCATTTTCACACCGCGGGAACCTTTCAGGAGCAGCAGATCGCCCGACTGAATGAACTTTGCGAGAAATTCTGCGGCTTCTGCCGAATTCTGGAAACATTTCGCGTGGGCTGCGGGATGGCCCGCCGCTATGGCGGCTTTCACGAATTCTTCGGCTGGGCCTTGCACGCCAATGATCCAGTCAATCTTGCGCAGGCCGGCGACGAAGCGGCCGCACTCGCGATGCAGCTCCGGCGCGGAGTCGCCTAGCTCGCGCATTTCTCCCGCGGCCAGAATGCGGCGCGAGAAACCTGGTGTCGCGGCTAACAATTCCGCCAGCGCATTCAGCGCGGTGGGACTTGAGTTGTAACTGTCATTGATCACTGTAAAACCTTCGGCGAACTTCACCACCTCGCCGCGTTTGTCTGCGGGCTGCAGGTGCGGGAACACGCGTAGCGCGTCGTCCGCGCCGATGCCCCATACGCTTGCGGCTGCTAGCGCCGCTACTGCGTTCATCACGTTGTGGCGGCCGATTAGCGGCAGCTTGAGGCGCGCACGGCCTGTTGGCGATACGAAATCGAATGCGGAGCCGTTTACGCCGCGCTCTTCGATTTTTTCGGCGCGAAATTCCGCGCTTGCCGCGCCGCCACGATCGCCTAACCCGCTGCCAGCGCGAGCGCCGGTTCCGGTTCCGCCGCTGGTGCTAAACCAGAGCACGGGCCCGCGCGCGACTTCCGTGAATCGCGCGACGCGCTCGTCATCCGCGTTCAATACTGCGGTCGCGTGCGGCCACGCTAAATTTTCAATCAGCTCGCGCTCGGCCAGCGCGATCTCGTCTATCGAAGAAAAGAATTCCAGATGCTCGACCGCGATCCGCGTGATCACGCCCACATCGGGCGGTGCGATGCGCGCGAGACGCGCCAGCTCGCCGCGGTGCGACATGCCCATTTCGATCACCGCCGCGTCGTGCTGATCGTCCAATTGCAAAAGCGTCAACGGCAGCCCATATTCGTTGTTCAAATTTCCCTGGGTCTTCAATACGCAGAACCGCGCGGCCACCAGCGCCGCGAGGATTTCTTTGGTGGTCGTCTTTCCCACCGAACCTGCCACGCCGCCGATTTTTCTGCCGGGCTTGGCCGCACGCCAGACGGCGCATGCGCGCGAGGCCAGGCGGTGCAGCGCGTCGAGAGTGTCGTCCACGGCAAAAAGTTTTTCGCGGATTTCTTCCGGGTACTGCGCGAATCTGTCGCGCGCCACGACCCCGGCTGCGGCACCCGCGGCCAAAGCCGCAACCACGTGATCGTGTCCGTCGTGACTCGGTCCGTGTATGGCGATGAACAGTTCTCCAGGCTGAACCGTGCGAGAATCAATCGAGACGCCGGCCAGCCCGGCCAAGGTGTCAAGGCGCGCGGGAGCCGCGACACCCAGAGCTTCAGCCACTTGAGCAACGGTCCACCGCATTGCGTTTCCCCTGCACTGGGCTTCACTCTCAAGCCTGCACTCTCGAAAGTGCTCGATTTCGCTGCCGAAATCCGCCTTTATTTCATGGACTGTTTCTTTGCAAACCCGCGCTTGCGCAAAATGGCGCGCGCTTTTTGGCGATCGTCGAATTCGTAGGTGCGGTCGCGCAAAATTTGATAATTCTCGTGACCTTTTCCTGCGAGCAGCACGATGTCCCCGGCTTTCGCCTCGTCAATGGCCATTTCCAGGGCCGTGTCACGATCCGGCTCGATGCGGTACTGCGCATTCACTTTTTGCAATCCGACCACCACATCGTTGATTATGAGCAGCGGGTCTTCACTGCGGGGGTTGTCGCTGGTGAGAATCACGAGGTCGCTCAGCGAGCCTGCCGCCTCCCCCATCGGAGGACGCGTCGAGCGGTCGCGCTCTCCGCCCGCGCCAAATAGAGTGATGATTCTTCCGGCGGGGTTCAGTTCGCGCGCTGTCGAGATCAAATTACGCAGCGCGTCGTCCGCGTGCGCGTAATCCACCACCACCAGGAACGGCTGGCCTTCGTCGATTCTTTCGAAGCGACCCGGGACTTGTTCCAGATCGGCGATGCCCTGTTCGATTTTTGGCGCCGGCACATTCAGCGCGAGCGCGGCGCCAATTGCCGCGAGGATGTTGTACACATTGATGCGCCCAACCAGCGACGAACGCACTTCAATTTTTCCCGCTGGAGTCTGCGCCGTAAAATCCAGGCCCTCAAAACTCAGTGTAAATTTTCGCGCGGTCAGGTCGGCCGCCTCGGTCAATCCATAAGTTAGAGTGCGCTTCGCCAATGCCTGCAGGCGCGACGCGTACGGGTCATCAATATTAATGACGGCCACATCTGGCGCGCCGGCGCCCGTCCCCGCAAACAGCAGGCGTTTCGCTTCGAAATATTCCTCGAACGTTTTATGAAAATTCAGGTGATCGCGCGTGAGGTTGGTGAAAACCGCGACGGCGAAGTGACAGCCCCACACACGGTCCATCACCAGCGAATGCGAACTGACCTCTAGCACCGCGTGCGTGCCGCCGGCGTCACGCACTTCGGCGAACATTTCCTGCAGGTCCAGCGATTCGGGAGTGGTGTTCTTTGCGGTGCGGCTGCCGCGCGGAGTCTGGTATCCGGTGGTTCCGATGCGCCCGGTCTTCCATCCGGCGGCGTGCAAAATCGAATCCAGAATAAAGGTGATGGTGGTCTTGCCGTTCGTACCGGTGACGCCGGCGAGCTGCAACGCGTCCGCCGGATGGTGGTAAAAATTGGCAACTGCGAGTGCCAGCGCCTTGCGTTCACTTCCAGCAGCGACTTCGATCCACGTCACATCGGACGCGAGTTCCGCAGGGCGCACATGCGGGCTGGCGATCGCGACCGCCCCGCGTTCAATTGCGTCGGCGACAAACTGGTTACCGTCGGTTTTTGCTCCGGGCATGGCGAAGAACAAAGTGTCCGCGACAACCTTGCGGCTGTCGCAAGCGACCGCGGCGATGCGCACGCGCGTGCCGCTCGTCACACGAACACCTTCAATTCCCGCGATCACTTCGGACAATTCCATTTCCATCCCTGCGCGCTTTTTTTGCCGCCGCGTTGCTGATTGCACTTTCGGGCCGCCTTCCACTACGGATTTCACCGCACATTCCTTTGCGAATTCCCTGCCGGCGCCGCGGGCCGCGTGGTTGGCACGAGTTCCGCGGCAGCGCGTCCAAATCGCACCGTAACCGTGCTGCCGCGAATCACGCGCGTGCCAGCCTCCGGAGATTGTTCGAGAGCAACTCCACTGCCAAGCAGCGAAGGAATCAAGCCCAGCCGCGAGCAAGCCTCGGTGACGCCGCGCACGCTCTGCCCTGAAAAATCCGGCACGTCAACGGCGTCTTCTTCGCTGAACGCAATCGTCGGCGCTCCGCCATTCGCTTCTTGGTTTGCGACGCGAGTTTCCGCCTGATCCTTTTTCGCTACGACGTCCCGAAAGCGCGCCACATTTTCCTGGTTTGCGGCCTCATGTTTCGCCGCCGCCTGATTCGCGTCCGCGCGGAATTTGTCCGCCCCCGGCGTTGGCGTCGACATCGGCTGCCCGTTCCTCGCGGTTTCGGTGCCCGCGGGAGCGGTCATCGGAACGTCATGCGCCACATCGAGATATGCCAGCACCTGCTCGGCAATGCGTTTGAAAACCGGTCCGCCCACTTCTCCGCCGTGATGCGCGCCCTCGGGCGAATCCAGCACCACTAAAATCGTCACCGCCGGCTCGTTCACTGGCGCGAAGCCCACGAACGACGCGACGTATTGATTCGGCGAGTAGCGGCCCGTGTGCGGATCAATCTTCTGCGCTGTGCCGGACTTTCCGGCGGCCGTGTAGCCATTCAGCGCGGCTGGTTTACCGGTACCGCCGCCGAGCAGCACGCCCTCCATCATTTCGCGTATGGTCGCGGCCGTTCGCGGATCGGTTACTTGCTCCGGTTCAGGCCGCGCCGGCAGCGCAACGGGTGCATCGCCGCGAATTTCCTGCACGATGTGCGCACGAAACAGCGTGCCGCCATTAGCAATCGCCGAAATCGCGGAAATGATCTGCACCGGCGTGACGCTCACTTCCTGCCCGATGGCCACGGATCCGATTGAGCTAGCCGTCCAATTCTCCACTGGACGCAACAGGCCGCGATTTTCACCCGGCAACTCGATGCCCGTGAGCTGGCCGATTCCGAAATTGCGTATCGTGTCGTAGAAACGCGGGGCGCCCAGGCTCAGCGCGATCTTGATCGAGCCGACATCGCTGGAATGCGCCAGCACGTCGCGCACGCTCAACACGCCGAAGGGATGCCAATCGTGAATCAAGCGCCCGGCCACGAGAATTGATCCCATCTGGCAATCCACCAGCACATCGGGACTGGTGACGTGATTCTCGATCGCGCCCGTCATGGTGATGACCTTGAAAGTTGAGCCGGGCTCGTACGCTGCCGTCACCGCGCGGTCCATGCGCGTTTCGTCGGAAAATTTTCCAGCGTCGTTGGAATCAAACACCGGATAATTCGCCACCGCGAGCAGCGCACCGTTTGAAGGATCCTGAATCACCACCGTGCCGGTGTGCGAATGCGTTTCCTCCATCGCGCGCGCCAATTCCTTTTCCGCGATGAATTGGATGGTTTCATCAATCGTCAACACCACGCTCGCGCCTGGATCGGCTGCGGATTCACGGCGATCGTAAAAGCGCCGCTTGCCGTCGGCCATCAGCATCACGCGACCCGGCCGCCCGCGAATTTGTTTATCGAGTTCGTGCTCGATGCCGCCCATGCCTTTTTCGTCCGTATCCACCCAGCCCAGCACATGCGCCAGCAAGTCATGCTCGGGATAGACGCGCCGGTTTTCCTTTTCGAAGAACACGCCTTTCAAATTCATGTCGTCAATGCGCTCGACGGTTTCCGGCGAAAGTTTCTTCGCCAGGCGCACGGGCTTGCTGGAGTCATTGATTTTTGTTTCCAGATCTTCGGCGGGCACGTCCAGCACGCGCGAAAGCAACCGCGCGACCATCTCAGGATCCTTGATGTCGGTGGGGTCCGCGAAGAGCGAGTCCATGGGAATGCTAACGGCCAGTTCGCGGCCCTTGCGGTCGTAGATCACGCCGCGCATCGGACTGATTTCAAATGTGCGCTGTTGCTGATGCTGGGCTTTTGCGAAGTATTCGCTATAGCACAAGAGCTGGAGGTAACTCAGGCGGGCCAGCACCGCCACCATCCAAACCACCGCCACGACCCAGACCACCAACCAGCGGAGACGCGGGCTGCGCTGCTCCATGGATTCCGCCCTAACTTGCGAGAAACTTTGCCCGGCCAATGTTCACGTCGCTTCGCCGGAATCGGCCCCTGCAACGGGCCGCCAGAAATTCATGGGCCGGATTTTCAGGGCCGCTGCGGCTGGACGACCGCGCGCGCCTCAGCCAACACTGCTTCGCTCGGTCCGTCCGCCGGCATGGCCTGGCCCGGCACCGAAACTGTCAATCCCAATTCGTTGCGCGCGATGCCGTCCACACGGCCCGGCGCTTTCAGCGTGGCCACTTCCACGTGCAATTGCTGATTCAATTGCGCGGACTGCGCGCGCAACGCGGAAAGCTGCTCCACCTGATACTGCAACTGGATGCAGGCGAAATGTTGCCAGGCGTAAAACAGCAGGCACGCCGCCATCGCGCCACCAGCCGCCACGCGCCGCCAGAAATCCTGCAAACGCGCTGGGGCCATACTGCGCACCAGCCGCGAATTATCGATTCTCTTTACTGTGTAATATTCGGTCATCAGCAAACTTGCGGCGCCGTGCGTTCCCCGCCAAGGCGGGTCTCCGCCGTCGCCACCCTCTCGATTACGCGCATCTTCGCGCTGCGCGACCGCGGATTACTTGCGATTTCCGGATCGCCGGGCTGGATCACTTTTTTGGTGAGTATGCGAAATCCCTCGTGCGAAAGCCGCTGGAATGCGTGCTTCACCACGCGGTCTTCCAACGAGTGATAACTGAGGACGATCAACCGTCCTCCTAGATTTAAAGTGGCAGGGGTACGCGAAAGAAACTGCCCGAGTTCCTCCTCTTCTCGATTCACCGCTGTCCGCAGCGCCAGAAACGTTTTTGTCGCGGGATGCAGTCTCTGCCTTCCCCTT
>Ga0209221_1000015_pt1 | contig 108752 bp, 101 predicted proteins | sample BlaSpr_A8_Ref_O2_FD_187989 | JGI IMG/M metagenome (GOLD analysis project Ga0209221, IMG submission 187989) | Forest soil microbial communities from Thunder Bay, Ontario, Canada - Black Spruce, Ontario site 2_A8_Ref_O2 (SPAdes) (version 2) | ecosystem: Environmental > Terrestrial > Soil >...
CGGATCTGCCTGCCGGAGGCACGATCTACGGCAGCGGTCGCCTTGGGCCCATCAATGGCGCCGATGCGTCGGCGACGCCGGTTGAGGCGCAAATCACGGTGAAGAGCTTCGACCCGGTGGGCGCTGGATTTTTCGATCCGGAGGACGGCGTATCGCTCCTCGCGGACTTGAGCGTACATAGCGCGTTCGACGGGCAAGTTTTCACCTCGAACGGCACCGTTCACATCGAGAACCTGAAGCTTCGCAAGGATGCCGCGGCCGCGCCGAGGCCGGTGGACTTGGCCTACAGCGGCACGCATCGAGTGAGGGAAAACAGCGGCCAGATAGACGACGCCACGGTAAAGGTCGGCGACGCCGAGATTCACGTCAGCGGAACGTATCGAGGTTTGGCACCGAGCCCGCCCGGTGCGCCTAGTACAAAGCGCGCGGCTGGCACTTCGGGCGTGGTTAACTCAGAAGTGCCGGTGCTGAACCTGAAACTCTCTGGGCAAAATCTGCCGATTGATGAGTTGCAGTCGCTGATGACCGCGGCTGCGGTTCGTTTGCCCAATGGCTCAAGGCTGAAAGGCGGCATGCTCTCGATCAACTTGGCCGTCACTGGCTCGCCAAAATCGTTGATCATCACCGGGCCGATTGCGATCGAGAACACGCGCCTGGTGGGCTTCGATGTCAGCTCAAAGATTCACGGCATTGCCACGCTGAGCGGCGTGAAAACGGGAGATACAACTGAGATTGAGAAGCTGCGCGCCAACGTTCGCGTCACGAATGGCGGCATCGTGGCGAACGGAATTTACGCCGTAATCCCGGCGATGGGCGAGCTCAACGGCAGTGGCACGATCTCAGCCGCGAATCAGTTGGACTTCAACCTGGTTGCGAAAGTCTCCTCCGCGTCCGGATTCGGCAAAGTCGGGGTGGGCCTGTTTTCTGCGCTGAACGGCGGTTCGGGAAAGAAATCGGGAGTGCCTCTGCGCATCACCGGCACGCCTGACGACCCAAACATTACCGCGGACATTGGCGGAGTATTTGAGAAGACCACACGACCGATCACGTCGTTCTTCGGCAAAAAGAAGAATTAGCTGACGGTGTGCTTTCACGGAAGCTGTCGCGAGCGCGAGGCACTTAGGCTAGCGGAAACACGCCGCGCATGACCTGGTGGCCTAACTCAAGAATTCAAGTTAGTATTTCTGCCTATGGCCACCGCAAATCCAGACACCGCCGAGCTGGCCAATCAGCTCAACGCCCTCGCTGCGGGCGCGACTTCCGCACAGCAATTGATGGAGGGCATCACCAAACTTCTGCACCAGAAAATGCTGCGTTACAACTGGGTGGGATTTTACATGCTGGAAAAAGAGGGCCCGCAGGACGCTCTGGTGCTTGGCCCGTTTCGCGGCACCATGACCCCGCATACGCGCATTCCGCTGAATCAGGGCATTTGCGGCGCCGCAGCCTCCACTGGCAAGACGATTATTGTGGACGATGTCAGCGCCGATTCGCGTTACCTGGCCTGTTCGCTGGAAACCAAATCCGAAATCGTGGTGCCCGTGTTTGTCGACAAGAAAGTTGTCGGCGAGCTGGATATTGACAGCCACTTCCTCGCTGCGTTTAGCCCAGAAGATCGCGGGCTGTGCGAACACGCCGCAGCGGTGCTGGGCCGCTGGCTGGAAAAGCATCCCTGACAGGAATGGTCTTCCATTAGTGCGACGGGTCGTCACCCGTCCGACAACGTCATCTAACCGGCTGAATGCGAGTCCCTCTCGGATTTACCGCCGGAACAGACTCGTCACGGTTCCGATTCTTCGCACATATTTGGAAGGAAATATTCTGCAATAGATAATGATTCCTTGAACGAACCCGGGAAACAGTAACAACGTACCGACCAGCAGTAGCGTGAACCCTCGTATTCCGCACGCGATCAGGATGCCAAAGGCCAGCCCGGCTCCGAGGGTAGTCATAAGCATCTCGTTGCCACAAGACAAAACTTAGCGGGGCGCGGCAATAAGGATAGTCAATGTAAAATGGCTTCCTCCCAACAGTCTTGAGCGATAAATCCTCCGAGCAGACGGGGCACGCAGACCACGGTTTTACTCTTATTTCGTGCGGGTGGTCGCTCGTTTCGTTCAGGTTCATTCTTGTTGAGTAGGCCGGCTGCCATTGACGCATGGCGACAGCGGATGATAGCACTGCGGCAGTTGACGTGGAAGTTGAGTGCTTTCGGGTCTGCCCATGCCCTCCACTGGTGCGTGCATCACTCTCGGCGTGGTGTCGGGTGCGCCTCAGCGCCTCAGCTCGCAGGTACAACAGCTGGACGCGGCGCTTACTTCGTGGCGGCGGTTTCTGCCGCTTGTGGTTGCGGCTTTATCTGCAATTCCCGCGCTTGCGCCAGCAGTTTTTTCAGCTTGCCTTCGATGGAGGCGTCGCCGATGTGCTCGTCTTGCAGTACGCCTTCGGCGTCAATCGTGAAGGTGTGCGGAATAGCCTCGACGCCGAAGAGCTTTGAAATGGGACCAGTAAATCCTCCGTCGCGATATTGCGCCCAGGTCATGCCATTGTCGGCGATGAACTGTTTCCATTTCCCCTCGCTCGAATCCAGGCTGACGCTTAGGACCACCAGGGGCTGGCCTTGAAATTTCTTGGCGACGTCGCGCAAATGCGGCAACGCTTCGCGGCACGGACCGCACCAAGTGGCCCAAAAATCCAGCAGGACAACTTTGCCCTGCAGATCGTCCATCGAAATGTGCTGGCCGTCGAGCGTGTCCACGACAAAAGCCGGCGCCATGCGGGCGCGCGCGAGGTTGGGATCACTGATGTAACGCAGCGCGCGCTGATGATTGGGGTCATCCGGTTTCTGCATCTTCACGTACTGGTCGAAGCGGGCTTTGGCGGCATCGTCCTGGTGCGATTGCGCCAGCGCCTTGCCATCCTGAAAAAGCGCATCGGGAAAATGCGGAACAGCGGCGAGCGCTTTGCCAAATTCATCGTGGGCGCGATTGTAGAATTCCTCTTTATGCTTCAGCGTCGCCTCGCGGACGAGTATCGCGCCATATTCATAGTGCGCGATGGCCGCGGCGCGGGATGGCCAGCACTCTGACGGTGGGCGGTCCCGGGGCTCCGCGCCAGGTGATTCTGAGCAACGGCGCGCAAGCCAAGAACGTGTTCTGGCAAGTGGGCAGCGCGGCAACTATCAATCCGGCGGGCGGAGGATCCATGGTGGGCATGATCATCGCCTCCCAGGGCGTCACGTTCTCGACTCCTGGCGTTGCCGCATTCACCACATTGAATGGCAGAGCGCTGTCGCTGGACGCGTCGGTGACGATGGTGAACACCGTCATCAATGTGCCGGCGCCGTAAACCGCACCAAGAACTTCTTGGTCGAGCACGGAGTGCCAGCGGCGAGCATTGATACGCGGGGCGTAGGTGAAGAAGACAACCTGACCGCCGACCAAGTGAAGCAATTGGTGGACGAGAACCCGGACTGGAGTCCCGAAGAGCGTGTCAGATTCGAAAGCCACCTGCAGATCATTGTCTGGGCCAACAACCGCCGCGTGGACGTCGCTCTGAGTACCATGGGACAACAGTCCGTGCGACTGTACCCGTTCAACGCAAAGGATTCGCTCGCACTGCTGAGCCCCAAAGGCGGGGAAACCGCGAAACTCGCGACACCGCCCGCGCGAAAGAAGCCTACCCAACCGTAAACGACGTTCCACGGCGCACGGTGCGGAGCGTCCTGGCGTGCGCCCGCATCGCTGCTTGCAACCATTCACCTTGAGTGGGAAATTACTTGGGATATTAATTGGATTGCGAAGTGGTGGCCAGAGGAGCGTCGGATAAATAGTTGTTGAGCGCAGTGACTGGGAACTCCACCACGAATGTGGCGCCGCCTTCCGGGCGATTAAAGCATTCGATGCGGCCACCATGCTCCTGCACGATGCCGTAGCAGATGCTCAGGCCCAATCCAGTGCCTTTGCCGACAGGCTTGGTGGTGAAGAACGGATCGAACACTTGCTGGGGCGATTTGATGCCCGGGCCGGTGTCCGAGAATTCGATGAACAGCTTGCCGTCGGTGTGCGAAGTGCGAATTACTAGATTGCCGCCGCCGACTTCTTCCAGCGCGTCCACCGCATTGCTGATCAAATTGAAAAAAACCTGCAGCACCTGGTTCGCGTCACCCAAAATGTGCGGTAGCTCGGGATCGGCATCGGTTTGCACCTGGATGTGTTTGCCGCGCAGGTCGAGGTTGCTCAGGTGCAGCGCGGAAACAATCACCTGGTTCAAATCGAGCGCCAATTTTTCGGTGGGCACGCGGCGCGCGAAACTGAGCAGGCTCGTGACCAACGTCTTGATGCGGCGCGAAAGCGTGCGGATTTTTTCCGCGACCACACGCTGGCGGTCGCCGAGCGAGGGGTCGTCCACCAGCAGATCGGAATAACCTAGAATTCCGGTGAGCGGATTATTGATTTCGTGCGCCGCGCCTGCCGCCAGTTGTCCCAGCGAGACGAGTTTTTCAGTCTGCACCATCTGCGCTTGAAAATGCTTCAGGTTCTCGAACGATTGGTGCGATTCCTCGAGCAAACGGATGCGGTCGTGGTCCACCAGGCGCTGGCGCATGGCGATCAGCAGCGCCGCCAGCATCAGCGTTACTTGCGTGACGCCGATACGGAACATGCGCACGTCCGGCGAGTAGCGCGTGCTCCACAGGCTCCAGAGTGCCATCAGCGGAATCGAAAACACGGCGGTCATGGCCAGGCGCGCAGCCCATATTTTGGAGCCGCCGCCGCGCGAAGCGGAGACCTCGCGCGGCGGCTTCAGGCGATAGGCCATGATCCCGGCCGTGCCGAACCACACGAAAGAAGCCACCAGCGGCAAATCGAAAGGGCTGCCGGTGTAATAGTCCATGCGGTCAATGGCGCGGTTGGTGATGTAGGATCCGGCGGCGTAGAGCAGGGAAGCGCTGAACAGGTGCGCGTACACTTCCTTCCAGGCGCCGCGGGCTCGAGTGATCAGCACCGCAAACCCAATGGCGAGCGAAAGATTTTCAATCGCGGCGAGATGGTCGTAGCTCCAGCCGTACGCCAGCACATTCGGGGCGATGTATTGCCAGGGAATCACCACGAAGAGATACAGGTAAACCCACCAGACCAGCAGCAGCGAAAAATCCAGATAGCCGATGTGCACGTTTAAGTCGTCGAGCTTGTCGTGTGGCTTCAGCGCGAGCGCGCCGATCATCGGGACCGGATGCAGGAACAGGATCACGTCTCCGATGAAGGGATTGGGAACGCTTTGGCGCAGGTCCACTTCGAAGTACGTCCAGATGGTCTGGCCGACGAGCCAGGCGAAGCAGCCGAGGGTAAGGAGCGCCCAGAAAACGCGCGTGCGTTTTTCGGTGGTGCGCCAGTTGAGGAGCAGTCCGCCGCAGGCGAACATGGCGGCCAGGCATTGCACGATATCGCCAAAGGCCGTTAAGCCGCGGCCGTTGTGCACCGCAAGGGCGGCGACGGTGTAGCTACCGACCAGCAGCACCCAGCCCAGGGTCAGCGCCCAGCCGGTAGGCGACATTCGCCGCAGACTTCTCTCCACCGTTTTGTGCAGCGGTATCGTGGCGCTCATGAGCTCTGGCGAACTGGTAAGGCCTGGATAAAGGATACGGTCTAGCGGGGGTCCGGTCGAAACGGTTTTGGCGCGGCGTGCCGTTGCGGGCAATAGTTACTTATTGCGGGCGGGGCGGTTTGGCGGGGAGGGGCAAGGCGAGCCCGGGTGGAGATCGCTCTGGAACTGCACGGGAGGGTCAATCACAACAACGCCCGCCTAAAAAGCGGGCGGGCGCTACGAAGTCAACCCGAACCCTACCGCTCGCGAGGCAAGCCTCGCCAGACGTCGTTTACTGCGGTTGGCTGGTCTGGCCGGCTTCGCGTTCAGCCAGGATTTTGCGTGCGTTCTGGTAGAGCGCCTTGGCCTGGGGAATCAGGTCGATGGCCTTTTCCAACTGCACGTCGTCCTGCAATTCCACTTTGTAGCCGTCGTTCAATCCGAAGTAGGAAGTGAAGACTTCACGCTTGATCTGCCACTTCAGCCAGTTGATGTTGGCCTGAATGTCCGCGTCGCTGTACTTGATTTTCTGCTGGTCGAGATATTTGCGGAATTGCGCGAGGACCGCATCGTTCACCACGAAGTCCTTGGTGATGTCCGGTTTTTCGCCCAGGTAGAAGCGGGTGAAATCGCCGACGCCCTGCTGCTGCAAATAAAATACGCCGCGGCGGTAGAGCATCTGCTGGAAGTCGTCCGGCTTGGGAGCGGCCACGATGTCGTCCGGAGTGATGCCGCCGCCGCCGAACACCTGCCGGCCGCTATCGGTCAGCTTCACTTCGGGCTTGGTAGGCGGCTGCGGATTGTAGTGATAATCGTAGAGCGAGACGTTCTTGTAATCGCGCTGAATCAGGCGCCCGCTGGGCGTGTAGTAGCGCGCGGTGGTGAGCAGCAGCGCGGTATCTTCGCTCAGCGGAAATTGCGTCTGCACCAGGCCTTTGCCGAAGCTGGTTTCTCCAACGATCAAGCCGCGGTCGTGGTCTTGAATCGCTCCCGAAACAATTTCCGAAGCGGAAGCGCTCTGGCCGTTGATCAGCACGATCACCGGAACTTCGATGCCCTGATTACCGCGGATTGCATAGTAGGGGCGATTCTGCGAAGCGCGGCCACGATGCGACACGACGATTTCGTTCTTGTCCAAGAACATGTCCGCCATGCCTACGGCTTGATTCAGCAAGCCGCCGCCATTGTTGCGCAGATCGATGATCAGGCCATCTAGCTTCGAAACATCGAGCTGGCGCAAGGCGTCCGCCAGATCGCTATCGGTAGTCTCGTTAAATGTGGAAACGCGCACGTAGCCGATTCCCGGCTTGGCCATCGTAAAATATTCCACGCCGGGACGGGGAATTTCGTCGCGCGTTACGGTTACTTCGATCGGTTTTTCCCAGCCTTCGCGGCCCAGGGAAATGTGTACCACGGTGCCCTTCGCGCCCTTCAGCATATCCGCCACTTCAGTGGTAGTTAGGCCGTCGCAGGATTTTCCGTCCACTTTCTGGATGATGTCGCCGGGACGTATCCCAGCCTTGTATGCCGGTGAGCCGACGAACGGCGCCAAAACCACGGTCTGGTTCTCGCGCTGCTGCACGGTCATGCCCACGCCGTAATATTTGCCTTGCTGTTCTTCCTTAAAGAGGGCGTATTGTTTGGGGTCGAAGAAATTCGAATGGGGATCCAGCACGCGCAGCATGCCGGGGATCGCGCCGTCGTAGATCACCTTGTCGGTGTCCACCGGTTCGGCGTAATTGTGCTCCACCACGGAGAGTACGTGCGTGAAGCTCTTCACCGAGTCCTGCATGTCGTTCTGTCCAGCGGCTGTGGCGCGCACCGACGGCCCATATAAGCCGCCCAGCACCGCGGAAACAGCCAGTACGACTATTAGGACAACGACACCGCGCCTTGATGACCCCGTCGATTCCATGCGTCCTCGCTTAAGCCCCAGCAATCGAGTATAGCACAACACTTTTCCGCAGTTTGACAGGCCTATGGCCCTCTTCTATGATTCAAAAACGGCGCGGGAGATGCAGGCGAAATGCGCATCCCTGCCGTTTGACGCGCCAAGAAACCACATGTTCAGCGTCCCACACCTGATCATCATTTTTGCCGTCGCCCTGATGGTATTCGGACCGGAGAAATTGCCGGAGCTTGCGCGCACGCTGGGCAAGGTGATGGGCGAATTCCGCCGCGCAACGGGCGATCTGCGCTCCACGTTCGAAGGGCACATGCGCGAATTGGAGCGCGACGCGGAATTGCGCCGCGTACGCGAGGCGCAGGTGCCCACACAGAGTATTGGAGGCGCTTCACCCGCTCCAGCGTTGCCTGTCTCGACGCCTGCTGCATCGTCGTCGGAGGGGGCGTCGTCGACCGGGGCGTTGTCGGAAGACCCGCTGCCGCCCGCGCCCGGTACTGTGGCGTCGGAACCTCCGAACGCGTTTGCGGCGCGCGATTTGCCGGAACCGAAACAAGTGCAATTCGAGACTCGCGAGTTACCCCAGGGTGCGCAGGCCGATCAGACCCCGTCTACTGCGGCTGAGAATCCCACAGCGGCCCAGCCGGATCCCGATCCCGAGAAAGTGAGCGATGGCCGCATCCACCCAGCCTGATCCCACCGTTGCACCGCCCGCCGAAGAAGATGCCGGCGGGCGCATGTCGTTTTTCGAGCACCTTCTCGATCTGCGCAAACGCCTGATTTATTCCGCGGCGGCAATCGCGGTAGGCGCAGGGATCGGCCTGCTGGTCTCGAAACATTTCATCGTGATTCTGGTGCAGCCGATGCAGCAGGCGCTGCGCTCGGCGCATTTTGACGACAAGCTCTATTTCACCTCGCCGGCCGGATACTTGACGCTTGTCATCAACATCGGTTTGTATCTGGGTGTGGTGCTGGCGATGCCGTTTGTGCTGTACCAGGTGTGGCTGTTCGTCGCGCCAGGATTGTACAAACACGAGCGGCGCGCGGTTTCCGGATTCATTGTGTCTTCGATGCTTTTATTTCTTTGCGGCATCGCGTTTGGCTACTACATCATGCTGCCGCGCACTTTGGGATTTTTGATGGGCTTCGCCACGGACTCGCCAGTGAAGCCACTGATCAATTACAACGAATATTTCGAGCTGATCCTGATTATTCTGGTGGGCTTGGGAGTGATTTTCGAGCTGCCGGTGCTGATTTTCATTTTGTCGTTGTTCGGGATCGTGACGCCGAAATTTCTGCTGAAGAATTTTCGCTACGCGATGCTGATCATCACCATCGTGGCCGCGATTGTGACGCCCACGCCGGACGCGACCACGATGCTGGTGTTCATGGCGCCGATGATCGTGTTGTATTTTGTGGGCGTGCTGGTTTCTTACGTTGTGTTGCGGAAAAAAGAGTCGCAGACTGTGGCGGGTGGGGAGGCGCAATAGCGTGGTTAAATTGGTAAGCATCGTGCGCAGCAAATTCTGGTTGGCGTCGGCAGTTGCGGTTTTGTCCGGCGTGGTAGCTTGCGGCGCGTCCAATGCGCCTTCTTCCGCGTCTTCCGGCTCGTCGAGTGCTGCTGTGCCGGGTGCCGGCGCGGCCACGCCTGCGCAATCCGCAGCTCCGCGATTGGCGGAAGTCGCGCCGCCTGCCGACCAAACCGGCGGGTTCGATGGCGCGAAAGCGTACGAGCATGTTTCGAAACTTGTCAGCTTCGGTCCGCGCCCACCCGCTTCCGACGGGCTGCATCGCTCGCAGGACTACATCATCGCGCAGCTGAACGCCGCCGGCTGCGAAGTGGGTCAGGACGATTTTCATGCGTCCACGCCGAAGGGCGACATCGCGATGAAGAATATCATCGCGAAAGCCCCGGGTACCGGACGGGGAATCATCCTGCTGCTGACGCACTACGATACGCTGAGCAGCGTGGAAAATTTTGTGGGCGCGGAAGACAGCGCGTCTTCCACCGGCATGCTGATCGAAATGGCGCGCCAGCTGTGTGCCAAGAAAGGTCCCAATTCCGTGTGGATGGCGTTTCTAGACGGCGAGGAAGCGTTCGTGAACTGGGATCAGGATGACGATCACACCTACGGAAGCCGCGAGCTCGCCGCGCGCATGGCCGTCTCCGGCGATCTGAAGCGCGTAAAAGTTGTGCTGTTGGCGGACATGGTCGGGCAGTACAACCTGAAGATTTTGCGCCAGTCGGATGCGCCGAAGTGGCTGAATGACCTGGTGTGGAAGAAGGCAGCGCAATTGGGCTACAACGACATTTTCGTTGCGCAAGAGACCACCACGCAGGACGACCACGATCCGTTTCTCACCCGCGGCGTTCCGGCGCTGGATATCATCGACCTGAACGATTACATCACCGCCGGATACTGGCACACGCCGCAGGATACGCTCGATAAAGTGAGCCCGCGCAGCGTGGCCATTGTCGGATACGTGATTCTGGAATCGGTGGAAGAGCTGCAGGAGAAATTCCGCTAACATTTACTGTTGAGAGACGTTAGGAGCGCGCACGGCGTGCCGTGCCCCCACGACGCGCGCCGCCGGGGCGAGACAGTTCCGCCTTGCGGGATTGGCGGGTTCGCCGCTCACCTGTGCTACATTTCTTTGACTCAGTCATGCCGACGGTTCACATCACTTCTTCTAGCGGCGCGTATCAGGTGCGATGTGCGCCGGGGATTTTCTCTCGCGCGGGCGCACTCGTGTCGCGTTTGGGAGAATCCACCGGCATCTACGTGCTCTCCTCGCCGCGCGTGTGGGAACACTGGGGCCGCCCGCTAATCCGCGCCCTTGGCAAGCGGCCACGTGTGCCGGTGCGCGCCATGCTGTTCGACGACAGCGAATCGGCGAAAGACCTCGCGACGGTCGAACAGATCGCGCGCCAATTGGTACTGGCCGGTGCCGACCGCCGCGCCACGATCGTCGCGATGGGCGGCGGAGTGGTCGGCGACGTCGCCGGTTTCGCCGCGGCCAGCTATCTGCGCGGCGTGCGTCTGGTGCACATCCCGACGACGCTGGTGGCGCAAGTGGACAGCTCCATCGGCGGCAAGACCGGCGTGAATCTGCCGGAAGGAAAAAATCTGGTCGGCGCGTTCTATCCGCCGGAGCTGGTCATCGCCGATCCGAAAGTTCTGCTCACGCTGCCGCATCGCGAATATCGTTCCGGGCTCTACGAAGTAGTGAAGTACGGCATCATCGCCGATCCGGAGCTGTTCGCGTACCTGGAGCGCCACATGCTCGCGCTGTTGCGCCGCGATGCCAAAGCCCTGGCGTGGGTGATCACACGCTGCATTCGCATCAAAGCGCAGGTTGTGGCGCGCGACGAACGCGAAGGCGGCCTCCGCCACATTCTGAATTTTGGACACACGCTGGGCCACGCGCTGGAAGCCGCCACGCGTTACCGCCGCTTCCTGCACGGCGAGGCGATCGCCTGGGGCATGCTGGCGGCCACTTTATTTGGCCTCGCTACTGACCGCCTGCGCGAGCCCGACGCGACGCGCATGATGCGGCTGATCGCCAGCGTGGGCCCGGTGCCTGCGCTCGCGGGAGTTCGCGCTGTGCAATTGCGCCCCATCCTCGCAGGTGATAAGAAAGCACGTGGCGGACGCGTGCTTTGGGTGCTGCCGCGCCGCCTCGGCAAAGTTGAATGGGGCATCGACCTCCCCTGGACTCTGGTGTCCCGCACTTTCGCGGAATTGCCCGCCCTCTCCGCGACGGCCAAAACCTGATGCAAGCGCAGGTTGGATGACTGTTAAGACTAGAAAATCGCCGAAATTGCCCGGCTCGCGGCCTGCCGGCACCAGCACCGAGGGGGAAGCGTCCGCACGGGTGCGCGAAATGTTCAGCCGCATCGCGCCGCGCTACGATTTTTTGAATCACGCGCTTTCCTTTTCGCTCGATAAGGTGTGGCGGCGGCGCACTGCGCGAAAATTCCGCCGCATCCTGCGCCGCACCGACGCGCGCGTGCTGGATCTTTGTTGTGGCACCGGTGATCTGACCTTTGCGCTCGAACGAGCGCGCGTCCACGAAATTCGCGACGCGGGTGCGCACCGTTTTCCGTTGATTGGTAGCGATTTCGCGCAGCCCATGCTCGATCGCGCGCGCCGGAAAGGTGCGGCGCATGCGCATTCGACGGTGTTCGCCACGGCAGATGCGTTGCACTTACCTTTCGCCGACGCCTCCTTCGATCTGATTACCAGCGCTTTCGGGTTTCGCAATCTGGTGAATTACGAAGGCGGGCTGCGCGAAATCGCGCGTGTGCTGAAGCCCGGTGGGGAAGTGGGCATTCTGGAATTTTCGGAGCCAGGCGCCGGGGCCATGGCGGGATTGTTCCGTTTTTATTTTCGCAGGGTTTTGCCGCACGTCGGCAAGGCGATTTCCGGGAACAAGGAAGCTTACGAGTACCTTCCCGGCTCCGTGGCGAAATTTCCCGGGCCGACGGAAATCACTGCGTTGATGCGTAAAGTGGGATTCACCTCCGTGCACACGACTTCCTGGAATTTTCGCAGCGTGGTGCTGCATACCGCGAAGTTGCCGCAAGACTGACGCGCGGCGCCCTCGGCGCTGGAAAATTCTACCCCGCCGACAAGCGCATGATTCAAGAAACCAATGAATGGCGCGCGCCATCAGATGGGATGGAGCGAGTTGGACGGCTCGTACGTCAAAACTGCTAACGATGCGACTGTGTCATCCGAGGCCAGATATTTGCCGCGCTGCCGCGCTGGCGGCTGCTGCGTTGTTGTCGTGCGCGGTCGGCTCGCGAGCAGCAGGCACTCCGATCCCCCACGGCACGCTCGAGCTCGTCAGCGAAAATCAGTGGATCGCGCCGGGGCATACGATTCATCTCGGTTTGCATTTCCAGCTTGAGAAAGGCTGGCACATTTATTGGGTGAATCCCGGCGATTCCGGGGAGCCGCCGCGCGTGACGTGGCAATTGCCTGCGGGCGTCAGAGCCGATGAAATCGAGTGGCCTACGCCGCGGCGGTTGGGCACCTCCAGCATCGTTGATTTCGGCTACGAAGACGATGTGATGCTGCTGGTGCCGCTGCGTGCCGGGGCGGGCGCGGCTGGGCTAGGGGCAGGTGAGGGTTCGGCGCAACTCAGGGGGGAAGTGAAGGTGCTGGTCTGCCGCGAAATGTGCATTCCCGGCAAGGCGCAACTTTCGCTTACGCTGCCCGTGAAATCGCAGGCGCCCGAGCCCGATGCGCAGACGAATGAGTTATTCGCGGCCGCGCGCAAAGCCATGCCGCACCCAGCACCGGCGACTTGGCGAATCAGCGTGGCCGACGCGCGTGACTCATTCTTGCTCACCGCGAAACTCGGCAAGCACATCGCGCAGGCGAGTTTCTTTCCGCTGGAGGAGTCGCAAATTAAAAACGCAGCTCCGCAGCAATTTACGGCCGTGCCCGGCGGCTTCCGCCTCAGGCTGCAAAAATCCGATCAGCTTCTAAAGCCGATCGTGCGATTGAAAGGCGTGTTGGTGCTCGCAGGCGATCGGGGCTACATAATGGACGTGCCGGTGAACCAAACCGTCGCCGCGCGACGTGACGACGGCGGAGCTTTAGATTTTGTAGCGTCCAGTCCCGCGAAGCGGGACTGGACGCCTTTGCAGTAGCTCTCGAAGGAGGCAACACAGCGATGAATCGCTCGACTTTGTATCGTTTTCTCGTCGTCCTCATGCTATTGGCGGTACCGCTGCTGATCGCCACCGCGAAAGTGGGCGACTCTGCGCCCGAATTCACTACAACAGCCAGCAACGGCAAGACCATCCGCCTCTCGGACTATCGCGGCAAATACGTCGTGCTCGAATGGCACAACAACGGCTGCCCATACGTCGGTAAGCATTACAACAGTGGCAACATGCAGCGGCTGCAAAAGCAATGGACCAGCAAGGGCGTGGTCTGGCTCACCGTGCTTTCCTCCGCGCCCGGCAAGCAGGGCTACCTGACCGCAGGCGAAGAGAATGATTACCTGACGAAAGAGCACGCCGCGCCTACAGCCGCGCTGCTTGATCCCACCGGCGAAATCGGCCATCTCTACGACGCGAAGACCTCGCCGCAAATGGTGGTAGTCAATCCGCAAGGCACGGTCATCTACAGCGGCGCAATCGACGACAAGCCCACGACCGATCTGCAAGATGTGCAAGGCGCGACAAATTATGTAAGCCTCGCGTTAGAGCAAGCGATGGCCGGAAAGCCAGTGCAAACTCCAGCCACACGCCCGTATGGTTGCTCGGTTAAGTACAAAGACTAGACGCGACTGCTCGTGCGCGGGATCGCGCGTCCTTCTGGCAGGTGTTGCAACTTGCGAGGTGAGGGCGATTCTGTCTAGTTTTCCAGGCCGAGGACTCGGATTTTGTTTAGAAGGGTTTTGTAGCTGACGCCCAGCTTTTCGGCGGCGCGGGTTTTGTTCCACTTGGCGTCGCGCAGGGCGTCTTGAATTTTGAAGCGTTCCACGTGCTGAACGGCGCGCTGCGATACTTCTTCGAGCGGGCCTTCCCATAAGAATTGTTCGGCTAGCATCCCGCCAGGGAGTTCCTCGACTGTCGGTTTGGACTCCGGCAATTGCAGCGCGCTCTCGTTAATTTCCGGGCCGTTCGCCAGAATTGCAGCGCGCTCGATGGCGTTCTGCAACTCGCGTACGTTGCCGGGCCAGGAATACGTCAGCAAGCGCGCGCGAGTCTGTTTGCCCAATTGCAGGTCGGGCTTGCGAAATTCGCGGCGGAACTTCTCCAGAAAATATTCGGCCAGCAGCAGGACATCGTCACCGCGGTCGCGCAACGGCGGGATAGTGATGGGAACGGCGGAAATGCGGAAGAATAGATCTTCGCGGAAAGTTTTGTCCGCCACGGCCGCGCGCAAATCCTTGTTGGTCGCGGTCAAGATGCGCACGTTCACTTCGATTTCCTGCGTGCCGCCCACACGCTCAAAGCGCTTTTCCTCCAGCACGCGCAGCAGCTTGCTCTGAATGGCCATGGGCAGCTCGCCAATCTCATCCAGGAACAAAGTCCCGCGGTGCGCCAGCTCCAGCTTGCCGATTTTTCGCGCACCCGCCCCCGTATAAGCACCGCGCTCATGGCCGAACAGCTCGTTCTCGACCAATCCCTCAGGAATCGCAGCGCAATTCAGCGCCACAAAGGGATGATCCGCCCGCGGGCTCAAATGATGAATCGCGCGCGCAAATACTTCCTTACCCGTGCCGCTTTCACCCAGCAGCAGCACCGTGGAATCCGTCGCGGCCACGCGCTGGGTCATCGAACTTGCGTCTTTCATCGCCGGATGCTCGCCCACGATGCGCGGAAATCCGTAGCGCACCGCGTATTCCTCGCGCAGCAGTAAATTCTCGCGCAGCAATTCCTGCTGCTGCGCCGCGCGCTGCAAGAGCAACTTCAGATGATCCAGGTCCACCGGCTTCTGAATAAAATCGAACGCGCCTTCCTTCATGGCGGTCACAGCTTCTTCCACCGAGCCGTACGCCGTCATCAAAATCACCGGCAAGGTAGCTTCCACTTTCCGCGATTCGCGCAGCACGTCCAGACCGGAACTGCCAGGGAGTTTTAAATCGGAGAGAACCAGCAGGTAGCGCCGCCCGCGCACTTTCTCGATGGCCGAATTTCCGTCCGGAGCTTCTTCGACGTTGTAGCCCGCGCGTTCCAGCGCCTTGCGGAGCATCGCCCGCAATTCGGCTTTATCTTCGACAAGGAGAATCGGTTCCATGAAGCGAAATTTCTAACGCGCCCAGCCGGGATCGCCACCGGCCTTCTGCAGCTCATCTTCGGCGTCGGCGATGGCCTGCTGGTCCGCCGCGATGGCTTGTTTCTTGGATTCGATTTTGTCGGTTTTCTCGTTGATGTCGCTGCGCGAATAGCCCTGCTGCATGCCTTTCACCGGATCGTTGTAATACTGCACGTCCAGTACTCCCAATTCGCGCTGCATCACGTCCAGCTCGGTCTGATCCTGCTCTAATTTTTTGCGGAGATCCGCGAAGCGTTTCCGCCAGGATTTCTCGTCGGCGCCGGCGGAAGCTCCTGTTGCGGGAGCCGGGGTGCCCGCGGCGCCTGCGGGCGCGTCAGTGCCGTCAGCCGCTGCCAGAGTCTGCCCGACCGCGGAGACCCCACCAGCGGTGGGAATATTGTCATTGTTGAAAACTCGAGGCGGCTTCGCGCCGGCCTGATCTTTCTTCTGCTCGCGCGCCTTGCGTGCAGCCGCCACCAGCGCGTCTTCCTTCGGCGGCGGACTCACCACAGTGGATTGCGAAGCAGGTGCCTGAGCCACCGCAGCCGGTGCTGATGCCGGCGCGGCAGATGACGGCGCAGAAGAGGGCGGCGCTTGCTGTGACTGCTGCGATTGCTGCGCCTGATTCTGGCCGGGCTGCCCCTGGGCGTTCTGACGCGCAAACGCGTCCCCCGATAACAGCAGAAGTGCCGCCACGGCGGCGGACAATAGGTCTTTACGCATGGGTTGACGCCTCCTCGGAGGTCGGTGGAACGCCTGCTCTGAGTTTAGATGCGGGCAGCGCGGGTGGCAACCGTGGATGGTGTAGGGTCCTGCCGCAAAGGTAACCACAGCAGAAACTCAGCCCCGCCGCCCTGGCGGTTGCGTCCTTCGATGCTGCCGCCGTGCTGCAGGGCCACTTTTTGCACCACAGCGAGACCCAGACCGGTGCCTTCGGATTTGGTGGTGTAGAAGGGCAGGAAGATTTTCGGTAGGTCCGTCTCCGGAATTCCCGGGCCGTCGTCCGCTACGCAGATACGCTGCCACTTGCGGCCGCCCAACTCCTCGATGGTTCCGGAAATGGTCACGCGCGGAGCCGTGCTGGCGGTCAGCGCCGACTCCGCGCCGTTGCGCGCCAGGTTCAACAGCGCTTGCCGCAGCAGTGCTTCGTCCCCGGGCAAATCCTGGAACGTGCCTTCGAACTCGACGGCGCACTGCGGAATGGTTTCGTGCAGCTCTTCTGCCACTTTTTCGACGACCGTCTGCATTGGCACTGTCTCGTAGCAAATTTCCAAGGGTTTCGCGAAGCGCAAAAATTCCGTAACCACGTGAGTGAGCGCGCGCGTCTGCTCCAGAATGCGCTCGGAGGATTCGCGCACGTCGCCCGGAGCCGTTTCGCTGCGAATCATCTGCGCGTAACCGGAAATCGTGGCCAGGGAATTCTTGAATTCATGCGCGATGCCCGCGGACATTTCGCCCAGCGCTGCGAGATTTTCCTTCCAGCGAATCTGCTTTTGCAGCGCAGTCAATTCCGTCAAGTCGCTCATCAGGCACAGGGCGCCGCTTATTTTCATATCCTGCGCATGAGGGTCTTTGGCGTGGGACAGGTTGTCGGCCACGCCGGATTTTCCAGAAGCGCGCGCGGCGCGATAAATCGGCGAAATGGTCACGCCCAGATTACGCACGGAGCCTTCGGAGGTGAGGTGCTCGATTTCGCCGCGCTGGAACGTCTTGCCGTCGCGGATGCACGCCGTCAGCATCTGCGTCAGCTCCGATTCCGGGCCCAGGATTTCCTTGTACGAGCGGTAACGCAAGGTACGGATGCCCAGCGCTTCTTCGGCTGCGGGGTTGGTTGAACTGATTGCGCCGGTGGCATTCACCAGCAGCAGGCCCGTGGGCATGTTGCGCGTCACTTCTTCGGTGAGCCGCTCGGATTCCTGTGCACGTTCCTGAGCCAACAGGTGCAGCCGCGCGAGTTCCTTTTCCTGAGTGCGCAGTTTTTCGATCACACCCTGCATCGAAGCGGCCATGAACGCGGAGGGATTCTCAACATCGGTTTTCGGCGTGGTCCAATCTTCCTGGTTCGCGCGCGCCTGGTCACGCATAAATTTGCGCAGCAGAAAGGCCACTACCACCAGGCCCGCGAAGAGTATCACCACGAGCGCAACGGCGAAGCCCATGTTGAAGGGCAGAGCAGACACGGGGTGCAGATGAACGGGCGCGGTCATTGGAGATTCTCTCGGTCCGACTTCGTAAAATTGAATGATTTCATCAACGCACCATCAGCAGCGATTGATACCAGTTCACCAGCGGCGTGCCGAAAAAAACCACCAGCAGCGCCCCGGCTCCCAGAAATGTGCCGAACGGCAATTCGTAATCCGCATCCTTGCGGCGCGCCAGAATAATCGCGACGCCCAGCACGCTGCCGAGCAACGACCCCGCCAGGATCGTCAGCAGCGTACGTTTCGCGCCGAGAAATGCGCCGGCCATGAGCATCATCTTTACGTCGCCCAGGCCCATGCCTTCGCGTCCACGCAATTTAAAATACGCTTCGGACACCAGCCATAGCAAACCGCTGCCGACCGCTGCGCCCAGCAGCGCATCCACCAGCGAGAGCACCGACGCCGGGGGAGGGTATTCGAATAAATGATTCGCGATCCACAGCGCCGTGCCGTCCATCGGCTTGGTGAACAAACTGAAAATCAGGCCGATCGCGAAGCCCGTGAAGTTCACCACATCAGGCAAAATGCGTTCGCGCAGGTCGGTGAACACCAGCACGACCATGATGGCCGAAAACGCCGCCCACTTCGCCGCATCCACGCTGATTCCAAACGCGTAGAAGCAAGCGAGAAATAGCAGGCCGGTCAGCAATTCAACCAGCGGATACATCCACGAAATTTCCGTCTTGCAGTTGCGGCATTTTCCGCCCAGCAGCAGCCAGCTGAGCATCGGAATATTGTCGTACGCGCGAATCGGCTCGCCGCATTGCGGGCACGCCGACGCCGGCAGCACGATGGACTTGCCCGACGGGATGCGCAAAATGCACACGTTCAAGAAACTGCCGATGATCAGGCCGAACAGAAACACAAAAATCCCGATGAAGGTAGTGAACGCCACAATTCGATTGTGCCCCAACGCTGCGCGCCCCTCAAGCAGCGGCTTGGGCATCGTGCCCGACTGCTAACGCGGGCAAGGGCGGACGAGAACGCGCCGCCTGGTGCGAAGAGGGATTTGAACCGCGTAAGCAGCACTCAGTCCGGGGTCGCTGCGCGCTGAAAGCGTTGTGACGAAGAACCCGAAATGAACGCGGCTCAGAAGGAATGCTCAGCAAGGCGTCGAAACAGTGAACCTACGGTCCGCCAGTCGGCCCATTCTCGCTTTTGGCAAGAACGGGCTACCGGCAATCCTGCCTGAACTCGCCTTCTGGAAAAAACTACAGGATGTTGATCGAAAGACGCACGCCCGGATGAAAGCGGTCGTACATGTAATATCCGCCGTCGTCGTCCTGGACGTACACGTCGTCGTCGTAGCCCCAGCCTACTGGCCACGGCGCGCCAAATCCGAAGTTGTAACCGCCGTATGCGAAGCGATGACGGTCATAGTCGCCGCGGTTCACATGGAAGCTGTGCCCGCTGCCGAAACTGGCGTTGTAATGCGCCTCTGATATTCGGCCGTGCGGGCCATTACTACCACCGTGATTTTGCGCTGCCGCGTGTGATTGCGTCGCATGCGTTTGATTCGAAGCGGCGTGGGTTTGTGTCGCGTGCGCCGCCTGCGTGTGCTGTTGCGCTGCAGGCTTGGCTTCCTGCGCGTGCGGCGCTGTCGCCTCGTGCTGCGCCGCAGGTTTGGATTCCTGCGCGTGCGAAGGCTGGGCGTGTTCCTGCGCGGGTTTGGCCTGCTGCGCATGTCCCGCCTCCGAATGTCCTTCCTGGCCGTGTTCTTGCCTGCCGTAAACGGAAGCAGTGGTGCCCAAAAGTAAAAGTAGTGCGGTGATGGAGATCGCGCATTTCATAAATTTCACCTCGAATGGAGATACACGCAAGTCTATTGGTTCGAGGCCAGCGAATCTGTCCCAAAAAGCACCGGTTCCAGCAGCGTTTGGCGCGCGAAATGCGGCAGGAAAATCTGCGCCTCAGCTGTACCTCTGCGCGCGGGACTTGTAGATCTCGCGTTCATTTCGTGTTCACCGTTCATTCGTCGCTCCGTCATGTGGCGAAGAGACGAAAAACTGACACGCTCACGACAATCATTTGATTTCTCCGTGACAAGCGCCGTCGGGCTCCCGCTTACCGTGAGCACTCGGGCTACGGCATTCAATTCAACATGAGAGGAACATCATGGACAAGACGAAGGGATTCCTGAATCGCACTGTAAATCGCCGGTCACTGTTGCAGAAGGGAGTAATGGCAGGAGCAGCCACGGTAGGTGCTGGGTTGTTGGGTGCTGGCAAGGCAGCATTTGGCCAGAGCAGCTCAGGCAGTCTCAACAAGGGTGACGCAGCCATTCTTCGGTTTCTGGCCGCCGCCGAATTAATCGAATCGGATCTTTGGATACAGTACGCCGAACTGGGCGGCATCGGCGACAACCCGCCAATCGAAGTTGACCAAAACGAAATGTTGAACAATTACCAGATCGCCTTGTCGAATCTCGATGGCGATGGCCCACAATACATCGCTAGCAACACCATTGACGAAATCAGTCACGCCGCCTTCCTCAACGGTTACCTAGAATCCAAAGGCGCGGAACCGGTCAATTTCGATGAGTTTCGCACGCTACAGGGCAGTACGGCGACGGGCGCGCAGAACATCGGCCGCCTGACCAACCTGATGCACCTCAACGTGGACACCAGTTGGTTCGTGCGCTACCGCAGCTCTACCAATCCCGATTTTGGCGCCACGTTCCCGCAGGCGCTCAAACTCAATAACGTCACCGCCATTCCCCGCAACAACAAGGATTTCGACGGCGCTTCGAATCCGAACTTTAAGGGTAACGACCACATCCAGGCGATCGCCAACGTGGCCGCCTTCCACTTCGGAATGATCGAACAGGGTGGCTCGAGCCTCTACGCGGCGCTTAGCCAGAAAGTCAGCAGTCTGGAAGTGCTGAAGATCACGCTGGGCATTGGGGGCGACGAGATCGCGCACTTCCTCGAATGGACGGATTTCGCGGGCAACGGAGTGCAACAGCCGGTGGCGCCTTTCAAGGACGCGATATCCGGGCTGTCGTTCCCCGATTTCTTCAACAACCCACCGTTGCAGCCGCCCAGCCTGGTTCAGCCCAGTCTGATCTTTCCGGTTCCCTGCGAGTTCATCAGCGCGGACCTGCCCCGCTGCGCGGTGATTCGACCAAGCGACGACAAATTTGCAGGCGCCGTGGCGGCGATTGCATCGCTCACCGCGGATGGCCTATTCGTCGGGCAGCAGCCGAAGTTCCTCCAGTTGTTGCAGCAAATGGCGGAAGAAGCGGACGCTGCCACACGCCAGGGTTAGTCGGCTAAAACCAAAAGCAGCACGAGATTGGTCCCGCGCTTCCTCCGGATCTCGCGGGACCATATCTCTTTTGAATACCTTCAGGCTTAGCGGCGTCAATCTTGGCGAAGGGCCTGCGCGGGATCGATCTGCAAAACGCGCGCGCCGGGGATGGCGCAGGCGATGGCCGCGACGGCGAGCAAGAAGACCGGCGCGCCCGCGAACGTGAGCGGGTCAAGCGGCGAAATTCCGTACAGCAGTCCAGCGGTAAATTTCTGCGCGGCCCAGGCGCCGCAAAGCCCTATCGCTGCGCCAATCACGGCCATTTTCAAACCGTGCTTCAACACCAGCCACAAGACATTGCCATGGCTCGCACCCAATGCCATCCGCACCGCCATCTCCTGCTTGCGTTGCGCGACGAGAGCGGAGACCACGCCATAGATGCCCACAACTGCAAGCGCCAATCCTGCCACCGCGAAGGAGGCCAACAAAACGGTGGTGAATCGTCGACCTCCGGTCGAGCGTTCGACCAACTCGTCAATCGTTTGTACTTCGGCTAAAGGCACGTCGGAATCCAGCGCACGAAGTTGACTTCGTATTTCGGACTCCACTGCATGCGGCTCCGAAGCCGTGCGAACCAGAATGTCCTTGAACCCGCCATTCACCAGCGGGTGCTGCGAATACAGCACGGTAATCTGTGGTTGCGGCGCGTGGGCCAGACCAGCATTTTTGAAATCGCCAATAATGCCAATGATTGTTACGTCCAAGTCGTCCGTTATATTCTCTTCAACAGCGATTCCTGGTAATTGCGGAGGCCCGATGTGAATCTTGCGGCCGATGGGATCTTCTGTCGCGAAATAGCGCCGCTTGAATTCCTTGCTGATCAGTGCCACCGGAGGGCTCGTGGCGCTGTCCGGCTCCGCGAAATCTCTTCCGCGAATCAGCGGAATTCCCAAAGTTCGCAAGAAGTGTTGGTCCACAACTCCAAACTGCGCCGACGGCACATCTTGCAGTCGTGTGACAGGATGCCCCGGAATAACCAACATCTGAGTCCACCCATTATTTGGCGGGTAGACGGTTGTCACCGTCGCCCCCATCACGCCGGGCACGGCCCGGACCCTTGTTCCAAAATCATCGCAGAAGCGCGTTCTTACTCCGGGGTTTGAATAGCGGACAGGCGGCAAATAAATGCGGCCTCTCAATAAATGGTCCTGCCGGATACCCAGATTCTGACCTTCCAAACGGATGATGCTTCGAATCAGCAGGCTCGCTCCCACCACAAGCATCAAACACATCGCCATTTCCGTTATCACTAGCAGGCTGCGCACACGCTGACTCGAACGTCCGGACATCCCGGATCGCCCGCCTTGCTTCAGCGCATCCACCAGGTTCAGCCGAGTGCCCATGAACGCCGGCGCCAGCCCAAAAAGCAAACTGGTGACCAGAGATACCAATAAAGTGAACGTCAGAACCCGCCAATCGATTCCCACCGAACTGAGTTGGGGTAGATTTTCCGGATGCATCCTCGCGAGAGCTGTGAGTCCAATCTCCGCACATCCAAATCCCACCGCTCCGCCGATGAGCGACAGCAATAGCGTCTCCGCAAGCAATTGCCGGACAAGCCCGCCTCGTCCCGCGCCCAAAGCCGCGCGCACCGCCAGCTCCCGTTGACGCGCCGAATTGCGCGCCAAGAGCAGATTAGCCAGATTCACGCAGGCTATCAGCAGGATCAGGCTAACGGCTCCCATCAACAAGTACAGCATCGGCCGCAGCGCTCCCACCCGGGAGTCTGCCAATCCCTTCACGGCGACACCGACACCCTCGTCTACCGGATGTTCTGCCGCGAGCGCAGCGGCGATCACCGAGAGATCGGCCTGAGCCTGTTCGACCGACACTCCAGGCTTCAGCCGTGCCAACGCTGCGTAGCCGCGCTCTCCTCTCCCGCTTTCTGCCCACATGTCGGGCGAGTATGGAAAGGGAGTCCAAATCTCGCTGTGCCGCCCCGGCTCCGCCCATGCCGGAATCACATTCGGCATGACTGCGACAATGCTGTAGGCCTCACCATTGATGCGAATTTTGCGGCCCAGTACTGACGGGTCGTCATCGAACCGGTTGCTCCACAGCTGCGCGCTGATTGCGGCCACGTAGTTTTTGCCTTCCTCATTTTCATCTTCGGAGAAGAGCCGGCCGATGATGGGTCGAATACCGAGAATTTCGAAATACGCGGCTGGGACCAACCCGACCTCCATCTGCTCCGGTCGGCCCGCGGACTCACCGAAACTCACATTCTTAGCCCAGGTGTCGTAAGCCACCATGTTCTGAAAGCTGCGGCTTCTTTGCGCGAAGTCGCGAACGTCCAGCGCCGAAGGTCCGTCAGGATTTGCAAAGGTATTGAACATGCCTTTCTGAATGGAGTAGATGCGCACGAGTTGGTCTGCAGCAGTGAAGGGCAGCGGCCGCAGCATGAGCGCATCAATGGCGCTGAAAATTGCGGTGTTGGCACCGATGCCCAGCGCCAGCGTCAGAATCGCGACGGCCGCAAAGCCTGGGCTTTTGCGTAGGGAGCGGGCGGCGTGCCGCACATCGCGAGCAAATCGTTCCAGCCAAATCGCGCTCCATATTTCGCGGACGTCCTCCTGGACGCGCGTGGTGTTGCCGAAAGCTCGACGCGCGGCATGACGCGCTTCTTCGGGAGGCACACCAGAGTCTCGCTGCTCTTCTGATTCCAGTTCGAGATGCGCTTCGAGCTCGCGTTCTACTTCGGCATCACGATCGCGGCGTCGCCAGACCGCGACGCGAGCGATGCGCGAGCGCAGCCAATTCCAGACGCTCATGGCTAGTCTCCCCGCACTGGCCGCAGCACGGTTGCCACCGCCGCAGCCAGTTGTTTCCAGCGCGATTGCTCGCGCACCAATTGCTTCTTGCCCCCCGGCGTCAGCCGGTAATATTTGAACTCGCGATTCCGGTCTTTGGCCATTTCCCACTTCGCGACGATCCAGCCCTTCCGCTCCATGCGGTGCAGCGCGGGATAGAGCGAGCCATGCTCCACCTGCAGCACCTCGTCCGTGGTGCGCTGAATATGTTTCGCGATTTGATGGCCGTGTGCCGGCCCGAACAGCAGCGTGCGCAGGATCAACATATCCAGCGTGCCTTGCAGCAGCTCAGTGCGGTTTGGGGTCTTGTTGGTCGGCATGATGGTAGGTATTCTACCTCTGTTAGGGTAGACGCGCTACCCTCGATGAAGATAGCAGCCGACCGATCACAAATCCCTGCCTTTGCAACTCGCTCGATTAACAGTTCTCATTTGACCGACTGTCGGCTGCCATCTCTTCGTCCTCGCGGACGAGGAACCCACGCTCCGCCGTACCTTCGGCCCTGACTGCGAAGCCTACTGCCAGCGCGTAAGCCGCTGGTGGCCCGCCACACGCCCCCGAGCTTGAATGGACTTTAATTACGGCTTGCGTTCCGCTCCAACCAGAGTGACGGCGATCACGCACTTTTCCGTCGACCGGTTATGCCAAGCATGGCGGGTCCCGTTCTGAATCACGCAATCACCCGCCTTCAGCAGCACTTCCGCTCCGTCGTCCAACTCCAAATACACTTCGCCGGAAATCACGACGTCGAAATCCACCGTGTCGGTCGTATGCATGCCGGGATGATCTGGTTCCAGCGCATCCATCATGCCTGGCAACCTTTCCTGCATCTCTTCCAGCGCGGACGCCGTGACAATTCGCTCGCGGCGCGTCTTCGTCGCCGCCGGCAGCGTGAAGAATCCGAAGCGGAAGCCATTCTTAGCAGGGAAGTAGCCCGGATGCATCGGCGCAGTTCCGTCTGACGGAAGCTCCTGCACAGAATCGCTTCCCCACACGCGATGAAATTCGTACCCTGGAAGCAGCGCCACAGTCACCGGCTGAACTCCCTGGTCGCGCATGATCAGCGATTTTCCGGATGCATCCTGCCCCGTCACCACGCAGCGAATATCCATAATCTCCCCCAAATTCGAGCGGATTATACATAAAGCGTTCTGGTGGAGCGCCCCACCGTTTCGACGCAGGCCACGTCCGAGGTGATCCGTGAGCTCGGCGTCCCGAATCACATGGTCAAGGGGATATTTGAGCCGCCCCTAAATGCGTCGCGTTATTCCACGCTCCTGCTATTGGCGTTATCGGTAATCCGAAACCGCGTGCGGAGCCCGCAGAAATTTGGCATAATCCGCTCGTTCCGTGGAGGCTGCACCATGAAAACCCTCGGTTTCCTCGGCCTGCTCTGCGGTTTTGTCGCGTTGTCGCTTCCATCCGCCTCGGCTCAAAACTCCAACCAAGTGGGACGCTCGGAAGGCGCCACCATGCCGAGGCTCGTCAGCATCTTCATTCCGCCACTTCTGAATGCGCCGTTCACCGCAATAGTCACCACAGTGTGGACCATCCGTTTTGGCGACGGCAACTCTCGAACCATCAAGAATCACCGTACCATCGCGCGTGATAGTGCAGGTCGCATTTTTCAAGAGCGCCGTTATTTCACTCCCGATGGCGACAAGGAAGAGACCGCCATCACCCAGATTGAATACAGCGACCCGACCACGCACCAGATATACATCTGCCACCCTGATGGGCATGTCTGCGAGCTGTATGAATACCGTATGTTGGCAGTCGCGGATGATGCTACGAATGAAACGTCCTCCTCTGAAGTAAATAACGTAAAGAGCGAGGATCTCGGCCATGAAGAAATTCTCGGCCTTGATGCCATCGGAACACGGGAGACCACCACCATTGCTCCGGGCACGGTCGGGAACGATCAGCCCCTCGCCGCGGTCAGGGAATTGTGGCACTCGACGCAACTGGGATTTAATTTGGTGCTCGACAAGACTGATCCGATATCCGGCAACGCACAGATTCGCGTTACCGACATTCACCTCGGAGAACCCGATGCGCGCCTTTTGGCGCCACCGGAAAGCTTCAGCGTCGTGGACACCCGACGATCCGTCACACCGTCAGCGAAGTAACTTCATTTCCGGAGGGCGAATCATTTCACATCGTGCAACGTAAGCCGTGTGCCAGAGCGAATCGCCACGCGCTTTCCATTGAAACTGCAGCCGACGATAGCTGTGGAACCAGTTTTGGTCGGGTCGGTGTCTTGCCAGGTCTTAACAGGAAAGTCCGCAAGCCTCTTCCCTGACGGAATTGCGAAAACCTGTACTGTATTGCTGGCCGCGGCGACAAATCTTCCTGACGTACCGCAGAAGGCACCCCGCGCCCATGCCCATGATTCCAGTTCCTCGTCGTCGGCCATCTCAAGCTCCAACTTACCGACTAGTTCGCCGTTTCTACCGTTCTTGATGACGACTTCCTTCGGCACGCCGTCGGCTATCGTATTCGGATATTCGACGACCCACTTTCCGTTCGGGGAACGATGTGAATTGGGCGTATTCTTTACAAGCACTCGACCCGTTTTCGGATCCACTACATCACCGCCGCTCCGATTGTTCAAGAACTCGATTTTTCCGTCGGCCGTTACGCCGCCCCAGGAGATCCCTCCGGCCGGGTACGGCTCCGATCGTTTAGCGATCAGCTTCCTCGTCCGCCAGTCATAAAGGGTCACAACCCGGCCATTTTGTGGATCCGATTCCGTGTAGGCGGAGACGATTCGACCATCCGCTGAAATCTGCGCATACGGTCCGTGGTCATCAGCATCGAACCACTGCGCAGGGAGGTCCTGCGACTGCCCTGATTCCATATCGACCAACAAAAGATGGGCGCGCGCGTCTTTTCTGAACCTCCCGCCCGCAATCACCGCAGTTAGTCCGTCAGACGTGGCGGACAAGAACGCCGTATCGGGTCCGAGAGTCAAACAGCGCTTCCTCGAACCCGTTCTGGCATTGTAGGTGATCGAATGGACGCTTGAGAATTTGCCCAAAGCTGGTGGACTGACCAATCGGATTTCATGAAGAAGCCGCCCGTCTTTGCTGAACGCGACATTTTCCGTCTGAGTGTCACTTGTGTCCCGCGAGGTGGCGACGCTAATGTTTTGGGCGGCGCAGTCGGGGATGATGTTCACTAGCACCGCTGCAAATAATCCCATCAGCAACAATCGGCACAATGTATAGTCCTCCTTCGCGGCTCGGGGCAGGCCATTCGCTCGGCTCTCGGTCGCTGCTGACTGATGGGCAGTTGCGATGCCACTGTGAGCGGGCGTTCGCAGCAACGGGTAACCGCAGTTATTTCATCAAGCCGAGACGCTCGCCATCCCCGCAAGCGTCCAGGCGCCCGTGGCACATCACGCTCAGTGTCGGTACAGAGACACGCAGCATTTCACCCGACGCGATCACTTGGAAGCGTTCCCACGTGGCCGGGCTAAGTCGCATAATCGAACCCCCACCCGTCACCGCGATCATCCCGCCGTTTGAACGCACACCACGCACTACGCTATATTTGTTGGTTTACACCCCATGTCCTGGCTCGAACAGAAGGTCTCGGCTTACGAACAGATGCGCTTCGCGCAGGAACCGAATCGCCGCGTCCTGCCGTTTGCATGGGGCCTCGAACACATCGGAGGCGCGGCGGACGAACGCGATCCGCGCGGCTGGCTGGAAAATTTCGCGCGCGACACGGTAGCACGCAGCGACGAATGGTTCGCCACCACCCCGGCGGACGACTACGCGCTCACTGACAACGTCCTCACCTTCACCAGCGCCATCGCCTCGCCCTGGCCCGAAAATAATCGCGTGCACGCGCAATTGTTTCAGGCGCGCCGCAGCGGTCCGGCCGTCGTCGTCCTCGCGCAATGGAATTCGCGTTGGGAGGAGCAGCAGAACGTCTGCCGCTGGCTGAACCAACTGGGCATCACCGCCGTGAAGCTGAGCCTGCCGTATCACGATCGCCGCGCCGTTCCCGGCCATCCGCGCGCCGATTATATGGTGAGCCCCAACATCGGGCTCACTCTGCAGGCCAATCGCCAGGCAGTGCTGGATACGCGCCGCACTCTGCGCTGGCTCGAAGCACAAGGCTACAACCGCCTTGGCATTCTCGGAACCAGTATCGGTTCCTGCCTCGCGTTTCTCACCATCGCGCATGAACCTGCTCTGCGCGCCGGCGCGTTCCTGCACGTCTCCACATATTTTGGTGATGTGGTTGCCGCCGGCCTTACCACCAGCAACGTCTGGCAAACTCTGCACCACGAAATTTCGCTCGACGAAGTACGCCGCTATTTTTCGCCGATCAGTCCGTATCCTTACATCTCGCGCCTGCACGGCACGCGCAAGAAAATCCTGGCGATAAGCGGGTGCTACGACCCCACCTTCCCGAACGAGCTGACCAACGAATTCCTCACTGCGATCCGCCGCGATGGCGTCGCGTTTGAGAGCCTCTCGCTCCCGTGCGGTCACTACTCTATGGGAGTCGCGCCCTTCAGCTACGCCGTAGGCTACCGCTTCGGTACGTTCCTGTTTCAAGCCCTGGCTTAACGTTCGCTTTTTTCAGTGCGCGCCTGTAAGTCCAACAGAATTTCAGCTGAATGCGCATTTTTTGCCGCGCGGCTCGTTAATTCCTAAAGAACCCGGCAGCTCTTGCCGATAAGCGAAATGGAGGCACTCCGATGGCAAACCCGGTAGGCGCAGTTTCACACGTTCCACCAGTAGCACAAGCTCACGACACGCAGGCTGAAAAGCCGGCAGCAAATGTGACCAAGGTCACTCCGCAGGACACTGTCAACATCAGCGCCGCCGGAAAAGCGGCAAGCCAGGCGAAGCCCGCCGCGAAACCGGCGGAAGACGCCAAGCATCAAGGCTAAAAACCCACGAGCGAAGGTTTCGGCTATCGGATCCAATCGGCCGCGATGCGGGGCTCCGTCACAACGACCATGGAGTTCCGGTCGCGGTTGCATTTTTCGTCAGGCGACGAGCGGGCCGGATTTAACGCAGAATTTTGCTGAAGTCGCCGGCGGCAATGCATCGTTCGATCGCGCGAATATCTGGCGCGAGCGAGCGATCAGCCTCCACCATTTTCGATTCCGCGCGCACCATTGCTTGCGCCTTCGCGGCGTGCGCGCCCGTGGCGAGAGGCGCGAGCAGATCAATTCCTTGGCAGGCGGCGAGCAACTCGATCGCCAGCACATTTCGCAAATTTCCCAGCATCGGCTGAATCCTGCGCGCCGCGCCCATCCCCATCGAAACGTAATCTTCCTGATTCGCAGACGTTGGAATCGAATCCACGGAATGTGGCATGGCTTGCGTCTTCATTTCGCTGGTTAGTGCGGCTGCGGAGACTTGCATGATCATGAATCCGGAATTCAGCCCCGCGTCGCGCACCAGAAAGGCAGGGAGCAAGCTGGTCTGAGGATTGGTCATTTGCTCGATGCGGCGCTCGGAAATTCCCGCGAGCGTTGCCAGCGCGACGGCTAGCTGATCGGCGGCCATCGCCAGCGGCTGTCCGTGAAAATTTCCGCCGCTGATCACTTCGCCAGAACCCGTGACGGAACCCGCGCCAGAATCCGCAAACACGAGAGGGTTATCCGTCGCGCTGTTCAATTCCACCGCAAGCGTCGCACGCACTTGCGTCAGCGCGTCGCGCGCCGCTCCATGCACTTGCGGTGTGCAGCGCAGGCTGTAAGCATCCTGCACACGCTTATCTTTTTCCGCGGCGCGGTGCGATTCGCGAATCGCACTGCCGTCATTCAGCCAACGCAAATTACGCGCGGTGACCGCATGTCCCGCGTAAGGTCGCACCGCCGCAATGCGCTCATCAAATGCCGCGGGGCTGCCGCGCAAAGCATCGAGCGAAAGCGACGCCGCGACATCCGCGGTGTCCATAGCAATCTCTGCTTCACGCAAACCTAGCGAAAGCAGCGCCAGCATTGCTTGCGTGCCATTCAGCAGCGCCAGACCTTCCTTCGCTTCCAGCTTTAATGGCGCGATCTGTGCGCTACGCAGAGCATCGCCGCCGGAAACTTTGTGGCTCTGCAGAATCGCTTCGCCTTCGCCAATCGCCGCCTGCGCCAGATGCGCCAGCGGCGCCAGGTCTCCCGACGCGCCTACGGATCCCTGCGACGGAATCACCGGATGCACGCCGGCGTTCAGCATCGCGCACAAAGTTTCCGCCACCACCGGACGCACGCCGGAAAATCCCTTAGCAATGGCATTCGCGCGCAGCAGCAACATGGCGCGCGTTTCGTGCTCGCTAAGCGCCGCGCCGACGCCGCAGGCATGACTGCGCACCAGGTTCACCTGCAATTCGCCAATCTGCTCGCGCGAAATGCGCACCGACGCCATCTTCCCGAAGCCCGTATTCACGCCGTACACGGCCTGGTCTGATGCAATCAGCCGCTCGATCACCGCGCGCGACGCCAGCATCCGCTCGCGCGCTGGCGCAGCCAGTTCCACTTTCGCGCCTTCCAAGACCACGCGATAGAGCTGCGCAAAATCCAGATGTTCGCCGTCAATTTGAATTGCGCTCATGAGTGTGCGGCTTTCTCGCCGCGCGCATGCGAGGCGTCCTTCAGAGCAGGGAAGTACTTGCGATATTTTTCCGGCAGGGATTTCGGCCGCCCCTGCTTGTCGCAGAATACGTGCAGCGTGTCACCCGTGGCCAGCACTTCGCGCGATTCCTGATGCACGATTTCGTAGCCGAATTTCACAGTCCGCCGTTGCGACGCTAGAATCTTGGTGCGCACCACCAGCAAATCGTCAAATCGCGCCGGGCGCTTGAAGCGGCAATGCGCGTCCGCGACGACGATGTAGCTGTCATCTTCCGCTTCCATTTTTTTGTACTCAAATCCCAGTTGCCGGCACAAATCCACGCGCCCCACTTCAAACCATGTGAAATAATTGCCGTGGTAAACCACTCCCATCTGGTCCGTTTCGGCGTAGCGCACACGAATTATAGTTTCGCTGTATTCCATAATTGTTTGGAAATTATTTCTCCGCGTCCGAGTTAAACAGCGTGTCATCCCGCACGGAGTCCCGCGCCTTCTCTTTCCCGCCGCGGTTGGGCGGGCGCGGGACGCAGGGAGGGATCTGCTTTTGCACGGCCGCTGGGAAGTCGCATCTCGCGATGCGTCACGATCTCAATGTCCCGTCCATTTCGGCTGGCGCTTTTCCAAAAACGAAGCCAACCCCTCGCGAAAATCCTCGGTAGCGCGGATCGCGGCATTTTCCTGGATCGCCAGCTCGATCTCCTGCGTCACTTCCTTGTCGTTGTATTGCAGCAGCAGCCGCTTCGTGCGCCGTAGGCTCGTGGGGCTGGCTTCCAGAAATTTCGCCGCCACTTCGTGCGCTCGCTGCAGTAAATTGTCCGCCGACACGATTTCCGTCACCATGCCGAGCCGAAACGCCTCCGCCGCGTCAATAATCGCGCCCGTAAGCAGCAATTCCCGCGCCCGCTTTTCGCCCATCTGCCTGCGCACCAGCACCGAAACCAGCGCCGGTATAAATCCGATGCGCACCTCGGTGTAACCGAACTTCGCTTCCGGCACCGCCAGCGTGATGTCCGAAAAAGTCGCGATCCCGCAGCCGCCCGCCACCGCCGCGCCGTTCACCGCGGTGATCAGCGGCTTCGGAAACGAGTACAGCCGGTGAAACAGCCGCGCCATCTGCCGCGAATCCGCTAGATTTTGTTCGCCCGTTTGCCCGGCGATCGTCTGCAAAGTTTCCAGGTCCATCCCCGAGCAGAACGCCCGCCCCGCGCCCGTCAGAATGATCACGCGCACCGCGGCATCACCCTCTGCCGCATTCAACGCGCCAAGGATCTCCTCGATCATCGCGCTCGAAATAGCGTTGCGCTTGTCCGGCCGATTCAAAGTAATGGTCGCAATCGCGCCATCCTTCTCATACAACAACGTCGTGTAAGTGGCCGCGTCGCCCGCTTGTGTCTTGCTCTTCATTCGTCTTTCCCTGCGTCCTCTGACGATGCGACGAGCATCGTCATCCTGCCTGCCCTAAGTGATCTCGCGAAGGGAGGCCGACGCCTTAGTTTCAGGCCGGCCGAAGGATCTCTGCTTGGGCCTGTATTACTCCCGCTAGTTCGGTTTCCCACTCGGCGCCGCATCCGCCGCTTCAACCGTGTGCGCGTATTTCTCCCGCAACGCCCCAGTCATCGCGCAAGCCACCGCCAGCGACTTCGTATCAATCCCAGTCGAAACCCCGCGCGAAGCGAGAGTTGTCAAGATCGCCTCCGTAGGAATGTTGCCGACAAGCTCATCCCCCGCGAACGGACATCCGCCCATCCCAGTCAAAGCTCCATCGAATCTGCGGCATCCCGCCTCATAAGCCGCTAATATTTTTTCCGCGGCGCGATCCGGCCGGCTATGCAGATGCACACCAATCTCCACTCCCGCCACGCATCCTTTCACCGCCTGGTAAAGTTGCGCGACTTCCTCTGGCGACGCCGTCCCCACCGTGTCCGCCAGCGAAACCGTGTGCACGCCCAGATCTTTCAGCCACACCAGCGTCTCTTCCACAATTTCGGCGCCCCACGGCTCTTCGTAAGGATTCCCAAACGCCATTGAAATATAAATCACCAGCTTCCGGCCTGCCGCCTTTGTGTCCCGCTGCAGCTTCTCCACCAGTTCGCGCGATTCTGCCCGCGACATATTCGCATTCGCGCGCCGGAAATACGCGGAAATGGAATAAGGGTAACCGACGGTCGTCACTCCAGGAGTCGCGAGCGCCCGCTCCAGCCCCTGCGCGTTCACCACGATTCCAATAATTTCTACCGGCTCGCCGCTTGGTGCCTTCACCTGGCTCAGTTGCGCCATCACCGCTTCGCTATCCGCCATCTGTGGCACATACTTCGGCGAAACGAAGCTGACCGCATCAATATACCGAAATCCCAACGCAATCAGGCGGCTCAGATACTGAACCTTTTCGTTCGTGGGAATCACGTCGCGCAATCCTTGCCACGCATCCCGCGGGCATTCCACTATCGTCACTTCATTCGCCATAAGTTGTCAGAACCACGGGCTCCGGTAAATGTGCACTGCGTACCACAACAAAAAAACCGAAAACAGCACGGAACATCCCATCAGCGTCACCGCAAGCCGCGAAATCTTTCCTTCGCTCGCCTTCATGATCGTCAGCGCCGCCGCAACGATAATTCCGATCACGCCCAAATATTGGCACACCTGAAATATGAACCACAGCGCCGAGCTGTAGTACGAAGTCCCCGAAATCTGCGCGGAGACGAACACATCGAGCATCGCCGGCAGACAAAACAACATCGTAACTCCGAACATTCCGTACCCGCCGCTGCGTAGGTCGTTGCTCATGGTTCGATTATGAGCTTGCCGTCGAGAGTTAACAGTTGACAGTTGAAAGTTAAGGTGCACGATGGCGCAATTAGGAGATATCGTGACTCTCAACCCGCATCTTTCAGCGATCTCCCTCCACAGCCTTTCGCAATCCGTGAAGCATCTTGGAAATCTCCTCAATCTCCTTCTGTGGGCCGATGTTCGAGTTGACGGCGATGTAGCCCAGATCACGGCCGACCATCAAAAGATACTCTGTTTCCGCCAGTGAGCCCTCAGCGATGTTTAAGAAGCGCGCATAATCGCTTCGTCCGATTCGCTTTGATCCTTCCGCGATGTTCGTTGGAACCGACAAAGCAGCCCTTCGAATCTGAGAAACCAAGTTGAACCGTTCATCGTTTGGAGACTCACGTGTAAGCTCATCGATATGCAAAACGAGCGCGTGGCTCCGTTGCCAAACCGTAAGATCAGTGAATCGTTGCACGGCTTCCAATCTGCAAGCTGGTTTTCGTTCTTTACTTTCAACTTTCAACCATTAACTGTCAACTATGTCTGTAACACTCCAGTCTTAAATTCGGCGACCACTGGATTAAGTGCCGCCGCTTCCAGCGCTTCAATCAGTGCCTCTCGCGTGTGCGCCGGCTCGATTATCGCATCTACCCACAAACGCGCCGCAGCATACCGCGGATCGGTCTGGTCTTCGTAAGTTTTGCGAACGGATTCGTACAATTCCTTTTTGTCTGCATCGCTCAGCTTCTTCCCCTCGCGCTCCAGCTGCTTGATCTTGATCTCCACCAGCGTGCCCGCCGCCGAATCTCCGCTCATCACCGCATAGCGCGCCGTCGGCCACGCAAACACAAACCGCGGATCGTAAGCCTTGCCGCACATCGCATAATGTCCAGCTCCAAAACTACCGCCGCAAATCACCGCGATCTTCGGCACCACGCTGTTCGCCACTGCGTTCACCATTTTCGCGCCCGAGCGAATGATCCCGCTCCACTCCGCTTCCTTGCCCACCATAAACCCATTCACGTCGTGCAGGAAAATCAGCGGCACTAAGTTCTGATTGCAGTCCAGAATAAATCGCGCGGCCTTGTCCGCAGCCTCGTTGTAAATCACTCCGCCAAACTCAATCCGCTTCTCGCCCGTTCCCGGAGCCACGGTCGTAACATTCTTCTTCTGATTCGCCACAATTCCTACCGCCCAGCCGCCGATGCGCGCGTAGCCGCACAACAGAGTCTGCCCATAGTCCGCGCGATATTCCTCGAACTCGCTGCGGTCTACAACGCGCGCGATGATTTCATGCATGTCGTACTGCTTGCCGGGCGCGGCCGAAAACACGCCATAAATGCCTTCAGCAGCATACGCTGGAGCCGCCGCCGTTTTACGATCGAACGGCGCGCCAGCCGCGTGACCCATCTTATCCACCAGCGCGCGCAAGCGCTTGATGCACGCAGCATCGTCCGGCTCGCGAAAATCCACGGTGCCGCTGATCTGCGCGTGCATCTGCGCCCCGCCCAATTCTTCTGCCGATGTCTTCTGCCCAATCGCCGCTTGTACCAGCGCCGGCCCAGCTAAAAATAATCCGCTGCCTTCAGTCATCAGAATCTTGTCGCACATCACCGGCAGGTAAGCCCCGCCTGCAACGCACATCCCCATGATCGCAGCGATCTGCGGAATGCCCATCGCGCTCATCACCGCATTATTGCGAAAGACGCGCCCGAAATCGTCAGTATCCGGGAATACGTCTTCCTGCAGCGGAAGAAAAATGCCGGCGGAATCCACCAGGTAAATCGTGGGTACGTGATTTTCAATTGCGATGTTCTGCGCGCGAATCACTTTCTTCGCGGTCATCGGAAAAAACGCACCAGCTTTCACCGTCGCGTCATTCGCAATAATCATCACCTGTCGCCCAGAAACGCGCGCCAGCCCAGTGATGGTTCCCGCCGAAGGCGCGCCGCCCCATTCCTGATACATTTCGTACGCGGCGTACAATCCCAACTCGAAGAATTCCGTCTTGGCGTCAATCAGTTTCGCGATGCGCTCCCGCGCCGTCAGCCGGTTCTTCTTGTGCTGCGCCTCGATGGCTTTCGCGCCGCCGCCCTGGCGAATCTTCTCTTCTTCGTTCTTGATTCCGGTGAGGCGGTCCACCATGAGCCGGCTATTCTTCTCAAATTCCGCCGACTTCTCGTCCACGCGCGTTTCGATTTTCGTTCCGGTCACCCAGCGCTCTCCTCGCACCAATCCACGCGATCATCGTTCAGCAATAAATTCCAACGGCTGCAGGATTCTATCACTCCTGAATTGTTTTGACCCGCGTTGCGGGCGCACCAGAGTTGCAGCGTCGCGGTTAAATGGCGGTCAACTATTGCAGCTTCGCGTACTCGCTTTTGGCTTTCTTCAAAGGCGGCAGATCGGGATCGGCATCCTTCCAGAGATTCAGCAACGTCTCCAAAGTCTCGCGCTCTTTTTGTTGGTCGCCGCGTGCGGCATAATCCGTCGCCAAAGTGTAACGAGCTTCCACCCACCGCTGCTGCGGCACCCCACTGAGCGAAAGGTCAGGTGAACGGAACATGCTCGCATATGCGTCCGTGGCTGCGTCAATATCGCCCGATTGTTGGTAGGCGCGCGCGAGCGCTTCGACCGAAATGCCGGTACTATTTTCCTTAATAGCCTGCTTGAATAGTTCGATGGCTGTGTCACGCTGACCGGTGGCAAGGGCGATGTCCCCTTTCAGGAGATCCACATATCCCACTTGTTCCGAGCTGTGCGGATCTGCGAGCGGCGCGATCATCAGCAAAGTTTTCTGCGCCTGGTCGACCGAGCCCGCCCGTGCGCACGCGTCGCCCAATATCGCTCCATACACGACTTTTTCCTGGATATCTGGCAGGCCGGCCACCGCGGCGTCCAGTTGCCGCCGTTGCTCCGCGGCATCGCCTCTTCCTTCGGCGACGATCGCGAGCAAAAGATGCATTCGTGCGCGGCTGAGCGGCAAACCCTGCGGTCCCAGAATCGCGAGTGATTGTTGCACGCGGGCGTGAGCACTCGCGTACCGGCCGTGATAAAGATCCAGGAAAGCAAGCGAGCGCAGCCCGTTCTCGCGCGTTTCTGGTTTTGCAAGCAGCGATGAGAAAACCTGCTCAGCTTTTTCGTCCTGGCCATTCGCCACCAACGTGAAGCCGTACTCCCGGTTCACATTCCCGGCGGTCAGCGAGTGTGGATCAATTTCGAACGCCTTCGCATAAGCCTCTAGGGCCTTGGGATAGTTGCCGGTGGTCTTGTAGGCCGTCGCTATTCCAATATACGCATGCGCGGAATCGGGCATCACGCGAATCGCCTGGCTGTATTGCTCGATGGCTTCCGGCTGGTGATTATGCCTGCGCAACAGATTCGCGTAGTTGACTCGCATCGAGGCATCGTCCGGATAACGGCCCAAATACTGACGAAAGAGCTGGTCCGCCTCGTCCACATGATCTCGATTCAGGGCGTAGTTCGTCTGAATAATCATTCGCTCCCGGTTCGTGGTGCGCGCCGCCAGCGAGAGCGCCGTCTCGTATTCCTTTTGTCCATCTACCGGTTGGTTGTAGATAAAACTGTAGTAAGCGTTGCCCAAGGACGCGTGCGCCATCGCAAAACCGGGATCCGCAGCAATCGCCGCCTTGAACAATGTGCCCGCATCGAAATATTTCCCCTCGCGCCACAGTGTTGTCCCCTCGGCGAATTGCTGCAAGGCGCTTAGAGACTGAGTGGTTACCTATGGCAGCGGCTTATTGGCCTCGTGAATCTGATAAAGAGACTCGCCCAGCGCTTCGCGAACTTCCTTTGCCAGCACGTCCACTGCTTCCAGAATGTGGTCCTCGCCGTAAGACCGCTCCGTGTAAGACCGCACTGTCTCGCCTGTCTGCGGGTCAATCAGCTGTGCAGTAAGCGCAAATTCCTGTCCTGTACGGGTAATGCTGGCTGCGATCAATCCGCGCACGTTTTCGCGCTGGCAGATTTCCCGTCCCAGCGCAGGCGTAATGCGTTCGTTTGCGGGTCTTTCCATGCGCGCCAGCACCGAATCGAGCCTGGTTCGCGGGAAGACGTTGGCGTAACGCGATTGCTCGATGCTGATGGCAAAAGCGGTACCCAGAACATTGTCGAAGCGCGGATCGCCGGTTTGATTCTCGAACTCAGAGATCAGCACAGAATCTCGAGCGCGGAAAGAGAACGCGGGCCAACCGCGCATCAGCCAAAATGCAGCGCCTGCAACGACTATCGCGAGCAGCGCGAGCGCCACGATCCAGCCGCGCGAGCGTCGCCATACGCTCGGCCGGGCCGTTGTTGCGGATACTACTTCCGGATCCACTTCCGCAGCTTCGCTCTCGGCTTCCGCAACCGTAAGCGCTGGTGCCAGCGATGCCGGACTCTGCCGAAATAGCACCATGGGCGGCGGTTCGTGCAGGCGCGCGCGGTCGTTTCCGTCACCGTTTCCCGGCTGTGCCAGGAAGCGGTAGCCGCGGCGCCAAGCGCGCTGCGCGCCGATCCGCTCAACGTAGCAGTTACACAGCCCTCTCAGACCGTGACGCAAGGCATGCTCGTCGTGACTTTCGACGCCACGATCACCAATCCCTCGCCTACAGACACGATCTGGCTAAACAGCGACGATTCTACGACGTTATCGCTGCTCACCAGCGTTGAGGATTCGCCATTTAACATGAACGCTCCGCTGTTCCTCGACCCCGCAGGCTCCAGCGGCCTGATCGCATTGTTCAACGTTGACCTCGCGCCCGGGCTCGCTCCGGGCACATACACCGGCGTATTTTCGATTCTGGGCGGCGCCGATGGCGGAACTGACACTGCGTTCGCTGATCTCGCCGACGTCAACTTCACGGTGAACGTAACGGGCCCGACCGTGACTCCCGAGCCCGGAACCATCCTGCTGCTCGCGACCGGGCTAGTCGTCCCGCTCACGCTCAAGAAACGCATGCGCCAAATGCGTTTCTGATTGAACTCGAGTACCGACCGTTCCATCGATTACAACGTCCGCGCCCACGCCTGAATTATTTTGACTCGTGCCGCAGGTGCGCTAGAATCGCAGCGGTTCCCGGCCCCACCGCGAACCAAATTTCTGCTCTGGAGGCGCCTATGCGCTGCAATTCCCACGCGAAGGCTAGGTCTGCCTCCGGCTGGCCCCGCTAGCCGCCCTGCTGGCCGCCGGGCCCGCTCTTCCATTCGCAAAAAACCGAATCGTGCCGCCCGTTCATGGGCGCATAAATTCAGCGTCCGTGACGTAGTCCGCCAACCGCGCGCCCATGCGCGCAGAGGAGATTCACAAATGCATTTCATTGACTTGGATTTGGCGCGCCGCGTGGAAATAGCCGAAGCCCACGCCGGACGCGAATGTGCCGAGGCCTGCCATCGCCTGCACCCGGATTTCCCGATAGCCGTGGAAGAAATCGCCGGAGGCATCGCCGTTTTCGCCGGCGTGGATTCACCCGTGACGCAAGCCATAGGCGTCGGCCTGCTAGGTGAAGTGAGCGATGCCGACCTTGACGCGCTAGGCGAATTCTTTCACAGCCGCAACGCTCCTGCAGCCATCGAGTTGTGTCCACTGGTGGACATGAGCCTCTACGAGAAATTCGCCGCGCGCAATTATCATCTGCTCGAAGTCTCGAGTGTTCTGTTGCTCGATGATTTGAAAGCAGCGCGCATCTCGGACAAGCTGCCCCCAGGCGTCACGGTCCGTATCGCCACGCCCGAGGAATCGAAACTATGGACGCTCACGGTAGCCGAAGGCTTCGCCGAACATTATCCCGTGACGCAGGCGATGCTAGATTTGATGGAGGGTTTCTACTACCGCCCGACGGCCCGCTGTTACCTCGCGTTTGTGGATGGCGCAATCGCCGGCGGCGCCGCCGTTTCCGCACAGCACGGCGTCTGCGGCCTGTTCGGCGCCAGCACGCTACCAGCATTCCGCCGTCGCGGCGTGCAATCAGCTTTGCTAGCAACGCGCCTCGCCTGGGCGCGCGAAAAAGGCTGCGACCTGGCAGTCAGCATCACGCAACCCGGCAGCATCTCGCACCGCAACATCGAACGCAGCGGCTTTCGCGTAGCCTACACGCGCTCGAAATTAATCCTCCCGCCAACATAGTCGCGGCCCGTCGTCGGGCGCGTGCTTTCAATCGGCTGTCACTTCGTTTGTGTGTAGGGGTGGGTCCCGCAAGGCGGGACCCGCCCCCGCTCCTACAACGAGGAATTCGGATCAGCGCGCGACAAACAATTGGCACCGCTGCAAATATGGTGTATGAAACATCCGTCGTCCGGACGGACAAATGACCTCACCGCCATCACAACCCAGCGCGGCATTCCCGGTTCAACCGCGCCCGCGCAACTGGCTCGAACGAAATTGGAAATGGGCTGTCCCCGTTGTCTTCGTCGCCGGCGTTCTCGTGTTAACGCTATTCATCGGCGGGATCTTCTGGGGAGTTATGTCAATCATGCGGTCGTCCTACCCCTATCAATTGGCCGTCAAGCGTGCCACGGAATCGCCGGCGGTCGCGGCGAAACTTGGGATACCTATGCATGTCGGCTGGCTAGTTTCCGGCAACGTGAATCTCAACGGACCAGAAGGAAACGCCAGCCTCAGCATTCCCGTCTCCGGGCCGAATGGAAAAGGCGACATCATCGTGGTAGGGAAGAAGCACGGCAATCACTGGAATTTCGAAACGCTCGAAGTAGATGTGACCGGGGAAGACGAGCCCATTCCGTTACAGGAGCCCGAGCTAAAACCTACGCCTGTGCCGGAAACGTCGCCCAGCCCAACTGGAAACTCGACGTAGGCTCGATGAGTTTCTGCAATTCGTAGTAGCCTAGGCTTTCTCCGCGTACTCTGCGCTCCGACTTCTGCGCGCCGTGAGTTAAATCTTTTGACCCGCTCAGGCGCTGCGGCCGTCAGGCTTCGCGCGGCGCCGTGGAAACGCGATGTCGTATGAAATCAACGATAGCCTGTGTGGTAGTCCCAGGAAGGAAAACCTCAGCAATCCCGCCCTGCTTCAACGCCGGAATGTCCGCCTCCGGAATAATCCCGCCGATCAGCACGGTCACATCATTCATGCCTTTCCCGCGCAGCAGTTCCATCAATCGCGGACAAAGCGTATTGTGCGCGCCGGAAAGAATCGAAAGCCCGATCACGTCCACATCTTCCTGCGCCGCCGCCGAAGCGATCATTTCCGGAGTCTGCCGCAGGCCTGTATAAATCACTTCCATACCGGCATCGCGCAACGCTCGCGCAATAATTTTCGCGCCGCGGTCGTGCCCATCGAGGCCAGGCTTGGCAATCAACACTCTAATTTTCTTGTCAGGCATATGTACACAAGAATACTCGCAATTCCCAGTAAAACGATAGCAGCACTCAGCGGCAGGGTTCTATCGAGCCAATTTCAGCAGGAAATCTTCCACCAGCGCATTGAACTTGTCCGGATCATCCACAAACAGCGCATGCCCATCGCCCTCGAATATTTCCAGCTTTGAGTTCGGTATGTTTTTCTGCATTGCGACGATCGTACCCATGTATCCACTCTTCGCGGCGCAAACCACCACAGGCTTATCAATCTTCGGCAGCACCGGCCGGTAATCCGCGACAAAATAACCCACCAGCAGTGCCACCGCCGTACTCGTCGGCACTTGCAAAGACGCTTGCACGACCTTCGCAATGTAATCTTCCGGATGCGGTTTTTTCAGATTCAACTGCCGAATGAAACCATTCGCGGAGTTCTTCCGGTCCTCCAGGACTCCTTTCAACAATCCGAAATCCTGATCCGCGTCAGCTGGCGCGCGCCCACCCGCATCGTTATCCACCAGAATTAACCCCGCGAAATCGCCGGTACCGAACTGATCCACGTACGCCATCGTCTCCACCACAGCCATGGACCACGCCACGATCACCACGGGCGCCAAGTGCAGCTGATCCACCACAGCCTTGATGTCCCGAGCGCGCGCGCCAGGGTACAGCCCATCATTCGTCTGCGAAGATTGTCCCTGCGAACGCGGGTCCATCGCCACGACACGATAATCATGCGCAAAATAATCAATCTGGCTCTGCCAAATCCACGCCGGCATGGTCCATCCCGGCACAAAAAGTATGGAAGGGAACTGGTGCGCAGCCGAAAGTCCAATCTCCCCCTTCTTGATCACCGCATCCTTCGGCATCGGATTGCCAATCTGCGCGCTAGGCGAAGTCGCAAGCTTCCCCGCCTCAATGTAATGTATCTTCACCCCATCCGAGGTAGTAACAAACCCGCTCCGCTCTCCGGGCTTCTTCTCCTTAGCCGCAGCCGATGCCGCGCCAGCGAAAATCGCGACCGCGCACACCATCGCCAATGCGGCGACCGTCAATAAGAAAAGTCGCTGCTTTATTTTGTTCATGATTAAGTGATTGCCACTTCTTCGTAGATGCCGAAGACCGCGCGCATCGCGTCGCAGACTTCGCCCAGTGTGGCGTAGCCTTTCACCGCGTCATAAATAAACGGCATCAGATTGTCTTTGCCTTCCGCCGCCTTCCGCAATGCCGCCAGCCGCCGCTCGACCTCAGCATTCGAGCGATCCGCCTTCAGTTTCACCAGCTGCGCGGATTGCCGCGTCGCGACCGTCTCATCAATCTGCAAAATATCAATGCCTTTCTCTTCCGCCACGTAATCATTCACGCCCACAATAATCTTTTCCTTGCGATCCACCGCCAGCTGATATTTGTAAGACGCCTCCGCAATCTCCCGCTGCGGATAGCCACGTTCGATCGCCGCCACCATCCCGCCCAGCGCATCAATCTTCTGGATGTAGTCCCAAGCCCCGCGCTCCTCTTCATTCGTAAGCGCTTCCACAAAATACGATCCGCCCAGGGGGTCCGCCGTATTCGTCACGCCGCTTTCATGCGCAATAATCTGCTGCGTGCGCAGAGCCAAAGTCGCCGCAAACTCTGTCGGCAGCGCCCAAGCCTCATCCAGCGAATTGGTGTGCAGCGATTGCGTTCCGCCCATCACCGCCGCCAGCGCCTGCAACGCCGTACGCACCACGTTGTTGTATGGCTGCTGCGCGGTCAACGAACATCCCGCCGTTTGCGTGTGAAAACGCAGCGCCCACGACCGCGGGTTCTTCGCGCCAAAACGCTCGGTCATGGTCTTATGCCAAATCCGCCGCGCCGCGCGATATTTCGCAATCTCCTCGAAAAAATCACTATGCGCGTTAAAGAAAAACGAAAGCCGTGGCGCAAACTCATCCACATCCATCCCGCGCCGCACCCCCCACTCGACGTACTCAATCCCATCGCGCAAAGTAAACGCTAATTCCTGAATCGCCGTCGAGCCAGCCTCGCGAATGTGATACCCGCTGATCGAAATCGGATTGAACTTCGGCGTTTCCTTCGCCCCGAATTCCAGCGTGTCAATCACCAGCCGCATGGAAGGTTCCGGCGGATAGATGTATTCCTTCTGCGCGATATATTCCTTCAAGATGTCGTTCTGCAGCGTCCCCGAAATTTTCTTCCAGTCCGCGCCCTGCTTTTCCGCCACAGCCAGGTACATCGCCCAAATCACCGCCGCCGGCGAATTAATCGTCATCGAAGTCGTCACATCCGCCAGCGGAATCTGATCGAACAGCACTTCCATATCCGCCAGCGAACTGATCGCCACGCCGCACTTGCCGACTTCGCCCTCGGACAGCGGGTGATCTGCGTCGTAACCCATCAATGTCGGCAAATCAAACGCCACCGAAAGTCCTGTCTGCCCCTGCCCCAGCAAGTAACGAAATCGCGCGTTGGTATCCTGCGCGGTGCCGAATCCCGCGAACTGCCGCATCGTCCACAGCCGCCCGCGATACATCGTCGAATGAATTCCGCGCGTGTAAGGCGGCTCGCCCGGATACCCCAAATCCTTCTCCGGATTCCAGTCCGGCAAATCGGCCGGGGTGTACAGCCGCCGGATCGGATAATTCGAAATCGAAGTGAACTCATGCGCCCGCTCCGGTGACTTCGCTAGCGTCGGCTCCAGAGTTTTCTCCTCCCACGCGCGCTCTCCGGCGGAAACTTTGCGCTCAGCGTCCAGCGTCACCGTCGCCTGAGATTTCGGCGCCTTGCCGGCCTTCGAAATTATTTTTTCAGACATAAGGGAGGGCTCCTTCAAAGCCGCACCACGCACATAAACGCACAAATACCAGCGCGTCCATACTTCATCTTATGGCAAGGGAAGAGAAGCAGCAACAACCAGAAATGGGGGCGCTCCATCGAACGCCGCCACGGCGCGGAGGCGTGTACAAGCCCGTTATCGCCACCAAGCACGCCAATCCCGCGGTAGGAGCGCTGCTTGCTGCGCCCCAGCTTGGGACGGTGTTAACCGCGCCGCGGGCGCGCTGCTGCTTTTAAATTTGTAGCGGCGGTATTTAGCCGGCCATTAGTCCGCGACGCATGACGATGGTTCGCTGCAGCGCGCCGCCACGAAAGTTCTAGCTCTTACTTCGCGCCCACCATCGATCCAGGCTCCGGCGTCCCCGGAATCAAAGGATCCCGCCCCGTCGCGCCCCGCATCGCATCCGCCACAGTAATGTGCTGCACTTCAAGCGTCCGCCCCATCGCCTGATTGAAATTCACCAGCGCCTCTGCCAAATTCGCCTGCGCTCGCAAAGCCGTCCCCTGCGCCGCAGTCAAATCGCGCGACCGCAGCACGACTTGGTACGAAGTGGACGACCCCAGCTGATATTTCTTCTGCTCGGCGTCCAAAGTCTGTTGCGCCAGATTTCGCGCCTTCTCCGCCGCCGCCACCTGCGATCGATCCTGCTGCAACGTGATGATCGCATTGCGCACATTAATAACAATGGTGTTCTCTTGCTGCCGGTACTGCACCTGGAACTGCCGCTCGTCGAATTGCGCCCGCGCGCTATCCGCCTGCGCCGAACGATTGCGCAGCGCCATCGTCAACGTCAGGCCGGCCGAATAAACCGGGAATTGGTTCTTGAAGATGTCGTCCAGCGCATCGCTCACTCCGCCGTGCGTCACGGCGGTCGTCGTAGCGGGCACGCCTGTGAACGCTTCATTGCCATTTATTAGAATGGGAAGGCCATCCGCACCCACCAGCGGCGCCTGCGGATCGGCGACGAACGTGCCGTTAGTTCCCGTCGTATTGAATCCTGTCCCATTCAGTCCTTGCGCCTGATATTGAATGAAAGCATTCAGCGAAGGCAGCAACGCATTCCGCGTCGCCTTCACCTCGATCCGCGAATTCTTCAGGTTCATATCGGCCTGATAAAGTTCCGGCCGTTTCCGCCACGCCTCCTGCACCGCGTCCTGCAGCGGAATATTTTCCACCACGTCTGGTATCGTGATCGGCGTCGTCGGCACAATTTCGATTCCGGCCACGTCTTTCGCCAACAGGCTCTTCGCGATATCGTTCAGCAGCACCGTTTCCTGTGTCAATTTTGTGGTTTGCGCCACGATCAAGTTCTGCTGGTCGGTCGCCAGCTGTGATTCCGCGGTCAGGACGTCCAGCGGCGCCATAGTTCCGATTTCCAGCTGCTTCTTGTTGTCCTCCCACAGCTTTTGCGAAACACCCACCGCCGCTTCTTCCACCTTCACGTTCTGCCGGTCGTACACCAGTTCCCAATAATCATTCGAAGTCTGCGTCACCACCGCGATCACCTGCTGCGCGAACAGCGAATTCGCCGCTTTGATCGTATTCTTCTGCTCGATGATGTAACGCGTGTTCGGCAAAATCCCGAAGCCGTTCAGCAGTGGCTGCGATAACGTTGCGCTCAGCACCGGAGTGAACGCTGGATTGAAAAACACATCCGGCTCATTCGTCGCGGTCCGCGCCGTGTTCAGTGTGATCTGCAGGTTTGTGCCGGTGTGAAATCCCTCCGTGTAACCGAAATTGACGGCCGACGTATTTTGGTTCACCACCAGAATATTGGTACCCGCGCCGGTTCCGGAAATGAACGGGTTATTCACCGGGAAGTTGCCGTGCTGCCAGGAGTAGCCCACGCTGACTATCGGGTCGAACGACACCGACGGCGACGTGCCCAGCACCACCTGTTGCGTGCTGTTGCTCTGCGGAATGCCGCCCGCTTCCGCCTTCAGCAATTGCGTTTCGGCGATCCACGGGGTGAATCGCGCGACGCTAATATTCAAATTATTTTCCAGCGCCAGCGAAATCGCGTCGTCCAGACTCAGCATCAGCTTGCCGTCCTGGATCAACTGGTCCAGCCGCGTGGAATTCGTCAGCATCGGCTCCGGAATATTTTGCGGCGCGTATGGCGCGAAGATGTTAGGGAACGCCGCTCTTCCGAAAGAATAATCGGGTCCCACGCTCGCCTTCAGATCGCGCGCCGGCTCCGAGGCGGCCGATCCAGTTTGCGCGCCGGGCTGGCTGGCGGGCTGCGTGCCCCCTTGGTTCGAGTGCCCGGTTTGCCCCGGTTGGACCTGAGTCTGGCCCTGGCTCTGGTATTGGCCAACCTGCGCCTGTGCGTACGCCGGCGTCACAACCAGCGAAGCAGCCGTCAAGAGCGCCACCGCTACATGCCTTAGACTTCCGTTCATCGTGTTGTCCTCTCCAAAGAACTTTCTTGAGCTTGCGCAGGCCTGTGACCTATTCAAACGCGCGAACCAGGGTATTTGTTTCATTTTCTGTATTCCCGATGCAACACCGCGGCCATGCATATCCGCTTGAATTTAGACGATTAAGCAGGAATTGGTGAGCGTCAGGCGTTCATTTTCGGACAGTACCGTGCGTACCCGGACACGTGCTGCGCGAAGTTTAGCATCGCACCTTGCCCGTCGCAATCGCCGCCGCCGCAAACGAATCCGCTCCGCATCGCGGTCTAACCGCTCCTGCCCAAGCCGCCGTCGCACGGTTCCAACCGACGCCGCGGTCGGACGGTTCCAATCCATGTCGCGGTCGGATGGTTCCACCCTGCGCCGCTATTCCGTAGGGGCGGGTCTCAGACCCGCCCCTACAACCCGAGAGGAAATCTAACGTGGTTGCTAGTCGGCATGCCTGTGCTCCGACATCAACTCGTCCAGTCCCCCACGCAATCCCGGTGAACTCTGCGCTCTTACTTCAGCGTCCTCTGCGGTAGTGTTTATCTTTCTCTGTGTACTCAGGTTTTCTGCGATGTTCTCTGTGTTAAATCTTGAAGCAGTTGCCTTGCCGCGCCGCCCGCGTTGACACTCGGCGCGCCAACGAACTAACATGCCCGCGACACACAATGTCTAACGCTCTAAACTCGCGCCCACGCTTAGCTGCGAAGTGGTACACGGTCCGCTCATTGCTCCTGCTGATGGCACTCTGCCTCAGCGCTCTATCAGCCATCGCTCAAGCAACCGATCTCCCCGTAAAGCCAAAGGGAGACGTGATTGACGTCCCCGCCAAACCCACCGGCTACGTCAACGACTACGCCCGCGTCCTGAGCCCAACAACCCGCGCACAACTGGAAGCTCTCTGCACCGAAGTAAACGACAAAGCCAAAGCCCAAATTTTCGTCGTTATCGTTCCATCATTGGGCGACCGCACCGTCGAAGATTATTCCTTGGACGTAGCGACGAAATGGGGCGTCGGTCCGAAACAAACCTCCAGCGGAATCCTGATATTCCTCGCCGTGAACGACCACAAATACTTGACGCAGGTCGGCTACGGCTTGGAACCGATCCTGCCCGACGGCAAAGTCGGTGGATTCGGACGCGAGATGGTCCCGTATCTTCGCCAGGGAAATTACGACGCTGGCGTGGCGCTGCTCACCCGCCGCATCGCGGACGTAATCGCGCAAGATCGCGGCATCAAGCTCACCGGCGCGCCGCCACCACCTGCCAGGCCCGGTGGCTCGGGTCAGGGGAACGCCAGTGGTTTGCTGGGGCTCTTCATCTTGGGAATCTTCATTTTCATTTTGTACTCGATAATGTCACGTGGCGGCGGTTCCGGGCGCGGTCGCGGCGGTGGCAGCGGCTGGTGGATTGGCCCTCTGATCGCTAGCAGCATCGGACGCGGTGGCTGGGGTGGAGGTGGATTCGGTGGCGGAGGTTTTGGCGGCGGTGGTGGCGGATTCGGTGGTGGAGGTGGAGGCTCGTTCGGTGGCGGCGGTGCCGGCGGCAGCTGGTAGTAGATTGGCTTTGTAGGGGCGGGTCCCGCAGCCGCGGGACCCGCCCGTCGTACACGTCAACTCAGCAAAGGTCGCTCAATGGAAGCCAAACTAACTGAACTCGTAACCCGTCTGAAAGCCGCAGCCGAGGCCAACCTGAAATCCATTGTGCTCTACGGCTCGGCGGTCACCGCCGAATTTCGCGCCGGACACTCCGATCTCAACATCCTTTGCATCCTCGAACGCGTCGCTTCCGAAGATCTCGAGCATCTCCACGACGCGTCCGAATGGTGGGTGCGCCAAGGCAACCCGCCGCCGCTACTTTTCACGCTCGATGAATTGCACCGTTCCGCGGACGTCTTCGCCATCGAGCTGCTCGACATCACCCACCACCATCGCCTGCTTTTCGGCACCGATTTCTTCGCCAATTTCGAAGTTCCCCTGCGCCTCCATCGCCTGCAAGTCGAACGCGAACTCCGTGCCGACTGGCTGCGCCTTCGCCAAGCCATCCTCGCCGCCCCGCTAAGCTACAAAGCTCACCTGACCATCATGTCGCAATCCGTCTCCACCTTCTGCGCGCTTTTTCGCCACGCGCTCTTCGCCCTCGGCCAACCCATGCCCGCCGGAAAACGCGAAGCCGTAGCAGCCGTAGCCGCCCTGACCGGCGCCGACCCGTCCGCTTTCCACACCCTCCTGGATCTACGCGAAGGAAAAAGCAAACCGCGCAACATTGACGTAGAAGCCAGCCTGCACGCCTACCTCGAATTCGTAGAAATAGTCACCAACGAAGTTGACCGCCGCCTAGACGCAATGTGAACTACGTCCGCTGTTGAATTGCATTTTCGTCGGCGCCGCGCCACGCATTTGTACTCGGTAGGGGCGCCGCTCGCTGCGCTCCAGCTTGCCACGATGTCAGCGACGCGGCCGACTCGTAGTTGTCTTTCTCTGCGCTCTCTGCGTCTCAGTGGTAAGTCCTGTCTCTTATCTTTCGCAGATTTCCCTCCGCCTTTCCTCCGTGCTCTCTGTATAAAATCTTTTGACTTTCTCCAACCTAACGCGACCCGCTGCAGAATCGCCGCTCTTGAAGTATGATGGCACCGCGCAACACCGAACCCGGAGGCAGTCCATGAAAGCAGCTCTCGCCGTCATCGCCGTTCTCCTCATCCTCGCGCTCATCTTCGGCAGTATGTACGCCGGCCGCCGCAACGAAATGGTCCGCCTCAATGAAGATATCAAATCCAAATGGGCCCAAGTGGACGTAGTCCTGCAACGTCGTGCTGACCTGATCCCCAACTTGGTCGCCACAGTCCAAGGCTTCGCCGCGCATGAAGAAACCGTCCTCGACGACATCGCCAAGGCCCGCACCCAATACATGAACGCGCAAACCCCCGCCGACAAAATCGCCGCCAGCAACCAAATTGCTCCGCTGGTACTAAAAGTCCTCGCCCTCTCCGAAAATTATCCCCAGCTGAAATCCAACGAGAATTTCCTCCGCCTGCAGGACGAACTAGCCGGCACCGAAAATCGCATCGCCATCGAACGCAAGCGTTACAACGATTCCGTCCAGGAATACAACACCTACATCGGCCTGTTCCCCAACAACATCTTCGCCGGCTGGGCCGGATTCAAACGCAACAACGACTACTTCCAGGCACCCGAGGCCGCGCGCGAAGTCCCCAAAGTCCAATTTCCAGCCGCGAAGCCCTAAGCGGCCAGCGAACAAGCGCAGCAGTTCGGACGAAGGCCTACGCAACCGTCGAATGCGCGTGTGAAAAAATATCGCTGTTATTTTTTCTCTTGCGGGCTTGCGGGGTTCGTCTTTGACGGCGCAGGCGCCGGCGCGCGCTTCCGTTCCGACGACTCGCTCCAATCTTCCGGCGGAAAACCAATACGCCAGAACAGCGGCGAAGACTCCGTAAATTCCAATCCCACTTCGTTCTTGCTGCCCTTATTCTCGCTGATGAACGCCACGGTGCACGTCAGCTCTTCCACCGTCTTGGAATTCACGATGGAAACCTGCTGCCCGCGCATCACCGGCGTATCTAAAAAGACCAGGCACCCATTCGCGTTCACCGTGCTGGTCTTGGTCTCTTCTTGGAACGGCTTGCCTTTGCTCATGCCGCGCACGAGAACCGCCATCTGAATGTGCACGCGCTGCGTCCGCCGCAACTTACTATAATTTTGGGCCGCCTGAAGCGGCGGTAAATCCTTGCCGTTCGTCATCCAACTCTCCCGGTAGTAGCCGCCCGATACAATTTTGAGGGATACCAGGCCCCGAACCGGGCATATTCAAGCAAGCGGTGCCCAAAAGCGAAACCTTGGCTGTTCCGCGGTCACTGCCTCCACCCTAGACCCGTGCCGCCGACCTCCGCGCACCGCACCACTACCCCGGTCGCCCATAGAATGTTACTACCTGATGAATCCTGCGCCCCCGCCTTGACCCTCCCGCTCTACCGCGCTACGCTAATTCCAGCAATGGGTGACCTGTCCAGGAGGCTTCGCTCCCGCGAAACTGAATGAAACAAACTGTGCGACTAGCAGGTGGCATCAACGAACTCTTCGGTACTCTCGACGAAAATCTTAAACTCTTCGAGTCCGCCCTTCACGTTACTACCCATCTGCGCGATCACGACCTGGAAATCGAAGGCTCGCAAGCGCAGGTAGAACGCGCCGCGCAAATCCTCGGCGAATACAATCAACGCATCCGCGACGGCCGCATTCCAGACAGCTCGGAAGTGAAATCCCTCCTGCGCATCGCCACAGGCGCCACCACCGAACCCGCATCGGCACGCGGCGCATTCGCCCTTTCCAACACGCGCTCCTTCGGCAAAAAAACCATCACTCCCAAGAGCGCCAATCAAAAGCGTTACATGGAAGCCCTGGAAGCCTACGACATGGTTTTCGCCATCGGTCCCGGCGGCACGGGAAAAACGTATCTCGCCGTCGCCATGGCGGTCACCGCGCTGCTCTCCAAGCAAGTGAACCGCATCATCCTCGCGCGTCCTGCCGTCGAAGCCGGCGAGCGCCTCGGCTTTCTTCCCGGCACGCTGCAGGAAAAAGTGGACCCCTACATGCGACCGCTCTACGATGCGCTGCACGACCTGCTCGAAGCGGACAAGCTGGAAAGCTTCCTGGAGAAGGGCATCATCGAAGTCGCGCCGCTCGCTTTCATGCGCGGCCGCACGCTCAACGATTCTTTCGTCATCCTCGACGAAGCGCAGAACACCACCAGCGAGCAGATGAAAATGTTCCTCACGCGCCTCGGCTTCAATTCCAAAGCGGTAATCACGGGCGACGTCACCCAGATTGACCTGCCCGAATCCCGCCGCTCCGGCCTCATCGAAGCCATCGAAATCGTCGCCAAGATCGAAGGCATCTCCTTCACCTATTTCGATGAACGCGACGTCGTCCGCCACAATCTCGTGCAGCGCATCATCAAAGCGTACGACGAGCACGCCGCCACCCATCCGCACCACAATGGCCGCGGCTCCGGACACGCCGGCCATTCCAGCCATACTGGCCAGCAGAATCCGCGGGATTAGCCTCGCGCGCATGATCCTCAACCAACAGCGTCGCGTTCGTGTTTCCATTTCCGGCCTGGAGAAATTTCTCGCCGCCGCGCGCAAACGTCTGCGCCTCGCGCCCCGCTCACTCACCGTGGCGCTCGTCACCGACTCCCAAATCACACGCTGGAATCGCGCCTACCGTGGCAAAAATCGCCCGACCGATGTATTGTCCTTCCCAGCAGACGTGTCCCCGGCAGAACCCGCAACTACGGGAAAGCATCGTCAGCCGCGTCCCGCACGCGGGAGACGAGCCCCGCGTCTCTCCGCGTTTCGGACCGCATCAGCTTCCCAGTATCTCGGCGACATCGCCATCGCGCCCGCCGTCGCCCGCCGCAATGCGCAACGCTTCGGCCGCGCCTTTGATCATGAAATGCGCATCCTCATCCTCCACGGCATCCTGCACCTGCTCGGCTACGATCACGAAACCGACATGGGCCAAATGGATCGCCGCGAAAATCGCCTACGCCGCGACCTGGGATTGTTCTGACGATGCCGATCTTCATCTACTCCGCAGGTGTCCTGGCTCTCACGATAGGCCTGGTGGTCTTCTCCTACTTCGATCGCACTTATCGCGAACTAGGCCGCGTGCATCCCGGACGAATTCACCAGCACCTCGACACGTTCGAAGCAGACGTCGAGCCGCGCCTGCACATGGAACGCCGTCGCGCCGCCCTCGGCTTCAGCCTTCTTGCGCGCTTCTGGCTCGTCTTCGTCGCCGCCATCACCGCGCGCGGCGTGCTCTTCTTCGTCCCCGGCACGCGCGAAGCCGCCCTCGAAATGATTTTTTTCCTCGGCGCCGAAGTGGTCATCGCCATGCAATTTTTCCCGGCGCTGCTGCTGGCTCGCGCTCCGGGGAATTGGGTGCTGCCGCTCGTCCCCGTCGTGCGCACGTTTCTCTTCATCATTTGGCCCGTGCAAGCCGTCCTCGAGCTGCTGATCTCCGTGCTGCATCTCTCCGAGGAATCCGAAGAAGCGCAAACTCCCGCTGCCGAGCAGCAGCAGGCCATCGAAGCGCTGGTGGACGCCGCCACCGAAGAGGGCATCATCGAGCAGGACGAAGCTCGCCTCATCGAATCCGTCGTCGAATTTGGCGACAAGCGCGTGCGCGACGTGATGACCCCGCGCCCCGACGTAATCGCAATTCGCGCCGACGCCTCGCTCGAAGAACTACGCGACCTCGTCGTCGAAACGAAATTTTCGCGCCTGCCCGTCTTCGAAAAAACTCTCGATGACATCGCCGGAATCGTCATGGCGCGCGACATGCTCGAAGTTCCAGACCGCGAAGCCGCCCACCGCACCGTGCGCGAGCTGATGCGCCCCGCGCTCTTCGTCCCGGAAACCAAATTCGGCTCCGAGCTGCTTAAAGAAATGCAACGCAAGAATCAGCAGATGGCCGTGGTGATTGACGAATATGGCCTCATGGCTGGTCTAGTCACTATCGAAGATTTAGTCGAAGAAATCGTCGGTGAGATCGGTGAAGAAGACCGCACGCCTGCTCCGGACGTCGTGCGCGAAGCCAGCGGCGCGTTGATAATCCGCGGTAGCGTGCAATTAGAAAAAGTCAGCGAGCTCTTCGGCGTGCAACTCGATTCCAGCATGCAGCATTCCGCTGCCACCACCATCGCCGGTCTCCTGAATAGCGTAGCCGGCCACGTGCCCCGCACCGGCGAAGTAATAGACGCCGATGGCCTTCGCTTCGAAGTAATCGAAGCCAACCAACGCAAAGTCCTCCGCGTGCGCGCCAAACCAATCCCCAACACCGCCGCGAACACCGCCCGCACAGTGTAATCGTGGCACAGCCACTCCTGGCTGTGCTCCTAAGTTCTCTGACGATACGACGAGCGTCATCATCCTTCGCGTTGCGAAGGATCGCACCCGCCTTTCACTGCGCCCTCTGCGTGCTTCCCTCTGCGTGCTCTGCGTTGAAGCTTTCCGCCTTCCTCTGAGTCTCTGTGCCTCCGTGGCAAGTCCGTTGACGTTCTGCACCGCACCGCGAATAACTATCCCCCAAATACAATCGGGCCCGCCACCGGCGAGCCCGACCCATCATTCTCAATTGTCTCACCACGCAATCAGAGACTAACTCCCTCCCGCCGCCTTCGCAAAAAACGCCGCCGCTCTTTTTCCAATTTCCTCCGGCGCCACGTCTTCCACGTGCGTTGCGATCCCCCACTGATGGCCAAACGGATCCGTCACCTTCCCATAACGATCACCCCAGAATTGGTTCTCCAGCGCCATATCTATCTGCGCGCCGGCAGCCACTGCTCGCGTGAACGTCTTGTCCGCATTCTCGACGTAAAGGAACAAAGACATCCGCGGAGTTCCAGGAGTGCCGGCCGCCATCGGTCCCATTTCGTCGTTTACAAAAATAATCGAATCTCCAATTTTCAATTCTGCGTGAGAGATTTTGCCATCGGGGGATGACATGTTCACTATTTCCACGGCGCCGAACACGCTTTTGTAAAACTCAATCGCGCGTGCAGCGTCTTTACAAGTTAACGATGGACTTATCGAGTGATAGCCCTCGGGGATTGCTCGAACGGGGTTTGCCATGGATCGTCTCCTGTTGGTAACCAATCGTGCCGTGCATTGTGCAGCGTGGAGCGCGGAAACACCCCAACCAGAGTGGCTGCAATGAACCGCGGTGCCATGAAGTCTATAACGATCAATCGCGAAGTCAATGATTCATAGTGTGGAAATCGCCCTCACAATTTGTTCTTCGCTAATTCATCCACGCGTAATGCAATTCGCGCAGTTTCGCACCACTCTGCCTTTCGCTGCGCTATCTGCGTCTCTGCGGTAGGCTCGCTCTTTTTCTGCGCCCTCCGCCTTTTCTCTGTGCACTCTGTGTTAAGTGTTTTGACTTCTTCCGCCAAGTCACGCGCCGACGCCCCAACCTTCCTCGCTACCCTCAGAAGGCGTACAATTAATTCTTCCATGCCTTTCAAATCCGGTTTCGTCGCAATCGTAGGCCGCCCCAACGCGGGCAAATCCACGCTCGTCAACACCCTCGTCGGCCAAAAAGTCGCCATCGTCTCTCCCAAACCCCAAACCACCCGCAATCGCATTCAAGGCATCCTCAATCGCGAAGACGCCCAAATCGTCCTGATCGACACACCCGGCATCCACCAGCCGAAAAACGTCCTAAGCCGCATGATGATGGACGAGCTCCAGCACGCCCTCGAAGGCATCGACATCCTCTGCCTGATCGCCGATGCCTCGGTTGACTATGGCCCGGGCGACCGCTTCTCCATCGAATGGATCAAACGCTTCCACGGCCCGGTCTATCTGCTACTGAACAAAGTGGACCGCATCGCCAAGCATTTGCTCCTCCCGCTGATCGAACGCTACAACAAAGAATTCGATTTCGCCGAAATTTTCCCCATCTCCGCGCTCACCGGCGCAGGCTGCCTCGATCTCGTCAATTCCTGGCTCACCCGCCTGCCCGAAGCCCCGCCGCATTTTCCGCCCGACCAATTCACCGACCAGCCCGAACGCTTCCTCGCCGCCGAAGTAGTCCGCGAAAAAGCCATCCTCCAGACTCGCGATGAGGTCCCCCATGCCATCGCCGTCCTGATCGATAATTTCGAGGAGACGCCGAAGTTGCTGCGCATCCGCGCCACCATCTACGTAGAACGTGAAGGCCAGAAGGGAATCCTGATCGGCAAGAGCGGGGAAGCCATCAAGAAAATCGGCACCGCAGCCCGCAAGGAACTCGAACTAATTCTCGGCTCAAAAATTTTCCTCGAGCTCTTCGTAAAAGTCCAAGCCAACTGGCGCCAGAACTCCACCCTGGTCCGCCAACTAGACTGGCACCGTCAACTAGAGCAACTCGCCCAATTCCAAGAAGCCGAAGAAGGTTAGGAATTCGACGTTGCCGTTGCATCTGTGAATCGCGCTGCGGCGCGATTCATCCTGAGATCCCGCAGCGCGGGATCGAAGGGTAGCGGTCGCCTTCAGGCGGGCGCCGTTGACGTTGAATATGGCGCCGCCGCACCTCCCAGGTTCCAGTTCAATTAACAGCCAGCCAATACGGCTCTTCCTCTTCGCGCAGCCTCCGGTATCCTTACTCACCGACACGCGAAGCATCCCCGGAGGCTGCCGCGATGAATCAAGAAGACACGTCCGCACTCCTCACTCGCGCGGCTGAAATGGCGAAGCGCTACGCCGACGCTGCTCACGAACGGCGCGTCTCGCCAACTGAATCCGCAGTCGCCGCGCTCCAGAAATTCCACGAGCCTTTTCCGGAAGCAAGCTGCGATCCGATGAATGTTCTCGAGATGCTCGACGAAATCGGCTCACCCGCCACAGTAACCACCACCGGCGGACGCTACTTCGGTTTCGTCATCGGCGGAACTCTTCCCGCCGCAATGGCCGCGAACTGCCTAGCCGCAGTCTGGGGCCAGAACGCCGCACTGCGCGTAATGTCTCCCGTCGCCGCCGAACTGGAAGAGATCGTAATCCGCTGGGTCTGCGAAGCCCTCGGCTTGCCGCCCGATTGCGAAGGCGGATTGGTGACAGGCGCGACCATGGCGAATTTCACCGCGCTAGCGGCCGCGCGCTTTGCGCTGCTGGCGCGCGAAGGCTGGAACGTAGTCGAGGACGGACTCTTCCATGCGCCACCAATCGAAGTCGTCGCCGGCGCCGAAGTTCACGCCTCGCTGCTGAAGGCGCTGAACATGCTAGGCCTCGGCCGCAGTCGCATCCACCTGGTAGAAGCGGACGAACAAGGCAGAATCCGCGCGGACAAATTGCCCAAACTCTCCCGCAACACGATCGTTTGCATCCAAGCCGGCAATGTCAACTCTGGCGCCTTCGATCCTGCAGCTCCCATCTGCGAAGCCGCACACGAGCAGGGCGCATGGGTCCATGTTGACGGCGCGTTCGGCCTCTGGGCCGCCGCATCGCCGAAGTATCGGCACCTGATGAACGGATACGAGCAGGCCGATTCCTGGGCCACAGACGCGCACAAATGGCCCAACGCCAGTTACGATTGCGGCCTGGCGCTTGTCAGGAATGGAGAAGCTCTGCGCGCGAGCATGGGACTTTCCGCCGCATACCTCGCGCCTGGAACGAAGCGCGACCCCATGCACTACACGCCAGAAGCGTCACGCAGAGCCCGCGGCGTCGAACTGTGGGCCGCGCTGAAATCCTTGGGCCGCTTGGGGCTGGCCGATTTGATCGACAGAACCTGCGCCCACGCTCAGCAATTTGCCGCCGGCCTGCGCGCCGCAGGTTTCGAAGTATTGAACGAAGTAGTCAGCAATCAAGTACTGGTCACATTCGGCGACGCGCGAAGAACGCGAGAAGTCATGCGTCAAGTGCAAGACGAAGGCACCTGCTGGTGCAGCGGCACAGTCTGGCAAGGAAAAACCGCAATGCGCATCAGCGTTTCCTCCTGGGCCGCCACCACCGACGACGTGGACCGCAGCTTAGCCGCCATGATTCGTAGCGCGCGCGCCACCGCGGCTTGACGGCTCTACGCGCGGTACTTCAAACGAGCGGGTGCAAGCGTTTAGCGGCCGATAGCATCATTACCTCGGCGCCGGTGTCGAACCACCCGGCGGCATAACGTAAAGCCCTAGCCGCCTCTACTCCCTTCCATGTATGGCCCGCCGCCGCACCGCTGCGTATTCTCACATCGAGAAAAGTCAGTACAAGGCTCGACAAAGGAGGTCAATAACCGATGCCATTGATGACGGTGATAATGGTTCTGATCGTCGTAGGAGTATTGCTGTGGCTGGTCAATCTCATCCCGATGCAAGGGACAATCAAATCAATCTTGAATGCGGTTGTAGTGATCGCGGTCGTGCTCTGGCTGCTGAATATTTTCGGGCTCTTTAATACCTTCTCGCACATCCGCGTTGGCTCATAGCTGTAGGCACGCCGCCGCGCGGGAAGGGAACTGAGGCACGGCGCTCGGCGCGCATTCGCTCCACGCGCATTCGCTCCACGCAGGCAGAGCAGCCGTGCGCCGTCACACCCGCGTCGGTGCAATCCCCAGCGAGCGCATCTTCCGGTACAAATGGCTGCGCTCCAAACCCAAAGCCTGCGCCGCCTTCGTCATGTTCCAGCGATTTTCCTCTAGCTTGCGCAGCACAAACTCCCGCTCGTACGCCGACCGCGCCTCCTGCAAACTCTCGTAAGGTTTCTGCGGGCTCTTCGACGCGCCGCGAAAAAGTTCGGGTGGCAAATGATGCGGCTCAATCCGCGGTGAAGGGCAAACAATCACCAACCGTTCCACCAGATTTTTCAATTCGCGCACGTTTCCGGGCCACGGATAATTCAACAGCACGTCCAGCGCCGTCGGGCTGAATTCCTTCGCCTTCTTCCCGTATTCCTGGCAAAAAGCCGCCAGAAAATGCGCCGCCAAGATCGGAATATCCGCCACGCGCTCGCGCAACGCCGGCACATAGAAGGGAATCACGTTCAACCGGTAAAAAAGATCCTCGCGGAAAGCGTTGCGCGAGATCTCTTCCTCCAGCTTTTTATTGGTCGCGGCAATCACGCGCACGTCCACGGTAGCAGGCTGGTTCGATCCCAGCGGCTCCACGCGCCGCTCCTCCAGCACCCGCAGTACTTTCGACTGCGTCTTCAAGCTCATATCCCCCACTTCATCCAGGAACAGCGTCCCGCCGTCCGCCTTTTGAAATTTCCCCACCTTGTCTTCGCTCGCGCCCGTAAAACTGCCCTTGCGATGCCCGAACATTTCCGACTCAATCAACTCCTCCGGAATCGCCGCGCAGTTCACTTCCACAAATTGCATCGAGCTGCGCAAACTGCTGGCATGCAAAGCCCGCGCCACCAGCTCCTTGCCCGTACCGCTCTCGCCGTAAATCAGCACGCGCCCATTCGTCGGCGCGGTCAAAGCGATCTGCTGCCGCAGCGCCTTCATCGGAATGCTGCCGCCCAGAATCTGATGCTTCTCTTCGAGCTCCGCGCGCAGCCTCCGGTTCTCCGTCTCCAGCCGCAAATATTCCAGCGCATTGCGCACCACCAAAACCACTTTTTCCAGCGACAGCGGCTTCTCCACAAAATCAAACGCCCCCAGCTTCGTAGCCCGCACCGCCGTCTCAATATTCGCGTGCCCCGAAATCATCACCACCATCGGCGCGCCGTCCCGCTCCTGCATCCGTTCCAAAGTTTCCAGCCCATCCATTTTCTTCAACCACACATCCAGCAAAATCAAATCAAAAGCTCGCGTCTCCAGCCGCGCCAAACATTCTTCGCCCGAAGCCACGGCCTCGACCTCATACCCCTCGTCGCGCAGCAACGCGCCCAAGGATTCGCGTATCCCATTTTCATCATCCACAATAAATATAGAAGCTGGCATGTTATGCAGGCTTTCTCTGCGTCCTCTGCGTCTCTGCGGTAGAGGGTCTTTCTTTGTGTTCTCCGCGTTTTCTCGGTGTCCTCTGTGTTAAATCTTTTGACCTATGCTGGCGTAACCGAAATCTCCGCCGCTGGAAACCGAATCAAAAACCTAGTCCCCGCCGGCAAATTATCCTCCACCCGAATCGTACCGTTATGCTCCGCAATAATCCGACTGGCAATCGCCAACCCCAATCCCGTACCACGCTCCTTGGTAGAAAAATGCGGCAAGAACAATCGTTCCTTATCCTCCGGCGAAATCCCCTGGCCACTATCTGAAATCTCAATCTCCACCGCGTCCCCATCTCCATCCACGCGCGTAGCCACTCGCATCCGCCGTATCGACGACGCCTCCATCGCCTCCGCCGCGTTATCAATCAAATTAGCCAGCACCCGCCGCAAAAGCTCGCGATCCGCCTTTACCAAAGGCAAAGCAGCCGCCAATTCCGTCCGCACCGTCACGCCCTCAAGCCGTCCATGAAACAAATCCAAAGCGCTAGCCACAATCGTATTCACATCCTCAGGCGCCAACCGCGCGGAAGGGAAGCGCGCAAACTGCGAGAACGCATCCACCAGCGACTTCAAAGTGTGCACCTCGCGCTCGATCAACCCAGCACACTCCGCCACCAATTTCTCCAGCTCCGTACGCAGTGCCACCGCCTGCTGCGACCCATTCCGCTCCAAATAACGCAGCAACCTCTGCGCCGAAAGCTGTATCGGCGTCAGCGGATTCTTGATCTCATGCGCAATCCGCTGCGCCACTTCCTGCCAGGCTGCCGCCTTCTGCGCCCGCAGCAAATCCGTCAAATCGTCAATCACAATGACGTACCCGGGATTCGAAAGCCGCGGCCCCAGCGAACTCACCGTCACCGCCGCGCGCACCAGCCGCCCCGCCGTCGCAATCTCAATTTCCCGCGACGCCACTCCCATCCGCAGCGACCGCCGCATCAAATGCAACACAGCCCGCGCCGCTTCCTCACCCACCAAGTCCGGCAAATTCCGCGCCTCCCGCGCCGCATCTCCCAGAATCGCCGGTACCGCCGAATTCACTCGCGCCACTTCGCCCGAAGAATTCAGCGAAATCACGCCCGTCGGAATATTTTCCAGAATGGCTTCCATCAATTTCCGCCGCCGCTCGCGCTCCTCAATCGCCTGTTCCAGGCTCTGCGTGAATTCATTAATCTGCCGCCGCCCTTCGCCCAACTGCTCGGTCATCCGATTGAACGACCGCACCAGCATCCCCAGTTCGTCCTGCCCCTTCACGTCAATGCGGTAATCGAAATTCCCGCGCGAAATTTCCCGCGTAGCTTCCGCCAACGCCTGAATCGGCACTGTCACCTGCTTCGACAAAAACAGCGCCACCCACGTCGTCGAAAATCCCAGAATCACAGTGAATAGAAATAGCCCCAGCAGCACGTCCCGCTTGTAAGCCCGCAGCCCCTGTTTCTGCCGCGCGTAAGTTTCCGTCTGCGTGCGAATTTCCGAATAGCGCGTAAGGAAATCATTCGGAAGAACCCGCGCTACGTACAATCTGGCTCCGTCCAGCGGCGCGCTCCCCGCGATGTACAAATGGTCGTCGGTGTGCCAGATTTCCGCGCCGTTCGGCAGCGTCTGCACCAGCGTGGGGGTTATCGTCTCCATCTCCGGCACGGTTTGGTCACTCGACGCGTCCTCCGGCTTCACATACGCCACGCCATCGTCCGCCTGTCCCGCGGTATGCGCGATCCATGAAGCGTCCACCGACCATGCCAGACCAAGCAGCGATTGATTCTCCTTGCTTGTGGCCGCGGCCTTCTCCGCGATCGCGTTTAAGTGCCCTAGGTTCGCCTGCCCCATGTCCTCCAGCAGTCGCTGGCTCTGCTCATTGGCAATTTCGAGCGGTCGAGGAAACCACGCAATCAAAGTGCGATTTACAATCGCGTAACTGAAGATAAAAAAGAAAGCGGTAGGCAGCAAGGACACGCCAATCGCGCCCAGCACCATCTTCACCTTGAACCGCGAACCCATTTGCCCGCTGCGGCGTTCGATCCACAATCGCACCAGGCTGCGCGCCAGAATCACTGCGAACACCAGCAGCGCCGCCGTCAGCAAGGTCGTCAATGCAAAAAACACCGCGAACTCGCTGCCTTGCTCCGGCCGCAGCGGCACGTCCAGCGAACCCACCATGAACACAGCCGCGGTCAGCAGCGTCACGACGATCCCGCCGATCCAGGGCCACAACCGGTTCTTGCGCTTGGCTCGCTCCGCCTTCAAGACCTTCCCTCCCCATCTCGCACCAGCGGGCATTCGCCGCACCAAGCTGCCTGGTGCAAGCGAACCTGTACCAATGGGGACGTGTGAGCGAAGCGAGACGCACGCGTACCCCGGCGTTGGGCGTCAAAACGCGTATTTTTGAGCGAATTTGCCATCGAAAACCGAGAATACCGGGCCCATTAAGCCAAGTCAAGCCAAGTGTTGCGCGGTTGCCACACTACTGTGGCTGATACGTCATGCCCAAGTACGGGTTTTGCCCCGAAGTCTTCAAACGCGGAGCCCAACCGTAGGTTTAAGCTACGCACGCTTCCGAGAGTGGTACAGCCATTTCACAGCGTGGGTGCCGGTGCAGAATAATTTCTTGAGGATTCAGATACTCGGTAGGGGCGCTGCTTGCTACGCCCCAGCTTGCCGGGGCCTCAACATCACCGCGGCGTCGCAGTAACCGTTGCTCTTGCATTGCCTTGCTCTGCGTCTCCGCGTCTCAGCGGTAGGGCAGTCTTTCTTTGTGCCCTCCGCATTTCCTCTGCGCACTCTGCGTTAATTCTTTTGGCGTATCCAACCGCGGCCCGTCGAGCGCTCTACCCGTTCGCCTTCTGAAACTCTCGCATGAAGTTCACCAAAACCTGAACGGTCTCAAGATTCACCGCATTGTAAATCGAAGCCCGCATCCCCCCGACAGACCGATGCCCACCGAGCCCAATCAACCGAGCCGCCGAAGCCTCTGCAGCAAATTTCTTCTCCAACTCTTCGTTCCCACCAGTCACCCGAAAAGTCACATTCATCTTCGACCGCGAATCCTTCTCGATCGGCCCCACATAGTATCCACCGCTGGAATCAATCGCGTCATAAAGCACCTTAGCCTTGGCCTCATTGCGCTTCTCGATAGCCGCCACTCCACCCTCTGCCTCGATCCACTCCAGCACGAGCCCCACAATGTAAACCGCAAAAGTCGGCGGCGTGTGATAAAGCGACCGCTCCTTAATATGCGTCCGGTACTGCATCACAGTAGGCAAATTCTTATCCGCCCGCTCCGCCAAATCCTTCCGCACGATCACCACGGTCGCGCCAGAAGGCCCCAAATTCTTTTGCGCCCCCGCAAAAATCAATCCAAACTTCCGCACGTCCACCGGCCGCGACATGATGTCCGACGACATATCCGCCACCAGCGGCACCTCGCCCGTCTCCGGCAGCCAGTTCCACTGCGACCCCTCAATCGTATTATTCGTGCACATGTAAACGTACGAAGCGTCCGTGCCCAACTGGATCTCATCCTTCCGAGGCAGCCGCGTAAATTTCACCGCCTCCGTCGAAGCCGCCATCCGACAAGGAGTCCCGCGCTTCAATTCCGTCAGCGCCTTCCCGGTCCACATCCCCGTGTGCAACACATCCACCGGCTTCCCCGGCAAGCACAAATTCAAAGGCGCCATCGTAAATTGCGCGCTCCCGCCCCCCTGCACAAAAATCACGCCGTATTCCTCGGGAATCCCCATCAACTTCCGCAAATTCTTCTCCGCCCGCTCGATAATCTCCTCAAATTCCGCCGACCGGTGGCTCATCTCCATCACAGACATCCCAGTCCCGCGGTAATCCAAGAGCTCTTCGCGTATGCGCTGCAAAACCGCCAAAGGCAAAGCCCCCGGCCCAGCATTAAAATTAGCCGCCCGCTCCACGCCCCGCGGCGATGCAATAGAAAGTGTCACGATGCCATCCCCTCCCAATGATTTCGCTGCCCACAATTGTCCAACGCCATCACGCTGCCGCACAAGAATAGCAGCTTCCCGCGCCCCCAGCGAATCCAGCCAATCTGGCAGGTAGGTCATTTTCCGATTGCGGCTTGATGCAGACTGCGGATGACCTACCGAGGCGGGGCCGCGAATTGAAGAGAATTCATCGTTTCTGCGATTGAATCGAGGGTTGCCTCGTCAGGGCTCGCGAAAACGAAGAGAATGAAATAACCTTTCTCGATTGTCACAGCGTCGGTCTGATGCACCATGACATTGTTAACCTGCATATCCAGCCTGACCTTCCAGAAGGTTCTATCGCCGACTTCGAATTGTTCGGGCGGCTTCAACGCCGAAATCACCTTGCCGCTCCGTTGCAAGTATGCGCTGGTCGCTTGCAAGTACTCTGCTCCCGTCTTCAGCTGCGGCGCAAATTGAGTGCTGATGGCCGCTACCTGAATCGCATGTGTGTTCGTCGAGATAGCTTTCGTAGTTTGCTTGGTGACAAAAAGCAGCTGATGCCAATTGTTGGCGGCTGCTTCCGCGACGTCCGGTGCGGTTGGGTCACCATTGGCGAGAAAGGAGGTGCCAAGCCTGATCATTGCTTTGCCCTGCTCGGCCTTGAGAACGTTCCAGCCCCTTGGAAATTGGTAAGAGAAGCCAAAGAACGTGTTCCTATAGACGTTTTCTGAAACGTAACCGTCGTCAGGTTGTGGCGCATCAGGTTTCGAAGCATCAGAGTTTGTTTGGTTCGAGTCCTTTGAAACGGCATTTACCGCATAGAGTGAATTATTCGGTTCCAGGCGCGCCGCTTCACGGAATTGCGCAAGAGCGTCATCTGGTCGGTACGCGCCCCTCAGTGCGACCCCCAGCAGATAGTGCGCTTCGGCATCGTCTGGGTTTGCTTTTAGAAACAGATTTAACTCCTGAATAGCTTCGTCAAAATCACCGCCTGCGTGGACCAGTGATCCCGCAAGTTGCTTGTAGATAACGGGCAGTTGCGGCGCCACAGGCAGAACGTCGCGCAGCACAGGGATCGCCGCTTTGTACTGTCCACTGCGTGCGAGGCTGATGCCAAGTTCGATGCGCGCAACTTTATGGCCCGGGAAGATTCGCAATGCTTCGCGTGCCTCTGGTACCGCTTCACCATCGCGCTTCTGAGCACTCAGTGCGGTGGCCAGCGCAACACGCGCGTCGGCATCCTCGGGCCAAAGTTCCAAAGACCGGCGTGACTGAACTTCGGACTCGGAATAGTTGCGGTTAGCGTAGAGGATCCGTGCGTATGCGAGGTGCAGTGTTGCCGAATCGGGCGCGAGTTTTATCGCACGCTCAAATTCATCTTGAGCCTGCTGAAGTTGCCCGTGACTTTTGTCGGTCAGCGCCACATCGAGAAGCCCATACGCGCTCACGCGATCAGCTGCCGGCTTGACGATTGCTCTTGGTGTGATTTTGGCCAGTGAATCGACAAAATCCGGCGCGATCCCGTAGTAGCGAAGTGTTGAAAGGACGGTCGAATCGAGTGTGAAATTAATTCCGCGCTCGCAAATCACTCGCCCTGCATACCGGGGAGAAAGCCCCCCCGGAAGAAAGGCCAGCAGTTCTAGACGGTCGAATGGCGGTGCATGGGAAGCGTCGCTCGCTGTAGCGCTGCAAGCAAACGGCGACCCGGGCGCAGTCGCGCTCGGCCCTGGGTTATATGACAGCGACAGGCGCAACGAAATGTAGGAGCCCTTGAAACTAGGCGGCAGATGTTCCAGAGGACTGGAGTCGCGAACGCCTTTAATGGCCGCCTGATCGAGCGAGTCCGTACCAGAGCTGGCTTTCAGCGAGATGTTTTCAATTGCCCCATCAGTTTGAATCTGCAACTCAAGAATAGCTTTGCCCTTAGCGCCCGCATAAAATTCAGCGGGCATCGCGGCAATCCAATTCTTCTTCATCGTCACCATCGCGTTGCCAATATAGCCGCTGAAGTCCACGCCGTTAGTTGGCGTCAGAATCTCAGCCGCACTCAGGGCCGATTTTGGCGCTTGAACAGTGGTACTGGCAGGCGACGGCGGCGCGGGCTCCTGTGCGTGCGCAGTTAGCCCACGCGAAATGAGCGAGAGAATCAGCAGGGTGCGGATTTGGCAGGCGCGCGCCGCCTTCGATCTTTGCTTCATGGTTAGCAACATAACGTTTGTGCAATTCTTGTCAAGGCCCCTAAGACCGCCGCGCTACGGTATCGCGGGCCGCGCAATCGTAAACGGAACAACTACCGAATCCGTAGAATTTCTTACACTCCTACGCGCATTCGCTGTTACCGGAATGAACACTTTCGGTAGCAATCCCCATCGCCCTCGGCCCCCCGCCAATGACATGATCTGCGCATCGCATCAAGTTGTTGTGGAACGCATGTTGCAGTTCACATGCGGGGGGCACATGCAGAAAATCAAACTGTTCGCGAATTACAGCATTCCGGTGGTCTGGGGCATCGTCGGCCTGGTCGTAGGCTGCGTCGCGGTTTATTACCCGCTCTCCACCATGTGGGAACACGTCATCGTCAAGCCTGAAAACGTCACGCCCACCGACGGCGCCACCGTCCTCATTCTTTCCCTGATCGGCGGTGTTTTCATTGGTGCCGCCGCGCTTTTCGGCTCCGCGCAAAACCGCTGGACCGCTAAAAACTAACTACACCCTAACCAACCTCGAACCAGCGCTAAATCGATCCCCAACCCCTTGCCTTGACACTCCGCGCAGCCTGCCAGTAAACTGATTTGCTCGTCGCACCACGCGGAGTCGAACCGAATGCTATTGTCGCGCGATTATGTCGGTTACATGGCCAAGGAAATCGTCAAGCGCCTGGTAGCCGCCAAAATGATCGAAGCCAAGAACGCGGAGAACCTCACCCAGCAAGTCCGCCAGGTGATGGCTGAGGAAGTCACCATCGAAGACCGCTTGAACGAAGAGGTCCGCGAAATCCTCGCCAAATACGCCGAGGAAATGCGCACTTCCGGCGCCTCCTATCAGGAAATGTACAAGAAAGTGAAGGGCCAGCTGGCCCGCGAAAGGAAATTAATTCTCCGCTAACCCGCGGCCGATGCCATGAGACTGACACGCGAAAAAACCGTACGCCTTTCCCATCGCATCATTGATTTCCTGGTCTCGAGTCCCGACGTGGATTTCGTCGAAGACCGCGACACCATCCGCCAGGAAATCGTCACCATCATCACAGCGCTGCTGAAAGTTGAAGCTCAGGTGGACACCGAAGTCCGCGCCAAAATCGCCTCCCAGAAAAAAGAAATTCTCGAAGGCAGCGAAGAGTGGGACATCCTCTACCGCAAATACTACGCAGAAGGCCTAAAACGCATGGGCGTAGCCGAAGTCCAAACCCGCTAACCGCCGTTACCCCAGGCGTCCGTCGCTTTTCTCGGCAACCACCGCAGTCCCCTAGGGTCCAGGGCATCTTGACCGTCCGCTTTGGCGAAACGAAAAATCGCGTGTCATCCCGCCTGCCCTGAGCGGATCCTGCGAAGGGAACCGAGTCCCGCGTTTTTTCTTCCCGCCGCATTTCGGCGGGCGCGGGACGGAGAGAGGGATCTGCTTTCTGCGGGATAGGCTAGCGATGCCGCCCGATCACGGCAGCAAAAAAAAGCACCCGTCCCGCGACTGCGGGACGGGCGCTTAGGGTTTTAACTTTTAACTCTCAACTCTTAACTGTCAACCGCCTCTCAAGGCTGCTGATTCGGATCCGGCCTCCGCTGCAAAGTCGGCCGGTCCGGATCTGAATTTGGATCCGATCCCGTCGTCGAAGTATCTCCCGGCTGCGGCGCCTGCGTCTGCGCAGTCTTCTTGCGCAAAGCAGGCTTATTCGGATTCTTGTCGTTCACCTTCACGTTCGCTTCGATCAGCTGCAAGCGGTGCTTCACCACGTCGAATTCCGACGTAGTCACGATATATTCCGCGCGTTGCGGCAGAACAGTCGCAATCTCTTTCTGCGAAGCTTTGATGCGTTCCGGTGTCGGCGGGTGCGTCGAAAAAATCTTCGGAATCGTGCCGGGCTGCTTCTTTTCGTCCGACGCTACCTTTTCAAAGAACGCCACAAACGCGTTCGGGTCATATCCCGCCTTGTACATGTACTGCAGCCCCAGATAATCCGCTTCCGCCTCGTCCGTGCGCGTGAATTGCAGGAACGCCATGGGAATCGCGAACTGCATGCCCTGATAAATCGCGTACCCCGCCAGCGTGTAAGGAATAAAAATCATCGCCGGAATCATGGCCAGCTGCGCGATCTCGCCCTTGGTGGCTTGCTTCGTGCCGTGTCGCGCGCAGACGTGCGCGATTTCATGCGCCATCACGCCCGCCAGTTCCGATTCCTCGTCCGCGTGCAGTATCAACCCGCTATTCACGTAGAAAAAACCGCCGGGCAGCGCGAACGCGTTCACCACGTCCGAATCAATCACCTTGATTGTGAACGGCACCTGCGCATCCGAATTGCGCACCAGGTTCTGGCCCACGCGGTTCACGTACTCGGTTACCACCGGATCGTTGATGAATTTCGCCTGGCGCTCTACTTCCGCCGACAACTGCTTCCCCAACTGAATTTCGTGTTCCAACGAATAGAAGTTCAGCCCGTGTCCCACGCTGCGATTGCCGATCGCGCTCACGTCCTGCTTGCTGCCAGCTTTGACGTTGGGGTCATTGGGTTGCTCGATGGGCTGGTCCGCCTGTTGCACCGCGCCTTGCTGTTGATTTTCCGCGGGGGCAGATCCCTGTTGCGTCGTGCCAGATGGTGTCGTACCAGCAGGCGTGGTGCCGGGTGTCGCCGTGCCGCTGGAAGGTGTACCGCTCGAAGGTGCAGAAGGCTGCTGCGACGGGGGCGTGTTCCCCGGTTGCGCGCCCGATTGCTGCTGCGACGAAGTCTGTGAAGAGGGCTGTTGGCCGCCCTGCTGCTGCGCCTGCGGCACCCCCGCGATGCTGGTCGAACTCACCAGCGACGCCGCGATGATCATGGTCCCAATCTGCCCCGCCAAACTGTTCTTCATGGCTACCTCCGGCGGATACTGCCCGGATTATACACCCCTCCGGGCATCTTCCTGTGCTGAATTGCTTGGATGTACCCCACCCCAATTTAGTTAGCTGACACGTGTAAAAGGTATGTCACAAATCACCTTCGCAGGCGCGATTTCCGCGATACGGGTGGGGGCGCTGCTTGTGAATCGCGCCGTGCGCGATCGAAGGGCTGCGCCCCAGCTTGCCCAAGCGTGAACATCTCCAAGCATTCTTGGGGGCACGGCACGCCGTGCCCGCTGCAACCTCGCCGCGCCTCCGCGCCCGCCTGCCTAATTAGGTTGCGACAGGGAATCACCCCCACGCACTCATATTGACGGACCCCGCGATTCTCACTACATTAGTCATGTGCCCGCCCGCAAACTCCAAGTCGGCCAGGTCTGGAAGAAAGAAGACACCGGCGATTCCTATTTGGTAACGAAGGTTTACAACGAAGCCCTAACCACCTTCGCCATCCTCCGCAAAGCCGGCGCAGAATCCGAACGCCCCGTAAAAGTAAAAGTGGACCGTAAAGGCCCGGCCTACGCCCTCCCTGGCTTCAGCTACGCCCAGGAATCCGACGAGTTTTAGCAACGCAGCGTCTTGCGGAAAAATACGGCGGGTGTTATCCCGAACCCGCGGCAGCGGCTGAGAGAGTTGTTTTTCGTGCCGATCCTCCAAGCCGCCTCCGGCCCTAAGTCCTGCTCTGTGCACTCATGGCTAAACCTTTCGCCTCTCTCTGTGACTCTGTGTCCCTGTGCCTGAATCCGTCTTTGCTTCAGCAGCCACACTCAAATCGATCGCACCGCCATCTTCACCACGTCCTCCACCTGCATCAATTCCTTCACAATAAATCCCTCCGCATACCGCACCCCAATCAACCGCCCGTAATACTGCGCCATTGAATTCATCCGCGCCTCGAGTTCGTCGAGCGGCAGTACGACTTTCGATCGACGCTTTTCCTTCGGCGGCGTGAATTGTGAAGCGTACGCCAGAATCGCCTGCTTCCGCCGCGCGAATTCCTTGGTGATGTCCACGCAAAATGTAGGCCGCTGATACTCATAAGCCGCCGCGTACAAAATCTTGAACGGCCGGTAAGCTTCGCCCGCCAGCGGATAATTTTTCAGCCCCGCCACAAAGCAGGCCTCGAATCCCAACCGTGCCGCCGTGTAATGGTCCGGATGCCGCCCCTCCCAGAAGGGAAGTATCACCGTCCGCGGCTGCAAGTCGCGAATCACCTCCGCAATCGCCATCTTGTAATTTTCGCGCATCTCCAAATGCGCGTCCGGCAAACCCAAATTCCGCCGCACCGTCACCCGCATAATCTTAGCCGCGCGCGCAGCCTCTTTCGCACGCGTCTCCGGAGTCCCGCGCGTCCCCGTCTCCCCCCGCGTCAAATCCAATACGCCCGTCCGATACCCGGCCGCCGCCATCTTCAGCAAAGTCCCGCCGCTCGTAAGCTCCACATCATCCGGATGCGCCGCAATCGCCAACAAATCAACTTTCATCCCGCCTCCAAATCAGTGTCAAGTGTTGAGTGGCAGGTGATAAGTATCCACGCAACAGTCCCCGATTCTACATCAATCACGACTCTCACTCCGTCGAGCGACCTGACGCTTTCCTGGCGATGCGACGAGCATCGTCATCCTGAACCCGCGACAGCGGGTGAAGGATCTCTCTTGTCTTTCTCTGCGTCCGCTGCGTGTCTACCTCTGCGCCCTCTTCGTTAAGTCTTTACGCCTTCTCCGATTTACCTCCGCCTTTCCTCCCCGTTCTTTTTGTAAAATCTTTTGACTTTCGCCCAACCTCATTCCCCGCACCCCACCAAAATGTTAATGTCTCTCCCACAAGGAGAAATTCTAAATGCCCGAAAAGTCGTTAGCGGGACAAGTAGCCCTGATCACCGGCGCCGCCAAACGCATCGGCCGCAGCATCGCCCTGCGCCTCGCGGCCGAAGGCGCCGACGTAATCATCAGCTACGACTCCTCAAAATCGGAAGCAGAAGCCCTCGTCGAGGAACTAAAATCCACGGGCCGCCGCGCCCTGGCCGTCCAAGCCGATGTCTCTCATCGCGCCGAGGTGCAAAAGCTATTCACCGCCGTCGAGAACGAATTCGGCCGCCTCGACATCCTCGTTAACAACGCCGGCATGTTCTTCGCCGCCCAATTCGAAGAGCTAACCGAAGAGCAGTGGGACCACATCATGAACGTAAACCTGAAATCGCAATTCCTCTGCGCGCAATCCGCCGCCCCCATCATGAAACGCCAGGGCCGCGGTCGCATCATCAATCTCACCTCTCTCGGCGGCCTGCTCCCCTGGCCCGCCTTCACCCACTACTGCGTTTCCAAGGCCGGAGCCATCATGCTCACTAAGTGCCTGGCCCGCGCCCTAGGCCCCGAAATCCTCGTCAACAGCATCGCCCCCGGCACCATCCAATTTCCCGGCGAAGCCCCCGACGAAGATTACATCCAACGCGTCCCCCTCCATCGCACCGGCACAGGCGAAGACATAGCCGACGCCGCAGCCTTCCTCGCCAAAACCGATTTCGTAACCGGCCAAATCCTCGCAGTCGACGGCGGCCGCTCTCTGGTTTAATTGGACCGCAGGAAAGCCGCAGCAATCACGGTAGGGGCGCTGCTTGTGAATCGCCCTGAAGCGCGATTCATCCTGAGAACCGGCAGCGCCGGTTCGAAGGGGCTGCGTCCCAACTTGCCACGATGTCACGCGTGGTGCCGACTCACCGTTGCAATTGATGTTGATGTTGAATTTGTGGTGGCGGTCCCGCGAAGCGGAACCGCCAGCCTTTGCATGCGTAGGGGCACGGCATGCCGTGCCCGCCCCCGCTACGCTTGCTCAATATTGTCAGGGGCGCTGCCCAAAAAAGAAAAGCCCCGGCTCGAAACCACAAGCCGGGGCCGCGTCCTTTGCGAACGCTGGAGACAGAACGCTCCTCTATGAAATCACCGGATTCGGTTTCTCCGGATCAATCCCCAATTCCGCAATCGCTTTCTGCACCATGCACTTCTCAATCTTCCCGTCCAAAAACAATTCATTCAAAGCCGCCAAAGCAATAAACCGCGCATCCACCTCAAAGAAATTCCGCAAAGCAGCCCGCCCCTCGCTTCGCCCAAACCCATCCGTCCCCAGCGCAGCCATCCTTCGCGGCAGCCACGGGCTGATCATATTGGGCAAAGTCTTCAAATAATCCGTAGCCGCCACCAGAACTCCCGGCGCATCCTTCAAAAGTTCCGTCACATAAGGCACGCGCGCCTTCTCCGCCGGATGCAACCGGTTCCAGCGATCCGTCTCAATTCCATCTGTATAAAGCGCCTTATAACTCGTCACGCTCCATACGTCCGCCGCCACGCCGGATTTCTCCAAAATTTCCTGCGCCTTCAACGCCTCATTCAAAATCGCGCCGCTCCCAAATAGCTGAGCCCGCAACTGCGATTCCTTGTTCTCCGAAGCCCGGAACCGGTACATGCCTTTCAAAATCCCCTCGCGCACATCGCCGGGCATCGCCGGCATCGGATAATTCTCGTTCATCACCGTGATGTAATAAAAAATGCTCTCGCCATCCCTATACATCCGGCGAATTCCGTCCTCGATTATCACCGAAAGCTCGTAAGCGTACGCCGGATCGTAAGCCCGCAGATTCGGCACCGGCAAAGCCAGCACGTGGCTATTCCCGTCCTGGTGCTGCAATCCTTCGCCAGACAAAGTCGTGCGCCCCGCCGTTCCGCCCAGCAGAAATCCGCGCACCCGCATATCCGCCGCGGCCCAAATGAAATCCGCAATCCGCTGGAATCCGAACATCGAATAATAAATGAAGAAGGGAATCGTGTTGATTCCATGAGTCGCGTAAGCCGTGCCCGCCGCAATAAACGACGCCATCGACCCCGCTTCCGTAATCCCTTCCTCCAGAATCTGTCCGTCCTTCATTTCGTTGTAATAAAGCAGCGTGTTCACGTCCACCGGCTCGTAACGCTGCCCCACGCTGGAATAAATTCCTGCCGTGCGGAATAGCGACTCCATGCCAAACGTCCGTGCTTCATCCGGCACGATCGGCACAATCAATTTTCCCATTTCCGGGTCGCGCAGCATTTTCCGCAATATCCCAACGAACGCCATCGTCGTCGAAACCTCGCGCCCATCGCTGCCGGTCAAAAATTCCTTGAACAACTCCTCATGATCCGCCACCAGTGGCTTCGAACGCGCGCTGCGCTGCGGCACGTACCCGCCCAATTCTTCGCGCCGCGCCCGCATATATGTGATTTCTTCGCTGTTTTCCGCCGGACGGTAGAAAGGCACTTCCGCGCACTGCGCATCGCTCAAAGGGATATCAAACCGCGTGCGAAATTCCTGCAGCTCGTCTTCGTTCAATTTCTTCTGCTGGTGCGTGATATTTTTCCCTTCGCCCGCTTCACCCAGCCCGTATCCTTTAATCGTCCGCGCCAGAATCACCGTCGGCGCCCCCTTGTTTTCCGAGGCAGCCTTATAAGCCGCATACACTTTGCGCGGATCGTGCCCGCCCAAACGCAAACGTCGCAGCTCCTCATCCGAAAAAGGCTCGACCAATTTCAGCAGTCGCGGATCGGACCCGAAGAAATGTTCCCGCACGTAAGCCCCGGATGAAACCACCAGCTTCTGATACTCGCCGTCCACCAGCTCTCCCATGCGCTTCACCAGCAAGCCCTCGGTGTCGCGCTCCAGAATTGCGTCCCACTCCGTGCCCCACAAAACCTTAATCACATTCCAGCCAGCCCCACGGAATGCCGATTCCAGCTCCTGAATAATCTGCCCGTTCCCGCGCACTGGCCCATCCAGTCGTTGCAAATTGCAATTAATCACGAAAATCAGATTGTCCAGCTTCTCGCGCGAAGCCAAAGTGATCGCGCCCAGCGATTCCGGCTCGTCCGTCTCGCCATCGCCCAAAAACGCCCATACCTTCGCATCCGTCGCCGCTTTCAATCCGCGATTTTCCAGATAGCGGTTGTAACGCGCCTGGTAAATCGCCATCAGCGGGCCCAGCCCCATCGAAACGGTAGGGAACTCCCAGAAATCCGGCATCAGCCACGGGTGCGGATAAGACGAAAGGCCGCCCGCAGGTTTCAGTTCACGCCGGAAATTTTCCAGCTTCTCCGCCGACAGTCTTCCTTCCAAAAACGCGCGCGAATAAATTCCCGGCGCCGCGTGTCCCTGAAAATAAATCGTGTCGCCCTCAAACTCCGCCGTGCGCGCCCGGAAAAAATGGTTGAATCCCACTTCGTACAATGCCGCCGCCGACGCATACGTCGAAATATGGCCGCCGATTCCGTGCTCTTCGCGATTCGCGCGCACCACCATCGCCAGCGCGTTCCACCTCACCAGGCTCTTGATCCGCCGCTCCAGTTGCTGGTCGCCCGGAAATTCCGGCTGCAGGCTATGCGGAATCGTGTTCACATACGGGGTGTTCGCGGTAAATGGAATTTCAATCCCGATCACCCTCGCATGCGCGCGCAATCGTTCCAGAATGTACGACGCCACATCCGGCCCGCTCGACTGCAGCACCGAGTCCAGCGACTCCAGCCACTCCTGAATCTCCGCAGAGTCCAACCCCTGCAGCGGCAAACTGATCTCGTTGTTCATATCTTGGTTCGGCCCTCTCCTAGCGCTCGCTGTCACCGTCTATCAACCTCGCACATCGCGCCGTCCACTATTTTCCCACCAATAGAATACACCCCAACGCCAACCCGCGCACACCCAGAACAATTCGTTTTTTGAATCGGACCCCACGCGCTGTCTGTATCGCCTCCGCCCGCGATCGTGGCGCAGCCCTGTCTGCGGCAGGCACTCTTGGCTGTGCTCCTGGGATTTTCACGGCACGACGGCACACCAAAATGCGCGCTGAAAGCTGCGGGTCGGTAGGGGCGCTGCTCGCTGCGCCCCCGCTTGCTCGGGTGTCAGAACTTCCGCGGTCCGCCGGTGCAGTTGCATCTGAATTTCTTGCGGCGCACTGCAACGGGCCATCGATGTCGCACCGAAGATCGATGGCGGTGTGAAGACCGCCGCTACAACTTCCCGGCCGTTGGACGCCCCATCACCACCTCCCTGCGCCCCAACCTCCCAACGAACTCCCGATCCGCCGGTAAAAAATTCAGCTCGCCCAAAGTCTCCGGCGTCCGCCATTCCATGTTCTCGAACACAATGTTGCGAACCGACCTCGGCTCAACCGCAGCCGAAAAGAAAATCAACTCAATCTCCTCACTCATCTCCGCGTACCGATGCCGCGTCCGAAAAACTTCCTCGCCCACCAACGCCTCTACGCCCAACTCTTCCATCAACTCGCGCGCCAGCCCCTCCGCCGCCGTCTCCCCCGCGTGCAGTTTCCCCCCAGGAAATTCCCACATCAATTCAAACGTATCCCCGCGCCGCCGCTGACAAACCAAAATCTTCCCCTCCGCCTCAATCAACCCAGCCACCACAATCAACATGCGGACTCCCGAATCGCCCGCGCTAATTCCCGCGCGCCATCAACCAACGGAGGTCCCGGCGTATTCAAAAGCTCATCCCGAATCACCACCACGCGCCCATTCCGCACCGCCGGTACATCCCGCCAGGCAGGATTCCGCAACGCTGTAGAAACCTTCGCCCGCGCGCCAGTAGCCGCCCAAGCCAACACAATCAATTCCGGCGCAGCCAGCGCCACGTCCGAGTCCGACACGCGCGCACCCGCATCCACGATCATCTGTCCCCCAGTCATCTCCACCAGCTCCGCCACCCAAGGAGGGGAACTGATCCGCGGTTTAGGCCAAGACTCGCAATAAACGCGCAGCCTGCGTCCGACTGCAATCCGCCGCACCCCGCCTGCCACGTCCGCAAATCCCGCCCGCATTTTCCGTATCAAGCGCTCCGCCGCCCGTGCGCGATTCACCAATTGTCCCAGCGTCCGAATATCACCAAAAATATTCGCGAGCGATCGCGGATTAATCGCCAAAAACGACACCGGCTCCGCCAGAATCTTCTGCACGGTCCCGACAGCAAACGGCACCGACCCAATCAAAATCGTAGGCCGCAACCGCATCACCTCGCGCATATCCATCTTCCAACAATCACCCACCGCTGGCCGCGCACCCACCTCCGCCACATCCTTACACCACCGCGAAACCCCCACCAATTCGCGCCCCACCCCCAAGGAAAGCAATATCGAAGTCACGCTAGGCGCCAGCGATACAATCCGCATCTGGTCGAGTTTTTTCATTCGGGCCATCACACCAAGATTCTACTACGCCGACTTTCTCTGCGCCTCTGCGGTAAAAGCTTTCCTCTTCGCGCGGTTCTCTCTGTGCCTCTGTGCCAAATCCCCTTGCCCTAAAAACAAAAACGCGCCGGAGGGTCTCGCTCCCCGGCGCGTCGAATTCAATCTGAATTAATAGTTACTGCGCAGCTTCCACTTTCTTCAATCCTGGCTTCGGGATCTGCCAAATCACCCCCGAATCGTCGGCATTGTTCGGATAGAACTGCGCCGACTTCTTCCCTGACGGCAGCAAAATAATATCCGCGCGCCGGTTGTAAGCGTACCAAGTGCCCTGAGCATTCCGCGCCCGCGCCTTGGGAGACGGGTTCGGATTGGTGCTCTCCAGAGTCTTCACTTCGGACTTATCCATCGGGCGTTCCTTGCCGTATGCCGCCGTCTGGACTTTGTCCGCCGAGATTCCCTGGTCCACCAGATATTGCTTGATGCGCTCCACGCGCCGTTCGCTCAAATCCTGGTTATGGGGCTTCGAGCCGCGAATGTCCGCATAAGCCTCGACTGAAAGTTTCGCGTCGCCGTCGTATTCCAGATATTTCTTGAACCCCGCCGCCAGTGTCGCCAATTCCAGCTGCTGGCTCTTCACCAATCCGACTTGCGGGTTCTTCTTATCCGGATAATCCGTTGGGTAGAACACGCTCTGCAGCACCACTTCCGGGATCGGTTCGATTGACCCAGTGACGTGGACCGACGCCGTTTGGTCAAGCGAGCCGCCGCACACGTTCGTCGCGTGCAGTGCGTAGTTACGATTCTCGTCCACCGGACCAATGTCGGTCTTGGCCGGATCAGCCTTCACAGTCTGTGAACCGTTGAGGTCTACTTTTCCGAATGGGTCCACGTTGACCGAATCCGCATTTCCGGTAGTCCAGGTTACCGTGCCGCTGTCATCGGTAATCACTTTGTCGCCGATCTTGCGGTAATGCAGCTCAGACGGGCTCGCTGTGATGCTGCCCGTGACGGTCGTATTTACGTTCACCGTCTCGGTTCCGGTCACGACGCCACCAGGTCCCGCAGCCGTCACAGTGTAACTAGTCGTAGCGTGCGGCGACACTGCCTGCGATCCGCTGTTCGCCACTTTTCCCACGCCCTGGTCGTAGCTCACGTCCACCGCGTCCGTCGTCGTCCACTCCAGATTCGTGCTCTGGCCGCAGTTGATGTTCGCCGTGGAGTTGGTCACCGTCGCATGCACCGGCGCAACCACCACCGTCGCACTCGCTATGCCCGCATGAAAACGCGGCAGCGGCGCCTTCTTCGTCAAATCCGCGTCGCGCTTCGACCAATCCGTCGTCACTTGCGAATTCTTAGCCACATTGATCGAAACCTTCTTGCCCGCTTCCACCTTCACGTCTCCCGACCACAATTCCTTGCCCGCTCGCGTGATCGTCAGGTGATGCGTGCCCGGAGGCAGCAGCAATTCCTGCTTCCAGAGCCAGAAATCGTTGTCGAACTCATCCACATGACCCACAAAATATCCCGGCGTCTTGCCATTGGAAAGTACAGCAGCGCGCGAATCCGTTCCGCTGATATACACGCGGCCCCACGGCCCAGCCACCTTGTCACCGTACGGTTCCAGCGCCACAGTGAGGCCGGTCGTCTTGCCCGCCTCAATGTTCACGTCCTGCGAGGAAATCTTGTAACCGTAGTTCACCACCACTACCGTGTGCTTGCCCGCTGCCACTTTGATCGTATGGCTATGATCGTTAATGGCATTCCCATCCAAGAATAAGTACGCTTGAGGCGGCGTTACCTTAATCTTCAGCTTCCCGTCTTGCGCGAAGCTGGCGCTCGCCAACATTGCGAAGGCCACCGCGAGGGTGAAGACATATCCAAGTCGTCGCATCTGTCTATCTCCTGACAATGTCTTAGGCGAAGTGAGAAACCGCTTTCCGCGCCCGGTTCGGATAAGCGCTGGCTGGGACTGCTAAGTTACTTTCCTAACCCCACTCGTGTCAATCAGTTTGAAAAAAAAAAGGCGAAACAATTGCAAACCGCCTTGACTATCCTGCTGTCAACTATCCCACCTCGGGCCCACGGCATTATACTCAACAGTGCCCGCTCGCCATCGAAATTTGTTACGAAGGGGTTGATGCTTGGCTACACCACAAAGTGGCGTGTTCAACGAAATTATCCTCGACCACTTTCGCGCCCCGCACAACGCCGGGGACTTGCCCGACGCCACCGCCACCGTCGAAGTGACAAATCCCGTCTGCGGTGACGTCCTGCGCTTGGCCGTCCGCATCGAAAATGGTCGCGTCGTCGCCGCCCGTTTCAGAGCCCAAGGCTGCGTCGCCGCCATCGCCTGCAGCTCGGTTCTCACCGACACGCTAATCGGCAAATCCTCAGCCGAAATTCGCGCCCTCACCCCCAAGCAAATCTCCAGCGCGCTAGGCAACCTACCCCCAGCCACGTACCACGCCGCCCAACTAGCCACCGACGCCGTAGCCACCCTCCTTAAGAAAATCACATAAGCAAGTTTCCTGGACACAGCAACGAGTGATAGGTGCGCTGCTCGCTGCGCCCCAGATTGCTAAGGCGTTCAATTCCCCTCGGCCCGGTTTTTTCTGAGCCCTCTGCCTTCTCTGTGTATTCCGGTTTTTTCCTCGGTGCGCCCTGGTTAAATCTTTTGACATCCTCACACGTCACGCACTCCCGCCTTCCGCAAACTCTCCGCATCATTCAAATTCAAAATCACTCCCTCTTCCTCCGTCTCCACCTCCATCACGTCCCCCGCGTGATTCCAAACCACCTGCCGCGCTCCTACCTCCGCCGCAGCCGCCAGCAACTCCTGATACAACTCCGCACGAAAAATCACCGGATGCCCGCGCCGCCCGTTGTACCGAGGCAAAACAATCAATTTACCGCCGCGATCAAACGCCGCAATCAACCGCGCCACCAAATCCGCCGAAACCAAAGGATGATCGACCGGACAAACTAAAATTCCCTCAGTAGCTCCCGCCGGCAAACTCCGTATCGCCGCATGAATCGAAGAAAGCTGTCCCTTCGGCCAATTCGCGTTCACCACGATCCACGCCGGATCAATCTTCAGCTGCACGCGAATCCCCTCGGCTCCAGCCCCCAACACCACGCGCGTAATCCCCAACCGCGTATGACGAGTAGCCGCAATCAAATGTTCCACGAAGGTCGAACCTTGGAAGGGAAGCAGCGCCTTGGGCTGGCCCATCCGCTTGGATTCTCCAGCAGCGAGGATCGCGGCGGCCAGCATGGCAGCTCAATCACCCAGCAGTTGTGCGGCTTCAGAAAGCTTTATGGATTTATTCGGCAGCGCAGCGGCATTGCGCCGCACCGCAATCAATTCCGCCGTGATGCTCACGGCAATTTCTTCCGGAGTCAGCGCTCCAATATCCAATCCCACCGGCGCGTGTACGCGCTCGAACTGCGCCGCGGAAAATCCTTCCTTCTCCAGCGCTTTGTAAACCGCAATCACCTTGCGCTTGCTGCCCATCATGCCGATATAACGCGGCGTGCACCCGCGCGCTTCGCTCCCGACGGCCCACGCCAGCACGCGCATGTCGCCGCTATGCCCGCGCGTCACAATCAGCAAATATGTGGAAGAGCTCGGCTGAATTTTTTCAAACGCCTCGGCGTAAGAAGTATAAATTTCGCACGCCATCGGAAAGCGCTCGGTGTTCGCAAAACTCTCGCGGTCATCCACAATCGCAATCCGAAATCCCGCCTGATGCGCCAATGGTGCCACCGCCGTCGAAACGTGCCCGCCGCCAAAAATATACAGTATCGGCTGCGGCAGCACCGGCTCCACAAAAATTTCCAAAGTCCCTCCGCAGATCAATCCCGCGTCATACTGCGCGTCGTGATTCAAATTGAAAACCATCTTGCGCGGCTGCTCCGTCACAATCACTTCCTTAGCCGCCGCCCACACGTCCGCCTCCACGCAGCCGCCGCCCACGGTCCCCACAATCGAGCCATCGTCCCGCACCAACATCCGCGAACTCTCGTAGCTGGGTATCGACCCGTTCGTGTGCACAATCGTAGCCAGCGCTCCGCGCTCGCCAGCCCGCCGCATCCTCACCACTTCTTCAAATATATCCATCACCACTAAGATACCGCACCCGCCAATACCGAAGGTACCCAAACTTTCCCCGCGCAAACTCCACCGCAAAGCGCTACCGTATGCGCTCATGTTCACCTCCAACAATCGTCTGCTGAAGGAAATGTTAGTCTCGCAAGGGAAATGCAGCCACGGTGAGCCACTCAACGTTTTCGGCGATTTGATGTATCTGAAGGTTTCTAAGGAAGACACCAACGGCGCATTCACCATCATGGAAGACGTCATCCCAGCCCACGGAGGCCCGCCGCTGCATCTGCATCATCGTGAGGACGAAGCCTTTTTCGTCGTAGAAGGCGACTACATTTTTGAAGTCGATGGCCGGCCCATGGCCGCGCATCCCGGAGATTTTCTGTGGGCTCCGCGCGGCATCCGGCACACTTTTCAGAATCAGAGTTCTTCACCAGGCAGGCTGTTGATCACCATCACGCCAGGTGGCGCTGAAGAATTTTTCCGGGAACTCGCCGTGCTAGCCCCACCGCCCGATCCCGTGAAGTTTCTCCCGCTCTTCCACAGGTACGGCCTCGAATTCCTCGGGCCGCCCCTGTCGGCGCGGTAAAAGAAACGCGCGCTAAAAACAACGCGCCGCACCTCACGCTGATTTTGCCACCAAGTTCGCGCTGTTCGGCGCCGCCGGACGCTCCCCCGTAGGCTCAAACAGCGCCGGCTGCGCGTACAAAGTCACCGCCTCCGAAATTTGCAAAACTTCGTATTGCATCGCGTTCTACCACTTCTGAATTGCTTCCTTCTCCTGCTGCGCTTCCGTCAAATTGCGGTTCATCTGCTCGACGTATTGCCGGGTCACTCGCTCCATCTCCGCCTGCAACCGCGAATTCTCTTCCGCGCGCCGCGACCAATATTCCTCAAATTTGTTCCGCTGCTCCACCTCATAAGCCGCCACCGCCGCCTGGCGATGCGCCGCATCCTGCAAAATATCGCCCAGCGGAATTCCCGCCGCACGCAACGCCAGCAGCTCCGAAGCGCGCTTCACCTCATCGCCCAGCCCGCGCAAGTGATCGCTGCGCAGCATCTCCACCACTTCCGTGATGCTGTAGCCCATCCGCGGCTCCATGATCCCAGCCGTGCGGTAAATATCTTCTAGCAACAACAAGTCTCCCCGCGGCGTCGCCGTCGTCGCGTCTCCATTCATCCCCTGCGAGCCGTGGTTGCCGCCGTTCCCACCATCTTGCTGCTATCGCCGATTCCCCAGATTGAGCCATTTGTTTTGCATGTCTGTGCTCTCTTCGAAGAACGATGTTGTCCGCTCCTGATACTGCATGCTTGATTTTGTCGGCTCGCTGGCCGCCATTCGCCGCGGCGCATTATCCCGCGCAATTTCGAAGCCAATCATCGGCTCATGCATCACTGCAGGAGGAAAAGTGACCCGCGTCAACTGCAGCGGCCCGGTTTGGGAATCGGGATCAGCGTCCCCCTGCGAATCAGTGGCCGTTGCGATGAATTGTTCTGAACTGTTTCTGGAATGTGCGCCGGTTCAACTGGCGCATCCATTTCGTGCCCGCGGAGTCCACTCGCCTCGCGCACGCCGCCGTCATTCGTGGGACGCTCGTTCCGCGCTTCCACCTCGCGCACGCGCCGCGCATCCGCTCGCACAATTGAGGTCGTTTCCATCGGGCGCGGATTCACTGCGTTCAACTGCGGCGCCGTGCTCAGCGGCGTCGGCCGCGCCACTTGACCCCGCCGCATCCCCACCACATATTCACCCTCATCCGCTCGGCACCATTTGGCCGTACCGGAAAAATCGTCCCGGCACCGACTCACATGAATCTTCGTTCCGGCCTCGATTGGCACTTTCAGCCGTAAGCAAGCTCCCGATGGCGACGTATCCTCTATCTTCGCGGGCGCGGTGAGCACCGTCTCGTCGCAGTCCTCCCACGAAACCTTGGCGACTGCCATCATCGCCTTCCTGGGCTCCCCAGCACCTCGGGTCGCACTATCCATGTCCTCTAATATCCGCAGAAAAATCCCGCGCTCCAGCCTATTCCCAATCCGCATTCAAAATAATTTTCTAATCTTCGCCCGCCGATCGCCCCCTCAAGCCGCCGCGATCGCCGCGTCGTCGCCATCACTGCTCAACCTCGCGTCAAGTGTTCCGCGTTGAAACCATGTCGAAAGCGGATCGTGGCACAGCCCTGTCCGCCGCAGGAGGGCACTCTTGGCTGTCCTCTCCGGTTTACCGTCGATGCGATGAGCATCGTCATCCTGCCTGCTGTGAGCGATTTTGCGAAGGGAGCGCAGCGAAGCCCGCTTGCCGCACGCAGGGATCTCTCTTGCCTTTCTCTGCGTCCGCAGCGAGTTTGCGGTAGAAGTTCGCTTTTGCTTTTAACTTTTAACTACCAACTTTCAACCGCTCGCTCCGTCTTTCTCCGATGTGATTCCGCCGTTCCTCCGTCCCCTCTGTGTCAAATCTTTGGCCCAATGCCGACTCGCCCTGAAACGATTCGCCCCCCAAACTCACTACTAAAAGAAAAGGAGCCACCATGTTCCTGCTAGTCGCCCTGCTCTGCATCGCCGTCGCTTACGAAGCCGCGCAAGCCCTAAATCGCGCAGCCAACCTGACCCCGACCGACCAGCGCCCCTACTCCCGCGCCTCGAAATAAAACTGATAGTGTTTCCGGCACCCAGGATTAAACTCCGCCCCACACTCCGGACACCGCGACTCGCACTCCATATACTCGCGAATCGTCAACTCCGCCCCACATCGCCCGCAAAGTATCGCCGCACGTTCCCATTCGGCGACCGGCCACACATCCATCGCGTGCCCCGCCAGCTCGATATGACAATCCTTGCAAGCGTAATATTCCCCGCAGCATTTCATCTTGATCGCGATGATGTCCGTCTTGCCGTGATAGTGCCCGCAACGCGTTTGCGCATCCACATCCACGCCGCGCACCTGTGGTAAATTCCTATTCATGTTCCCCCTGCCCAGCCAGCCTACCGCACCCGAGCAATCTAATCGCCCCGCCGCAAGCGTATATGTAGTCAGGGGGCAAACTCTCTTGCGCAACAACGTCCCCCGCTTCCACGTGTACCAGCCATGCTCATCTATTTACTAGCATTTGTCGGCGGCGTCTTCACCATCCTCAGCCCCTGCATTCTTCCGGTGCTGCCGTTCGTCTTTGCCCACGCCGACCGCCCCTTCCGCCGCGCCGGGCTGCCTCTGCTCCTCGGCATGGCGCTGACATTTTCGCTAGTCGCCACCGCCGCAGCCTACGGCGGCCACTGGGTAGTCCGCCTGAACCAAGGCGGACGCTACGTCGCCATGTTCGTCTTCCTGATCCTCGGCCTCACGTTGCTTTTTCCAGAGTTCGCCGAAGCTCTCACTCGTCCGCTCGTCCGCGCCGGCAGTCGTCTGCAAGGCGCCCCCACAACAGAAACCAGCGCCAGCAAAGCTTTCCTGCTCGGAATTTCCACTGGCCTGCTCTGGGCTCCATGCGCCGGACCCATCCTCGGCCTCATCCTAACCGGCGCCGCAATCCAGGGCCCCGGCGCGCGCTCTTCGTTCTTGTTATTATCTTACGCGTTGGGAGCCGCCACTTCGCTCGGCATCGCACTCTTCGCCGGAAAAAAGGTGTTCTCCACCATGAAACATTCTCTGCGCTTCGATATCTGGATCCGCCGCGCGCTAGGCGCTGCAGTGATCATCGGGGTAGTGGCCATCGCGCTGGGCTGGGACACCAATCTCCTCGCGAAATTTTCCTTCGTCAACACCGCCCCAGCCGAAGAACATCTAATCCACGCGCTCGGCGCGCCGAACCTCGCACCAGCAAACGCCGGCGCAGCCGAGCCAGTTCTCCCCGACGAAGGGCCGACGCCCGAACTCAGCGGCGCCGTGGCGTGGCTCAACTCGCCGCCGCTAACCCGCGAGCAACTCCGCGGCAAAGTCGTCGTCATAGATTTCTGGACCTATTCCTGCATCAACTGTCTCCGCGCGCTCCCTTACGTAGCAGGCTGGGCCGCAAAATACAAAGACGCGGGCCTCGTAGTCATCGGCGTCCACACGCCTGAGTTCGCCTTTGAAAAACAGCGCTCCAACGTCGAGCAAGCCGTGCGCGACCTGAAAATCACCTATCCCGTCGCCATTGATAGCAACTACAAAATCTGGCAAGCCTTCAACAACGAATACTGGCCCGCGCACTATTTCATCGACGGCAAAGGGCGCATCCGCCATCACCATTTCGGCGAAGGCGAATACGACGAGTCCGAACGCATCATCCAGGAACTCCTGAAAGAAAATGGCGCCAAATCTCTAGCCGATGGCACCATCAACGTCACCGCGAACGGCGCGGAAGCTGCCCCAGACCTGCAAGATACTCGCTCGCCCGAAACCTATATCGGATACAAACGCGCCGAGCACTTTGCTTCCGCCCAACTCTTCGCGCAAGACGCCCGCATGGCCTACACTCCGCAGCCGCGCCTCACTCTGAATCAATGGGCGCTAGGCGGCAGCTGGAAAGTAGGCCCCGAAAGTGCGGTGCTCGATACAGCCCCCGGCAAAATCGTCTTCCGCTTTCACGCGCGCGATTTGCACTTGGTTCTTGGCCCCACAAAAAATGGCAAGCCCATCCGCTTCAAAGTCGCGCTCGATGGCACTGCTCCTGGCGACGACCACGGCAGCGACACCGACGCCGCGGGCGCCGGAACAGTCCAAGGCCATCGCCTCTATCAGTTAATTCGCCAAAAAGGCGCAGTCGAAGACCGCACGTTCGAAATTGAATTTCTCGATCCCGGAGTGCAGGCCTTCGCCTTCACCTTCGGCTAAAAAAGAGAGACCGCTATGTTTTCAGAAAAGAGTAATGATCAAATCTCAAGCACGACTGGACGCCGCACTTTCTTCGGCCTAATCGCCGCCGCTGCTGCCACGCTCGCATGGTCATACTTCGATCGGCGCCAGCCGGTGCACGCAGCCCTCGCACCGCCATCCGGCCCGCCGAAGATGGTCAAGATCGTGGTGTTCACTGACGCCGGCCAGCGCCAGGACACCGTGGCCGTCCCCAAAATCGTGAAGTCCGAAGACGAGTGGCGCAAGCAACTCTCTCGCGATTCCTTTGCAGTCACCCGTGAAGCCGCAACCGAGCGCCCCTATACCAACGAAAACCCGAACGACCACGCCCCTGGCGTCTTTCGCTGCATCTGCTGCGACACTGCGCTCTTCGACGCCAGCACCAAATTCGATTCCGGCACCGGCTGGCCCAGCTTCTGGGCACCCATAGCCAAAGAAAATATCGTCGAATCTGCAGACATCAGCCTGGGCATGGTCCGCACCGCGGTCTCCTGCCGCCTCTGCGACGCGCACCTCGGCCACGTTTTCGACGACGGCCCGCGCCCCACAGGCCTTCGCTACTGCATGAATTCCGTAGCCATGCGCTTCGCCAAAGCCGGGTCGTGAAGGCTCTTCGATGCATCTAAGCAGAAGGATGCCGGGTTGCAAAGGCCCAATGGAGAAACAAAAATGAATCGCTCGCTGAAAATTACTTTAGCTGTCTGCGCCGCTCTTCTAATCGCATACGCAGCGCTCCGTCACAGTGTCGCCAGCGCCGCGACAGCCCTCCCCGACCCCACAATTGACGAATCCCGAGCCCCCCAAAAAGCCCAGGAGACATTAGTGTTAGCCGGCGGCTGCTTCTGGGGCATCCAAGCCGTCTTCCAACACGTAAAGGGCGTCACCAGCGCCACCTCCGGATACTCCGGCGGTACCGTGAAAAATCCTGACTACGAACAGGTCAGCGGCGGCGAAACCGGCCACGCCGAATCCGTACAAATCATCTACGATCCGTCGCAAATCACTCTGGGCCAGCTCCTGAAAGTTTTTTTCTCCGTCGCAACTGACCCCACGGAACTGAACCGCCAAGGCCCAGACAGCGGCACCCAATACCGCTCCGCAATTTTCTTCTCCACTCCCGACCAGCAACGCATCGCCCAGGCCTACGTCCAACAACTAGATCAAGCCAAAGTATTCAGCAGTCCCATCGTCACCCAAATCACTCCATTCCAAGCCTTCTATCGCGCCGAAGACTATCACCAGAACTATGCCACCCTGCACCCCGACAACCCCTACATCGCCACCTTCGACCTCCCCAAAATCGAACACCTCCAACAACAATTCCCCAACCTCTACCACTGAGCCGCACCCTTTCCAAAAGTACAGGCACCAGAAATTTTCGTACAGTCAGTACTAGTTCTGTACCATTTCTGTCCCTTCGCTCAGCTGTTTCCTCATCTGGTTCGTGCAATGTTCAAACGGAAATTAAAAAATGAAACCGCACACACAACCGCGAACCCCACGCCAGCGCCCCGAGCCGCTGCAGCCGAGCCAGCGCGCCGTGTACGCGGCTCACGCGCCGCGCGCCACAAGTCACGAATCACAAATCACGAATCACGCCCCAGAACTCCGGCGCCACAACCCACCAACCCCGCACTACTACGCGTACCAAACCCCCACATTTCTAATCAACGTCCCGCCGATTGGAAACGTCCGCAACTCACAGAAAATAAACAATGGCCTCCGTTTCTAATCGCAAGTCATTCGCCCTCGTCTGCCCCGCGCAGAACCCCCGGAAGAGTTCGCGATTTACTTCTCGCCAATCATTACTGACGACGGGCGTATTTCTGCGCGGTCCGGGCGCGCCTCTCATCTCGCCACTTGACTCAACTCCAGCACCGTTGTTAATTGTGGGCCTCGACTCAACCCAGGAGCGCCCATGAAAGCCATCGTCTATGCCACGCAAGGCGGCCCGGAAGTTTTGCAATACAAAGAAGTTGCCGACCCGCAAATCAGTCCCTCCGAAGTCCTGGTGCGCGTGCGCGCCTGCGCCCTGAATCATCTTGACCTGTGGCTGCGCATGGGCGGGCCAAATCTTAAAGTCCCCCTGCCGCACATCCCGGGCAGTGACATCGCGGGCGAAGTCGCCCAAATCGGCGACAAAGTAACGAACGTAAAAGTCGGCGAGCGCGTCCTGCTGCAACCGGGAATTTCCTGCGGCCAGTGCGCCAGCTGCCTCTGCGGGCAAGACAGCATGTGCCCCTCCTACACGCTGTTCGGCCAAGGCGTTGACGGTGGCTGCGCCGAGTACGTGAAATCTCCAGCAGTGAACTGCGTTTCCATACCAGAAAAGCTTTCCTTCGAAGAAGCAGCCGCGTTCCCGCTAGTCTCACTCACCGCCTGGCACATGCTGATCGGCCGCGCGAAATTGCAGCCCGCGGAAACCGTGCTGGTGCTCGGCGCGGGGAGCGGCGTGGGCAGCGCTGCTATTCAAATCGCCAAAGCCGCGGGCGCACGAGTGATCGCCACGGCCGGCTCCGATACAAAACTCGAAAAGGCTAGGGAACTCGGCGCCGATGCTGTTATCAATCACACCACGCAAAAAATCGCCGACGAAGTAAAGCGCCTAACCAATCGCCGCGGCGTGGAAGTCGTCTTCGAACACGTCGGCCAAGCCACATGGGACAACAGCGTCCGCAGCCTCGCCGTCGGCGGACGCCTGGTCACCTGCGGCGCCACCACCGGATTCGATGGAGCGATCAACATCGCGTATCTTTTTACGCGCCACCTCTCGATTCTGGGTTCGTTCATGGGCAGCAAAGCCGAATTATTTTCCGCGCTGGAACTGCTGCGTCGCGGTCTGCTGAAACCGGTGATAGACGTAGTCCTGCCTCTGGAAAAATGCGCCGAAGGCCACAAACGCATGGAAAATCGCGAGCTATTCGGCAAAATAGTTTTGAGGGTAGAGTAATGTTGCAAGAGCCGGAACAAAAAGCACCGCGCACTTTGCGGAACATGTGGATGGGATTCGGCGTCCTCGCCCTGGTCGTCCTGGGCTACACAGCTTTCGTTTTCTGGTCGCGCTGGCAAGTGAATCAGGACATCGCCGCGAAAGAAAAAGCCGCGCAAGCTGCCAAGGTGCGTGACGATGCCGCGAAATCTTTCGAAGTCCTGGGCGGCGCGGATTTCAAAATCGTCAGTTTTTATGCCATGCCCGGAACCATTCATCGCGGCGACAGCGTGGACATGTGCTACGGCGTTTCCAACGCGAAGTCCGTGAAACTCGATCCGCCCGATGTGGCCAGCATGTTCCCGTCGCTCAATCGTTGCGTGAAAGTCGTGCCGAAGAAAACGACGACCTACACGTTCACAGCGGACGACGGCAAGGGCAACACGAAAACCGCGCAGCTAACGATCGAGGTGCAATGATGGAATGGCGCGACGGGCGCGCGATGCTCGCGACAGCCGCACGAACAACGAGTGCAGACCGCGTTGCAAAGGGCGGCGCAAAGAGGCAAAATGGATACAGTCGGCGCCAGAATTTGCGCCGCTACGGAGTCACATAGGCCATGGCCGTTGAACTCGCAAAAGGCGTCACACTCGAAGCCCCAGGACAGGATGCGAACTTCCTGAAGGACGAAGGAATTCTGTTTGCATCGCTGGACAGAGTCGTGAACTGGGCGCGCCGCAGTTCGATCTGGCCGATGTCCTTTGGCCTCGCCTGCTGCGCTATCGAAATGATGTCCATGGCGTCTTCGCGTTACGACATCGCGCGTTTCGGCGCCGAAGTTTTTCGCGGTTCGCCGCGGCAATCGGATTTGATGATCATCGCTGGGCGTGTCTCCGTAAAAATGGCCCCGGTCATCAAACAGCTCTACGAACAAATGCCCGAACCGAAGTGGGCCATTTCCATGGGCGCCTGCGCCACTTCCGGCGGCGTGTTCAATAATTACGCGGTGGTGCAAGGCGTCAATCAAGTGATCCCGATCGATGTGTACGTGCCAGGCTGCCCGCCGCGCCCCGAAGCTCTCCTCTACGCAATTTTCCAACTGCAGAAGAAAATTGATAACGATCGCGGCAGCTTCATGCGCTCCATGAATTTCAGCAAAAGCTAAAGATCACTCACCATTGAAAATCGAAACCGAAAAGTTGAAGGTCGTTTTCCGCTTGGGCGCAAAGAAAGCTTTCGGCGACGTATTAAGTTGTCGAAAGAACTTCCGCAGTGCCGCCATTGAAATCGAGGATGGTACCCGGTGCGTTGTGCTCGCGGCGGACGTAGGCCATGCCGATGGCGGCGTTCGCGGCGGGTGAAAATGCGGCGCTAGTGATGATGCCGACTTCTTTGGTTTCTGCGACTGCGCTCTCCGCGGCGCGCGCGTTCGCGAGCGCAGACTGCGCGGCTTGGCTTTCCACGCTATGTGCCTCGGTGTCGTGGGCGCGCAGGCGCGTCAGCGGAGTTGGAGGCTCGGCGCTCGAGAATTTCAGTTGCACGCGGCGGCGATTCACTTGGCCGCGCGAGCGGACGCGTTCGACAATTTCCTGGCCGGTGTAGCAGCCTTTGGAGAAGCTGATGTGCGTCGCTTCCAGCGCGGCTTCGTGCGGAATCACGGTGTCGTTGAAGTCAGCAGGGAACCACGGGATGCCGGCTTCCAGGCGCAAGGAGTTCACCGCGCGCATGCCGATCGCGGCGCCGTGCTGCGCGATAACGCTGGCATGAAGATTGCGCCACAGCAATCCGAGATGTGCGCGCGGAGCGATAATTTCCGCGCCCGATAAACCGAAGTGCGAGTGGCGAATCAGGTCGCACGCGACTCCATCAATTTCCACTTCTGCAATGGCATGCTCGGAAAAACCTTCCAGCGCCAAGCCGCACGCTTCGGCGACCACCGTTCCAGCGCGCGGGCCTTCGATGCCCAAGCTTCCGAATTGGTCGGTGACGTCGCTCAAAGTGACGTCGTCCATGATGATGAATTTATCCAGCGTGGCGACAGTGCGTTCGCGCGCCGAAGCATGCGATAGCACCAGCAGCTTATCCTGCAGCGCGTAAATTTCCAGCTCGGCGAGGATGTGTCCTTGCGGATTCAGCAGCAGCGCCAGCGTGCCGCGGCCTTCGCCCAGCGATTTCACGTCGTTCGATACGATGGCGTTCAGGTAGCGAACGCGATCCGGGCCGGTGAGCTCGACAATGGTGTGCCAGTTGGTATCAAAAATCGCGACCGCTTCGCGCGCGGCCCGGTATTCATCCGCGAACGATGTAAATTGCTCCGGCAACGTGACGCCATGAAAAGGCGCGAGTGTCGCGCCGGCCATCTTGTGCTCGTCAAGTAGAGGAGTATCCATAATTTGCAAATCGCGCCTGCCAATCACGCGTGGCGCGATGCGCATCCATGTTATCAGATGACACAGCGATATTGCCCGGCGCCGCGGGACGCTGCGATGTGCTGACTGCGAGTCAAGCCCCTTCTCGCGCTCGAAAAATTCGTGCGTTTCGGGCCGGGAGTCATCTTGACGACGGCGCAAATCAGGTACAAACTACGCCCTCGCGGGTGAATCGATCTCAATCCTGGCGACACTCACCCGCTGCCTTCGATCCAGGTTCGCTTCACGTTCAGCAGTCCCAGCGCTTGCCGCTTCCGACCTGGATGCGAGGGATATTCTCGCGTGCCAAACCTCTAGCAAGCCGGGAAGTCGAGATGTATTTGGAAAAGCCGCATTCCGCGCGCGTAGAAAGCAGTGACGACGCGCGGGTTCCTGCTGCGAACACAGACAGATTCCGCGAATTCGAAGCGGTGGTGGAGAACGTGGAAGAGATGATCGCGGTGGTGGGCCGCGACTACCGCTACCTGATGGCCAACCGAGCGTTCCTGAATTATCGCGGAGCGCGGCGCGAACAAATTGTGGGCCGCCTCATCGCGGACGTATTGAATCCGGGCGTGTTCGAGAATACCGTGAAGGCGAAGCTGGATGAATCTTTTCACAATCGCGTGGTTAAGTACGAAATGAAGTACACGTATCCGGATTTGGGCGAGCGAAGTATCTTCATATCGTACTTCCCGCTTAGCGGACCAAGCGGAGTAGAGCGCGTGGTGTGCCTGCTGCAAGACATCACCGAGCGCAAACGGGCGCACGAATTAATTCGCCAGGAGCGCGATCGCGCGCAAAGTTATCTGGATATTGCCGATGTGATATTGCTCGCTCTGGACCTGGAGGGGCGCATCACGCTGATCAACCGCAAAGGTTGCGCGACGCTGGGAAGGGAAGAGAGCGAACTGCTGGGGCGCGACTGGTTCGAAACCTGCTTGCCGCCCAGAACCCAGCGCGAGCTCAAAACATTTTTCGGGACGTTGCTGGGCGGAGAGCTGACCTCTCTCGAGAACCCGGTTCTCACCAGTTCCGGAGAGGAAAGAACGATCGCCTGGCGAAATTCGCTATTGCGAGACGGCGGAGGGCGAGTGATCGGCACGCTGAGTTCCGGTGAGGACGTCACCGAGCGCAAACAGTTTGAATCCGCGTTGCGGCACTTGTCGGGCAGGCTGCTGCACGCGCAAGACGAAGAGCGGAGAAAAGTCGCCAGAGAACTGCACGATGGTATTGGCACGTACGTGAGCGGATTAAGCCTGGCCCTCGGAAAGATGCGGACGTTTCTAAACGAAAATAATCCCGAGCATCAAAAAGCCGTGGCGGAATGCAGGGAATTGATCCAGGCTGCCGCTGGAGAGATACGTTCCATTTCGTATCTGTTGCATCCGCCGACGATGGAGGAGATGGGCCTGGGCTCCACGCTGCAATGGCTGGTGCGTGGTTTTTCGGGCCGCAGCGGGATTACGATTTCATTGCAACTGGCGGAGGACATGGGCCGGCTGAAAGCAGAAACCGAACTGACGATATTTCGCGTGACGCAAGAAGCGCTGAACAATGTGTACCGTCACTCGGGGAGCAGCACTGCCGCTGTGCGATTATTCCAGGAGTCCGATGAGGTCGTGCTGGAGGTCGCCGATTGCGGCCGAGGCCTGCCGCCGCGTGCGGCTGGGGCCGATCCGGATTTCACGGTGGGAATTTCCGGAATGCGCGAACGCGTGGAGGAGCTTGGCGGGAAATTCAGCATCGAAAGCGTCGCCGGCAAAGGATGCACAGTGCGCGCCGCTCTGCCGCTGAGCGAGCGATCGTGATGCGATGGTCGATCCGAACGGAACCGCCGCATTGGCGCACGCGGGTATTCGAGCACTCAACGAAGCGGTGCGGCGCGCATATCTTGGGCGAAATTCTGAAAGGCCGCTGAATCTTCGGCTGGGCCGGATCTCAAGTTGTTGCGCTTGGTGAGCGCGGCACTGGCCGCGTCCTCCGCAGTCCAAGCTTTCAAGAACACACCTTCCCGCAAATATCTCAGCTGCTGCAGCGTGGCTTGGGATGCTCCCCCGTACTTATCCAGTTGACGGACGAAGAAATCGAAAAGCGGTTTTGGAAATTCGAAGGAATCCGGAACGTCGCGACGGGTGTACTCGTAAATCGTTTTCTGCTGCCAGGGATCGAACTTCCGGGTGTCGAAGGTGTCCGTCTGGTCGAGGAAGATCTGCGAAGTAGGGACGACGACGCGGACCACGATTCCAGCCGCGGGACGCACCGTCCACACGGCGACCGTGTGATTCGCGTACGGCCAGAGGAGCCCGACAGGCTTGACGCCGGCGCGTTCAACCAGAAATGCGAACAGCGCGGAGAGCTCGTCACATTCCGCTGTGGCGGTGGGCTGCAAAGCGGAAGGATGAGTGATGCTTCGCCATTGCCGCCAGATGCTATCGGAGTTAGGCGGCTGGTCGGTGATGGACCAATGCAGGTTCCAGAAGCCTGCGTCTCTGGTGGCTTCAAAGAGCAAGTGCACGACAACGTAGTCGTGGTAACTGACGCTGTCCGGCGGCAGATTGTATGCGGAGACGAAGGAACGAAAATCCTGCTGCGTAGCGGAGCTAGCGTCGAAGGTCTTGGCTCTCACGCGGATCACGTTGACGAACTGCGCGAGGGTGGTGTGGGAATCGGAAGAAGGGACTGAAGCAGGGTTCTGACCCTGAGAATGCACGTCGGCGATTGCGGTACACAAAAAAGTGACCGCAATCAGAATCCACACGAGCGGTCGAGGGCGCACAGCCTTCATCTTACGAGCATCGAGCGCAAGTGCCGGAGAAATTTCACGCCATGGAGCGCATTGATCAGTTCTTCGCGCTCTTCAGCAGGATGATGTCGCTCGACTGTGTGCCGCGCGCGAGGAACAGAGTCTTGCCGTCGGGCGACCAGTTGAACGAGCGGATGAGGCCGCCGGGAAAATTTGTGATCTGCTGCATCGTGCCGCTGGGAACGGGCTGCCGCCAAACGTTCGCGGCGCCTCCACGAATCAAAACCAGGTCAACGCCGTGATCGTCCGGCGCCCAGCGCGGCAGATTTGGGCCAGTGCCGCCGAGAGGAACGTCAAAAGAAAAAGCGGGCGGTCCGCCCGCCACCGGGACGGCAACCGCTTGATCGCGTAGCTGCGGCGCATCGGGATGCCCCAAGCGATACAGCACGAGCTTATTGTCCTTGGATAAAAAGACGACGGGGGCGGTTTGATTGTGCAGGCCCAACGACGTGGGATTGGAGCCATCAATTCCCATTCGCCAAGTACTCAGTTGATCCTCGTAGTCGAAAGTGACCGTGGAACCATCCGGGGAGCATATCGGGATCAGCGCGGACTTGCCGTGGGTCAACTGCAATGGGTTCGTACCGTCCGCGTCCATGCGCCAGATATCCGATGCATTGCCGCGCGGCACAGCATACACAATGTGCTTCCCGTCGCCGCAAGCCCACGCGAACAGGATATTGCGATCGCTGCCTGCCACCAGGGTCCGAGAGCTGCCGTCGTAATTCGCGGTGAAGAGTTCACGGTTGCGATTTGTGATCAGAATGCGATCTGTGCCCAGTATCGAAACGCCCAAGATTGCCGGGCCGCCTGAGGTGATTTGTGTGGCGTGCGCCGAATCTCCACCGGGCGCGCTCCAGACGTCGGACGAAACCGTGCTTTCCACGCTGACCACCGTCGAGCCGTCCGCTGTCAAATCCAGCCAGGACAAACTGTAGTCCGTCAGATCGTTGGTCAACCGTTGCGCTTCTCCGGAAGGATAGGAAATTTTCCAAAGCTGGCCTTGCGCGCCCCCGCTCTCCTCGCGCATCGGAACCAGAAGCGCGTCTCCATCTGGCAACCAATGTGGGCGTCCCAGATTGCCGTGGGTGGCGAAGAGCGTGCGCACCGCTCCAGTAGCGACCGTGAACTCGTTGAGTTGGCTACTGACGGACGGAAGCAAAGACGCGAAGACGATGGTCTTGCCGTCTGGCGACCAAGCGGGAGTCAGAAGACCCGCCACGTTTATGTTCGCGCTCATCGAGGTCAGGAGTTTTTCACCCGAACCGTCCGCGTTGGCGGCCAACAGTTTGAAGGTCCCCTTGTCCGGAATTCCCCGAATGAACGCGAATTGCTTGCCATCGGGAGAGAAGCTGACGGAAGTGTCTATATCGCGCAGAATCTGCTGGGGATTGCCGCCGAGCACGGGCATTTTGTAGAGCGAGCTGAAGAGCTGATTTTCCTTGGAGGCTTCGGTGAAATAAATGTAATTGCCGTCGGGGGAAAAGGTGAGGCCATAGAAGACGCTGACAGCGGGCGCGAGAATTTGTACGTCGCTGCCGGTCGCGACCTGGCGGACCATCAGGCCTTGCATTTCGCCGTCGCGCAGCACGTACACGACGTATTGACCGTTGGGAGAAATGGCGACACCGGAAGCCTTGCCGGTTTCGGTGAGCTTTACGATGCTCATGTTTTGCGCGTTGAAAGTGCCCTGGTGGCCGCGCGGTTTGAAGACGAAGAAAGCGACGGCGGCAGCGATGAGCGCGACAACCACGACTGCGGCGATCAATTTGCCTTTGTGCTTTTTAGCCTCGCCGAGGACGATGGCAGCGCTGCTCGAGCCGCTCGCGGAGGTTTTCGTCGCACCGGAGCTTCGGGTTGGCGGCGGGGGTGGCGGCACAGTGGCGGCGGAATTCGCGCCGGACGAGCCGGCAGCCACGGTGGCTACGTTTGTGGAGCTGAAATTATCTGCTGAGCTGACCTGCGTTTTGCTGGAGCCGGAGTCGCGCTGCAGGCGTTTCAGATCGGTGCGCAGGTCCGCGGCCGTCTGGTAGCGCATGGTGCGGTCTTTTTCCAGCGACTTATTAATTATCCGTTCGAGTTCCTGCGGCACGTCGGGATTGATTCGCACGGGCGCGACGGGCGCGCGATTCAGGATGGCGTCGAAAACAGCCGCGGAAGTGGAGCCGGAAAAAGCCTGGCGGCCGGTGGCCATTTCGTAAAGCACGACGCCGAGCGAAAAAATATCGGTGCGGGAATCGAGGTCCTTGCCGAGGGTTTGCTCCGGTGACATGTACGCGACTGTGCCAACTGCGATGCCGGGACTGGTGAGATTGGCGCCGTCCAAAGTGACGCCGCCAGATTCGGTGCGGCCATCGTTGCCGGCGATGGCCATGATTTTGGCGAGGCCGAAATCGAGAATTTTGGTCTGGCCGCGATCGGTGAGGAAAATATTCGCGGGTTTAATGTCGCGATGAATGATGTTTTCGGAATGTGCGGCGTCGAGTGCGTCGGCGGATTGAATGCCGGACTCGAGGAGCGTGTCAAACGCCAACGGGCCGCCGGTAATGCGATGTTTCAGCGTGGCGCCTTTCAGCAGTTCCATGGCGATGTAACTGCGGCCCTGGTATTCGCCGATTTCAAAAATGGTGCAGATATTGGGATGGCTGAGGGCGGCGGCGGCCCGCGCTTCGCGGAGGAAGCGATCGAGAGCGAGCTTGTCCTGCGAAACGTCGTCGGGCAGAAATTTCAGCGCGACCATGCGGCCCAGTTTGGTGTCTTCGGCTTTGTACACCACGCCCATGCCGCCGCCACCAAGCCTTTCGATAACGCGATATTGGGAGATGATTTGCCCGACGAGGGGCTGGGAGTCTGTCATTGGGTGCACATATTAGATTTGCAGGAGAGACAAGTCAACGCGGGTGTGAGAGTAGTGGTGGACCAGTTTTCGATTACGCGCCTTGATTGACATTCACGCCAGACCGGGCAGATTCGCGCCGCTGCACGCAGGATCGCGCCGTCTATCTCAGGGGCCGGGTCCTGCTATTAATTCCCGGCGTCACGGCGAAGTGCAACGCACACAGAGAACACTCGCTAAATGTCGTGTCCCACGAATCGAATCTTCCGCGAGTTTGGTTTTATCCAAGAAGGCGACGCAACCGAAGAGGCGCGTTCACGGTCCAGACGTCCGAACGTGGCTTCAGAAAAAAGGCGGCTCGCGAAGAGCCGCCTTTTCTAGAGTGGGGACGGTTCGGTCAGAAGATGAACTTGCCCGTGATTTGGGCAATTCTCTGATCCGTGGCAGCGGCCGCGAACGCTCCGTAGGGCGACGTCGGCGCTGTCTGGGTAAAGGCCACCTGGCCAAAGAAGGGCGCATTAGTGTTCGGAAAGGGCGCCCCATAGTTTGCATGGTTGAACCAGTTGTAGGCACTAAACCCAAGCTGGAACGTCATACGCTCGGTAACTGCAAAATTCTTCTTTACGCTCAAGTCGCCGCCCAGGAATCCTGGACCACGAAATGCGTTGCGGCCGACATCGCCCATAAAGTCGGTGCTGGTGGCAAAGTCGGCGGACGAGAAGCACGCAACTAGCACACAGGCTCGCCCGTTGCTGAAGTTCCTCTGAGTGAAGGTCGGCAGTGGCTGCGCAAGGATAGTTGCACCGAATGAACTTGTACCTCCCAGGTTGTTGCCCACCAGGCCGGCAGTCGCTCCGCCATCAATGATGCTGAAGGGGAATCCGCTCCGGTAGAACATTGTGCCGGAAATCGTCCAGCCACCGATGGCTGCATTCAGCAAGCGCTGCTCGCTCTTGAACGGCAGTTGGTAGACGTAGCTGCCCGATATCTGGTGCCGTGCGTCGTTATCTCCTGAGGCATATTGCGAGTGCAGATTGAAAGGATTGACCTGCGTGAGGATGCTGGTAATTTGGCTGAAGGGCTCTTCTGGCACGTTCGAGAGCTCGTCAAGCGCATGAGAGTACGTATAGTTGAGGCGGCCGGACAATCCATGCCACTGGTTTTCCTGGATGGAGAACGTGACGCCGTTATAGTTCGATACTGCCCCGCTATACAATTGATCCACGCGGCCGACACGCGGGTCTGGCGCGGTTGCCGGAAGGCTGCCAAAACCAAAGCCGTTCAAGGTGGGATTCAAAACTAATCCGTCATACCCATGGTTGCCAACGTAATTGGCCGAGACGACGGTGCGTGCTCCGAACGTATGCTGTATTTCAAGATTCCACTCCACATACTTCGGATTCTGCAAGTTGCGGCTGACGTCGTTCAGGTTTGGAACGGAAAGGGCGCCTTGCGCGTTGAGGCAACCTCCAAGCGATTGAGCTGCGCCAGCATAGCCACCGCCGCTGGAACCGCCAGTCGTCAAACTTCCGCCGCTATTGAAATTCGACAAAAAGGCGCCGTTGCACTGCGTCACCAGATTTACACCGCTGCCCGGAAATGCAGTGGATCCCGGAGCCGCCAAGTCGAACGCCACGCTTCCCGTCGGCACGTTGAACAAGTTTACCTGCGGGAAATTCGTATCGAATAAGCTCAAGAGACCGCCGGGGTAAAGGTCGGTGAAGAGGCCCACGCCCGCGCGAATGACCGTATTTTGACCGACTGGGCTCCAGGCGAGGCCGAACCTTGGCTCGAAGACAACTTTTTCGATATCTGGAATAATCGTTTTGTTGCCGGTCATGAACGATTCATCGTACGGAATCGTCGCTCCGTGCGGCAAGTCGCTAAACGGCGTAACCGGCAAGCTCGCGCAACTGGACTGGCACACGCCACCTGAGTTGCGGTCGGCCCGCAGCGTCATCGTCAACATCAGCTTGGAGTTGACACGATACTGGTCTTGGAAGTAGAAGCCGACGCTATAGTAGGCGACGGGTTGTTTGATCTGGGAGGCAAAGTTGAAAAGTACGCTGCCGCAGCCCGCCTGATTATTCGTTGGTGGGTTGGCGTTACAGCCTGCAGGAGCAACTTGATTATTTGCAAAACCAAACAAGGTGAGGTCGACCTCGGGATACAGTGTGTTTTCGGCCGCGGTAAAGTCCGTGACGTCATCCCTCCGGAAGTTCACACCCATCTTGAAATTGTGGTTTCCGCGCGTCACCGACAAGTCGTCAACCAACTGCCACTGCTCTACGTGGCGGCCTTCCGGGAACTGGAAACCTGAGGCGAATCCGTTGGGATTGCCCGATCCGGTGCCAAGTGGAGTCAATGCACCATCCACTTGAAATTCAAGGTTACCCGGAAAAAGGCCCAGCGCCGAGGAGGGATTCAAATTGCCGAAAACCGCCGCGTACCATATATCGGAGAAGATGAAGTTGTTCACAACTGTCGGTGTGAAGATGTGCGTGTAATTCAACTGGCCTTCGTTCTGAGGCTGAATGCTCGAATCGTTAAACACCGGGTTAATCGGGTCGGTGTAGGTTGGCTGTACTCCCCGATCAAATCTGACCCGCGCGAAAATCTTGTCGTTTGGCCCTAAATTGTAGTCCACGCGTCCGCTAAGCAACCATTCCTTGTTTCCGCTGGATACGGACTCCGTAAAGCTCTCGGTGCAGGCGCCACCTGTGGCCCCTGGCGCAATTACGAACCCCGGGCAGCTGTTGGCATTTGGTTTCGCGTTGCCGATCCCGGGGGCGCCGTTGTATAGCTTGAAGACATTCGCATAAAACGCCTGCGTGGCCGGATCCGCAGGAACATTACCCTGCACGAAACTTTCAAACGCTGGCGTGGGCACGCTGACGTTCTGGATGGAACCAAAGATGTATCGAATTCCTTCCGTATTCACGAAGAAGTACGCTTTGTCTTTCTTTATAGGACCGCCGAAAGCTGCCGCCCACTGGTTGTTGTTTTCGAATGGTCTCGAATTAGGCAAGCCTTCGCTAAGTTGGGTGGCTTTGTTGATCGGGTCGTTGGCATTGAGCGCCCGGCCCGTCCAGTTGTAAACCAAGTCGCCGTGAAAAGCGTTGCTGCCGGATTTGGTGCTGTAATCGATTTGAGCGCCCGCCTGGCGGCCGTATTGTCCGGTGTAACCGTTGCTCACCACTGCAACTTCCTGAAGTTCGTTGCCGCCCAGCAGCAAATTGCTCGAACCTGAATTGTTCAAGTTCAAGAACGCATCGTTGTAGTCATTGCCATTGACCGTGAACAGGTTTGAGGTGCCCGGCAGACCAAACGCACTGAAGTTGCCATAGCCGCCGCCGGTCGAGTTGTTCATGGTGATGCCCGGCGCGGTCTGGGCCACGTAGGTAATGTCGCCGCCAGGATTCGGAATATTCTGAATCTGGTTCGTATCGAAATTCGAGGAGATGTTCGCGTCCTCGGTTTGCAGCAACGCGCCTTGCTCCGTGACCGTAATGGTTTCCGAAGTAGCGCCAACTTCCAGCTTGACGCTGGCCAGCGCAGTTTGCCCGAGAAGAACTTCGACTGTTTCAGTCACCTGCTTAAAGCCAGTTTGCGACACCGATACGACGTATATGCCGGGCTTCAGCAGCGTGAATTGATAGGCACCGGTCGTCCCTGTAGTCGCAGACTGGATCTCGCTGGTGGACTGGTTTTTCAAGTTGACCACGGCGCCCGCAATTACCGAACCTGAAGGATCGGTGACAATGCCAGTGACTCCCCCTGTTATCACACTCTGTGCCGACAGCAGAGCTGGCAACAAGAGCAGCGAAGCTATAAACGAAACGGTAAGTCGACAGTACCTGTCAAATCGCAGTCGCATTTTTCAGCTCCAGTCGTCTGTGAGATTTTCGGAGACCGCTCGTCGGTGAGCTAACCTCCTACGCCAACGCGTACAGCACCTTGGGCTCCGTTCATTGCGCCAAATAAGTTGTTTGCTAAGGGTCAGTTACAAAAATGCGGAGGGATACGATATGTTTGGCTCTCTACAAATGATGGGCGCATCCGATTATCGGGAACGATGCTTGGATGAAATGACGGTACTGCGTGCTTTCGAGGCCGGAGCGCTCGATTATTTCTTGATGAATTACTCCGCTATCGGGTCAGTGCCCGCTCCGAAGCGTGGACAAAAGCCGTCAGTGTTTTGCGATCGGTGCACTGTTTAGTTCTGTAATCAGATGCCTACCCCTATATCGAATTGATTAAGGCTCATGATGGCTTCGCATCCGTGGTTAAAATTACCCTCTGGCGTTGGCGTGGATCGAAATCTCTGACGAAACGTAACTCCTGACCGCAGGGATAATCGCAGACTGACCGACCGCCGGGAGAGTTGCTATACTTTTAGTGTGAGCGAAAAACTGATTCACGAAATTATTCCTGTGGGGATGCTGCAGTGCAATTGCTCGATATTGGGCGATGCGGAGACGCGCGAGGCGATCGTGGTGGATCCGGGGGATGAGGTCGAGCGCATCCTGGAGATTTTGCGGGAGCACCAGTTGAATGTGCGCGCGATTGTGAGCACGCATACGCATATTGATCATGTGGGAGGCTTGGCGTTGCTCCATGCTGCGACGAAAGCTCCGGTGCTGATCCATGAGGCGGATCTGGAGTTGTACCGGCACCTCGATATGCAGGCGGAATTTTTGGGGGTGCGCACGCCGGAGAGCATGCGGATTGAAGATTTCGTGAAGGAAGGCGATAGCGTGCGTTGGGGCGGGTACGCAGCGCGCGTGATTCATACGCCGGGGCACACGCCGGGTAGCATCAGCTTGCTTGTGGAGAGTGGACAGCCTGGCGCGGGCAGGTATCTGGAGCACGCGCGGCCGCAAGCGGCGAAGGCTTTGGCGGAGGCGCATTTGCGGGCGCATCTGCGCGGACATGCAGGGGACGGCGCGCCAGCTCCGGAGCGCGGAAGCGGGGCGGCAGATGGGCGGTTGCTTGCCGGCGACACTTTATTTCAGGGAAGCATTGGGCGGACTGATTTGTGGGGCGGCTCGATGAAAGATATTTTGAATTCGATCCGCGAGAAGTTGCTGATGCTGCCCGACGAAACGCTGGTGATCCCCGGCCATGGCGAGAACACCACCATCGGCGCGGAGCGCGCTGAAAACCCCTACCTGCGTTAGTGCATCCATACGGCTGACGAAGACTCTCTATCTCGTGGTGTCACTCATGATCGCGACCAGCGCGTTTGCGCAGGATGCTTTTCAGAGTTCGAAATGCAACAGAGTCGTTCAGGGTGAAGCGGTAGGGCAAAACGGTCAGCACGTGGCAGGACTTGATCTCACTCTAGAACCACTCGGGGTTGACTTCGACTACGTTCTTCCGCGCACGAAAACCGACCAGATGGGGCGCTACCGTTTTGAGAATATTTGCCTGGGTCGGTTCACGGTATTCATCAGAGACGATGAGGCTGGATATCTCGCCGCGTATCATGTGATTTTTCTCCGATTGACGAGTCACATCCCCGAAGTGAGACTCACCGCCAAACACCTTGACGTTAATCTTCGCGTGGATGTGCCACCTAAGCCCGGCTTGCTCGATGTTCGCGCAACCAGCATCGTGATAAAGGCGGGGGTTCCGAACGCAACTGTGGTCTTGAAACTTGAGGGCAGACCGAACAACCAGACGATCGAGTTCGGACTAGGTGCAGACACCGGTCTGCCGGTGCCTCCGGACAGAGATGTCCTCGTACACCTCAAGGGTCCGGGCTTTCGGCAGTCGCAGGAAACCGGACGACGCGAGAAGGTGGTGCACATTCCTTCGGGCACTCGGGTGACTTTGGAAGTGCACCTTGCGCCGCGCAAGCATTAACACTGTTCAACTTCGAATTAAAATTTTACGTCTTTGACGTGCGTGGCTAGCGACCACAGATTGCCGGCGGGGTCTTGCACCGTAGCGGTGCGATCGCCGTAGGGCGCGTCTTCCAGGCCGCGGACGGTGGTCGCGCCGTGGCGCAGCGCGTTTGCGTACACTTCGTCTGTATTGGCGACGTACATGTGCAGCAGGAACGGCGCGGCTTGAAATTCTCCGTGGACTTCACCCCCAGCGAGGACGGAATCACCGACGCGTAGGCTGACGTACCGGATTTTACCGTCCGGACTCTTGGTCATAAAAAGTTCTCGTGCGCGGAAGGCCTGCTTTAGAAACTCCACATATTTCTCCGCGTTTTGCACCAGAAACACGGGAACGACCGCGGGGGTATCGGCAGTGACGTGATCGCCAGTGATATGGGTGGTGATGTACCAGGTATTTCCGCCAGGATCTTTCACGGCGCCTTCGCGATCACCCTGGTGCCGGTCAGCGGGCGCAGCGAGCGACGTGGCGCCAGCCTCCACCGCGCGATGGAAGACGGCATCCGCATCCGGCACGTACAAAATATTCGACGAGGCGCGCGGTTTGAACTCCGCAGTAGCGTCGGCGATCTCGACCATCGAGCCGGCGATGCGAACCTCGGCGTGCATGATGAGATCCGAGCCGGGGCGCGCGACGCGGAAAATTTCCTCGGCGCCGAACGCTTCCTTGTAGAAGTTGATGAGATTCGCGGCGCCCGAAACCAGGAGATAGGGCGTGAGCGTGCGGAATCCTTTGCGGATGTAGGGCACGGGCAGAGTCCACTTTGGTTCTTTGTCTTCGGCGGTTGGTGCAGCGGCATTCTGCGTCAGGTTCTCGAAGCGCCGCTGCATCTCCTGGGGTGTTAGAGTTTCCTTATGCATGGTGATGACCCACTTGAGTCCGAAGGGATCGGCAAATTGGCCGCTGCGTTCGCCGTAGAACTGATCCTGCACCGGGCGAAGCACTTTGGCGCCGGCGGCGACGGCACGGGCGGCCATCGCGTCCACGTCAGCCACCTGGAGATGCATCGTTATCGGCGAGCCGCCGATCGTTTCCGCGCTGAGGGCGCCGTAGTCGGGGAATTCATCGGCGAGCATGATGGTGGAGTTGCCGATACGGATTTCGGCGTGGCCGATTCTGTCACCAGGGCCATTCAGGCGCATGGTTTCCACGGCGCCGAATGCCTCCTTGTAGAATTCGATGGCGCGAGCCGCGCCTTTCACGATGAGGTATGCGGTGGCGGTTTGCTGCACTTCAGGTGCTGCGGAGGCTTTGCTGGCCATGTGTGTTCTCCCTTCGAGCTGTGCTCGTAGTGTCGCTTTGAAATCTGCGCGGGGCAGGCCGCGGAGTTCACTGGCCACGCGGGCGAGCTTGCTGAGTGGCGCTGTGGGTGTGGCTCCATCGCGGCGGCTGCGGGCCGTTGCACTCGGCGCGCTCGGCGCAAGGATGGACTGGATGGCGCGATCGAGTTGTTCGCTCAGGTTTGGTTTAGGCATTGGCTGCACCCGACCGATTCTTCTTCTGGGACTGTTTGCGTGCTGCTTTGGCGACTAGGTTTCTGCCCGAAACTTTTGCGGCTTCTTCGCGCAGGGTCTGGATGCCGCGGAACTGCAATTGTTTTACGGCGCCTTCGGTGCGTCCGAGCACTTGCGCGATTTCACGGATGCTTTTTTCTTCGGCGAAGCGCATCTGCACGACCTTCCGCTGCTCGATTGGAAGCAGCTGCACCAGGCGGAACAGCTGTGCGCGGATTTCGGTTTCTTCTGGGCTGGGCTCGGCGCTGACGGGATCGTTCGCGAGCGCGTCGGTTTGCTCGCGAGAGCCGCGCCGCCAGCGGTCCGCGATCGCGTTCGAGGCGATGCGCATGAGCCAGGCACCGAAAGGAGCGCCACGCCATTCGAAGCGGGGCAGGTTCGCGAGGGCGTGGTGAAAGACTTCGGACGTGACGTCTTCGGCCGCTTCGCGGTTCGCCAGGCGCCGCGAGACGTAGGCGTACACGCGCTCGAAGTGAATTTCGTAGAGCGCGGCAAAGCGGCTAGGGTCCTGCTGTGCCGCTTCGATCAGCCGCCGCTCGCTGGTTTCTTGTACGGCCTTCAACGAGAGCTCCGGAGTTCGTGCTGCCATAGTATAGAACTGCTGGGCGGGGGAAAGGTTACGGTCAGGATTTTTTGTCGCGTTCGGCGCGCATGGCTTCCATTACGCTTTGGATTAGTTCCTTGGCTTTTCCGATTTCTGCCTGGATGATGCGGATGTCCATTACCGGGACGTCGGGGTCGCGATTGGTATGGCAGTAGACGCCGTGTTGGCCGACCAGGATTAGTGCGTTGGTGAGGAGATCGAGGGAGACGGCCAGGCGGCCGCGGTGGGGGCCCATCATGGTTTCGTAGTGTTCCAGTTCGTCTTTGTGTTCGTCGAAGGCGGGCATTGGAGTTGTCCTCGCGGTGATTGGTGAACGCTTGACGTTAGCGTGTCGGCGGGGAATGCGCAACATCCCGGGGACACGCGGATCAGATGATTGTAATTGCGGCAGAAGGCCGCCCGCCTATGAAAGCAGGCGGCCGCTACAGAGGCAACTACAACTGCAAGAGCACAGGCAAGATTGCCTATGCTACCTTTGCGATTGGATGGTTCTAGAACCATCTATTGCGGGCTACGGAACACGTTTGGGTAGTTTGCTTTACTCTGCGGGAGTGAGATTAGATAATCTGGGCCGTTGCTTTGACTTTGCTGCATGCAGGGGGACCGCTAGGTTTGTTCGAACGCGCGTGCAAGTGCGTGCGAACAATTCCGACTGCGGATGACAGCTCGGGGAGTCCGTTTGTGGCACTTGGCGATTGGGGCGCTAAGGGCTGGGTTCAAAAGGGCACAGCTTTTATTGCGGTTGCAAGCGAAGCTATACTACGGGGAACCAGGGTGATGATTCGCGCCGTAGAAGTCCGTTTCCTGGAACGCCTGTAGGCCTGTTGCCAACGACGACAGCAAAATTTGAAATCGTGCCCGGACTGCTGCTGGGTAAGGATGCGGCTCCTGGGATCCGCGGGGTGAACAATCGATGAGACGTTCAGACTTGGTACGCAATCCGGGGAAGAGCAAGGCGGTGCGGACTTCGCAAATCGTTTTCGGCGAGCGGCAACATCTGCTGCGCGTGCTGGATTCGGTGGAGCGCAGCGCGTTGCCGGCGCCGCGCCTGGAGCAGGAACGGCGGGTGATCGAGCAACTGATTCACGCGAGGACGCAGGAATTGAACCGCATTAATGTCGGGTGGGATGAAAAGGTGGGAGTGGTGCTGAGCGCTGAAGTGAAGCCGGAAACTTTGGACTCGCTTTCGCGACAGGCTCCCAAGGAAGACTTTTATTTGTTGCGGTTGATCAGTGAGCATCCGAAGGTTTCGGCGAAGACGCTGGGGAGGTTGTCGCATCATCCATATTCGGCGATACGCGAGAATATCGCGCGGCATCCGAATAGCGATGCGGCGACATTGTCACGGTTGAGTAAAGATCGCACGCAACCTTTGTGGTATCTGGTGGCGTTTAATCCGAATGCGCCGGTGAATTTGCGGAAGAAATTGCAGGAGCGGATGCGAAGGCTGGGGGAGAAGTCGGCGACGCAGTAGGGGCCGTGATTTGTGAATCGTGGTTCGTGGCTCAAGCCGGGGCCTGAGTGTAGGTTGAGGCGTTTTGTGGGGCGCTGATCGGGCGCCCTTTTTTATTTTGTGCGAATTTTCGTCGGATGCGGCTCGCTCGTACTTTCCTGTAACCGCTTGCCGGGTGTTTTTTCTAGAGTAGAATCCTGGCATGACGGGCTCGTCTTCTTCGCGTGGTTCTGTGTCGTCTCCCTCCACTTCGCCTGCGCCTCAGGCTTGCTACAACATCGCGGATGAATTTGTTTCGCGGCTAGCGCACGAGCATCCGGAGAAGCTGGCGATTTTGGGAACGAGGCGGGCGCTGACTTATGCGGAGCTGGAGGCTTTGGTTGCGCGCGTGGCTGAGGCATTGCGTTCGGCGAATTGCCAGCCGGGCGAGCGCGTGCTGATCGCGTTGCCGGATTCGGCGGAGTTGGTTGCGGCTTTTTTTGGTGCGGCCAAGATTGGGGCGATTGCTGTGCCGGTGAATCCGATGGCGCGCGCAGCGGATTACCGACACTGGCTGGAGAATTGCGGGGCGCGCATTGCGATTGTGCACGCGCCGATTTTGGGTGAGTTCGGCGACGGCGTGGCAGGCGATGCGGCGCTGGATTTTCTGGTGATTTATGAGAGCACGGCGGCAACGGTGAAGCCGGAGGGTGTGGCACGGAAGATTTTTGAGTGGGATGACTGGGTACCGTCGCGTGCGGGAGCGGTTCGGACGCATCCGACGGTGGCGACGGACGCGGCATTCTTTTTGTACACGTCAGGGAGCGGTGGGGCGCCGAAAGCCGTAGTGCACCGGCACCAGGATATGGGAGTTGCGGCGCGAAATTATGCACAGGGCGTGCTGGGATTGCGCGCGGACGATCGATTATTTTCGGTTTCGAAATTATTTTTCGCGTACGGTTTGGGGAATGGCATGTATTTCCCGCTGCATTTTGGGGCCGGGACGATTTTGTGTCCAGAAAGGCCGCGGGCGGATGATATTGCGGCGGTGATTGCGGAGCACCGGCCGACGGTGTTTTTTTCGGTGCCTACTTTTTACGCGTCGTTGCTGCGGGCGGCTGAAAAGGGCCTGGAGCTGGATTTTTCTTCGGTGCGGCTGGCGGTTTCGGCGGGGGAATCTTTGCCGGCGGAAATATTCGAGCAATTTCGGCAGCGGTTTGGGATCGAGATTCTGGATGGGATTGGGTCGAGCGAGATGCTGCACATTTTTCTTTCTTCACGGCCGGGGGAGGCGCGGGCGGGCAGCTGCGGGCGGGAAGTTCCGGGATACGAGGCGCGGATTTTGCATGATGCGGGCGAACCGGCGCCGGTGGATGAGGCTGGGAACCTGTGGGTGAAGGGGGAGAGCGCTTTCGCAGAGTATTGGCGGATTCCGGAGCTTACCGCGCGGACGAAGCGCGACGGCTGGGTGAATACGGGCGACAAATTTTCGCGTGACGCGGAAGGGTATTTTTATTATCGCGGCCGCGCGGACGACATGATGAAGGTTTCGGGGATGTGGGTTTCGCCCGGGGAAGTGGAGAATGCGTTGCTGGGGCACGCGGCGATTGCGGAATGCGCGGTGGTGGGGAGCGCGGATGGGGTGGGGTTGGTGCGGCCGGTGGCTTACATTGTCTTGCGGCAGAGCGTGACGAATACTGCGGGGGGACTGGACAGCGAGATTTATGGATGGTTGAGGACGCGGCTGCCAGGGTTTAAATGTCCGCAGGAGTATCGGTTCGTGAAGGAGTTGCCGCGGACGGCGACGGGGAAGGTGCAGCGGTTTTTGCTGCGGGGGAGGGGTGGAGATTCGAAAGCTGAAAGTTAAGAGTTAGAGGCTAACGTCGCGCGAATTCCCACCTAAAGCAGATCCCTCCGGCAGAAGGCGCCTGCGGGATGACAAGCGCTCCATTTTGTGGCCTACAAAAATGTTCGAATCGCGTCTCGGAATTCTGTCCCACTCGCATGTACTTACGACCGGCTGATCGAACGCCGGTGCCCTGAGCGCGTGCAAAAGACATATTGGCTCTTTACGGCTATAATTGGGTCTGTATATTGGACTGCAGGAGTGAGCCAATGTTGCCGCTGCATCTTCAGTCTGAAAGCCACATTCCACTGTATGTGCAATTGCGCGACCAGTTGCGGGCGCTCGTGCATTCGGGAGAATTGCGCACGGGCGATCGGATTCCTGCCAGCCGCGAATTGGCTACGCAGCTCGGCGTGCATCGCACCACCGTCGCGAATGCTTACGCGGAACTGGAATCCGAGGGATTGATTCAGGGGCACGTGGGGCGCGGGACATATATTTGCGGAATGGCGCAGCGGCAGTTTTCGCCGCCGCCGCGGACGAATGGGAATGGCGGGTCGGTGCGGTGGGAATCCTTGTTTGCGGACGAGCGCGGCGAGGATGGATTGAGCCGGCTGACTCCGGAAGTGCCGAAGGACGCGATTGGGTTTGTAGCGGCACGGCCGCCGGAAGAATATTTTCCGCTGGAGGAATTTCGCAGTTGCTGTAATGCGGTTTTGCGCAGCGATGGACGGAAGGTGCTGCAGATTGGATCGTCGGACGGTTACGAGCCGCTGAAGAGCGCGCTGATTGATTTCTTTCGCGACGAAGGGCTGAATGTTCGCAGCGAACAATTGTTGATTACGGGCGGGTGCCAGCAGGCAATTGATTTGCTGTGCAAGGCGTTTTTGCGGCCTGGGGACGCGGTGGCGCTGGAGAATCCGGCTTATCCGGGGGCGCTGGCGACTTTTGGCGCGGCGCGGATTCGCACTTTGGCCGTGGCGGTGGATACGGATGACGCGCCGAACAGCCGGCTGGGGTTGAACATTGACGCGCTAGAATCGGTGTTGATGCAGAACCGCGTGAAATTTATTTTCGCTACGCCGGACTTTCATAATCCTACCGGGACGGCTTTGCCGATGGCGGAGCGGCGGCGTTTGCTGGATATGGCCGCGCGATATCAGGTGCCGGTGATTGAAGACTATATTTATGGGCGGCTACGGTTGCGTGGGGTGGCGACCGCTTCGTTGCGTTCGCTGGATCGCGGCGGCAGCGTGATTCAGATTGATAGCGTTTCGAAGATTGCGTTTCCGGGATTGCGTGTGGGATGGTGCATTGGGCCAGAGAGCGTGATTGAACGGTTGCGGTTGGTGAAGCAGGCGACGGACCTGCATACGGATCAGCTGGCGCAGGCGAGTTTGGCGGAATTTATCCGGCGTGGGCATATGGCGCGGCATTTGGTGAAGATGAAGACAGTGTATCGCAGCCGGCTGGATGCGATGGAATCGGCGTTGGGGAAATTTATGCCGGAGGAGTCGAATTGGACTCGGCCTGAGGGTGGGATGTCGGTGTGGTTGAGCCTGCCGGCCGGGTTTGATGCGGGGGAGCTCTTGATTCACGCGCGGGAGCGGGGTGTGATGTATGTGCCGGGGCGGTATTTTTATCATCAGAATCCCCAGCCGAATACTTTGCGGTTGGGATTTGCGAGTTTGGACGAGAAACGGATTATGCGGGGAATTGAGACGCTGGGCGAAGTGGTGAAAACGGAATTTCGGAAGAGGCAACGCGGAGCGCGGAGTGAATTCCGTTCGCGCATCGCCTTGGTCTGAGGAAATCGTGCTGCTGAAACCTAATCCGGAGAATATTTGCTTTGGGTGCGGCGGGGCTAATGCGCGGGGGATGCTGTTGGCGTTTGAGCAGGATGATGCGACGCAGCGGATTCGCGGGAATTTCCGGCTGGGGGCGGAATATCAGGGCGGCCCGGGATTTATTCATGGCGGTATCATAGCTACGGTGCTGGACGAAGTGATGGGGAAGGTCTGCAGGTTCCGCGGAGTGCACGCGGTGACGGCGGAGCTGAGTATCGAATATTTAAAGCCGGTGCTGGTGGATGCGGATTTAGTTGTCGAAGGGTATGAATTGGAGATGAAGGGGCGCAATTTGTTTCTGGCGGGGGACATTCGCGATGTTTCGGGTAAGGTGCTAGCGCGGGGGAAGGGGCGGTTCGTAATTATTTCTCCGAAGCAAGCCGCGAAGAATGACGCGCCGGAAGAATTGGCAGGGAAGCCGATCCAGAAGTGAAACTTTTAGGCGAGACCGAGGGAGAAACTCGATGGAACTGATGAACAATAATTTGTGGCGCGTGAAGGTGGGGCTGGCGGAGATGTTGAAGGGCGGCGTGATTATGGACGTGACCAATGCTGAGCAGGCCAAGATCGCCGAAGATGCGGGAGCGTGCGCGGTGATGGCGCTGGAGCGCGTCCCTTCGGATATACGCAAGGAAGGCGGCGTGGCGCGCATGGCGGCGCCGCGGATTATTCGCGAGATTATGGATACGGTTTCGATACCGGTGATGGCCAAGGTGCGCATCGGGCATTTCGCGGAAGCGCAAGTGCTGGAGGCGTTGGAAGTGGATTACATAGACGAGAGCGAAGTGCTGACGCCGGCAGATGAAGAGCATCACGTGTGGAAGCACGGGTACAAAGTGCCGTTCGTTTGCGGCGCGCGGAATTTGGGTGAGGCGCTGCGGAGGATTGCGGAGGGCGCGGCGATGGTGCGGACGAAGGGCGAGGCGGGGTCAGGGAATATTGTGGAGGCGGTGCGGCACATGCGCACCATTGTCAGCCAAATGAAGCGGCTGACTTTGTTGGGCGAGGAAGAACTGGTGCACGAGTCGAAGGAATTGGGATCGCCCTTTGAGTTGGTGGCTTGGGTGGCAAAGCATGGGAAGTTGCCGGTGCCGAATTTCTCGGCTGGCGGGATCGCAACTCCAGCGGACGCGGCTTTGGTGATGCAGCTGGGGGCGGAGGCGGTGTTTGTGGGGTCGGGGATTTTCAAGTCGAGCGATCCGGCGGTGCGGGCGCGGGCGATTGTGAAGGCGACGACACATTACAAGGATCCGAAAGTAGTTTTGGAGGCGTCGGAGGAATTGGGCGACGCGATGAAGGGGCTCGACATTCGGCAGATGGACGAGAAGGATCTGCTTCAGACCAGGGGTTGGTAAGTGAACGTTACGAGTGATTAGTGATTGGTGAATAGTGATTAGTGCGCCATGACGCGTCGCACGATTGAATTTGCAGATTTCGATTGATTGTAGGGGCGGGTCCCGCAT
>Ga0209221_1000018_pt1 | contig 103629 bp, 78 predicted proteins | sample BlaSpr_A8_Ref_O2_FD_187989 | JGI IMG/M metagenome (GOLD analysis project Ga0209221, IMG submission 187989) | Forest soil microbial communities from Thunder Bay, Ontario, Canada - Black Spruce, Ontario site 2_A8_Ref_O2 (SPAdes) (version 2) | ecosystem: Environmental > Terrestrial > Soil > Boreal...
AAGCTCGATATTCAACTGGCGGATGTGATGGGCCACCAGGAAACCTATTCCACCATTCAGATCGATTTCCATCTCCCGAATCAATTCGAACTTGGCTACGTGGGCGCGGACGGCCAACAACATCGCCCGGTGATGATTCACCGCGGCGTCATCAGTACCATGGAGCGGATGATTTCCTATCTGATCGAGTTGTACGCCGGCGCATTCCCGGTGTGGCTCGCGCCTGTCCAAGCAGTCGTGCTGCCCATCACCGAACGGCAGAATGATTACGCAAAACAGGTCCTCGAGAAGCTGCTTGATGGCGGGGTTCGCGCGGAACTCGACGATCGCAACGAAAAACTGCAAGCAAAAATCCGCGACGCACAGCTGCAGAAAGTTCCCTACATGCTAGTCATCGGCGGCAAGGAAGCCGAAGCCGGCACCGTCTCCGTCCGCCATCGCGCCAAAGGCGACCTGGGCGCGCGCCCACTCGAGCAATTCAGCGCGGATCTGCGCGCGGAAATAGATTCGAAGGTGATTTCGTAGTTCGTTCAGCGCGGGATTTACGAATTTCCTTCGAGGGTTCGCTGCAAATCGGGTTCCATGCGTTCCAGAATTGGTTCGCCGGGATCATCGCCCACGTACTGCTGCACCACATTGCCGTCCTTGCCGATCAGCACGTAGGTGGGCAGCGCGCTGGCTCCATACTGTCGCATCATCTGATGATCGGAATCCAGGCGCTGCGTCCAATTCATTCGATTCTGCGCGACGAAACTCTGCCACGTTCCTTCGTCCTCATCCTCACTTATGCTGATCACTTCCACTTTGTCGGCTCCGTAAATCGCCTGCAACTGCTTTAATCCGGGCAAAGCGTGCCGGCACGGGCCGCACCAGGTGGCCCAGAAATCCAGCACGGTCACTTTTCCTCTGCTGGATGAACTCTGTGCCTCAAGACCGGGCGCTTTCTCGCCCGAGCTGAGCGGCGCATGAGGCATATTTTCTTCGTTGAATATTTTCACGGATTTCGGTTGGCTGCTTTTCTTCGCGCGAGCCAGGCGCGCGATATCGCCCAGTGATGCCGCCGGCGCGGGGTCCATGATCACTAACTTGTCAGGCGGAGCAGCTTGGGCGGACTGCGCGGGGGAAGGTGAGGATGCCTGTGCCGAAGAGTTCGAGGCGCTTTGCGCGGGGGCTTGCGAAGGATGCAGCGGAACATCCTGCGCCCGCACCGAACCGGAAATTCCGAGCGTCAGTGCAGTGGCCGCGAGAAGAAAAGAAGTTGCGCGCATGAGTGCAGCCCTCCGAAGAAATCCCCGTCCGGCCTCAGTTTTCGGTATTGCGCCACGATGCCAAATAGTACGAACGGCCAATTGTGTTCAAAACACACTCACGGCCTTGTATATCTCCGTGAAGGAATATATCTTGACACGCATATACGTATTAAGGCATATTCAGACTCGCCATGATGGAAACCCTGCAAGCCCTGGCCGAACCCAACCGCTTTCAAATCGTCGAGCTGTTGCGCGATGGGCCGCGCCCCGTCGGCGACATGGTTCATCGCCTCGGTCTCCGCCAACCGCAAGTCTCGAAACATCTGCGCGTCCTAAGCGACGCTGGGCTTGTGGACGTGCGCGTCGATGCGCAGCGCAGAATCTACGCGTTGCGCGCCGCCCCGCTGAAAGAGCTGGAAGTTTGGATCGAACGGTACCGGCGCATTTGGGAAGGCAATTTCCAGCGCCTCGATGGCGTGCTGCTCGAGCTGAAAGCGAAGGAGAAAAAACGTGGACGCACAAAGCGGTAGAGCGCCAATGAAGAACAGCGGCACCTTGAAGGTAACCACGCCCAGCGAGCGGGAGGTTGCCATGATCCGCGTCTTTGACGCTCCCCGGCACCTGGTGTTCGAGGCCTGGACCAAGCCCGACCTCGTCAAGCGCTGGTTGTGGGGACCGGACGATTGGCGACTGGCGGTCTGCAAGATGAACCTGAAGCCAGGCGGCGGCCTGCGCTTCGTCTGGAGGCACGACAACGGACAAGAGATGGGGATGAGCGGCGTTTTTCGCGAAATTGCGCCGCCCGACCGGCTGGTGTTTACCGAAATCTGGGACGAAGACTGGACCGACGGTGAGACGCTGGTAACGATTGTTTTTTCCGAGCATGCCGGCAAAACCACGCTCACGCAGACGGTGCTCTATTCTTCTCGCGAAGCTCGCGACGCCGCGCTGAAAACCGGAATGGAACATGGCGCCGCCGTGAGTTATGATCGGCTCGCGGAGCTGCTCAAATCATGAAAATCGCTGCGTTGATTGCACGCGTTCTTCTGGGATTGCTCTTCTTTGCATTCGGGGTGATCGGCTTCCTGCCGTTCGTTCCGAAGGGGCCGATGCCGACCGGGCTCGCAGGCCAGTTCGTCACAGCATTGGTTCAGTCGCATTACGGCCTGGTGGTCGACGCGCTGCAAATCGTTGGCGGTGCACTGTTGCTTGTGAATCGCTACGTTCCGCTGGGACTAACGATTCTCGGCCCGATCATCGTGAATATTTTCTTGTATCACCTGCTCCTCTATCATATGGGTGTGGGGATAGCGATCGTCGTCGCGATTTTGTGGTGCATCGTGGCGTATTATCACCGCCAATCTTTCGCCGGCCTCTTCGTGCAGAAGTCTCCGTAGCACACCTCAGCGAGCGCAGCGGCCACGTCCGCAGCGAAGCCTCGTTCCCACTTCCCGATACGCCCACTTATCGCTATACTCCGCCGTCAAGAGCCGCGCACCAGCGCGATTCTGCGAGCGCACCCACATGGCCGAAGAAAAGCTTCGCCACCACTTTGGCGACTACCTAGCAGGAGCAGAAGTATTCGTCTATTCCGTCCTTGCCATTTTGCTCTTTCTCACGGCGCTCGCGACCATCGCCAACGCCGGCAAAATGCTTTGGGAGTCCGTCGGCCACTGGACCATTGCCACGGACACGCTGCTCGTCTTGGACCAGTTGCTCGTCGTCCTCATGATGGTCGAGATTATGCATACCGTGCGCATCTCGATTCACTCTCATATCCTAGTCACTGAACCATTCCTGGTGGTGGGCCTGATCGCCTCGATTCGGCGCATGCTGGTGATTACCCTGGAGGCAGCAAGCCTCACAAAAGGCGGGGTCTGGTCCGCCGACGGTGCCAGCATATTTCGCGGCAGCATGATTGAACTCGGCTTGTTGGGGCTGGTCATCCTCGTTCTGGTGTTCTCGATTACGCTGCTGCGGCGGTACGCTCCCGAGGTAGAGTGACCGGTCAGCGCACCTGCGTCCGCGTCCCTCAAGTTCGCCAATCGCGTGCTCTTAAAGCCCTCCCCAGCATCGCAAATCCGTAGTTGCGGGACACCGCCAAACCCGTGCTATACTTTTTGGCCCGTCCCTCCTCGCGGACTTTTCGACCATGGAGGGCGCGGCTAGCGGGCCGGATTTATACTCTCCACGGCCCGGAAGGTGGGTTTATCGCAGAACGTGGTGGGACGCCTGGCCTGCGGGTCAACGAAAGAATTCGCGCTCGTGAAGTGCGCGTAGTGGACGAAGCTGGAAATCAGCTCGGCGTGATGACGCTTTTCGACGCCATGAAGGCCGCGCGCGATGCCGGCCTGGACGTGGTGGAAATCTCGCCCAACGCCGTGCCGCCTGTCTGCAAGCTGGTGGACTACGGCAAATTTCAGTACGAAGCGAGCAAGAAAGCGCACGAAGCCAAAAAGCATCAGAAGAGTTCGCACATCAAGGAAGTGAAGTTCCGGCCTTCCACGGCCGAGCACGATTTTCAGGTTCGCAAGAATCAGATCATCCGCTTCCTCGGTGAAGGCTACAAAGTTAAGGCCATGATTTTCCATCGCGGCCGTGAAATGGCGCACCAGGATGTGGGCCGCAAGAAGATGGACCGTTTGCTGAAGGAAATCATGGATCACGTGCAGGTGGAGTTCGGTCCCCGAATGGAAGCGAACATCCTGCTCGCATTGCTCGCGCCAAAGAAGGGCGCGGGCTCAACACCGGCTGCGCAACCTGCGCAGAAAAACGCCGAAGGCCAGGCGTAAAGAAATTCAGCACAAGAGGATATCGTGAAGAAGAACAAGAAATTGAAAGCCAAGACGCACCGCGGCGCCGCCAAGCGCTTCAAGATTACTTCCACCGGCAAGATCATGCGCTGGCGTTCGGGCAAGCGCCACCTGCTCGGCACCAAGAAGCCGCGCCGCATGCGCCGGCTGCTGAATAAAGTTCAGGTCAATCCCGCGGACACAAACAACGTGCGTCTGCAATTGCCGTACGGCCTGCGGTAGAACGTAGATTTTTTCCGAGCCTGGCAGAGCGTAACGGGTGCCTGCCGGCCGGATGTTCCGCCCGCCCTCAGAAATGACGGCTAGTGGTGGAACAAAATGCAGTCCCGCGAGACAAACCCGTCCTGCTACTCGTGCATTTCCGCGAGCGGCTGGGCTGCGTTTGTCTCCTCACTTAATTTGAATTTCCAAGCGCCTTCGAAACGCGCCACAGGAGAAAAGAACCATGCCTCGAGTTAAACGTGGAACCAAACGCCGCGCCCGCCGCAAAAAGCTGCTGAAACACGCCAAGGGATTTTTCCTCACCAAGGGCAAGCTGTACCGCTCGGCGAAAGAAGCGGTGAATCGCTCTCTGCGCTATACCTATCGCGACCGCCGCGTGCGCAAACGCGATTACCGCGCGCTGTGGATCCAGCGCATCGGCGCTGCCGCGCGCAACAACGGCACCACCTACAGCCAGTTGATTCACGCGCTGAAGGCCGGCGGCATCGATCTGGACCGCAAGATTCTGGCGGACATGGCCGTGCACGATGCCGATGGATTCGCGTCGCTGGTCGGCTCCGTGAAGCAGCACTTCCCGAAGCCGGGAGTAGTGCAAACCGCGAGACCCGCGGTTGTTCGCCACCACGAAGAAGGATAGTTTCCGGCAGCGGCGAGTCGCTGACCGCGGTGCATCAACGTCACCGACGCACTCGCGAACATAGGCATGCTCCACACATTTGTAGGGGCGGGTCTTAGACCCGCCCCTGCGGCCCAAATTACATGACCGTAACGGATCGAACGAAACAAACGCTCGCGCAGCTTGGCGCTGACTCACCTGCGAAAGTTACAACTCTGTTCGGCGAGTTAAGCTCTGCATTCGACCGCGACGCCGCTCAAGATATTGCTTCGATCGATCTGGGCATCACGCGCGTAAAGTGGCTGGGCCGCAAATCCGGAATCCTCTCCGAGATTACCGAGAACTGGCTGAAGCCGGCCTCAAAACAGGTCAAGCCCACAGTGGGCCAGAGCCTCAACGCGCTGAAGTCTCGCATCGAGGAGCGCATCGCTACGCTTACGGCTGAGAAAGAAGCCACGGCGGAGCAAAGCGCCGCGGCTCGCCACAAAATTGATCTCTCGCTCCCCGGCGTCGAGCGCGCCATCGGCACGCGCCACCTGATCCGCCAAACTTACGACGAACTTCTGCGCATCTTCACCGCAATCGGCTTCAGCGTCGTCGCCGGGCCCGAAATCGAAACGCCCTACTACAATTTCGAAGCGCTGAATATTCCAGAGCACCATCCCGCGCGCGACAATATGGACACTTTCTACATCGCCGGCGCCTGCGGCGGCCACTTACTGCGCACGCACACTTCGCCGATGCAAATTCGCACCATGGAAAAACAGAGGCCGCCGGTGCGCATCGTCGTCCCGGGAAAAGTCTATCGCCGCGATAATCCCGACGCCACGCACGGCTACATGTTCCACCAGATCGAAGGCCTGGCCGTGGATACGGACATCACTTTCTGCGATTTCAAAGGCACCGTGGATTATTTCGCGCGTGAATTTCTTGGCCCCAAAACAAAAACGCGCTTGCGGCCTAGCTATTTTCCCTTTACCGAACCGTCCGCCGAAGTGGATGCCACCTGCCACGTTTGCGGAGGCTCCGGCTGTCGCGTGTGCAAGCAATCCGGCTGGATCGAACTTTTCGGCGCAGGCATGGTGAATCCCGCGGTATACGGATTCGTCGGCTACGATCCGGAAAAATATTCTGGTTTCGCATTCGGCATGGGTGTGGATCGCCTGGCCATGATGAAGTACGGCGTAACGGAAGTGCCGCTGCTGTTCCAGAACGACGTGCGTTTCCTGAAACAGTTTCCGTGACGAGGACGAAGTCGTAGGGGCGCGGCCCAGCGTCGTGCCACCCTTTGAATATTTGAAGACCACGAAAAAATGAAAGTTGTCTACAACTGGCTGAAAGAATTCGTGGACGTCACCGCGTCGCCCGCCGATCTGCGCGCGCGGCTTTCGCTCGCGGGTGTGGCCGTGGATTCCATCGAGGAAACCGCCGCAGGCCCGGTGCTCGATGCCGAAGTCACCGCGAATCGCCCCGATTGCCTGGGACACCTCGGCATCGCGCGCGAAGTGGCTGCGATTTACCGCCTGCCGCTGAAGCCACTGCATCCCAAGCTGAAAGAATCCCCCGAAAAAGCAGCGGACGCGACGCGTGTGGAAATCCAGGCACCGGATCTTTGCGGGCGATTCACGGCGCGCGTGCTGCGCAGCGTGAACGTGCAGCCTTCGCCGGACTGGCTGCGGCAGGGCCTCGAAGCGATCGCCGAAAAATCCATCAACAACGTCGTGGACGTCACCAACTACGTGATGTTCGAGCTCGGCCACCCGCTGCACGCTTTCGATTTCGATAAACTGCACGAACACCGCATTGTGGTCCGCCGCGCAAAACCCGGCGAAAAAATCCGCACGCTCGATGGCGCCGAACGCGCCCTGACGAAAGACATGTGCGTAGTGGCGGATGCGGGCCGCGCCGTGGGTATCGGCGGCGTGATGGGCGGCGCCGAAACCGAAATCAGTTTCAGCACGCGCAATGTCCTGATCGAATGCGCCTGGTTCGATCCCGTTTCCATCCGTCGCACTTCCAAAGCTCTGGGCTTGCGGAGCGAAGCGTCCTATCGCTTCGAACGCGGCGCCGATCCCGCAATGGCGGAGCTAGCTTCCCAGCGCGCCGCCGAACTCATTCAGCAAGTCGCAGGCGGCGAGCTTCTCGCGGGTGTGGTGGACGTATACCCGCATCGCGCGCCCAAACAGAAAATCGAGCTTTCGCGCCAGGAACTCCTGCGCGTGATGGGCGCGGACGTTCCGGATCGCGACATCGAAGCGATCCTCAGCGCGCTGGGTTTTCATCCCGTGCGCGTGGACGTGAATCGCGGCAGCGACGGCTCCATCGCCGCCGTCTGGGAATGTCGCCAAGTTTCCTGGCGGCAAGACGTGACACGCAGCATTGACCTGATCGAAGAAGTAGCGCGCCATTACGGCTACGACAAGTTCCCCCCGCGCCTGCCGCCCGCAAAACTCCCCGCGCATCGTTTGCCGCACGCCGAAGTCCAGGACCGCCTGCGCGAACGCATCGTGGCTCTCGGTTACCAGGAAATTGTGGAAATCCCAATCGTGGATACGCAACGCAACGAGCTTTTCCGGCCGGAAGGTCTTGCGCCTGCGGTGATCGGCAATCCGCTCGCGGAAGATGCTGCGGTGATGCGCTCGACGGGCACCGTCAGCATGCTGCGCGCGATTGAGTGGAACCTGAATCACGGCCAGCGCAATCTGCGCCTCTTCGAAATCGGCAAAACCTACGAGCTGCGCGACGGCGAGCCAGTCGAAACGCAAGTGCTAACGCTCGGCGCCACCGGCCTGGCGCAAGAAAAAACCATCTACGAAGTAGCGCGCGAGTTCGGCTTCGCGGATTTGAAGGGCGACCTCGACCGTATCGGAGAGCTGGCCGGCGGATTTTCGTGGCAATCAGGCGGCCCGCTCTGGCTCACCGGCTCGCGCGCCGCGCAGCTTTCTCTGGCGGGCAAGTCCCCAGCGCCGGCAAACTCTGGAGTAGTCGGCCAACTAGCCAAGCGCATCGCGGACATATACAAATTTCGTCAGGACGTCTTCGTCGCCGAACTGAAGCTCGAACCACTCGTCACCGGCGTCGAAGCCGCCAACGCTGCACGCCGTTTCAAGCCGCTGCCGCGATTCCCAGCGGTTGAGCGCGATTTTTCGCTAGTGCTCGCGGATGGCATCACGTTCTCGCAAGTCGTCGCAACAATCCGTTCGCTTCAGATCGCCGAGCTCGAATCCATCGAAGCCGCAGACCTGTTCCGCGGCGGCCAGGTGCCGGCCGGAAAACTCTCACTCATGATCCGCGTGAAATTCCAAAGCGCGGACGCCACCTTCACCGACGCGCAACTAAGCGATTTCTCCGCGCGCATCGTCGCCGCGCTCCAGCAAAAGCTCGGCGCCGCGCTCCGCGCGATATAATCCTGACGAACCATCCGCCGCGGGCGGGCAACCCAGCTTCACGAATCACCAGAGCGAGCAATTCATATGACCCAGAGCGATTTCCTACGCGACCTCGGGCTCAAGCATCCGATCATCCAGGCTCCGATGGCTGGAGGCCCGGCAACTCCCGAACTCGTCGCGGCCGTATCCAATGCCGGCGCTCTAGGCTCGCTCGGGTCCGCCTACAGCACGTCCGAGCAAATCGCCGCGGACATCAAAAAAGTCCGTACGCTCACGGGCAAACCTTTCAATGTGAATCTTTTCGCCGGTGGATACGCGCCTGAATCACCAGTTGACGCCGCTCCGATGCTGGCCCTGCTCGCCGAAATTCACGAAGCGCTGCACCTGCCTCCGCCGACTCTGCCCGCATGGCCCAAAAATCCATTCGCAGAACAACTGCACGCCGTCCTGGAAGCACGCCCAGCGGTATTCAGTTTCACGTTAGGAATTCCTGACGCACACGCAATGGCGCGCCTGAAAGCGGCAGGAATCGCAATTTTCGGCACAGCTACCACGGTCGAAGAAGGAATAATGTTGCAAGCCAGCGGGGTAACGGCCATCGTCGCGCAAGGCGCAGAAGCCGGCTCGCACCGCGGCACATTTGCCGGCCCCTTCGAAAGCGCCATGGTGCCGACGCTCGAACTCGTGCGATCGCTCTGCGCCGCGCTGTCCACGCCAATAATTGCTTCCGGCGGTCTGATGGACGGGCGAGATATAGCGCAAGCCTTCGCGCAAGGCGCCAGCGCAGCTCAACTCGGCACTGCGTTCCTCACCTGCCCCGAGGCCGGCGCCCCCGAAGCCTACAAACGCGCCATTCTCTCAGCTGGCACAGACACCACCGTAATCACGCGAGCCTTTTCCGGCCGCCCCGCGCGCGGTCTCCTCAATACATTCATCACCAAACTCGAAGGAAAAGAAAAAATAATCCTGCCCTTCCCACTGCAGAACGCTTTGACCCGCCCAATGCGCACCGCCGCCGCGAAGAGCGGAGAATCCGGCTATCTCTCACTCTTTGTCGGCCAAGGCGTCACGCGCGCCCGCGCCATGCCCGCCGCGGAACTCATACAGCGCCTCGCGGCAGAAATGCAGCAAGCAAACGCCGCCTCCTGAGAATAGTCGCCGGAAAAACGTCGGCCCGCACGCACAAGCCCGTTGCGCGCGCCCACGCAATGGCCGACAATATCCATGCTCAGCAAGGGAGTGCACCGTGAAAATCGAGATTTACGATCAGAGCTACAACGTGAACGCGGAAGACAACGAGGAATATTTGAAGGAATTGGCATCCTACGTGGACGCCAAGATGCGCTCCGTCGCTGAAGCCACGCACATGGTGGATTCACTGAAGGTCGCCGTACTCGCCGCGCTGAATATTGCCGACGAATCCTTCACCCTGCGCAAACGCCAGCAGGAAATCGAAGGCCCGCTGCGCAAACGCGTCGAAAAATGCGTCTCCATGGTCGAAAAAGCCCTCGAACAGACCAATTAGCCCCGCTTAAAATCTCAGCCAGCCGCCTGCCAAACGGGGTCCTCGGTGACCGTGTGTTTTCGGCCGCTTCCCACGCAACCCGTTAACGTCGAACAGCCATCTGCGTATATGATAGGGGTTTGGGGTTGCACCCGCCGTCGTCACGTGCATAAACGCAGATCAGTTCGATATCTCGTCGTACCGGTAGCGCTGCTCGCGCTCCTGATGCTCGTAATGGTCTTGGGCAGCGTCTCCCACCACCATGCGGGTCCCGACGCGAATTGCTCAATTTGCCATCTGAGCCACCAATCCATCGACCATCCGCAACCGAATCATCGCGAACTATCGCTGGCCCAAGTTGGCGTGCAAATCGAATTACAAGAAACTGAATTTGCGCCCTCTCCGGTCGCGCCGCGTCTTCCCGCACGCGCTCCGCCCGCCGTCTAACCTTTAGTTGACCCCGTGCCGCTACCGGCACGCCGATTCCACAACATTTTCTCTTTAGAGGTTGAAGACTATGCCTGCTAAAACCGCGCTATTCGCCATTCCTGCACTCGTGGTGTGTTTCGCATCGGCCGCCGCCGCGCAGACTTCGCCGCCACAGACGCCGCCATCCGCGCCGCAGAACCCCGCCCCGGCGACTGCGCCGCAAAATACTCCCTCGGGCCAGGTGCATGGCGCCGTGCGCATCTCCATGGACCAAGCCATTCAAATGGCGCTGGAACACAACCACAATCTGAAAGCCGCGCGCACCACTATTCAGCAGTCCCAGGCCCTGGAAATCACCGCGAACCTGCGGCCCAATCCCGTCTTCACCGCAGACGCGCAGTTCCTTCCGATTTTTCAGCCCGATCATTTCACGGCGGACTACCTTGACGAAACCGTGCAATTCGATCTGGGCCTCTCGTACCTGTTCGAACGCGGCCGCAAACGCCAGCACCGCCTGCAAGCCGCGCAAGACGTCACCGCGCAAACCAAATCGCTGGTCACGGACAACGAGCGCACGCTCACCTTCAACGTCGCCTCGCAATTCGTCGGCGTACAGCTCGCCGAATCCACGCTCGATCTCGCGCTGCAGGACGAGAAGAGTTTTCAAAACACGGTGGACATCAGCCAGGCCCGCTACAACGCAGGTGACATCAGCGAAGGCGATTTCTTGAAAATTAAACTGCAGATGCTGCAATTCCAGCAGGACGTAGCCCAGGCGCAGCTCGCCAAAGTCCAAGCGCTGGTCGGCCTGCGTCAGTTCCTGGGATACGAAACCGTCCCGGAAGATTACGACGTTTCCAGCGACTTCGATTACATCCCGGTGCAAATGAAACTTGAAGACTTGCAATCCAAAGCTCTGCAGAATCGCCCCGATTTCCGCGCCGCGCAGCAAGGCGTCGTCGCGGCCAAGAGTCAATACGAGCTGGCCAAGGCCAACGGCAAGGTGGACGTCACCGGCACCGCCAATTACGACCACGTCAGCGATACCAACACCGCCTCCTTCTTCGGCAGCTTCCAGCTCCCCATCTTCAATCGCAATCAGGGCGAAATCGCGCGCACCAACTACGCGATCAATCAGGCCCAGGAATTGCAACTAGCCGCCAGCGACCAGGTGATGAGCGACGTGCTCACCGCCTACGAAGGCGTGCGCGAAAACGATTTGGTGGTCACGCAATTCCGCGGCGGCTATTTGGACGCGGCGCAGCAGTCCCGCGACATCACCGAATATTCCTACAAGCGCGGCGCCGCCAGCCTGCTCGATTATCTCGATGCCGAGCGCAGCTATCGCGCGGTGCAGCTTTCCTACCGGCAATCGCTCGCGGCTTATCTCACCGCGGTCGAGCAACTGCGCGAGGCCGTGGGAACCAGGAGCTTACTGCCATGAGCAACCAGCCCGACCGATGCGGCTCCCGATCTCCGGCGATGCGCGCCGGCATGTTTGCGCTAGCGGTGGCCATGGCCGCGGCATGTCTCGCGGGCTGCAGTTCCGATGAACGCGCGAATCGAATGACGTCTTACAGCGGCAAAGAATCCAAGAGCGAAACTCCCGAGCTGTTTACCATCCCCCAGAACCAGATGTCCCACGTGCAAGTCGTCACCGTCGCGCCAGTAAAATTGCCGCGCGTCCTCCGCCTCACCGGCGCGGTGGCTTACAACGCCTTTAACACCGTGCCGGTAATCACTCAGGTCGGCGGCCCGGTCAGCCGGATCCTCGTTGTGCCCGGCGAGCGCGTGAAAAAAGGCCAATCGCTTTTGGAAGTAAGTAGCCCGGATTATTCGCTGCTCTATGCCGCCTACTTGAAAGCGCGCGACACCTATCGTGTGACCGACAAAAATTACGCGCGCGCCCAGGATCTCTACGCGCATCACGCCATCGCCGAGCGCGATTTGCTGCAGGCCGAATCCGATCGCATTCAAGCGCAAGCGGATTTGAACGCTGCGCTGCTGGGCTTGAAGATTTTAGGAATTCCCAACCCGGAAGACCTGGAGAAGGCGCCATCTTCAGCCGAAATCCCGCTGCTCGCGCCCATCGGCGGAGAAATCGTCGAGCGCGATGTCGCTCCCGGCCAGTTGTTGCAAGCCGGCGCCACTCAGGCATTCATTATTTCGGATATGGGCTCGGTGTGGGTGCTCGCAAACATTTATCAGAGCGACCTTTCCGCAGTCCACGTAGGCGACCAAGTCGCCGTGCAAACCGATTCGTATCCCGATAAATTCCAGGGCAAGATTTCATTCATCTCGCCCGCGCTGGATCCCACCACGCGCACTCTCCAAGCGCGCATCGTCGTCGAAAATCCCGGCGAAAAACTCAAAAACAATATGTACGTCACAGCCACGGTGAATGCCGGCGCAGAAATGAACGCCATCGCCGTGCCGGATTCCTCCGTCCTGCGCGACGACGAAAATCAGCCGTTCGTGTATGTAGCCTCGGGCTCCAATCAGTTCGGCCGCAGGCCAGTGGAAATCGGCCAAAGCGAAGCCGGCAAGACGCAAATTCTGAAAGGCTTGAGTCCCGGCGACAAAGTCGTCGGCGACGGCAGCCTGTTCCTGCAATTCGCGAATTCGTTTCAGCACTAAGGTGGCCGATCTCTAAATGATTCATCGCATCGTACAATCCGCGCTGCAACAACGTTTCCTGGTCCTGATGCTGGTGCTGTTCATCGCCATCGGCGGCACGTTTTCGTTCCAGCGCATGCCGGTGGACGCCTACCCGGATCTTTCACCGCCCATGGTGGAAGTCATCACGCAATGGCCAGGTCACGCCGCCGAAGAAGTCGAACGCCTGGTGACATTGCCCACCGAAGTGGAAATGAACGGCGTGCCCAAGATGGCGATTCAGCGCTCCATCTCGCTCTACGGCCTGTCGGACGTAATTCTCACGTTTGATGAAGACACCGACGATTATTTTGCGCGGCAGATCGTGTTTCAACGGCTCAGCGAAGTCACTTATCCCACCGGCGTCACTCCGACGCTCGCGCCTCTTTCCAGCCCCTCCGGCCTGGTGTACCGCTACGTGTTGCAAAGTCCCGATCGCTCGCCGCAAGAACTGAAAACTTTCGAAGATTGGGTGATCGAGCGCGAGTACAAACAAGTCCGCGGCGTCGCCGATGATTCCGGCTTCGGCGGCACCGTGATGCAATACCAGGTGCTGCTCGATCCCGCGCGGCTCTACGGCTATCACATCACCGTGCCGCAGGTGATCCAGCAGCTTTCCGTGAACAACGCCAACACCGGCGGTGGATTTTATCCCCAAGGCGGCCAATTTTATTACGTGCGCGGCTTGGGCCTGATTAAAGACGTGCAGGACATCGGCAGCGTCATCATCGGCTCGCAAAATGGCGTCCCGGTCCGCGTGCGCGACGTCTCTGAAGTCACCATCGGCCACGCGCCGCGCCTCGGCCAATTCGGATTCAACAAAAATGACGATGCCGTCGAAGGCGTCATCATGATGCTGCGCGGCGATCAGACCCAGAACGTTCTGAAGGGCGTCGAGGCCAAGACCAAGGAACTGAACGAGCACATCCTGCCGCCCGACGTGAAAGTTCTACCGTATTACGACCGCAGCGACCTGGTCCGTCTGACGATTGATACGGTAGAAAAAAATATGCTCGTCGGGATGACCCTGGTCCTGATCGTGCTCATTTTCTTTCTGGTCAGCGTGCGCGCAGCCGTCATCGTCGCGCTCACCATTCCCGTCGCGCTGCTCTTTTCTTTCATTTTTCTGCACGCGCGCGGCGTGGCTGCCAACCTGCTCTCCATCGGCGCGATCGATTTCGGCATCATCATTGATGGCACGCTGGTGATGGTGGAGAACATTTATCGCGAGCTGGGCCTGCGCGAAGGCCAGAAATACGACCTGCACGAAGTAATCCTCACCGCCGCCCGCGACGTAGACCGCCCCATTTTTTATTCCGTCGCCATCATCATCGCCGGCTACATTCCCATCTACGCGCTCAGCGGCCCGTCTGGAAAATTATTTCACCCCATGGCGGACACCATGTCCGTCGCCCTCGTCGGCGCGCTGATTCTCACCCTCACTTTCGTCCCGGTCATGTGCTCGTACTGGTTCAAGAAAGGCGTGCGCGAGCCGCGCAACAAGCCCTTCGAATGGATCAAGAAGGAGTACGGCTCGGAACTGAAATGGTGCCTCGAACGCCCCTGGCTCACCATGTTCGTCGCCACGATAATTTTCGGCATCAGCCTTTTGTTCGTTCCTTTCATCGGCGGCGAATTCATGCCCCATCTCGACGAAGGCGCGCTGTGGGTTCGCGCCACGATGCCGTACACGATTTCGTACGAAGAAGCGGCCAAAGTCGCGCCGCAGATCCGCACCATTCTTGCGAAATACCCGATGGTTACCGACGTCGGCTCCGAACTCGGCCGCCCCGACGACGGCACCGATCCCACCGGCTTTTTCAACTGCGAATTTTATGTCGGACTGAAGCCCTACGACGACGCCATCTGGAAATCCGGAAGTATCCACAACAAAGCCGAGCTGATTGAAGACCTGCAGAGGCAGCTCACCGCATTTCCCGGAATTATTTTCAATTACACTCAACCCGCCGAAGATGCCGTGGACGAAGCGCTCACCGGCCTGAAGAGCGCACTGGCAGTGAAAGTCTACGGCGCGGACCTGAACGTCCTGCAGGAAAAAGCTCTGGAAATCAAACGGCGCCTCTCGCAAATCCGCGGCTTTACCGAACTAACCGTCGTGCGCGAGCTCGGCCAGCCCAGCTTGATCGTGCAAGTGGACCGCGACAAGATCGCGCGCTACGGCATCAACGTGGCGGACGTGGAAGCAGTCGTGCAAGCGGCCGTGGGGGGGCAGGCAGCCACCCAAGTAATCCAGGGCGAAAAGTTATTCGACCTCGTCGTGCGCATGAAGCCGGAATTCCGCGAGAACGCGCAACAGATCTCGAACTTGCTCGTCGGCGCGCCCACCGGCCAGCAGATTCCCCTCAGCGAACTCGCGGATATTCGCGAAGGCAACGGCGCGTCCTTCATTTATCGCGAGCAGAATTCGCGCTACATCGGCGTGCAATACAGCATCGAAGGCCGCGACCTCGCCGGAGCCGTCCAAGAAGGCAAGCGCGCCATCGCGGACGTGGAAAAATCGCTGCCCGCAGGCTATCGCCTCGCCTGGGGCGGCGAATACAGCGAATTCATCAACGCCATGAGCCAGGTTTCGATCGTCGCGCCGCTCACCGTGCTGCTGATTTTCATGATCCTCTTCGCCCTCTACGGCAATTTGAAATTTCCAGTCACCGTGGTTCTCAGCGTGATCCTCACCGAACCGGTCGGAGCGTTGCTCGCCTTGAAGCTCACGCACACTCCGTTCAGCGTCTCCTCGCTGCTCGGCTTGCTGGTGCTGATGGGCGTCTCGGTGGAAACCGCGGTCATTGACGTCTCGTACATCAACAAACTTCGGCTCGAAGGCTTCAGCATCGAAAAAGCCACCTACGACGCGTCCCTCGTCCGCTTCCGCCCAATCATGATGACCGCGCTAGTCGCGTGCCTCGGCCTGCTTCCCGCGGCGCTTTCCACCGGCATCGGTTCCGATTCGCAGAAACCCTTCGCCATCGTGATCGTCGCCGGCCTGGTCTCGCGCCTGCTCCTGGGCCGCATCGTCAGCCCGGTACTTTACAAAATGGTAGCCCGCGAAGGCGACGTCTTACAGGTATGAGTTTCACTCACGCGAAGAAAATCGCAGGATTTCGATTAATTTGCACCGGTAGGTGCTTGTGAAAGAATCCCGCGCACGAATTGGTTGGCGGACGATACGGGCGGTAGCAATCTTGCGGAATTCAAGATGAACGCCATTTCGGACGAGACGTGAATGAAAGCCGCAAGCAGCGGATTCAAATACCCAAACGCCGCAAGGCCCACACCGATCGTGTCCACCACTAGCGTTCCCACGAAGTTCTGCATGATCGTCCTGCGGCAATGCCGTGCGGTTCGTAAGGTTTCGGCCAGCTTTGATAAGTCGCTGCCAATCAGCACCACGTCGGCGCTTTCGCGCGCAGCGTCTGTTCCAGATCCCATCGCCACTCCAACCGACGCCTGCATCAACGCCGGAGCGTCATTGATCCCGTCTCCGACCATGGCCACTTTGTGCCCGTTCTCGATCATCGTACGCACGTAGTGCAACTTATCCTCTGGCAATAGCCCGGCGACAATTTCATCTACGCCTAGTTTGCCGCCGACATCTTCCGCCACCGTCTTCGCGTCGCCCGTCAGCAGCACCGTCCTCAAACGCATGGCCTTCAGAGATTGCATCGCGCCTCTCGCCTCGGGCCGAAGCGTATCCGCAACCTGCAACGTTCCCAGAAATCGCCCAGCGCGAGCCACAAAAATCTCCGAGCCCGCGGCTCCGCTGTTCGCCAGATCGCATTGCACGCTTCGTTCCAGCAAGAACTGCCGTTTCCCCACAATAATCTCGTCACCGCCACTGCCGGCGATAATTCCCTGGCCAGGGGTGTATTCGAATTGGCCAGGATCTTCGTACGGGATTCCCATCTGCGCCGCCTTCCTCAGAATCGCTTGGGCGATAGGGTGCTCGGAGCGAGACTCAGCAATCGCAGCGGTTTTCAGCAAAAGCGCCGCGGGAACGTCCCGGGCCGGGTAAACCTCCAGAAGTTCAGGAGTTCCATAAGTCAGCGTCCCGGTCTTATCGAGCAGTATGGTATCCACTTCCCAAAGTTTTTCCAGGTACAACCCGCCTTTGATGATCGCGCCTTCTTGCGCTGCGCGGCCGATGGAGCCCAGAATCGCCAGCGGCGTCCCCGCTGCGATTCCGCACGCCCCGGCCACGATAATCACGGAAATCGTGGAACGAATGTTGTGTGTGAGCAGAAAGGTCAGCACTGCCGCTCCCAGCGCAAAGTAAACCAGGTAGCCCGCCAAGCGGTCCGCGATTCCTTGAATCGGCGCTCGTGACTTCTCCGCGGTCTCTACGACCTTGATGATCTTGCCAAAGGTTGTGTCGCGGCCCAGGCGCTCGATGCAGACTTCCAGCGCTCCGGATTGATTGATCGTCCCCGCATAGACAATGGCGCCCAAATGTTTTTCAACGGGCATGGATTCGCCCGTGATGGGCGCTTGGTCCACGAACGAATGTCCTCCGACAACTTTCCCGTCTACCGGAATACGCCCGCCGGGCCGGACCAGAACTTCATCGTTGATTGCCACTTCCTGAATTCCTACGTCGATCCATGTGCCACTGCGCCGCACGGTCGCTGTGCTCGGCAGTAGTTCGATCAAGTGTTGAATTGCCCGCCGTCCCCGGCCGACCGTGAGGCCCTCCAAAATCTCCGCGATCAAAACGAATAGTGTGATGATCAGCGCCGTGAATACTTCCCGAATCGCAAGGGCCGCAACAATGGCGATGGCCATCGAGAGTTCCATGGTCATGCGCCGCTGTGTGATGTTCTCGTATGCTTCGTAAAATATCGGAAACCCGCCAACGATGGCGCAAATCGCTCCCATTGCGGTGAGATACGGATTTCGCGCGCCGCCGAGAAACCAGATGGCTCCGGCCGCCGCTGCGGTGAACAGTACGCGGCTGATCCCGCGCCAGTTCAAGGGATTTTCGTGCTCGTCTTCGTGACTTTCGCGTTCAGCCGAACCGCTCACTGGACGAGGCCCAGCAATCTTCGGTATTTCTGCCTTACGCAAACTCGTCTGGTTCATGTCCAGTTCCTCGGTTGCGGCATCCCGATGATTCACGCCGTCGCTTCACTTCAAATAGGCCCGAACGATCTCAATCAATTCCTCGGCGGCTTGCCCCTGTGGTGAGTCCTTGCCCTTCTCCGGAGACAGCACGTGAAATCGCACGTGCCCCTCCATCACTTCGGCCATCAGGCCGTTCAGCGCTCCACGGCAAGCCGCCATCAATTGCAGCACACCAGAGCATTCCTGCTCGGATTCCAGCGCGCGCTCGATCGCCTCCACCTGCCCGCGAATCCGGCGCACACGCTTCAGAAGCTTTTCTTTATCTTTGGCGGTATGGGCCATGTCGAATCTCCTTATTAATATACCCCAGTATAGTATATTGGCCAAAAGGGATTTTACCCAGCTGTTCCGCCAGCGATTGGGCGTTGGCAAATTGACATAATTTGTGGAACGAATTCGCCCCAAGACGCATCAGAGGTATGATACTCAGCGGGGGTTCTAGAGCTTTTTATGTCCAGGCGAATAGCCCTAAGACTGCTGGCAGTTGCCCTGGTTCTTTCCGTGGGCCTGTTCGCCATGCAGGCTGCCGGGCACTGGCATGGGCACTCCTCCGACGAACAGCATTGCCAGGTCTGCCACACCGGGCACGTAGCCGTACCGACGCCCACCGCTCAGATAGAAACGCAGTCGCCCGTCACAGTTGCTCGATTCGCGGTCGCCGAAGACCAGAAACTCAGCCTCGACCCCGTTTGCAGTCATAGAATCCCCCGCGCGCCTCCTGTCTAACTCCTCATTCCAAAAATCGTAATCCCTTAGCGCGTGCCGTGTTTTTCACGGCAGGCGTCGCATTCCATTTTCATATTGCAATTCATCCGCGGCCGGCGCTGCGCAGCGCACAGGCCGCCATTCATAAAGGGAGATTCACCAATGAGATCCGTAAGAGCATTTCTGGGAGCTTTGTTTTTGCTATTAAGCGTGTTTGTAGCCGCGCCCGCGAGCATCGCACAGACCGGAAACTCCGCCAACGTCACGGGCACCGTGACGGATCCTTCCGGCGCCGTTGTCGCGAGCGCAACCGTCACCATTCACAATCCCGTGACCGGTTTCGAACGCTCCGCCACCACCGACGCGTCCGGCAATTTCAGTTTCGCCAACGTGCCGTTCAATCCCTATCACCTGTCCGTCAACGCCACGGGATTTGGCGCTTACGCCCAGGACATTGACGTTCGCTCGTCGGTTCCACTCTCGTTGAAGATTCCTCTAACCGTGGCTGGCAGCTCCAGCACCGTTACTGTCGAAGGCGGTGGCGACTTGGTGGAGAACGAACCCACCTTCCACACCGACGTGGACCGCGCCCTGTTCGACAAGCTTCCCTTGGAAAGTGCGTCTTCTTCCATCAGTTCCCTGGTGACGCTCTCCACCCCTGGAGTCGCTGCGGATTCCAACGGTCTGTTCCACGGGCTCGGCGACCACGCCGAAAATTCGTTTTCGGTGGACGGCCAGCCCATCACCGACCAGCAGAGCAAGGTGTTCTCGAATCAATTGCCGATTGACTCTGTCCAATCTCTGGAAGTTATCTCCGGAGCCCCGCCCGCCGAATTCGGAGACAAGACCAGCCTGGTCATCAAGGCCACCACGCGCTCCGGCCAGGGTGTCACCACTCCGCACGGCAGCGTCATCGCCTCCTACGGCGCGTTCGGCACTGCCAATGCCGGCTTCGATCTTGCCTATGGCGGTCAGAACTGGGGCAATTTCATTGCCGTCAACGGACTGAACAGCGGCCGATTTCTCGATGGTCCGGAGTTCACCGTAATGCACGACAAAGGCAACGAAGAGAACGTCTTCGACCGCGTGGATTATCAATTCAACACCGCAAACTCTCTCCACCTTGATCTGCTTTACACACGCTCCTGGTTCCAGACGCCTAATTCGTTTGACGGACAATTTGCCTCGCCCTGGTTCGGCGTGGTCGTTGCCAATGGCGGTCTGGGCCCAGACGGCAATCCCGTCGGCCCCACGGATCAACGCTCCAAGATCGGAACTTACAACATCGCTCCGACCTGGACGCGCTTGATCAATTCTTCGACGGTGCTCACGCTCGGCGGGTTCGTTCGCCGCGACCAGTTCAATTACTACGGCAGTGACAATCCCTTCGCCGACCTCGGCCCCTCCAATCTTCAGCAGGAGGCGGCCAGTCAATTTCGCACGCTCACCAACGCCGGCGCTCATTCCGAGCTCTCCATCGTGAAAGGCAATCACAACATCAAGGCCGGAGTCGTGTACGAACAGACGTTCCTCACCGAGCACGACACTTTCGGAATTGTGGATCCCACGTTGAACGCCGTCTGCCTCAATGCCGATGGAACGCCGGACACGAATCCCGCCATTACTGCTCAGACGCAATGCACGGGCGCACTGCAGCCCAACCTCGGCCAAGGCTCCGTCGGTGCATTTGTTCCCATCCTTGGTTGCATTGACTTGACCCGGACCGCGCCGCTGCCGGCCAGCGACGGCTGCTCCGCTGGGCAGACAACCAGCGCTCAGTTTCTTTTCCCTGGTCATACGGACGTGAAACAGCTCGCCATGTACGTGCAGGATTCGATCACCGTGAAAAATTGGTCGTTCAACCTTGGTATCCGCGGGGATATCTATGAAGGCCTCTCTCACGCGACGCAAGCCGAGCCGCGCCTCGGTGTTGCCTACAACATCAAGCAGACCAACACGGTTCTGCGCGTTTCCTACGCTCGAACTCTGGAAACTCCTTTCAACGAGAATCTGGTGCTTTCCAGCATTGGCTGTCTGAACCCAACTGTCGGCGCCCTGTTCGCGGCCGAAAATGAAGGCTGCACCTCCGGCACCGCCACCCCCCTTTCTCCAGGCTTTCGCAATGAGTTTCACGCCGGCCTGCAGCAAGCCTTCGGAAAATATCTAGTGATAAACGGCGAGTACATCTGGAAGTACACGCACAACGGCTACGACTTCAGCATCCTCGGCGCCACCCCGATCACCTTCCCCATCGAGTGGAACAATTCCAAAATCCCGGGCTATGCGATCAGTGCGAATGTCCCGAATTACCACGGGCTCACCGCGCTGGTCGTTATGTCCAGCGTCGCCGCCCGATTCTTCACTCCACAAATCGGAGGCGTGGGTGCCGTCCCCATCACGCCCGGAAGCTTTACCCCATTCCGGATTGACCACGACGAACATTTCAATGAGACAACCCACTTGCAATACCAGCCGAAAAAACTCTGGCCCTGGATTGGTTTCAACTGGCGCTACGATAGCGGTCTGGTAGCGGGACCAGTCCCGTGCGATGGCGGCAATTGCGCCGGCGCGCAGATCCCCGGCTTTGTGGACGTCTCCGGCCTGTCGCCCGATCAGCAGTTTCAGGCTGGACTATCCTGCGCGGGCGTCTTCGCAACTCCGCCAAGTCCAACAAATCCTACCGGCACGCCAATCATCGCGTCGGGCCTGTGCCCCTCGTCTCAATATCGTTCAAAGTTCTTGCAGATCCCCGCTCCTGGAACCGAGAACGATGACCACAATCCGCCGCGTGTCGCTTCCCGCAACCTCTTCGACCTGGCTGTCGGCGACGACAATCTTTTCCGCGGCGACCGTTACAAGTGGAGCCTGCGCCTGACCGCCATCAACATCGGCAATAAAGACGCGGTGTACAACTTCCTCTCCACTTTTAGCGGCACGCACTACGTCACGCCCCGAGCCTTGTCCGCGGAGGTCGGCTTCCACTTCTAGCGGAACAAGAATTTTCGGTCGTCTTCCGCTGAGTGCATCGGTAAGGCGTGAGCGCGGGCAGTCAAACCTGCGCTCACGCCCCCGCTGTACCCGCAGGCTTTCCTCTTTAACAACCCGCAGCAAAGACCTTAGTCCGCTAATTCCCGCAAATCTCACGGCGGACTGTAACCAAATTCTTACAAAACTCCAGTTGACACCCATTTACAACTAACCTAGACTCTTTTTCCAGTTGATAATCGATTGCAACTAGGAGACTCGTGTTTCGCCCTCGTCCCTGCTCTCTCGGCCGCATGATCTTGCTCTTCGTGGCTCTTTTGTTTCTAGCCTCAGCCGCACGCGCCGGCGTTGGCGGCCGCATCTCCGGCACCGTGAAAGACGCGACCGGCGCCGTGATCCTCAAAGCAACCGTCTCCATCACCAATGCAGAAACCGGAGTTCGTCAGCTCCTGACCACTGACGATAACGGCGCCTTCTCCTTCCTCGACGTCCAGGTAGGCCGCTACGATCTGCAAGCCACCGCCGACGGATTCCGCCCCTATCAGCGCACCGGAATTATCGTGGACGCCAACAGCGCACTGAAAATTGACGCCGTTCTTGAAGTGGGCGCCAGGTCCGATGCCGTCACTGTCGTTGATAACCAACTGCACGTGGACACCACCAGCACCCAAATCGGCGAGGTCATCACCAGCACGCAGATGACCGCCGTGCCGCTCAACGGCCGCAGCTATACCGACTTGCTTGCGCTGCAGCCCGGCGTCGTGCCCGTGACTTCCATCACCTCGGACACAGTGCAGGATGTCGGTGCCAGCGCGCTTTCCCCCTCCGGCGATTTGAATCCCGGAACAATTTCCATCAACGGGCAACGCGAATTCGCGAACGCCTTCATCGTCAATGGCAGCGACGTCGAAGAAGACGTCAACATGGGCGCGGCGATCATTCCCAATCTCGATTCCATCGCCGAGTTTCGCATCATCACCAGTAATTTCGACGCCGAGTATGGCGAGTTCAGCGGCGGCCAGATTAACGTCGTCACCAAGTCCGGCGCCAACGCCTTCCACGGCGATCTTTTCGAGTTCCTCCGCAACACCAATCTCGATGCGCGCAACTACTTTTCGCCCACGCGCGGTGCCTTCGATCAGAACCAGTTCGGCGGCACCGTCGGCGGCCCCATCCGCAAAAACAAAATTTTCTTCTTCGCCGATTATCAAGGAACGCGCTCGACCCAGGGTGTGGACACCGGCCAAATTCCCGTGCCGTCCGTGCAGGACCGCACCACTGGCAACTTCTCCGATCTGCAGCCGAATTCCAGCGGCTTCAATCCGCTGGGTTTTTGCGCCGTCGCGGCGAGTAATCTTGAAATACCGTGCGTGGTAAGCGGGCCGAACATCGCCTCAACTCTCTCGAACCATCTGGGATACACGGTTACCGCGGGCGAGCCGTATTACTTCAGCGGCCCCACGCAGCAGCATCCCGCGGGCGGTGCCTGCACTAGCAATAATCCGGCAACCGGATGCGTATTTCCGAACGCCACCGTCCCCACAGCTTCTTGGATTGCGCCAGGCACCAAACTCTTGCAATACATTCCCGCGCCTAACAATTCCAACGGCACGTTTTCCACCTCAGCCTTCAATCAAAACTTGCGCGACGACAAAGGCGCCTACCGCCTCGACGCCAATACCCGCTTCGGCCTGCTCTCCGCCTACTATTTTCTCGACGACTGGTCGCAGAACAATCCCTACCCCGTCGCGCAAGGTGGCGCGAATGTCCCCGGTTTCAACGCGCTCTACACCGGCCGCGCGCAATTGCTGGATCTGGGCTTCACCAAGACGCTCGGCGCCGCCGCCGCGAACGAATTCCACTTCAGTTACCTGCGCAACTCCGTTGACCTCGGCAAACCAGTGGGAGGCGTCGGCGTGAGCCTGGCCTCCCAAGGATTCCAGGTCGGCCCGGGAACTCCCGGCATCGTGCCCCTCTCACCGAAAACCGAAGGCGTCGAGAGTGTCGGATTCAACAGCTACACCATCGGCACGAATACCAACGAGATGAATCAGGTTGGCAACACTTTTCAATGGCTCGACAATTTCTCCAAAGTGATCGGAGCGCACACGCTGAAATTCGGCGGAGAAATTCACTACGATCAGGTGAACGTCAATGCCATCGCGCAATTCAATGGCAGCTTCCTCTTCTTCGGAACCGAGACCGGTCTGGACTTCGCCGATTTCCTCCTCGGACTTCCCAGCCAGTACAACCAAAGCCAGCTGCAGCCTTTTTACGGACGCAACGAATACGCCGGCCTCTACGGCCAGGATAGTTGGCGCATCAACAGCCGCCTCACTCTGAATTACGGCCTGCGCTGGGACCGCATCGAGCCCTGGTATGAGAAGTATAATCAGGTCGCGACGTTCGTCCCCGGAGAGCAATCCGTCGTCTTTCCTGGCGCTCCGGCCGGAATCGTTTATCCCACCGATCCCGGTGTTCCGCGCACCCTTGCGCCTCCCGGAAATCGCGATTTTGCGCCGCGCATCGGGCTAGCGTATTCACCCAACGTCGCCGGCGATGGCCTGCTCGCGAAAATTATCGGCTCCCCCGGCAAGACCAGCATTCGCGCCAGCTACGGAATGTTCTACACCGCGATCGAAGCGCTCACCATCGGCGTGATGAGCGCCAACGCCCCTTACGGCACCACTTACACCAGCCCGGCGCCTCCGCTCTTTGCCACGCCCTTCGTCACCGCCGCCAGCGACCAGAATCTCGGCCAGACTTTTCCCGTAGCGCTCGCTCCGCTCAATTCCAGCGCAAAAAATCCCGACCCGAACATAGATTGGTCGCAGTTCGAGCCCATCACCGGCCTTCCCAACTATGAAACCACCAACCGCATTCCTTACACCGAGGAATACATGCTCTCGCTCGAGCGCGGATTGGGTAGCAACACCGTCATCAGTTTGAATTACGTCGGCACTCAGGCACACAGGCTTCTCGTCATCGAGGAAGCGAACCCTGGCAACCCCGCTCTCTGCTTGTTCTTGAGCAATCCGGCCAATCTCGCGCCGGGACAAACTCCCTGCGGCCCGTTCGGCGAAGATACGCAGTACACCACCTCCACGGGCCAGGTTTTTAACGGCACCCGCGGGCCGCTCGGCTCGAACTTTGGCAGCAACGCCAATCAGGCCACCATCGGCAACTCCAGCTACAGCGCCTTGCAAGTCACTCTGCGCCACACCACCAGGGCTCTCACCGTGCTCGCCGGTTACACCTTCAGCAAATCCCAGGACCAATCTTCCAACCTCGGCGAAGCCGTCAATCCGCTCAATCCCGCGCTTAGCAAAGCGCTCTCTTCTTTTGACGTGAAACACAATTTCGTCGTCAGCTACAACTACCAACTCCCCTTCGCTCAGCTCTTCCATGCATCGAACGCCTGGACGCGGGGCTGGGAACTTTCCGGCATCACCCATTTCAGCAGCGGCCTCCCCGTCACCCTCGTCAACTTCGGCGACAATTCGCTGCTCGGTTCCGAACCCAATGGCATCAATAATTTTGGCGTGGATGAACCAGACTTTACCGGCGCCGCTCTCCACCTGAATTCCAATCCGCGCAACGGCCAGCCATATTTCAACACCGCTGCATTCACAGAGAACGCCCTCGGCACGCCCGGCACCGCCAAGCGCCGCTTCTTCTATGGACCCGGAATGAACAACTACGACCTGGCCCTGCTCAAGAACGTGCGCCTCACCGAAGCGAAATCTCTCCAGTTCCGCGTCGAAGCCTTCAACGCTTTCAACCACGCCCAATTTTTCGGCCCGCAAGCAGTTGACGGAAATATTGACAGCTCCACCTTCGGCGACGTAATCGGCGCAACTTCCCCCCGCCTCGTCCAACTGGGCTTCAAGTTCCTCTTTTGACGCCCGCTGAAATTCGCAAATTCCTGTCATCCCGCCTGCCCAGAGCAGGTTCTGCGAAGGGAACGAAGTCCCGCGCTTTTTCTTTTCCTTCCCGTGACTGCGGGACGGGCGCGGGACGCAGTGAGGGATCTGCTTTCCGCGGAATAATCTAGTTTCTGAAAAGTATGGCTAGTACTTTCTAGCCACTAACCATTCATCACTCGCCACTGCCTTTTTCCTGACCGGATTTATGTCCTGTATCGTCGCCCGGCGCGCCCCGCCCAGATATTTCCTGCTACAATATCCCGTGGAACCGGCCTGCGACGCAGGTGACGTCGCGATGGTCTTTTGAACCAACACTGGATCCCAGGGAGTCCGCGTCGTCCTGCCCTTGTGCACGTCCATCGGTTTCGGCTGGTGGATAGCCTGAAAGCAGGCGCAGGGCACCCACCTATTCGTGGGGTTCAGGACCTAGCTGCGCACGGCGAAGTGGACCGCTCCACCTTAAAACAGCTACAGATTTCAATTCATTCGCAGTTCGAAATGAGAAAACTCCAGCATGAAGATTCTCTTTATCGGAGATATTGTCGGCTCACCCGGACGCAAAATTGTCCATGACCGGCTTGCGGACATCCTCACGCAACGCTCCATAGACCTGTGCATCGCCAACGGTGAAAATTCTGCTTCCGGCTTCGGCATCACTCCGCGCCTCGCTGAAGAAATATTCGCGGCAGGAGCAGAGGTCATCACCGGCGGCAATCACATTTGGGACCGCAAGGAGATTATTGATTTTTTTCCGCACGAGCCGCGGCTGATCCGCCCCGCGAATTTTCCAGCCGGCACGCCGGGCAAAGGCCATTTCGTCGGCCAAGCCAAAAACGGCGTCGCCTACGCGGTCATGAATCTCCAGGGCCGCACCTTTATGGCGCCCCTCGAAGATCCCTTCCGCACCGCCGAACGCGAACTGGCCGCGCTCCCTCCCGACGTGAAAGTAATCATCGTGGACATGCACGCCGAGGCCACCTCCGAAAAACAAGCCATGGGCTGGCATCTCGACGGCAAAGTTTCCGCCGTGCTCGGCACCCACACCCACGTCGCCACCGCCGATAATCGCGTGCTTCCCGGCGGCACCGCCTACATCACCGACGTCGGAATGACCGGCCCGCACGATTCCGTCATCGGCATGGAGAAAAAACCCATCGTGCAGCGCTTCCTCGATGCCTTGCCCGCTAAATTCGCCGTAGCCGAAGGCGACGTGCAAATGAACACCGTCCAGATTGATGTGGATGAATCCACTGGCCGCGCCCGCTCCATCGATCGCGTCAATTTCCGCCTCGACTAAATCCGCACCGCGCGTTTTAGTAGCGCCCGCGTCTCGCCGGCTCTTTTTGTTTTTGCTCGATCGGCGGTGCACTCAATGCGCCGATTCCGGACTCAGCGCCGTAGGCGCGGCATAAGTTAGCCCAGGCCGGAAGGCCTGGGTACGCACGCAAAAAAATCCCGAGCGCCGTCTTGCCCTGAGGCACTGCCTCCGGCAGCGTCGAAGGGAGGTGCGACACAAGCTTTGCACCGACTGCGCCTGCAATCTTTTGCCGCTGAATTCGCTCCCTGAAAATTTTCGCGCTCTCGATTCCGTCTCGCGATTTTTATTTTTTACAACTAGGAATATCAAAATTCGTCACTGTGGAAATCCTGTGAATTGTTTGTGGAGAGCATCCCCAGTACCAACACAGTTTTCTCTTGCTACCAGCGTTACGTTTAGGCAGAATCCCGCCTCACGTCTCTGATGAGCGTAAGGCACGGGGATTCATTAGAGCTGGCGCCGCAAGGCGCGACGCCGCTTCATCGTACCTGAACCACCAGACCAAAATGCACCCGCCAGTAGGGGTGATGTTTTTCCACAGCATTTCCACATCGGTGGAAATTGCGGTAAGGGCTGACTCGCTCGATGAACCTTTGGGATAAGATTCTCCAACACACAGAGCGGCGCGTTAATCCACATAGCTTCGCGACTTGGTTTCGACCCACTCGCTTGGATCGTTCCGAAGACGATCGTCTGACCGTCCGCGTGCCCACTCGTCTTTTCTGCAAGCGCCTCACCGAAACTTACGGCGAGTTGCTGAAAGCGGTCCTGGTCGAAATCGGCAAGCCGCAGCTGCATCTGGATTTTGTGTGCGCCGAAGCGGAACCGCCTGTTGCAGCCCCTGCCAGTGCGCCCGCGTCTCCGCAAGCCAAGCTGGATTTTGACGCGGTGGCCAATCAGCTCAACCCGCGCTACACCTTCGATTCGTTCATCGTCGGCGCTTCCAATCAGTTCGCGCACGCCGCCGCCCTCGCTGTCGCCGAGCAGCCCTCCAAATCCTACAATCCGCTTTTCCTCTACGGCGGTGTGGGGCTGGGCAAGACGCACCTGATGCAGGCCATCGGCCACACGCTCAAGCGCCGAAACCCGGCGATGCGCCTCACCTACGTCAGCGCCGAAAAATTCACCAACGAAGTGATCTCCTCCATCCGCTTCGAGCGCATGGCGGCCTTTCGCGACCGTTTTCGCAATATGGACGTTCTAATGGTGGACGACATCCAGTTCATTGCCACCCGCGAACGCACTCAGGAAGAGTTCTTTCACACGTTCAATGCGCTCTACGATCAGCAGAAACAAATCGTCATCTCTTCCGATTGCCCACCCAAGGAAATCTCCTCCATCGAAGAGCGCCTGCGCTCGCGCTTCGAGTGGGGCTTGATCGCCGATATTCAGCTGCCCGACCTGGAGACGAAAATCGCCATCTTGCAGAAAAAAGCGGAGAGCGAACGCGTCCAGATTCCCGATGAAGTCGCCGAGTATATTGCCCGCGCCATCAAATCGAATATTCGCGAGCTCGAAGGCGCGCTCATCCGCCTGATGGCCTACGCGTCGCTCACCGGCGCTGAATTGAATCTCTCCACCGCGCAGCAAGTCCTGAAAAATATTATCGAGACGCAGGAAAAGAAAGTCACTATCGAGCAGATTCAGAAACGCGTCGGTGAAATCTTCGGACTGCGCGCCCAGGATCTGAACGTCCGCAGTAATTCCCGGCAAATCGTGCTGCCGCGCCAGGTGGCCATGTTCGTAGTAAAGCAGCTCACCTCAGCGTCGCTTCCCGAAATTGGCCGCCAGTTTGGCGGCAAGCATCACACCACCGTGCTGCATTCCATCAACAAGATCGAAACCGAGCGCCAAACCAACAAAGATTTGAACAAGAAAATTAACAGGTTACTCGATTCATTTGGTTAGACTTAGTCCTTGGAAATACTCAACCCTCCCCGCCATCTGTGAATTTTCGTGTGCCCGTGTTAAACCCGCCCTGCGAACGCCCAATGCATCGCTCGGGTGTGTCCTTTCCCCGTGGGATGACCTGTACGTGACCTGTGCATCGCCTGTGAACGACCTGTGAGTGCCCTGTGAATGAACTGTGCATCGCTTCCCGCCGCGCCACCGCCGCCATGATTCAGCAGCCTTATCCTCGTCGCCGTGCGCCGTTGCACAGCACACTCGCAGCGACAATCGCTGCACATCATTCCACTTGCAACGTTTTCCGAAGTTTCCACAGATGCGGCGACGGCGACGGTTTTCTTATATATTTATATACATAAAGAAAAGCAGTACAGTAGCCGCAGCAAAAATCAGCTCGAAAATTGCGAGGGCCGCCTCAGATGGAATTCAGCGTAAAAAGATCGGACCTGCTCGACGAACTCGAACTGACGCAAGGCGTCGTCGAGCGCAAGACCACCATTCCCATCCTCTCGAATCTTCTGGTGGAAGCGAAAGGCAGCCGCCTCACCATCACGGCCACCGATCTGGAACTCAGCATTCGCACTTCCTGCGACGCCAAGGTAAAAAAAGAAGGCGCCGGCACCATCCCTGCCAAAAAACTTTTCGAGCTGCTGCGCCTGCTCCCCGAAGGCGAAGTGAAATTTAAGCTCCTAGAAAATCATTGGGTGCACATCATCAGCGACCGCCGCAATTACAAACTCGTCGGCATGTCGAAAGATAATTTCCCCGCGCTCCCGGCATTCCCGCACGCACTCGTGAAAATTCCCGCGAAGCTGCTCGCTGACGCCATCGCCAAAACCACTTTCGCGATCTCGCTCGAGGAATCCCGCTACACGCTGAATGGCGCGCTGCTGGTGCTAAAACCCGGCTCGCTCGCCATGGTTGCCACCGACGGCCATCGCCTCGCCATGGTCGAGACCGATCACAAATTCGAAGGCTTCAGCAACGAGACACGCGTCCTCATCCCCAAGAAAGCCATGACCGAAGTGCAGCGCCTCGTCGGCAAATCAGGCGACGATGTCCAAATCGAATTCGGCCAGGATGAAAGCCATCTCTTTTTCCAGGTCGGCCGCCGCCTGCTCACCTCGCGCAAGCTCACCGGACAATTTCCAAATTACGAAGCGGTCCTGCCGCGCGACGCGAACAAAACCCTCTCGCTCGAACGCGTCGAACTGCAAGACGCTCTCCGCCGCGTAGCGCAACTCGCCGACCAGCGCTCCCACGCCGTGAAATTCACGCTCACCACCGAAGGCCTGGAAGTTTCCTCCTCCAGCCCCGAATATGGCGAGGCCAAAGAAATCATCGAAAAGGAATTCAAAGGCGAGACCATCGCCATCGGTTTCAACGCGCAATACCTCCTTGATTTTCTAGCCGCCGCCGCCGACGGCCCCATCAGCTTCGAACTAAAAGACGAACAATCTGCCGGCCAGCTGCGCCCCACAGGCGACGAAACCTCCCGCTACCGCTACGTCGTAATGCCCATGCGCATTTGATCGTCGCGCGCGCTTCCGAGTGCCAACGATAGCGCTGAAACAAGCCGAAAATCAGCGTGTAAACGCCTACTTTCAGGCGTTTCCGCGACTCGCACAAGAAGCTCCAATCGCACCCCGCAAATCCCTCGTAAACCACTGAATCGAAAAGCTATAAATTCAATCCAGCACAACGGTTTCCCCTTGTGAATTTCGCTCAATTTCGTTACAATAATCCCGTTCGGAATTCCTTCTGAATGGCACTATATTCGGCCCGAATTTGCCTCTGTTTTTCTTGCCCGCGCCAGGGCAAGAGAAGCCAATTTCGCGCCGCATATTCCCCTTTCCGCAGGGGAAAATTAAAAAAGCTCCGCCGCGTCTCCCCGAATTTTTCGGAACGGGACGGGATGGAGCCGCAACCCTTCGAGTTTCGCCGGCGCAACACCGCGCCCTCGAATGTATTCGCACCCAGCTTCGAGTGAGCGAAACCAATGGGCAAGGTAACTCGCCGCAACCAGGCGAGCAAGTGTCGGGCACATCCGCGCGACCGCCTTCCCGTAGTCTTAAAGCGTAATTAGCAAATTGCATCCGCACGCAATCTGAGGAGAAGCACGACCCATGGCTGAAAAAGATGCTGCAGCCGGAAAAACTGGCGGCCACAAGTACGACGCGACTTCCATCAAAGTTCTCGGCGGCATCGAAGCCGTCCGCAAACGCCCCGCGATGTACATCGGTTCCACCGGTGAAATGGGATTGCATCACCTGGTCTGGGAAGTCGCCGACAATTCCGTGGACGAAGCCATGGCCGGATTCTGCGACGAGATCAACGTCGCCGTGCACGAAGACAACAGCGTCACCGTAATTGACAACGGCCGCGGCATTCCCGTGGACATGCATGCCACCGAAAAAAAGCCCGCCGCCGAAGTCGTCATGACCGTCCTGCACGCCGGCGGAAAATTCGATAGCGACACCTACAAAGTTTCCGGTGGCTTGCACGGCGTCGGCGTCTCGGTCGTCAACGCGCTTTCCGACTGGCTCGATCTGGAAATCTGGCGCGAAGGCGAAGTCTGGGAACAATCCTACGAAAAAGGCGTCCCCACCTCGAAGCTCAAAGCTTCCGGCAAGACGCGCAAGACCGGCACCAAGATCACTTTTCACGCCGATCCCGAAATTTTCGGCAATACCGTCTATAGCTACGACACGCTCGCGCAACGCCTCCGCGAACTCGCCTTCCTCAACAAAGGCCTGAAAATCACGCTCGATGACGAGCGCAGCGGCAAAAAAGCGGAGTTCCGCTTCACCGGCGGCATCGCCGAATTCGTCAAGCACCTCAACAAAGGCAAAGGCGTCCTGCACGATTCGCCCATCTACATCGAAGGCAAGCGCGACCAGGTGGAAGTGGAAATCGCGCTGCAATACAACGACAGTTACACCGAAAATGTGTTCGCCTTCGCCAACACCATCAACACCGTGGACGGCGGCACGCACCTTTCCGGCTTCCGCTCCTCGCTCACGCGCACCATCAACTACTACGCCAATTCTTTCGGCATGCTCAAGGAGCAAAAGGACGAAGTCACCATCAATGGTGACGACGTCCGCGAAGGCCTCGTCGCCGTCGTCTCCGTGAAACTTCCGCAGCCCCAGTTCGAAGGCCAGACTAAGGGCAAGCTCAATAGCGACATCAAAGGCGTAGTCGAGCAGATGGTCAACGAGCGCCTTGGCGAATATTTCGACAAGCATTCCTCCATCGCGCGAAAAATTATCGGCAAGTGTATTGACGCAGCTCGCGCGCGCGAAGCCGCCCGCAAGGCCCGCGAGCTCACTCGCCGCAAATCCGCTCTCGATTCCAGCGGCTTGCCCGGAAAGCTCGCCGATTGCCAGGAACGCGATCCCGCGCGCTGCGAAATCTTCCTCGTCGAGGGTGAATCCGCCGGCGGCTCCGCCAAAGGCGGCCGCGATCGCCGCTACCAGGCCATCCTGCCGCTCAAAGGCAAGATCCTCAACGTCGAAAAAGCCCGCTACGACAAGATGCTCGGCCACGAGGAAATTCGCTGCATCATCACCGCGCTCGGCACCGGGATCGGCAAGGATGATTTCGACGCCAGCAAGCTGCGCTATCACAAAATTATTCTCATGACCGACGCGGACGTGGACGGCAGCCACATTCGCACGCTGCTGCTCACTTTTTTCTTCCGCCACATGCGCGAGCTGATCGAAAAAGGAAATATTTATATCGCGCAGCCGCCGCTCTATCGCGTGAAGCGCGGCAAGATGGACCGCTACATCCGCGACGAGCGCGAATTCGCCCGCGAGCTGATGAAGCGCGCCACCGAAGAGCACACCGTAAAGGGCAAGAACGGCAAATCGCTCGAAGGCGCCGACCTCACCACTTTTCTCCTGAATATTCAGGAATACGACCAGGTCGCCGCGAAACTGGGCCGCCGCCTGCGCGAACCGAAACTTGTTGATCTGCTGGCCGAAAGCGACCTCGACAAGAAAACCGATTTCGCCGACAAAAAGAAATTGCAGGAGCTGGTGAAGGCCATCGAAAAAGCCAAGCTCGACCTCGAAGCGAAATTCATCTTCGACGAAGAGCACAGCCTGCACGAGCTGGTCCTGAAAAACGGTGGCGAACGCCGCATCAATTGGGCCCTCGCGGCCATGCCGGATTATAAGCGTCTGCGCACTCTCGCCGCGGCCATCGCCGAACTCGATCGCGGCCCCTTCACCATCGCCCACAATGGCGACAAAGTCGTGAAGGAAGATTCGCTCGGCCTGCTCAATTACGTCCTGGAAGACGCCAAGAAAGATTTCACCATCACGCGCTTCAAGGGCCTCGGCGAAATGAATCCAGAGCAATTGTGGAACACCACCATGAACGCGGAAGTGCGCACCCTGCTCAAAGTGCGCCTGGAAGATGCCGTCGCCGCCGAAACAATTTTCTCCACCCTCATGGGCGAAAACGTCGAAGAGCGCCGCAAATTCATAGAAGAAAACGCCCTCGACGTCGTCAACCTGGATATCTAACTCTGGTGACCTATCAACTGGTATGGAAGATACTGCCGGGGCTGCGCGGAATGAGCTGCTCCGATTTTCGCGCGACGCCAACGGACGCGCCGAACAACGAGCAAGGCGTCGCATTCGCATGTGCCACGCAAGCCGAATGCGATGCGCTGCTCAACGAACTGGAATCACACTTCGGCCCGCAGCGATTTTCGAACAACGCCACGGCCTTCGAAACGGTGAAGACCTACGTGCTGGAGCGGACCAGAGCAAAAGCATAGGCGCAGGTTTTGTAGCGGCGGCCTTCAGGTCGCCAGCCTTTTGGGGATCGGCCGAAGCGCCAGCCAATGTACACACACAACGTTTTGCATTTCGCGCGTCCGAAGAGAGTGATGAATCTGTGAAAATGTCGAACACCACCAGCCGCCGCGCCAGCGCCGTCACCCCGGCCTTGGTAGCCGCACACCCCCGGCTAAACCGCGTCCAAAATACCAATTTCGATTCGATAACAATAAACCCTTTACCTGCACCAACAATTTTGCGGCTCGCAGAAAACAAAGCACTTAAATTTGTCTATTCAGTACAAATGAAAAGCCACCAACCACGAATCACGAATCACGAATCACAAATCACGAGTCACGCGAATCACTACTCACCAATCACTAATCACTAATCACGGAGACTGCACGTGGCCGAAGAACTAGACAAGTCAATCACCACCCCGGTTGATATCGAATCGGAAATGAAGAAGTCCTACCTCGATTACGCCATGAGCGTGATCGTCGGCCGCGCTCTCCCCGATGTCCGTGACGGCCTCAAGCCCGTGCACCGCCGCATCCTCTTCGGCATGTACGAGCTCGGCCTCACCTCCACCAAGGCCTACCGCAAGTGCGCCAAGATCGTCGGCGAAGTCCTCGGCAAGTTTCATCCGCACGGTGATGCTCCCGTGTACGACGCGCTCGTCCGCCTCGCGCAGGATTTCAACATGCGCTACCCCCTCGTGGACGGCCAGGGAAACTTCGGCTCCGTGGACGGCGATCCCCCAGCGGCCATGCGATACACCGAAGCGCGCCTTTCGAAAATCGCTGAAGAAATGCTCGCGGACATCGAAAAAGATACCGTCGAGTTCGTTCCCAATTTCGATGAAAGCGAAAAAGAACCCGTCGTGCTGCCCACGCGCATTCCCAACCTGCTCGTCAACGGCTCCTCCGGCATCGCCGTCGGCATGGCCACCAACATCCCTCCGCACAACCTGAAAGAAGTCGTCGAAGCCGCCATCGTGCTGATTGAAGAGCCCGACGCGAACCTGAAAAAAATCATGAAGCTCGTCCCCGGCCCCGATTTCCCCACCGCCGGCTACATTTACGGCCGCGAAGGCATCGAGCAAGCCTACAAGACCGGCCGCGGCTCCTTCCAGGTGCGCGCCAAAGTCGCCATCGAGCAACGCGGCAAGGATCGCCAGGACATCGTCGTCACCGAGCTCCCTTATCAAGTCAACAAAGCGCGCCTCATCGAAAATATCGCCGGCCTAATCCAGAACAAAAAGATCGAAGGCATCGCCGACATTCGCGACGAAAGCGACCGCGACGGCATGCGCATCGTCATCGAAGTAAAACGGGACGAAGAGCCGCAAATCATCCTCGCGCACCTCTTCAAGCACACCCAGATGCAGGAATCTTTCAGCATGATCCTGCTGGCCATCGTCGCCGGACAGCCCCGCGAGCTCGGCCTGCTGCAATTGCTCCAGCTTTTCATCGAGCACCGGCTAGACGTCGTGCGCCGCCGTACGCAATACGAGCTGCGCAAAGCCGAAGAGCGCGAGCATATTCTACTCGGCTACCAGATCGCTCTCGATTATCTCGACGAAGTCATCCGGGTGATCCGCGGTTCGTCCAGCCGCGCCAACGCCCGCGAAAACCTGCACGAATTCTTCGCCAACAAAACGGTCAAGGTATCCGAAGACGGTAAAGCCAAAAGCATCGCCGGCGTAAAACTCGTCAACAAGAAATACGGCATGCCCGCGGAAATCGTCGGCCTCAGCTTTCCGCAGATTGATGCCATCCTCGAACTGCAGTTGCACCGCCTCACCCAGCTTTCCATTGACGACATCCTCGCCGAGCTGAAAAAGATCCGCGAACAGATCGCAGAGCTCCGCGAAATCCTCGCCAGCGAAAAGAAACTGAAAGCCGTCATCGTCGCCGAGCTGCGCGAAATCATAAAATCCTATGGTGACGAGCGCCGCACCCAGATCGTTGACCGCGTCGAGGAAATTAAGCTCGAAGACCTGATCAAAGACGAGGAAATGGCCATCACGGTAAGCCACGCGGGCTACGTCAAACGTACCTCGGTCGAAACCTATCGCCACCAGTCACGCGGCGGCAAAGGCCGCATCGGCGCGAAAACCCGCGACGACGATTTCGTCGAACATTTCTTCGTGGCCTCGGCGCACAGTTACATCCTGCTGTTCACGTCGAAAGGCCGCATCTATTGGCTGAAGGTTTACGAAATTCCCGAAGCCGCCGCAGCCACCCGCGGAAAAGCCATCTCCAATCTCGTCCGCTTCCAGGAGAATGAGAAACTCACCGCCGTCGTTTCCGCGCGCAATCTCGAGGAAGCCGATCGCTACGTGTTCCTCGCCACCAAGAACGGCACCGTAAAAAAAACCGGCCTCGCTGAATTTTCCAATCCGCGTCCTTCCGGCATCATCGCCATCAGTCTCGATGGCACGGACGAGCTCATCGGCGCAAAACTCACCGACGGCATGCAGATGATTTTCCTCGCCAGCCACGACGGCCAGGCCATTCTCTTCCGCGAGACCGAAGTGCGCTCCATGGGCCGCGGGGCCGGCGGCGTCAACGGCATGGATCTCGCCAAGGGCGATTTCGTCGTCAGCATGGACGCGGTCCAGCCCGATTTCGCGATCATCCAGAAGGAATACAAGAAGGAAACGAAAAATCTAGACGAGCTGGAAAGCGACCAGATTCGTGAATCGCTCACCTCGCTCATGCTCACCGTCGCCGAAAAAGGCTACGGCAAGCGCACGCCGCTCGCGGAATATCGCGTCACCTCGCGCGGCGGCAAAGGCGTGATCAATCTGAAATCCACCGACCGCAATGGTCCCGTGGTCGCCGCGCTGCAAGTCCGCGAAGATTCCGACGTCATGATCATCACCGGTCAAGGCAAAGTGATCCGTGTGCACTCCGGCGAAATCCGCGAAGCCGGCCGCTCCACCCAAGGCGTCCGCCTGCTGCGCCTCGAAGAAGGCGATCGCATCGCCGCAGCTGCCGCCATCCTGGAAGAAGACGAAGCCGCCACAGTCGCAGCTGCGCCCGAACCTGAAAAGAAATAATTAGGAGGTAGCCATGGCACCGAAACTGAAGTACATCATCGAGTTCGTTGCAGACATGGATCGCGCGGTCAGATTCTATCGGGACGTTGTCGGTCTGCCTCTGAAGTTCGAATCACCCGGCTGGTCGGAATTCGCCACCGGTGAGACGTCCTTCGCGCTGCATCCCGCCAGCGAAAAAAATCGAGCGGGCACTTATGACGTCGGCTTCACTGTAAAAGACCTGCAGCAGTTCTACGACGAAATGCAAACGAAAGGCGTGAAATTTCCCATGCCGCCCACCAAGCAGGATTTCGGCAGCACTCTCGCACAGTTTCTAGATACCGAAGGCGCTCATCCCAGCGTCGCCACGGAATAATCGCAGCACGCCTACGAAGGTGGCGCGACGTAATACCCCGGCCGCGTGCGCACTGAAACATTCGCCCGGTCCACCACCACCACTTTAATCTCGTGGTAGCCCTCCGGATCATCTCCCACCGGACGATACCCAATCGTGTACTGCGCGTGCAGTTCGCCGCCAATATCATCAATCGCTTTTTCGATCGAGCGGTCGCGCATCGTAGCCACGTGCAATCCGCCGGTAGCTTGGCTCGCCACCGCCAGCGAATTCGTGCCCAACACATTCTTCCCGGTCTTCACCAGAAATACCGCCAGCGCCAACAAATCGGGCGTGTCGTTCACGTGATCCGGCTTCGCGCGCAAATCAGCCATCGTCGTGCTTAGCCCCACGGAATAAATCGTCACATTCGCCAGCTGCGCCTGCCGCAATACTTCGCCTAGCCTGCTCTCGCTGCCGCTGTCGTGCGATTCCCCAATCACCAGCATGATTCGCCGCCGCACTGCCGGCCGCTCCTCCAGCATCGAAATCCCGCGCGCCATCGCGTCATACAGCAGCGTATCATTCACGCCCAGCGGCAAATGCTCGATCGTGTCCTGCACGCTGTCAGGGTCCGTGGTGAATTTCGCGCGCAGGTCCACAGTGCTGTCGTAGCTGATCACCGCCGCTTCTGAAGTTTGCGCCATCACCGCTTCGCTGAACACGATTCCCGCGTGCTTGATGCTGGCAAACATCGGCTGGATGTGCGAGCTCGCCTCAATCACCAGCACGATGGACAAAGGATCGCCGCCCACGTCGAAGTGGTCAATCTTCTGTTCCGCGCCGTTGTCGTACACCCGGAAATTATCCTGCTTCAAGTCGAATACCATCTCGCCGTGCGGATTCCGCACAATCACCGGCGCCGTCACTTCATTCACGCGCACGCGAATGGCATGTTTCTGCTGCTCTGTAGGAGGAACCTGCTCGGTCGGCACACCCGGACGCGGATGCAGCGGTCCAGCCGGCGCTTCCTGACACCGTGCAATCGGCGCAACCATCAGCACCGCCGCCGCTAACGCAGCCACCGCTCCACCCCGAATTAAACGCCGGAATAACACGCGATTCACAGGTTTCATCCCAAATTCACCGTATCTGTCCAGTGTATCTGATTCGCCGCCGCGCACATGCGTTGCTTACAGAGCACTGCCGCGGCGCGCAACGGCTGGCATTTCCCGCGCGTTCTCCTAGAATGGAAGCGGCATAATTGGAAACGAAATAAAGCTGCAGGGAACTGAGGTGTGAATTGAAATCTGCAACGGAACGTGACTTGAAGCGTGAAGCGAAGTCTTACGCAAAGTGTGGCCCGTCGCGTGATCCGTGGCGTGGGTGGAAGTCCGCATCAGGGCGTGAACAATGAAGCGCGCGCGAAAAAAGCCCAAGCACCAGCCGCTACCAAAACTGGCCTATGAAGATCCGCAGTTCATGGAAAGCCTCGGCGCGCGCCCACTACGCATCCTCGCCGAATATCTGGACCCTCTCAGCCGTCTGCGCCGCGCCAACATCGGCGACACCATCGTCATGTTCGGCTCCGCCCGCATTCAATCGCGCGACCACGCCCTGGCGCGCCTGAAACAAGTCCAAGCCGCCGCGCGCGGCCGCCGCACTCCGGCATCGCGCGCAAAAATCTCCTCGGCCCGCGCGCTCGTCGAAATGTCCCGATACTACGAAGAAGCGCGCGAGCTTTCCCACCGCATTACTACCTGGGCCATGACCCTCGGCAATCAGCCGCGCCGTTTCGTCATCTGCTCCGGCGGCGGACCCGGAATCATGGAAGCAGCCAATCGCGGCGCAGCGGAAGCTGGCGGACCCTCCGTCGGTCTCAGTATCCAGCTGCCGCACGAGCAAACCTCGAATCGCTACATCTCTCCCGATCTGAATTTCTATTTCCACTATTTCTTCATGCGCAAGCTCTGGTTCGCGCAAATGGCCAAAGCCCTCGTCGTCTTTCCCGGCGGCTTCGGCACCATGGACGAGCTTTGGGAAATGCTCACGCTGCTGCAGACCAACAAGCTCTCTTCCCATCACCTAATTTTGATTTACGGCAGGAAATACTGGGACAAGCTGATCAACTGGCGCCACATGGTCCGCACCGGAACCATGAACGAACGCGATTACAAACTTCTGCAGTTTGCCGATTCCGTGGACGAAGCGTTCGATCACGTCCGCCGCGACCTCGAGGCCCACCACCTGCACCTGGACGTCGAAGGCGAGCCCTTCGCGCATCCCCATCAACTGATTCCTAACGTTATGCGGCCCTGAGCAGCAGAAAAATCCTGCGCAAAAACAAAAGAGGGAACGAGCCCAAGCTCGTCCCCTCTGTTTTCGTTTGAGGCCTACCCGTAAAGAGCACGCATCACTCGGGACACTCACCGAAAACAATGCCGCTCACTTCCCGTCAGCCTGAATTTAGTTGTTTGAGTAAGGATCCAGCGCGAACACCGCTTGAAAGCGCCGCTTCTCGTCCTGGTCATGCAACATCACTACCGGGACAACGCGCAGCGAATTCTTGCAGCTGCGGCAGGTCGTCGTCTCACCTTCCAGGTCCTGCACGAACCCGTCGGTGAAGTGATACGCCGCACGCGGCCTCCGCGCAGCTTTCGTCCCCTGTTCCCCGCACTGCGGACAAGTGAATTCCACGCGGTCTTCCAGCGGGTCGCGGTTCAACGCAGCCCAGCCGGTATAGCGGACCCCCACAGTTTCTATTGAGTTTCGGCTCATGATGACCACTCCTTCCATCTCTAAGAACAGCTACAAATTAGCGATGACAGATCTTTAGACGCACGTCGGGTTCAAAATGATGCATTTGATAACACGAGATTTGTAAACAATTTGTATACAGGCGTTTACACCCATACGCTGCTACGCTATTGCCATCTTCGCCTCACACTCGCAACGAACCGGCTCGCCCGGGGGCACAACTCGCCAGCGCTGGTGTCTATCTCTACAGAGATCGCGCGAACTCCGCAGCACCATCAGACGGCGGCCCGGCCGGAACCCTCGTACCGGCCGCATAAGTCAGGCCATCTCTTCCTTGGCCGCGTCTGGATGGCGTTCCGGTGTGTGCCAATCACTTGGAGGGAGGTGTGTCCGTGAGCGATCTAGGAAGCTTGTCGCAGTGCATGCTGGAGAGTGATGCCGAGTCCCGCCACCGCGCCCGCAATCAGCGCCGCAAAGCGCTGGTCATTTCCGTGGTCTTTGAAGCGGCGCTGCTTGGCGCGATGCTCTTATGGCCGTTGGTCACGCCAGGTGTCTTACCGGGGCTGTACATCATGACGCCCACGCCGCCCTATCGCGGCGGAGGCGGCTCCGCGGAAAAAGCAGCGCCGTCACACCCACTTCCACTCGTCAAGATCACCGACAGACCTCCGCTTTGTTTCTTTTGCGCAAAGCCCACAGCTCCCACGCCCGCTCGTTCGTCCGGTGGGGCTGGCGTATCCAGCGTAAGCGGCGATTCCGCGCCGGGAATCGGCGATGGCGGAAAGGATGGACTTCCCGGTCCTGGCGCCTGGATTCCCGGTGCAGACGGTTCGGGCATGCCGATCGAAATAAAAAAGCCCGAGCCGCCAGAACACAAAGCGCCCGTACACCGCAGCGAAGGCGTGATGGCAGCCGCGCTAATCTACAAAGTGCAGCCGCAATATCCCGCCGTCGCACGCGCCATTCATTTGGCCGGCACGGTGTACTTGCGCGCGATCATCGCCACAGACGGCACCGTCCGCCAACTCGAAGTGGTCAGCGGAAATCCGATCCTCGCCAACCCGGCATTACAAGCAGTTCGCCAGTGGCGCTATCAACCCACGCGCCTGAACGGCGAACCCGTAGAAGTCGAAACCCTCATCACCGTGAATTTCATCCTGTACCAACAATAAAAAACAGGGACGGAACACCAACCGCCCCTGCCAATCACAGGCATGCTTCGCGTCAGAACCGGAACACGATTCCCGTCGAAATCCGCGCGTTGTTTTGCGTGCCCCCGCCGAAGCGCGTGGTCACATAATCGCCCTCGATGACTCGCCACTTGAATGCCGGCGCGATTTTCGCATCAATCCCGAATCCCAATGACGTCGCAAAGGAGTTGTCAGTGAAGCCCGTTTGGCCGAAATGCGCTCCGCCAATCAAAAAATGCGCAAACGGTGAAATGCGCGCCGGAAACGAAACCTGCGGACCAACCAAATACGTCGTCACCGATGATCCGCCGCCGTAATCTCCGGCCACTTCCCCCACTGCGCCGAACCACGGTGCAAACTTATACTCGCCCGAAAGTATGAATCCGTTCAAATTGTTGGCGCCCGGAGAATTCTGCAGGTGGAAAAACGAATATCCGCCGTACAGTTCCACTTTGTCCTGCGCGCTGGCACGCGACCCTGCACCGAGCGAAATCAAAAATAGCAGCCCAACCAGTAACGACACTTTCCGTACCATGAATTTTTCTCCTTGGGAATGTGGTGCGGGATATGCCCAACTGGCTGGGACAGCGGACGCCCGCCCGCATAGTTTTACGATGCCGCCGCGGTCCCGAGAGGGCCGCGCGCAGCATCGCTGCGAGCTGGTACTTCTTGGATGCTGCTTAGGGAAAAACGGTTACGGCCAATGAGGATTTCAAATCCTAGATCAACGCCTCGCCGGAATTCAGCGCAATCGTTTCTCGCGTCTCATCGCGCAGGCGCACAATTTCATGCCAATCGTCGCCTGCCGCGGGATCGGGCGCAATCGGCGCGCTGAACGTCACCGTCACATGCCCCGGCCGCGGCAGCAGCGTCTTGTCGCGCAAGATTTGCCGTGCCCCGCGCACCGAAACGGCGCAAATCGGCCGCTGCGTATCCACCGCCGCTTTGAACGCCCCCAATTGAAATGGACGTATCCCTGCCACCGCCGTAAAAGTTCCTTCCGGAAAAATCACCACGGATTCGCCGTTGCGCAATGCCGCGTTCACCTCTTCCGCTTGCCGTATGCGCGCCTGCGGATCGCTGCGATCGAAAGCAAATTGTCCGCTGCGGTCCGCCAGCATGCTCACGAACGGCATCGCGCGAATCTCACCCTTCGCCACGAACCGCACCTCGTCCGGCAGAGACGCGAGCATCACCAGAATATCCAGATAACTCGAATGGTTCGGCGCGAAAATCCACGGACCCGTCTTCGCGCGCTGCTCCAGAATCTCTGCTCCCACCACGATCACCGGCACGCCGGCCGCTGCCAACATCATCCGCGCGCCGCGCTGCACCAGGGCCGCCGCGCGCCGCCGGTTGCGCGTGCGGCCCACCACAATCCACAAAGGAATCAGAATCACTGCGAAAGCTGTCAGCGCATAAACGCCATACAAAAATTCAATCGCGCTGCGCGCCGCATGCTGCACCCAACTCCAAGCGCGTGGTGCAGCTCCGTGCACCGCCAGCCGCGCGATCTGCACCCACGGAGCCTCTTGTTTCCACCCCAGTTTTCCTTCCAGATAAAGCCGCCGCGTCTCGCTGCGCCGCAATTTCCCGCTCGAAGTTTTCGGAATGGACTGCGGCGGCAGCAGCTCGATCACATCAGGAGGCATGCCCATCGCCTCATCCACGGCCCGCGCAATCTCACCTTCGATCCGTTTCGCCGCGGACATATCGCGCAACTCGGCTGCTACCAGCAGCCGTTCAGTGCCCGTACGTTCATCCGGCGCGCCAAACGCCACTACGCATCCCGTCCGCACTCCCGCCACGCGTCCCGCAATTTCTTCCACCTCGTGCGGATAAAGATTGCGCCCCGCCTTGATGATTACGTCTTTCGCGCGCCCTGTAATGTAAATCTCGCCTTCGCCCCAATACGCCCGATCGCCCGAATCGATCCAGTCGCCATCGCGCAGCAATTCGCGCGTCGCGTCGGGATTACGGTAATATCCCCGCGTAGCCGAAGGACCGCGAAACCACAGCCGTCCTTCTTGCCGCTCACCCAAATTGACGCCGTCCGCATCCACAATCCGCACTTCCACCGACGGCACCGGCTTCCCCGCGTTTACAAATTCCAATGCCGGCGCCTCCGCGCTCGCAACCTGCACCGCTCGCCCCTCCGATTCAAATTGCGCGCGCTCAATTCGGTCCACTTTGTATCCCGCGCCCAGCCTCGGCACCGAAATCGCCAGCGTAGCCTCCGCCAACCCATACACGGGCATCAACGATTCCCGTCGAAATCCGTAAGGCGCAAAACGTTTCGCGAATCTTTCCATCGTCTCCGCGCGCACTGGTTCCGCGCCGTTCGTCGCCGCGCGCCAGGAACTCAGGTCCAACCCCTCCAAATCCTTGTCCGCGATCTTTCGCACGCACAGCTCATACGCAAAATTCGGCGCCGGGCAAATCGTCGCGCGATGCCGGTGAATCGCGCGCAGCCAGCGCTCCGGGCGGCTCAAAAACGCCAGCGGCGACATCACCACCAGCGGAATCCCGGTAAACAGCGGCACGAACCACGCGCCGATCAATCCCATGTCGTGATACAGCGGCAGCCACGAAACGCAAGCGTCGTCCGGCTGAATATCAATCCCCGAAATGATCGCGCGAATATTCGCCAGCAGATTCGCGTGCGTCAGCACCACGCCCTTCGGATCGCCGGTCGAGCCCGACGTGTATTGCAGGAACGCGATGTCCTCACCTCGCGCGTGATGCGACAAATGTTGCACCGGCCGCCACTCGCCCGCTGGCCGTTGCGGATCCGCGGGCGCGCTCGCCAGCTTCTGCGCGTTCAGCACTTCGCGCAACGACGGCACGCGCGGCTGCAGCAGCTTCGCCAGATTTTCGGCCTGCCGCCAGGTCACCAAAAATTGCGCCTCGGCGTTGCGCAGAATGTTCGATTGCCGTGCCGCGTACTCCGCGATGCGATCCGCCCGGAACGGCGGATAAATCGGCACCGGAATTCCGCCGGCGAGCAGTATCCCAGCAAACGTCCAGAAAAATTCCGCGCAAGTCGGCAGCATGATCGCGACCGTCTGCCCCGGCTCCAGCCCGCGCCGCCGCAAATCTGCTGCCACCACCGACGCGCGCTCGTACAGCTCTCCGAACGTGATCGTCCGCAGCTGATCGTCTTCCTCGTAAATCTGAATGTGGCTGCGCCCCGGTTCGCCGCGACCGCGCAGACGCAGGATTTCGCTCAGCGTTTCCGCCTTGCGAATTTGCTCGTCGATGTCCGGGCGAGTCGCGGGCGCAGAAGAAACAGCCGAAGTAGAAGTCACCGCAGAAGGGGACGCAGAAGAATTCGGCACTGCGGCAACCGCCGCTGCGCCGCGAGCACCGGCCCCATTTCCAGCTTCGCCGGCTTCGACGCGCAAAATCGCGTCCACCAAATCCTGCACCGTATCCGCTTCCGCCACCACGCGGTCTGGCAAACGCACGCCGCACGCATCGCCCAGCCGCAGCATCAACTCCACGCGCTCCAGGCTGCCCAACCCCAGCTCCCGCTCCAGATGCGCCTTCGTACCGCGCGCCACCAGCTCTTCCATCCCTCGCGCGCCGCCTAATTCCACCAGAAGCTGGCGCACCGATGCCAAGGCTTGTGCTGCCACAGCCGGCTTGCGATCGAGTTTTGTTCCGGTAGCGCCCATGGATCGTAACGGGCAGTTCGCAGCGCACGACCGCGCGCCACGTCGGGGCAACTGCTCCGGCGAGCCTACCACCGCCCGCCCCCCCATTCAATCCCCGCACCTCATGGTGCCCCAGTCTGCACCGAGAACAGCTGGCAGGGGCGCTGCTTGTGAATCGCGCTACGGCGCGATTCATCCTGAGAACCGGCAGCGCCGGTTCGAAGGGCTACACCCCAGCTTGCCACGATGTCAACAAACTCGCCGATTCGCCTTGGCCTTTCTGTGCGAGCTCTGCGTCTCAGAGGTAATTGCCTCTTTCTTGCTCAGATTTTTTCTCCGCTTTTCTCTGTGAACTCTGTGTTAAATCTTTTGACTCCGCCTTTCCGCACCAAGCGAAACTTCCACGAACCACCTTTCGAGTACTTTCGTACTGGCCTGAATTGGGCCGAGCGGTCTATCGACGTCCCCACTCCTCAGCGGCATACTAAGTCGTGTTCGGGGCTCTCCAAAGCGCCTCGAATGTCTGCACCTCCATCACCCCAATGCCCATGAGCGGCCGGCACCCCCACCGGCCGCTCCCCCCTTCCTGCCCCAAGTTTTTGACCGCAAGTCATTCACTTCAATCCAGTTGATAGCTTCCATAAGCGCTTCTTTCTTGACTTCCTTCGCCCGCGGTTCTATAGATTCCCGCATCGGGGCTGTGTGTTGCAGCGACTGGGGCGTATTCCGGGGATGTGTCGTTAATTTCGGGGGCGAGACCGTCGTCCTCCACTTCTCTCCTGTTGAACGGGCCCATGCACCACACGCGCGCCGCGTGTCCTGGGCAGGTGTCCTTACAACGGAGGTGGGGTGTGAAATTTCATCGTGCGCTGCTGCGTTGTGCATTCGCATTTTGCTTCTTGGCAGTCCTTGGCGGTTCGGCGCGGGCCCAAACCAAGGCCTCTCTCCGCGGCACCGTCACCGATCAATCGGGCGGCGTCGTCGCCAGCGCCAAGGTGATCCTCACCAACACCGGCACGGGCATCGCGCGCACCACCTCCACCAGCCCTGACGGCACCTATCTCTTCGATTTGGTCGAAGTCGGCAAGTACAGCGTGACTGTCGATAAGCCCGGCTTTTCAACGTTCGTCCAGGACGGCATCGTCCTCGAGCTAAATCAAAACGGACGCCTCGACATTGCGCTGAAAGTGGGCCAGGAAAGTCAAACCATCGAGGTCACCTCCAACGTCGTCCAGGTGGACACCACCGGCGCCGTCCTCGGTAAAGTCGAAAACGAGCGCATGATTAACGATCTGCCGCTACTCGATCGCGATACCCTGCAACTGGGTTTGCTGCAAGCCGGCGTGTTCGCCCCTGATCCCGACGACGGCTCTGGCAATCCTTTTTCAGTGAGCGGACAGCGCTCCGAGTCCCTCACGTTTCTTCTGGACGGCGGCAATAATACCGACTTTCTGGGCAACAACATTGTCGTGAGTCCCAATCCAGACGCCGTCGAAGAATTTAAGATCCTCACCAACAATTATGACGCACAGTACGGCCGCACCTCCGGCGGAATCGTCAATCAGATCACCAAATCAGGCACGAATGCCTTCCACGGAGACCTCTTCGAGTTCAACCGTAACAACTTCTTCAATGCCAGGGACTATTTCCTACCGCTTGACCAGGATAAGCAGACCTTCAAGCGCAACCAGTTTGGTGGCACGGTTGGAGGTCCAATCAAGAAGGACAAGCTATTTTTCTTTCTTGCTTATCAGGCCACCCGCAGCGTCGTTGGCCAGACTTCGCCGCAACTGACCGTGCTCACTCCCGCCCAGCGCACTGGAGACTTCAGTTCCTTGTGCAGTACGTACGCCGCCGGCGCCTGCACCGATCCCAACGGCACCCAGCTACTCAATCCGACCACTGGCGGTATCTACCCTAACAACCAAGTTCCCGTGAACCCGGTCATCGCCAATTACATTCAAGACTTTCTGCCTCTGCCGAATGTGGGATCCAATGGATTCATCTCTTCCCCCAACGCCGATATCGATGATGACCAGGGCATCGCGCATATTGATTACACTCTCGGTAAGAACGACACGATTTCCTTCGTCTACCTCGTGGACGACACCCGCCAAACCTTTCCCTTTCAGATTATCAACGGCGCCTCCACCGGTGGCGACGTACCAATCGGTTCAGGCTTCTCAACGAACTTCCGCGATCAGATTGGCGCCTTTACCTGGACGCACACGTTTTCCCCGGGGATGCTCAACGAGTTCCGCTTCGCAGCCAATCGCACGGCTACACTGCAGGCCACTCCCACAGACAAGACGACTCCCTCCGCCCTCGGCTTCACCAACGTGAGTCCCGATGATCCCAATGGCGCCGCGCCTCCGATCATTTTCACCAACGGCTTCAACCTCGGTCCGTCCCCGCAGGGTCCCACCACTCTCCACGATGCGACGTTCGAATGGGCCGACAATTACACTTGGACGCGTGACCGCCACGAGATTAAATTCGGCGCGGACATTTCCCGCATCCGCCAGAATTTCCGCTTCGATTTCTTCAACAACGGCAGCTATGATTTCACGTTTGGCGACTTCACCGGAGATGAAACCGCTGATTTCGTCGCGGGTTTCTGGGACAACTACTTCCAATTTTCCAAAGCTACTTACGGTATCCGCACCGGCGCCATCGGTCTTTACGCACAGGACACCTGGAAGGTCACCAAACACCTCACCCTGAACTACGGTCTGCGCTGGGACTATTTCATGCCCCAGAGCGACATTCACAACAACATCCTCGGCTTCTTTCCCGGGCAGCAATCCACCATCTTTCCCGGGGCTCCTCCCGACATTCTCTATCCCGGCGATCCCGGTACTCCCAACAACGCCTTGGTTTATCCCGACAGGAACAACTTTGCTCCGCGTCTCGGTTTTGCCTGGGACATCTTCGGCAATTCCAAACTGGTCATGCGCGGCGGTTTCGGTATTTTCTATGATATAGAAGACGGCGCCCTCAACCTGCAGTTCGGCGGCCAGCCCCCGTTCGGAGCTGTCGCCAATACCACTCCCAATACTTACGCGGGCGTGGTGGGGGATACTCCTGGAACTGGACCGGTCGCCGATCCCTTCACAGCCATGTCGCAAACGAACCCGTTCCCCTTTACTTTCACCGGGGCTTTCGGGACCCCCAAAATCTCGTTTGCCTATACCACATTCCCGCATTTCCGCACGCCCTACTCGGAAAACTTTAACTATGGCTTCCAGTGGCAAGCGACGCCCAACACCATGGTCGAAGCGGTATACGTCGGCAGCCTGGGGCGAAAACTAATATCCAGTGGCGAGACGAATTTTCCCGTGCCCAGCGTGATGCAACAGCAACTCGCGAACTTTGGCAGCACCAATCCGGAGTGCGCCAGGCCGCTCGCCGCCTGCGTGGATTTCATCGGCGGGCCGGTGCTCAGCGGTCCCAACTCCGACCCCGATGCCTTCCCCACAGGGGTGCAACAGCTTTTAACAAACTTTAGCAATGGTCTTTCCGATAGCCACGAGTTTCAGTTGACCGTGGACAAGCGCTTTAGCAAAGGATTCACCTTGCGCGCCGCGTACACGCTGTCAAAAACGATTGACCTCACCTCGGGATTTCGCGCACGCTCGTCGGAGTACACCGATCCGCTCGACTTCCGCCTGGACCGCGCGCTCGCGGACTTTGACACACCGCAGCGCCTGGTGATCAGCGGCTTGTGGGAACTTCCCTTTGACCACGGCATTGAGAATGGCATCCTCAAAAAAGTTCTCGGCGGCTGGCAGTTCAATGCGATCGCCAGCTATCAAAAGGGAAATCCGTTTACCCTATTTTCCAACAACAATTCGAGCCAGCAAGACCAGAACCCCGACCTCTCTCGTCCCAACGTCATCGGCCCGACGCAATACGGGAATCCGCGCAACAACCAACAAGTCTTCAACACCGGTACTGCAAACTGCATCAGTCCAGACGCGGGGGACATCAACGGAAATGTGACAGGAGCATACTGGTTCAATCCGAGCTCCTACGATTGCGTCAATGTGCCGCTCTTCAGTTTTGGCGATGCGCCGCGCAATTTCCTGCGCGGTCCGGGCATCAACAATTACGATCTTTCGCTCGTCAAGAAAACCAAGGTCTTCGAGTCCAAGGCAGTCGAGTTCCGGGCCGAGTTCTTTAACGCCTTCAATCACGCGCAATTCCTGAATCCCAATACCGCAGGGGGTAGCGGTACTTTCGGCCAAATTACAACCGACCGGAACCCACGTCTGATTCAGTTTGGTCTCAAGTTCTACTTCTAGGAATCACGGGAGCACCTGAAAATGAAAAAGGCCCGAGGCGGCTGGGGTGCCTCGGGCCTTTTTCATTTGCCACTAACAGTTATTTCGTTGACGTGAACTCCGCCAGCGCGCTTGTACCCCGCGCCTCAGCCACGCAAAAACTTCAGCGCCCGCGCCCCATCGGCCGGTAACTCCTCATCGGCCGCGCGCGCATCCGAAACCGCGGCGGCAGCGGCGGCGGCACGCCGTGCAGCGGCGCGCCACAGCTGTTGCAGCATTCCTGCGGCGCATCATGCAGGCGCAGCCAGCGCCCCCGCGCGATGCATTCCGGATTTAGGCATTGCACCGTTCCACCCGCCAAATTCAGCATCGTCCCTCGCGATTTACGTATGAATGCGTGTGAATCTGCGAAAAAGTGTGTTGCCGGTCCCGAGGAATTAGAAATTGTCCAGCGCCGCCCCACTCAAACAGAAATATTCGCGTAACGCAGCGTTAACGTGCGGAATTTTGCTCCGGCGGGGCTAGTGTGTCAAGAAAAATCGATACTATTAGTAGTAGTGCCGTTCCGAAATGGGAAAAAATGACGCGAACGTCGGTCAAGCTCCCTCGGTATCGCCCGCATCATCCGTACAACTCTGGCGATCTATGGCGCAGCGGAAGCCTAATTTGAATTGCTGTTGGCTGGTGGCGTTGCGGATGGCGTAGCTGCTGCCGGAAGCTTGGAAAGCTCGGCTTCCATATCGTCAATCTTCTTCTGCTCTTCGTCCATTTCCTGCTGCTTCGCCGCGATCTGGTCCTGCTCGTCCTTCAATTTCGCCGCGCCGTCCGCGTCCGAAGCGTAGTCCGGCTTGATGTAATACATCTGTGAATCCAGCGTGTAAGTCCGCTGCAGAAGATCCAAGTCCACCTTGGTTGTCGCCAATTTATCCTTGGCGTTCTGGATGGAAGTTTCCAGCGCTCTTTGATTCCCCGCACTGGCCGCGGCACCGCCGCCAGCTCCGGTCGCTGGGGTAGCGGCATTGGCCGCATCGCCCGTCGCAGCCGCGGCATTAGCGCTATCGTCTGCCGGCGTCTGGCCCACTACGCTGATGGCACCGTTGGACTTGGGAATCGTATCGTCATTCCACACGCGCGCGGGTTTCGTCTGATCTTTCTTCGCTTCACGCGCCGCCTTCGCGGCCGCCGCCAGGGCATCAGTTGGCGCAGGCGCCGGCGCTTCCTGCGACGGAGCTTGTGCCTGCCCCGCCGCGATACCCACCGGCATTACCAGCAGAATGCCCAGGCCCCAGTGCGCGATTTTCATCATGCTTCTCCCAGATGGCAGTTTCTCACCCCTTAATTCTAGCCGCCTGCTCGTGCGAGTGGCAATTGGCGTTCTGTCCCGCGCCCTAAGAGGCACCCTGTACTAGCCGGCAGGTCGCAACGCCTCGCCCTCCGTGCACACTTTTGCACCCTCGCTCACCTCGCCAGTCGCTTCTGCCGCGGGCAGGTTTTCTCATCGCCAACGAAATCCTTAATAATCTGCAATTTCCGGCCCCAGCCGATTCCCACCAGCTCGATAACCTTACCCCGCAACGCTCGTCTTATTTATTGTGGAACGAGCATCCGGCTAACCGAGGAGTGCAGTGAACCAGTCCAGCCGCACCGCCGAACACATGGCTTTCTTTCGCGCGCTCGAAACCAAGCGCCCGCCGCGAACCAGGCTGTTCAGCGACCCGTACGCCGCCAGCTTCCTCAGCTCTGGATTCCGCAGAGCTTTGCGCATCGCGTCAATTCCCGTGCTCGGCCGCGCCATCCCCTGGCTAGCGGACATGATCATCCCCGGCGCGCGCTCCTCAGGAATCGCCCGCACGCGCTGGATTGACGACGCTCTCGTCGCCGCTCTTGGCAACGGTATCCGCCAAGTCGTAATCCTCGGCGCCGGATTCGATTGCCGCGCCTTCCGCATTCCCGAACTGCGCGCCGCGAAAATTTTCGAAGTTGACCATCCGCAAACTTTCGCCACCAAGCGCGAGCAGTTGGCTCAGCTCCTCGATCGCGAACCCGCGAACCTCACCTTTGTACAAATTGATTTCAATCGCCAGTCGCTCGAAGCCGTTCTGCGCCGCGCAGGCTTCGATCCATCGCAGCGCTGCATATTTCTCTGGGAAGGAGTCACAAACTATCTCACCGCCGAAGCCGTAACCGCCGTCATGCGCTTCGTCGCATCCTGCGCCGCGGGCACCGAACTGATCTTCACCTACGTGCACCGGCTAGCCCTCGATCATCCCGCCACATTCCCCGACGCCGAAAAACTTCTGCGCTCTCTCGAACAAATTGGCGAGCCATGGACTTTTGGTCTTCTTCCCGACGAAGTTTCCGCCTTCCTCGCCACCTCAGGCCTGCGCCTCCGCCAGGACGTCGGCTCCAGCGACTACCGCGCTCAATTCATGGGCCAGCGCGGCCGCCACATGAGGGGCTACGCGTTCTATCGCGTCGCGGTCGCCGATGTCCCCGCGCCGCACCAGCAAAATCTCGCGCCATCTCGTGCACAAACCGCGGACGCCGTGCGATAATCCCCGCTTGAATTCGGCGGTGCACGCGGACCGCTGAGCCATTCGGAGCCCTGATGAAATTTCTTCCACGCGCGATTCTTATCTTGCTCGCGCTGCAGGCCGCCTCGCCCGCTTTCCGCAGCGCACTCGCGCAGCCCGCGAACATTCCCGCGCCCCCGGCCATCTCCGCACTCCAATCCTCGCAGCCGCCCGCCAGCACTCCCGATGCCACAGCTCCGGCCACACCGCCGCAGTCGTCCGAAAAAAAAGTCACGGCTTACACGCTCCCTCCCGACCTCTATCGCAAAGCGCGCGACCTCGGCCGCTTTCACGCGCGTTTCGCCTGGATTGACTTCTTCTACGGCATCTTCGTCCTCTGGGTCATCCTGTACTGGCGTTTCGGTCCGCAATTTCGCGATTGGGCCCAATCCGTTTCCCGCAATCGTTTCCTGCAAGCCGCGATCTTCGCGCCACTCCTGCTCTTGACCATGGCCGTTCTCGGGCTGCCCTCGGACATCTACGAAAATTCCGTCGAGCGAAAATACGGCCTCAGCATTCAGAGCTGGGGCTCCTGGTTCTGGGATTGGACCAAAGGACAGTTCCTCGGAATCTTGCTCGGAATTATTCTCGTTTCGATTCTCTACGCCGTCATTCGCAGCAGCCCGCGCCGCTGGTGGTTTTATTTCTGGCTGACGTCGCTGCCCATCATCGTGCTTCTCGTCTTCATTCAGCCCGTCATCGTGGATCCCCTGTTCCACAAATTCGAACCCCTGCAGCAAAAAGATCCCGGGCTCACCGCCAGCCTGGAAAAAATGGTGCAGCGCGCGGGCGTGAATATTCCTCCGGAGCGCATGTTCTGGATGGGTGCGGGAGAAAAAACCACGGAGCTCAACGCCTACGTCACCGGCATCGGCGCATCAAAACGCATTGTGGTGTGGGATAACACCATAGCCAAGATGAACACGCCGCAAATTGTTTTCGTCACCGGGCACGAAACCGGCCACTACGTTCTCAATCACATCTGGAAGGGCCTGCTCTTCGCCGCCGTATTTCTGTTCGTACTCTTTTATCTCGGCTTCCGCACCATCGGTTGGCTGCTGCGGCGATTCGGCACCGCTTGGGGCATCCGCGGCGTGGACGATTGGGCCTCGCTCCCCGCGCTGCTACTCCTGATTTCCATCTACTCTTTTATCGCCAACCCCGTGCAGAGCGCTATGAGCCGTCACTTCGAACATCAAGCCGACCAATACGGTCTGGAAGTCACGCACGGTCTGACCCCCGATTCCAGTCAGGTCGCAGCGCAAGCCTTTCAAATTCTCGGCGCAGTGGATCTCTCGGACCCCACTCCCAGTCCTATCACAGTCTTCATGTTCTATTCCCACCCAACAATCCCAGACCGCATCCACTTCTCCCTAACCTACGATCCCTGGGACAAGGGCGAACAACCAGAATTTGTAAAGTGACGATGCGACAAGCATCGTCATCCTGCCTGCCCTGAGTGACTTTGCGAAGAGAGCGCAGCGAAGTCTGCCAGCCGCAGGCTGGGATATCGCTTCGTTTTCCTCAGATCCACTCACTCTCGCGCATGCACTTTCACCCGAATTCCATACTTCGCCCGCAAAGTTACCAACGGATCCGTCACCACCCGATGTCCCGGTACCGCCTTAAACCGAAACCGCTGGGCCACGGTAGCAATCACCATCCCCAATTCCAGCAGCGCGAACCCCTGCCCAATGCACCTCCGCGGCCCATCCCCAAACGGAAAATATGCTCCCGCCGGCAAACGGTTCTCCAACCCATCGAGCCACCGCTCCGGCCGAAACTTCTCCGGCGCATCAAAATACCGCGCATCGCGATGCATCACCCACTGCGACATAATAAATGTCGTATCCGTTGGAAAATCGTATCCGCCAATCGTGCAAGGCGCGATCGAAGTGCGCGCCAAAATGTACGCCGCCGGATAAAGCCGCAACACCTCGCTCACCACCGCGCGCAAATAAGGCAATCGCTCCAGGTCCGCAACTTCCGGTGCGCGCGCGCCCAACACGCGCTGCAATTCTTCATGCAAACGCGCCTCCGCCGCGGCATTTTCGCTCAACATGTACCACGTCCAGGAAAGCGTCAGCGCCGTCGTCTCGTGCCCCGCCATGAATAACGTCATCGTCTCGTCGCGCAATTGTTTCGGCGTCATCTGCGTGCCGTCTTCGTCCATCGCTCCCATCAGCAGCGCCAGCAGATCATTGTGCGGATTCGTATTTCTCTCTGCTTGCCGTTCCTTGATGATCCCGTAGACCAGCGAATCCAGAAATTTCGTCTCGCGTTCCGCGCGCCGATTTCGAGGCGTCGGCCAGCTCTCCGGCACCTTCATCGGCGAACGCGCCTTGCGCATCGAATAACGCATCAGAAATCCCAGCGACTTGCCAACTTCTTCCGCGTTCACGCTCAGCGTCGTCCCAAAAAGCGTGCGCACGGTGATGTCCAGCGTCATCGCCATCATCTCGTCGGCGATGTCGCGCACTTCGCCATCGCGCCACTTGCGCATGTGCATATTCGCGCACTCCACCATCGTCGCGCCGTATTCCGTGATGCGTGTGCGATGAAACGCAGGTTGCGCGAGGCGCCGTTGCCGCCGCCAGAAATCCCCTTCGCTGATCAGCAGCCCTTGCCCCAGCAGCCGCTGGGTCACGTCCTTGGTCAGCGTGCTCTTGTAAAACTTTGCCTGCTGCACGATGCACACTTGCTCGATGTAATCCGGATGATTCAGCAAAATGCGGTAATGCCGGAACACCGGAATGCACACGATGTCGCCATATTGCCGCGCCACCCGCATCAGCGTCGCCAGCGGATCGCGCAGCACGTTCAGCGCCAGCCCTAGCAGCGGCGCCCCTTTTGGCCCCGGGGGCAGGCCCGGCCGGCTTGCGACGGATGCAGCGGTAGATGCAACAGTCACTGTCATGGTTTAGCGCACTCTCTGCAGGTGGAAAAACGCCCGCGCGATCTCCTCTTATTATTACGCTCCCTGCCGCGAATTCATTGCATCAAATATGGTAGTTCTTAATTACTAAAGATGCGTCCCGCGCTTTAGCGGTTTTCCCCCGAATTGGGTAAGATACGCGGGCGGGCAGTTGAGGTGTAAAAGGGGATCGTCAGTGGAAGTCGAACAGCCGGATTGGCTGCAGCAAATCGAGGGCGTTCTCGAAAGCCTAAACGAAGGCGTGCTCATCTCCGACGATTGCCAGAATATCATTTTCGTGAATTCCAACCTGGAACAAATGACCGGCCTGCCGCGCGCTGACATCGTTGGCCCGGACATTCATAGGCTCTACAACCAAGCGGAAGCCGAATTTATCATTAAGAAAAGAGAGCAAGGCCTGCAGGCCGGCCACAACCGCTTCGAATTCGTGCTGCCTCGAAAAGATGGCTCGCGCTTGCCCGTCATTATCAGCGCTCGCGTGGTCGAAGATCCCGATGGCCGCCAGTTTTCCATCGTCACTTTCACCGACATTTCCGATCTGAAGCGCGCCGAACAGGAACTCCGCGAGGTCAACAAGAAACTCGAAGAGCGTCACCAGGAAATTCAGGAAGACCTGACGCTTGCCGCGCGCGTGCAACAAAGCCTCGCGCCGAAATCTCTGGTGTGGGGCGGCGTCCGCGTCGAAACTTTCTATCATCCAGTGCGCACCATCGGCGGCGATTTCGGCCTGGTAAGCTCGCTCGATGATCACTATTTGAATCTGCTCGTCTGCGACGTTTCCGGCCACGGCATCGGCTCAGCCCTCGTCGCCAATCGCATCTATACCGAAATGATGACGCAACTGCGCGCCGGCTCCGCGCTGGACACTATGCTGACCCAGCTGAACCGCTTCGTCATGCACAATATCGGCAGCTCGGTTTTCTTTTTCACCGTCGCCGCCGCGCGCATTGACCGTCCCGGCCGCCGTATGGTTTTCGCCGGCGCAGGACATCCTCCCGGCATGATCGCGCACAACGGCGCGGAGCCTCGACTCCTCGAATCCCGCAGCATGGTGCTGGGTGCGCTCCCTGATGCCGTGGACGCCGAAGCCACGCTCGATGTGGATCTCGACTCCGGCGACCGCGTCGTGCTGTACACCGACGGCATCACCGACGTCTTCAATTCCCGCGGCGAAATGCTCGGCGTCGAAGGCGTGCAAAAAATCGTCCGCGAAACTTCCCGCCTCCCCTTCCACGAAATGAAAAAAGGCATCCTGGACAGCGTAGCCCAATGGCGCGAAGGCCCCCCCACGGACGACGTCTCGCTGGTCTTAGTCGAAGTCTAAAACCGCCTCTCAGAAATTCTCTGCCGCCGCACAAATTATGAGATAACGTTTCCTCAAAATGGCCCGCATCGAACTAGCCACACAAATCTCCACGACCCCCAACGAAATCTTCGTCTTCTTCGTCCCACAACGCATGCCCCTCTGGTACGGCGCCGAAATGAATGCTCACTTCGAAGTCCAAGCCGGCGCCGCCGATTTCGCAGTGGGCCAAAAAGTACGCATCACTGGAAAATTGCAACATCACGACGTCGCCCTGACGGCAGTTGTGACCGCCTACAAATGGGATCATCACCTCGAATGGCAATTTCAGGATTCCTACGGTGTCCGCGGAGTGCAACGGTGGGATTTGCAACTCCAAGCGAACGAAACCAAACTAATCATGCGCGATGAATACGTAATGCCCACGACGCCAGGCAAAATCCTCGATCGCCTCATCACCAGCCGCGCCGTAAGACTCCGCGACCAATCCTGGCTCGATCGCCTAAAACGCTTCGCGGAGCGACCGGATAAATAGCGCGATACGAAGCTTCTAAACTCCCACCACCCGCAAAAATTTCTTCTTCCCCACCCGCAAAGGCAGCATCTCCCCCGGATTCAAAACGATCGCCTTCTTCACATCCTTCTCGATCGCACCATTCACTTCCACCGCCCCCGCCTTGATCAATCTCTCCGCCTCGCTCCGCGAAGAAGCCATCCCCGCCTCCGTCAAAACCGAATAAAGCGGCCGCTTCCCCCAAGCCAATTTCATTTCCGGCATATCCGTAGGCGCCTTGCGATCGCGATACACCAACCGGAATTCATCTGCCGCTTCCTTCGCAGCCTCTTCCCCATGGAATCCCGCCACAATCGTATGCGCCATCTGCATTTTCGCGTCCATCGGATGCAGCACGCCCATGCTCACCTCTTCACGCAGCCGCACAATCACCGGCGAACCAAAATCCGTCAGCAATTCGTAGTAAGACCACATCAGCTCATCCGAAATGGACATCAGTTTCCCGAACATCGCGCCCGGTAAATCCGTGATCCCAATGTAATTCCCCAGGCTCTTCGACATCTTCCGCTCGCCATCGAGCCCTACCAGAATCGGCATTGTCAAAATCACCTGCGCCGGCAGACCGTACTCCCGCTGAATCTCTCGATGCACCAGCAAATTAAATTTCTGCTCCGTCGCCCCCAATTCCACATCCGATTTCAACGCCACCGCGTCGTAAGCCGTCAACAACGGATACAAAAGCTCGTGCACCGAAATCGGTAAATTCGCGTCCAGCCGCGAACGAAAATCCTCGCGCTCCAGCATTCGCGCGAGGCGATAATGCGCGCACAGTTGCACCACTTCCGTGCTGCTCAGCTTCCCCAGCCACTCGCTGTTGTAGCGAACCTCCGTTTTGTCGCGGTCAAGGATTTTGTACACCTGCGCAAGATATGTTTTCGCGTTCGCGTCCACTTGTTCGCGCGTTAGCGGCGGACGCGTCTCCGACTGCCCCGTCGGATCCCCGATCATCGCCGAAAAATCCCCAATCAGAAAAACCGCGGTGTGCCCCATATCCTGAAATTGTTTCAATTTCCGCAGCACCACCGTGTGCCCCAGATGAATGTCCGGCGCCGTCGGGTCCACTCCCAAATAAACGCGCAGCGGCTTTCCAGTCTTCACCGCCTCCGCCAGCTTCGCCTTCAGTTCCTCTTCGCGAATGATTTCCGCCGCGCCCTTTTTCAGGTACGCGAGCTGCTCCTCCACCGGCTTGAATTTTGCGGACGACACTATTTTCTCTCCGACCCTTTCGGCGCATCCAGCAGCACACGCCGCCCCTCCATCCGATACCGCCCTTCCAGCACAATCCGCACCGCCTCGGTGTAAATGCGATGCTCCTCGCGCAAAATCCGCTCCGCCAAAGTTTCCGGGGTATCCGCATCTTCAATTGCCACGCACGCCTGCAGCACGATCGGCCCCGCGTCCAGATTTTCATCCACCAAATGCACCGTGCACCCCGAAAACTTCGCGCCATGCTCCAGCGCCTGCCGCTGCGATTCCAGCCCAGGAAACGCCGGCAGCAAAGACGGATGAATATTCAAAATCCGCTGCGGAAATGCCGCCACAAAATGCGGCGATAGCAGCCGCATATATCCCGCCAAGCACACTAACTCAACTTTCTTCTCCTGCAGCGCCGCCACCACCAACTTGTCGTAAGCCTCGCGCTCCAATCCCTTCGACGGAATTACCCGCGCATCGATCCCGCGCCGCCGCGCCTTCTCAATCCCCTCCGCGCCCTCGCGATTGCTCACCACAATCGCAATTTCCGCGTCCGGAATGCGCCCCGCCCCCACGCTCTCCGCCAGCGCCTCGAAATTCGATCCGCGCCCTGAAAGCAACACGCCAATGCGTTTCTTCATGACCGCCCGAAATTAGCACAGTTCCCCAAAGCGGCAAAACTTCGCTCCCAAAATCATTTAATCCCAATGTGCTCTTGACTGTCGCCGTTGATCGAGTCATCTTTTCCGGCGCGAGTCTTGTATCTTTGATTAGGGGGCTTTCCATGCCGACATTCCGCGCCACCGCGCTTCTGTTTGCGGCACTCTTCATTTCGAGCTTCGTCACGGCGTGTACCGGATCGAACGAGAAGACAGCTCAGGCCGAGCTCGAGCGCGCTCGCGTCGCGCAACTGACGCGCGCCGCCGATGAAACCGCCATCCGCGCCGCCTCCGCCGCGTGGAGCCACGCCGCCACAGCAAAAGACCTCGACAAGGCCGTCTCCTTCTACGCCGCTGACGCCTTGATTTTGCCGGACAGAGCTCCTGCCTTAAAAGGAAACGAAAACATTCGCAAGAATTGGGCACCTCTCCTCGTACTGCCCGGCCCCGGCTTGAGTTGGCAAACCGACTCGCTCGACATCGCGCGCTCCGGCGACCTAGCCTACGAAACCGGCGCATACAATTTCGTCACGACCGACAAGCAGGGAAAATCCACCGATTACAAAGGCAAATACCTGGTCATCTGGAAGAAGCAAAGCAACGGCTCCTGGAAAGTCGCCGTGGATACGGACAATCGCGATCAGTAACGCAACTCTGCGCGCATTCTACTAGCCAGTCCTGGGAACGCCAATCTCCCGATTGGCGTTTTTTCGGCCGTCGTTTTTCTCTGTGTCTCCACCGCAGAAGTTCGTTCTTGCTTTCAACTCTTAACTGTCAACTTTCGACCGTTGACTTGGCCGTCTGCGCCGCAAATCCTACAACCCCAATTTCCCGCTATAAATCACCCGCGGCTTCCCTCGCACCGCACGCTCAATCCTTCCAATCAAATAAAATTTCTCCCGCCGCCTCTTCAATTCCGTCTCCACTCTCGACACATGCTTAGCCGGCACCACCAAAATCATCCCCACGCCCAAATTAAAAGTCTTCAGCAACTCGTCCCGCTCGATCTGCCCCACCCGCGCCAAATACCGAAATATCGGCAACACGGGCCACGACCCCAGATCAATCACCGCCTGCACATTCGCCGGCAAAGCCCGCGGCAAATTCCCGGTGATCCCGCCGCCCGTAATATGCGCCATGGTAGTCACCCACCCGCGCGCCAAAATGCTTTTCAGCAACGGCCAATAAGCCCGATGCGGCTTCAAAAGTTCCGGCCCAATTTTATTACTCACCTCCGCCACATAAGTGTTCGGACTGAGCTTCGCCACGCCAAAAACCAATTTCCGCGCCAGCGAATATCCATTCGTGTGCAATCCGCTGGAAGGCAGCGCCAGCAAAGCATCCCCAGGACGCACCCGCCGCGGATCCAGCTGCATCTTCCGCTCCACGGCGCCCACGATAAATCCCGCCAGGTCGTATTCGCCCGCTGGATAAAAATCCGGCATCTCCGCCGTTTCTCCGCCAATCAACGCGCAACCCGCATGCCGCGCCGCTCTGCTCATCCCCTCGATCACCTGCTCCACCACGCGGGCATCAATCTTCCCCATCGCCAAATAATCCAGAAAAAATAGCGGCTGCGCCCCCTGCGTCAAAATGTCGTTGATGCAATGATTCAAAATATCCGCGCCCACCGTCGAATGAATCCCGGTAGCAAACGCGATTTTCAGTTTTGTGCCGACCCCGTCAGCGCTCGAAACGAGTATCGGCTCGCGCCAGCGCTTCCGGTCCAGTTGAAATAGCGCGCCAAATCCGCCGATGGGCGCGAGCACTCCTCGCGTGAATGTCTTCCGCGCCATAGCCGCAATCCGCCGCTTGGCTTCATCGGCGACTGCAATATTTACTCCGGCATCGGCATAGCGCATGGTTGGTTTCTGCTTCCTGAAGGAGTCGGGCTAATTACCTGAAGCTTGAATAATCTGGCGAACCAGAATCAAAAAATGTGGAACAATCGCTTCCAGCGAATTTCTCCCGGATGTATCACGGCGTTCAAATAAGTCGCAAACCGCTCGCCCACGTGCCCCGGTTCCCACACATCTTCCGGCGCCTCGATGGACATATAAATCAGCACCGGAGTCCCGATAATATTTTCCCGTGGCACAAATCCCCAGTAGCGGCTGTCGTTCGAATTATCGCGGTTATCGCCCATCATGAAATATTCGCCCGCGGGCACCACCAGCTCGCCGTTCTGCACCTGCTTCGCCAGCTCGTTCCGCCACTCAGGATTGTCCGCGAAAGGCATCTCCGAAGTTCGCGCCGGAAAATTCTCCACAGGCGAATCGATGTTGTTCGGATTGTGAATCGCGTAAGGCTCGTTCAGCGGCGATCCATTCACAAACACTTTCCCCTCGACGATTTTTATGCGGTCGCCCGGCACTCCGATGCAGCGTTTGATGAAATCCGGAAATCCCTGGTCCGCCAGCGGCGCGCGGAACACTGTAATCTGCTGCGGCTTCGGCGCGCGCCACAGCGGCACATGCCACGGCGTGAACGGAATCCCCGCATCGTATCCAAACCGGCTCACGATCAAGTGATCCCCGATCAGCACGGTGTTTTCCATCGAGCCGCTGGGAATCACCCGCGCTTGCACCAGCGTCCCCTCAATCAATAGGAACGCCATGATCACCCAAAACCACGAAACCACTTCGCGCCACACCTTGTCACTGGTAGTCGCGTGCTCGTGCTGCTGCTCCTCGCGCGCTCGTTCCACCCGTTCCCGGTCTGCGGCCACGGCTTCTTCCACGTCAGCCTTCACGATGAGCCTCCACTTCCAGTTGCACCAGCTCCGTCGGATAGCTGCCGGTGTAGCACGATGTGCAGAACTTGTGGTTGGCGTCGTCCGTATCCTCCATCGCCAGCCGCAGTCCCTCAAGCGAAACGTATCCCAGCGAATCCGCTCCCAGATATTTCCGTATCTCTTCCACCGAATAATTCGCTGCGATCAATTCCTCGCGCCGTGGCGTATCCACTCCGTAATAACAAGGCGAAATTGTCGGCGGGCAGCTGATCCGCACGTGCACTTCGGTCGCGCCCGCGTCGCGCACCAGCCGCACGATCTTCCGGCTAGTCGTCCCGCGCACAATCGAATCATCCACCAATATCACGCGCTGCCCCTCCAACATTCGACGTACGGGGTTTAGCTTTAGCTTCACTCCAAAATCGCGTATCGCCTGGCTCGGCTCGATGAACGTCCGCCCAATATAATGGTTGCGGATCAACGCCATGCGAAACGGAATTCCCGAATCCGCCGAATATCCGATCGCCGCCGGAACACCCGAATCCGGCACCGGCGTCACGATGTCTGCTTCCACCGGATGTTCTTTCGCGAGCAATCGTCCCAGCCGCTCGCGCGTGCGGTTCACCGGCATCCCGAAAACCAGGCTGTCCGGCCGCGAAAAATAAACGTGCTCGAAAACGCACTGTTGCAGCGGCTTTTCTGGCGCGAAATGCAGCGATTCCAGGCCGCTGCGCGAAATCCGTACCATTTCTCCCGGCTCCACGTCGCGCACGTATTCCGCATCAATCAAATCCAGCGCGCAAGTTTCCGAAGCCGCCACCCACGCGCCATCCAATCGTCCCAGACACAGGGGACGAAACCCCCGCGGGTCGCGAATCGCATAAATCTCATCGCGCGTCAGCAGCAGCAGCGAATACGCGCCTTCCACCTGGTTTAGCGCATCCGCAATCGCGCCCGTCAGGTTGCGCGCCTGGCTCCGCGCGATCAAATGCACGATTACTTCGGTATCGCTGGTCGTCTGAAAAATGGATCCGCGATGTTCCAGCTTCTTGCGCAGCTCGATCGCGTTAGTCAGGTTGCCGTTGTGCCCCAGCGCGATCTTTCCTTTGTTGCAATCAATCACCACCGGCTGCGCGTTCATCAGGACGTTGTCGCCCGCCGTCGAATAACGCGTGTGCCCGATCGACGCGTCGCCGGGAAGCCGCGCAATCACCTCCGGCGTGAAAATTTCCTGCACCAATCCGAGCGACTTGTGGACGTGCACCTGCGTGCCGTCGGTGGAAGCGATTCCCGCCGATTCCTGCCCGCGATGCTGCAGCGCATAGAGCCCCAGGTAAGACATCTTCGCCGCTTCCGGGTGCCCAAATATTCCGAACACGCCGCAGTGATCGTGAAAATGATCGTCGCCGAGTTGAATAGCTGTCGTCACGCCGTCAGCGCCTTTCGGGCATATTCCGCCCGCACCGAAGGAAGCAAAAGCCAGATCAAAATCGCACTATTTAGCACTATCGCAAAAGCTAGAGCCAGGTTAGTTCTGGACCAGCTCACAAAATACAATCCGGCCACAGCGCCGACGAAGTCCAAGGCCGAAAGAAAAAGGGCTACCTAACGAGCCCATACGCGCCAGTTGAAAATTCCCCATGCGCAAAGCAGCAGCGTAAGGGATGACATCGAGCGCGCGTATAGCAGAAAAAACGATCCAGTCTCGCCCCAAGATAAACCGCTTAAACCGTCAATGAGGCGCGTTACAAAGCTACTCCAGACTGTTGTGACGCCCTCGATAGCGAAAATTGCTGCTACGAGCCAACGGCCGCCATTGACTAGTCCATTCGTCATGCCTGCTCGATGGCCTTTGGCAGTGATTCGCTCCACACTCGCCGGAACGATTCGATACTGCCTTGTATCACAGCCGCGCCCTGGTATTGGATGCGGAATTCGCCGCGAGTGACTGTACCGATACGCTGCGCACGCACTTTGTATTGTGCCGCAATCTCATTCACGCGAGCAAGTGAAGCAGGTGCAACAGATACCACGGCCCGCGCTCCCCGTTCGCCAAACAGCGCAGCCTCCGCAAAATCTTCCGCGCCCGCAGCATCAATCGAAATCTCGGCCGAGAGCCCGTCGCGCCCAAAACACGCCTCAGCCACCGAAACCGCGAGGCCGCCATCGCTCACATCGTGCGCCGAACGCACCGCGCGCTCCGCCGCCAGCGCCACCAGACAATCAATCAACCGTTTCTCGGCAGCCAAATCAATCGCCGGAGGCAATCCAGTCACCATCCCGTGAATGGCCTTCGCGTATTCGCTAGAAGCTAATTCGGTTTTCGTAGCGGCGCCCTTTAGCTCATCCTGAGATCCTGGCAGCGCCAGGATCGAAGGGGGCGCCGTAACGCCATCGAGCAACACAATCACATCGCCTTCGCTCGCGAATCCCGAACCCAATGCGCACTCCGCGTCCTCCATCAGCCCCAGCACGCCCAGCACAGGCGTCGGATAAATCGCCTTCCCCAAAGTCTCATTGTAAAAACTAACGTTCCCGCCAGTGATCGGCGTCTCGAGCACTCGGCAAGCCTCCGCAATCCCGTCAATCGCTTCGCTAAACTGCCACATCACTTCCGGCTTCTCCGGATTCCCAAAATTCAAGCAATTCGTAGCCGCAATAGGACGAGCCCCGCTGCAAGCTACATTCCGCGCCGCCTCGGCCACCGCGTGCATCGCGCCCAATCGCGGCGCCAAAAATCCCCAGCGCCCGTTTCCGTCCGTCGCAAGTGCCAGCGCGCGTTTCGATTCTTTCAGCCGCAGCACCGCCGCATCACCAGCCCCAGGACCGAACGTCGTATTCGTCTGCACCATCGAATCGTACTGCTGGGTAATCCAACGCTTCGAAGCAATCGTGGGCGAAGCCAGCAAGCGCGAGAAATTCCCACTCAAATCCGCGCCAATCGCAGCCAACGGCACAGAAGCCGCGGCAACAGCAACCGCACCAGCCTGAGCCGTCACACTTGGCGCAGCAATCGGCCGCTCATACCGCGGCCCTTCCTCCGCGATCGCATGCGCCGGAATCGCAGCCGCCACCTCGCCATGATTCAACACGCGCAAAGCCCCGTCTTCCGTCACGCGCCCAATTTCCACCGCGTCCAATCCCCATTTGTGGAACACATCGAAAACTTCCCGCTCCCGCCCGCGCTCTGCCACCAGCAACATGCGCTCTTGCGATTCGCTCAACATAATTTCGTACGGCGTCATCCCCGTCTCGCGCTGCGGCACGCGGGCCAGATCGATCTCAATACCCAACCCCCCGCGCGAAGCCATCTCCGAGCTCGAACTCGTCAACCCCGCGGCGCCCATATCCTGAATCGCCACAACCGCGCCCGTGCGCATCGCTTCCAGGCACGCTTCCAGCAGCAATTTCTCCATGAACGGGTCGCCCATCTGCACGTTCGGCCGTTTCTGCTGCGATTCCTCGCTGAATTCCGCCGACGCCAGCAGCGACGCCCCATGAATTCCGTCGCGCCCCGTTTTCGCGCCCACGTAAATCACCGGATTCCCAGCCCCGCGCGCCTTAGCAAAAAATAATTCCTCGCGCCGGCAAATTCCCAGCGCCAACGCGTTCACCAAAGGATTGTTCGCATAGCAAGGCTCAAACACTACCTCGCCGCCCACAGTGGGCACCCCAAAACAATTCCCATAAAATCCAATCCCGCGTATCACCCCATCCAAAATATGCCGGTTCCGCGCAATCTCTTCGCGAGTCGCATCCGCCGCGCCAGGACCCGGAGCAATCGGCCCAAACCGCAGCGAATCCATCACCGCAATCGGCCGCGCCCCCATCGTAAAAATATCCCGCAAAATCCCGCCCACTCCGGTAGCCGCGCCCTGAAAAGGCTCCACAAAACTCGGATGGTTGTGCGATTCAATCTTAAAAACCGCCACCATCCCGTCGCCGATATCCACGACGCCCGCATTTTCCCCGGGCCCCTGCACCACGTGCGTCCCACGGGTAGGGAGCCGCTTCAAATGCACGCGCGATGATTTGTACGAGCAATGCTCGCTCCACATCACGCTGAAAATTCCCAGCTCCGTAAAAGAAGGATCGCGACCCAATATTTTCTGCGTGCGCGCGTATTCTTCAGGCGAGAGGCCGTGCTCGGCCGCAATCTGCGGAGTAACCTTAATTTCAGTATCAATCATTTTTTGTGGGCATAAATAAATAACAACGAAGAAGAGTAATCCCTACGCCGGAACCGCCGCAGTCACTCCCGGCGAACGCGCCGGCGCACCCGCGTCAGCCGCCAAGCTGGCCACTAGCGACCGGAACACCACCAACCCATCCGCCGATCCCAGCGAAGCCTCGACCGCGCGCTCCGGATGCGGCATCAAACCCAGCACATTGCGCTCGCGATTGCAGATTCCCGCGATCGCGCCCAACGACCCATTCGGATTGGCCTCGCGGTCGTCAGCGCCGGCGCCGCCATCCGCACGTACGTAGCGAAAAATAATCTGGTTGTTGCGCTCCAATTCCCCCAGCGCCGCCGGTTCGCAAAAATAATTCCCCTCCATATGCGCAATGGGAATCTCGAGCACTTGCCCCCGCGTCGAAGCCAAAGTAAACGGCGTATCCGTCGCTTCCACCTGAACATGCACCTGGCGGCACAAAAAGCGCAGCCCCTGATTCCGCATCATCGCGCCAGGCAGTAACCCCGCTTCGAGCAAAATCTGAAATCCGTTGCAAATCCCCAGCACCAACCCGCCCCCGCGCGCAAACCGCTCCACCGCTTTCATCACCGGTGAAAATCGCGCAATCGCCCCCGTCCGCAAATAATCGCCAAACGCAAATCCGCCAGGTAAAATCACCGCGTCGCAACCCGCCACATCCTCCGACTGGTGCCAGATAAATTCCACAGGCTGCCGCACAATCGCGCCCACCGCATGGAACGCATCCTCATCGCAATTCGACCCGGGAAATCGCACCACGCCAAATTTCATCGCCACTCCTCTAACTCATTTTACCACGCGCGCCAAATATGCCGCAGCCCGCGTTTTAGCCCCGCGCCCTGATCGCTCGACGAGAGGTATAATCCGCAAGGAAGTCGCGAAATCGCACCTGGACTTCCTCTGCTCGCTCGAAAGGAATCTCGAATGATCCGACGCGACTTTCTCCGCAACATCCTCTACGGCACCACCGCCATAGCCGCCGCCAACGCAGTCAAGAAAGTAATCGCGCCGCTCACCAATGCCAGCGCGGCTGCCGCAGCGAGCGATCCGCAGAATCAACACGCGCTCCCCACCCCAGCCGCCACTGCCTTCGCGCTGGAAGACATCAAAATCCTAGACCCCGACCTCCTCCGCATGCGCGCCCAAACCCTCGATTACATGCTCGCCCTGGATTCCGATCGTCTCCTCCACAATTTCCGCATCACCGCGAACCTCCCATCTGACGCCGACCCGCTCTACAATCGCGAATCTCCCACCAACGGCTGGCGCGGCCATTACGTCGGCCACTACCTTTCCGCCTGCGCCCAAATGTACGCCTCCACCAACGACACCCACATCAAAACGAAAGCAGATGACATCGTCGCGGAACTAGCTAAATGCCAAGCCCAGCTAGGCGACAAAGGCTATCTCTCCGCCTTCCCCGAATCCACGTTCGACGATCTCGAACAAGGCCGCCCCGCCGCAGTCGTCTGGTACGCGCTGCACAAAATCATGGCCGGCCTGCTCGATATGTACGAGCACTGCCAGAACGCCCAAGCCCTGCAAATCCTCGAACGCATGGCCGCATGGACCGACTGGCGCACCGGCCGCCTTCCAGAAGATCAAATGCAGCGTACCCTGCAGACCGAATTCGGCGGCGTGAATGAAGTTCTCGCCAACCTCTCCGCCACCACGGGGAATCCGCAATACCTCGTCGTCGCCAAACGCTTCGATCATCACGCCGTCATGGACGCCGCCTCCCGAGGCCGCGACGCTCTCACCGGAGTCCACGCCAACACTCAAATCCCCAAATTCATCGGCGCCGCCCGCGAATTCGAACTCACCGGCGACCCTTACTACCAAAACGCCGCGCTCTTCTTCTGGCAACAGGTCGCTCTGCATCGCAGCTACGTCACCGGCGGCAATAGCATCAGCGAACATTTCCGCACTCCGCCAGACGTTCTTTCCGCCGAGCTCACCGACCTGACCCAGGAAACCTGCAACACCTACAACATGCTCAAGCTCTCTAGCCATCTCTTCACCTGGCAGGCCGCGCCGCAATACGCCGACTACTACGAGCGGGCGTTCATCAATCACATCCTTGCGACGCCCAACCCCGCGCAAGGCTCGCCACTCTATTTTCTCGGCACGCGCTCCGGCCAGTGGAAAGTTCACTTCGTCCCGCACCAGGGTTATTTCTGCTGCTGCGGCACCGGCCTGGAAAATTTCTCGAAGCTAGGCGAGGGTTTCTATTTCCACGACGCCCAGTCGTTCTGGGTGAATCTCTTCTTCGCCTCCGAAGTGAACTGGCGCGAAAAGGGCGTCACCGTCCGTCAGGAAACGCGCTTCCCAGACGAAGCCGCCACCCGCCTGCTAATCCGCACGAAATCGCCCGCCAACTTCACGCTGAACGTGCGCATCCCGTACTGGGCCGATAACGCCACCATTACAATCAACGACAATCGTTTCCAGCCAAACGAAAAACTTGCGTCCTCCACGTACGCCAAAATCCAGCGCACCTGGAAAGATGGCGACGTCGTCGAAGTGAGCCTCCCGATGCGCCTCCACCTGCAGCCCCTTCCCGACGACCAAAACGTAGCCGCCATAATGTACGGCCCGCTGGTCCTGGCCGGCGAACTAGGCACCGAAGATCTCGACCCCCAACACATCTACTCCGACGACAAATATCTCCACGCCGGCTTCCCCACGATTGCCGTCCCCGAGTTCGTCGCCAACCGCAACACCCTCGAGCAATGGATTAAACCGATCAGCACCCAAGCGGGTGCGTCAGGAAATGCACCAGTAAACATGAGAAATGAGCCCTTAACTTTCCGCACCGTAGGCGCTGGCCATCCTGAAGACGTCACCCTAAGCCCCTTCTACCGCCTGTTCGACCAACGCTACACCATCTACTGGCGCTTCCGCCCCCCAGCCGACGCCAAGGTTTCGACTTCGTAGCGGCGCACTCTGGTGCGCCATCGGGCGCTCCAAATGTGCGGCTCGGCAAGTCGGAGATTGCAATCACTAGATGGGGAAAAGCGAAGATTCAGCCACTGAAGTGTCGATTTTACGGTTGCAAAGAAGTCCTAACGCCGCGAACGCTTCACGGTTTTTCTTTTCACTCGTCGCCGCGCTTTCACTTTCGCCCGACGCACGACTTTACCGCGGCGTTTCGATTTCTTGCGCCCTGCTTCGCGCCCAGCCCGCGCCAGCTCGCGCCGCCGCGCCGCCGCCCAACCAGTCTTGATCGTCTGCCGTCCGCGTGCGATTCCCAGCGCGTCGGCTGGAACATTTTCCGTGATCGTGGACCCCGCCGCCACGTACGCGCCATCGCCAATACGCACCGGCGCCACCAGCGCGGTATCACTCCCGATAAAAACGCGATTGCCGATCGTGGTTTCATACTTGGCCACGCCGTCGTAATTGCAAGTGATCGTGCCCGCGCCGATGTTCGCTTCCCGCCCCACGGATGCATCGCCCAGATAAGTCAGGTGCCCGGCCTTCGCACCCTCGTGTATCACCGAATTTTTCACTTCCACGAAATTTCCAATGTGCACGCCCGCGCGTATATCCACCCCAGGACGCAGCCGCGCAAACGGTCCCACCTGCGCCTTGTCTCCGATGCGGCTGGATACCATCACGCTATGCGCCCCGATCACTACCTCGTCGTCCAGACGCATGTCCCGCAACACGCTGCCTGTCTGAATCGTGCAACGCGCGCCGATGCGCGTCTTGCCCAGCAGTTGCACGCACGGCTCGATCACCGTGTCGGGCCCCGCGCTCACTTCCGGATCAATCAGCACTGTCTCCGGCAGATAGATCGTCACGCCCGCTTCCATCAGCTCCGCGGCTTTGCGCGCGCGGAAAATCCGGTCCACGTCCGCCAGATTCGCGCGGGTATTGCATCCCAGAATTTCATTCGCATCCGGAGCCACCTGCGCCAGCACCCGTTCATTGCGCTGCCGCAACAAAGCGATTGCATTGGTCAAATACAGCTCGCGATGCGCATTGTTCGGCCGCAAAGCAGCCAGGCACGGCCACAGTTTTTCCAGTGTGAAGCAATAAATGCTGGAATTCACTTCGCGGATGGCGCGCTGCTCCGGCGTCGCGGCTTTTTCCTCCACCACCGCCTGCACGCGCCCTTCGGAATCGCGCACCACGCGGCCGTAATCCGTGGGATCGTCGAGCTCAGCGCTCAGAATCGTGGCAGCCGCTTCGCCGCGGCGGTGCGCGTCCAGCAGCGCCGTCAAAGTTTCCGCGCGCAGCAGCGGCGCATCACCCGGGACAACGATCACCAGCTTCGCGCTCTTGCGCATCGCCCGCCGCGCCACTTGCAACGCGTGTCCGGTGCCGCGCTGCGGTTGCTGCTTCACCGTATCCGCGCCCAGCGATTCGGCGAGCGCGCCCACTTCTTCGGCCTGGTGCCCCACTACCGCCAAAATCTGCGCCGCTTTCGCCGGCTGGCATGCGCGAATCACGTGCTCCAGCAGCGGCCGCCCTCCCGCGCGATGCAGTACTTTCGCCAGGTCGGAGCGCATTCGCGTCCCTTTCCCAGCAGCCAAAATTACGATGACGGTGTCAGCAGCAGCCATGCGAGAGTTATTGTCGCTTCCCTTTGCACCTTTGGCAATCAAAACAGCCGCACCAAGCTTTCACGCCCCTTACTCCTGGAGCCCGCGTCGTTGCCGTGCGCCGTCATCTTGAGCGGAGCGAAGGATCTCACTTCGCCCGCCCACACTTGCACCCCATCCATCCAGCTCAGGCTTTTCCGTAGGGGCGGGTCTGAGACCCGCCCCTACAGCCGCGGGCACAAATGCCGTGCATTTGTTAAACAAAGCGCTATATTCCCTCGCAGGCAGAACTGGAGGCGTGTCATGTTTTGTCAAAACTGCGGAACGACCAATCCCGATTCAGGCCAATTCTGCTCCAAGTGCGGCAGCCCGCTCACTGCCGCTGCCGCCGTACGACCAACGACGGGCCCGGGCGCAGTAGGTGCCGGTTCATTCGCAACGCCGCCTCCACTCGACGGCAATCCGCCCACCAGCGGCAAAGCCATCGCCAGCCTGATCTGTGGGATTTTCACAATTTTTCTTCCCGCCTCCATTGCCGCGGTCATTCTCGGCCACATGGCGCACTCCGAGATCCGCAAATCGGCAGGCCGCATCGGCGGTCAGGGCATCGCGACGACCGGTCTGGTGCTGGGCTATCTCGGCCTCATGGTCCTTCCCATCATGATCATCGCCGCCATCGCCATCCCCAATCTGCTGCGCGCGCGGATCGCAGCGAACGAAGCCTCCGCCGTCGGTTCGCTTCGTACCATCGAAACCGCCGCGATTTCCTACGGCTCCGAATATGAAAATGGATTTCCTTCCAGCCTGGACGTATTGGGAGGCTCCCCCGGTAGCGAAGCAACCTGCAACCGTGCAAATTTGATTGGCGCGCCGCTGGCATCAGGCCGAAAAACCGGTTACGAGTTCACCTACACTCCGGTGTTTCCGGACAACCGCGCGGCGCCCGTCATCTCTCCGAAAGCTGCTGCGAAAGGCTGCACTTCCGGTGGCGCTTCCGGTTTCACCGTGACCGCAAATCCCGTGCAGCGCGGCAACACGGGCTCGCGCAGTTTCTTCGCCAATCAGACCGGAGTCATTCGCGCATCCGACAACGGAGAATCCGCCACGGCCGACAGTCCGCCGATTCGGTAGCCCAAATTTCGCAGGACAATTTGGCCGCTACATTCGGATAGCGCGAATTTCGCGCGCCGCATAAATTGTGCGAGCATCGAAGGAGCAAGAATCAAAAGAGCAGCGATGAAAACGCAGACAGCACTCGAAACACCGAAGACAATGCACATCCTTGACAATCCGATCTGGCATTCGCTCTCGAAACTCCACACGCACTTTGCGGAAGGCGACGACCTCGCGAAGCGCTACCCGCCCGAAGTAACTCGGCTCGCAGCGATGGGCGAACCCACCAGCAAAGCATACGCCTCGCTCGCGAAAACTCTCCAGCGCGCCGGCGCGGCGTTATTTCTCGATCAGCCTCCGCAAATCCCCGCGGGTTGGATCACCGCCCACGAACCGCCGCTGGTGCAAATGGTCTGCGAAAAACCCAATCTCGCGCAGGATGGTTTTCCAGCTGAGAAATTAACGCCAGCGGATGTGCCGGAAATGGTCGCGCTCGCCGAATTGACCAAGCCTGGCCCGTTCGGCACGCGCACGCGCGAACTGGGCGAGTACCTGGGCATCCGTCAATCCAAGCGGCTAGTAGCGATGGCCGGCGAAAGGCTGCATCTGCCCGGTTATACGGAAGTCAGCGCAGTTTGCACTCATCCGGATTTTCAAGGCCGCGGCTATGCCCGCGAGTTGATGTCCATTCTGATGCGCAAAATCATTCGGCGCGGCGAAACTCCCATTCTCCACGTGCGCCAGGAAAATGTTTCCGCGATTCATCTGTATGAGAAGCTAGGCTTCCGCACTCGGCGCCTGCTTCATTTTGTGATTGTTCGCACGGCGTGAAATTCCCGCGACGCTCGCTGCTTTTTGTTTTCGAAGTCAGGATGTGGCGGGAAGAGAATCGGCCATAGAGGGCCGCGCAGCTTCGGAATCGCGCGGCGCAGTTGTCTCGGTCCAGAGACTTTGGTCGGCAAGCAGGCGCGTGACCAGCTGCGTGTGCAGCGCGTGACCAGCTTTGTGCGCCACGATGCGCGCTTTCAGCGGACGCCCCACCAGCGCCAGATCGCCGATCAGGTCCAGCGCTTTATGCCGGCCGAATTCATCCGGAAAACGCAGCGGGCCGTTCAGGATGCCTTCGTCGTCCAGCACGATCGCGTTTTCCACCGAGCCGCCGCGAATCAATCCCATCGCTTGCAAGCCCGCAAAATCCTTCATGAACCCGAACGTGCGCGCCGGAGCTAGCTCGCGGCTAAAAGATTGCCGGTCCACCGTCATCTCCACTTCCTGCGGACCTACGTCCGGATGCTTGTAATCCACGAAACAGTGCACGCGGAATTCATCTGCGGGATAAATTCCGATGCGGCGGTCGCCGTCGGAAAATTCCAGCGGCTTGATGACGCGAATGTAACGCCGCTGCCGGCGCAGCTTGCGAATCCCGGCGTTCGCCAGCAGTTCGATGAAAGGTTTCGAGGAACCATCCAGAATCGGAAGCTCCAGAGCGTCCAGCTCAACGTAAACGTTGTCCACGCCGCACGAATACAGCGCCGCAAGCAAGTGCTCGACGGTTGAGAGCAGCACTCCTTGCTTCATCAAGCTGGTGGCATAGCTCACCCGCGCAACGTTGCGCACGTGCGCTTCGATCTCGAAATTGTCCAGGTCCACACGCCGGAAGACGATCCCCGTATCCGCCGGAGCCGGAAGCAGCCTCAGGTGGCAACGCACGGCGGTGTGCAGCCCGACTCCGCGAGTTTCGACTGGTTTTTGAATTGTGAGTTGATAAGGCATCAGTAGGATCGGGCTGTACTATGCACTTCGGTGACCCCTCATCAGCAATTATAGCCCTTTGCAATCAGTAACTTATACAGCCAATGTTAGATATGTTCCGAGTGGTGTGGTAAGAGTACAACATAATGGTACGTTCAGACGTGGTTCAGCTTGAACAGGTTAGGTCGCATTTCGAGGGATCAAGGCTAAGCGGAGGCGTTCAGGAATTGCCCGTGCGGAGTGGTTGTTCCACTCGAAGTGGCGGCGGGTTGAGCTTCCGTCGTACCGCTCGGTGCGAGAGCGTCTTGCAACTTCTGGAATTGCGCCACTGCCGTCGCATTCTGCTGAGCAGTCGCGGCGCTTTGACCCAAGCTGTTGGTATTCGCGCTGCCAGCTGCTGGGGAACTGCCGGAAACCTGACTGGTTTCCTGCGCCGAGGCTTGCGGCTGATTTTGCGTTTGCGGCGACCGGATCTAATTCTGATTCGCGCTGGCGATCGCGAGCTGCGCAGTAGTTTGCGCCGGATTCGCCGAGCCGACCGCGGCATTTTGCTGCGAACTATTCGCAGCGGCCTGAACATTCTGGACGATTTGCCGCAGCGCAGCGGGATCGTTCACCCAATTCAGCATTCCTTCGCGGCTAATCAAGCTCAGAGTTTGCGGATCGATGCCGAGCTGCTGCAGCACGCGGTCAAGCTGCTGCAGAGTCTGCTGCGCCGGAGCTTCGCTCGAAGCGGTTACTGCCATTGCAGTCGCGTCCGCGCTTGCGGGCGCGTTCGCGACGGGAGATTGTGTGGCCGCGGGAGCTTGCGCAGGCGGTGATGCAGCTACGGTCGGAGCGTTACTCTGAATCGTTGGTGGTGTCGCCGCCGCAGCATTGTTCTGACTCGCCGGAAATGTAGTTGTCTGGGCGAGCAGTGTGAATGTCGCGGGTTGCGCGTTTCCGGCCGAAGGTGCGTTTTGTTGGCGTTGATGCGGCAGCAGCGTTCCAGAGAGGGACACGGTATCCTGCACCGGCTTAGGCGGTGGCGCTGTGGAAACCCCGCGCGCTGGAAGCACCGGGCTTGGGGCCAAGGCCTGCGGAGCGTGGGCGTTCTCCGCCGCGTTGGCGGCCGAGTCGTTGTGGAGCGCCGCGATTTGGAAGTTGCTCGAGCCCATCTAAACCTCGCCCTATTCAGCTAAGTCGTGCACAATGAGGTGTTCAAGTCGGTTCGACGGATGCGCGCGTTCCAGTGCGCGTCCAATTCGAGACCTATCGTTCCTGTCTAGCATATCGGCGGGCACGCTTACAGCATTAGGACAAATTTGCCGCCCGCAGCCCGGTTGTCTCGCCCGGGCCCTTCCGCGTACAATAGCTTTTCATCCAAACGCCGATGGATACGCCCTTTACGATCCTTCCGAATACCACGCCACCGCCCGCGGAGCATCCGCGGCCGTCCTGGTTGCGTGTGCGATTTTTCGGCGGACCAAAATATCAGGAACTGAAGCGCACGATGCGCACGCTGGATCTGCACACGGTGTGTGAGAGCGCGCGCTGCCCCAACATGGGCGAGTGCTGGGAACACGGCACGGCCACTTTCATGATTTTGGGGGATATTTGCACGCGGGCGTGCGGATTCTGTGCTGTGCCGAGCGGCAAGCCTGTGGGTCCTCCGGCGGAAGACGAACCGGAGCGCGTGGCGGAGGCGGTGGCGCGAATGGGATTGCGCTATGCGGTGGTGACTTCGGTGAATCGCGATGATCAACCGGACGGCGGCGCGGCGATTTTTGCGCGCACGATCACGGAAATTCGTGCGCGCGTGCCGGGATGCAAAGTGGAAGTACTGATCCCTGATTTTCGCGGCGATTGGACAGCGCTCGAAACCGTAATGGCGGCGAAGCCGGACGTGTTGAATCACAACATGGAAACGGTGCCGCGACTTTATCGCCAGGTGCGCAAGGGCGCGGTGTTTGAGCGGTCACTGGAATTATTGCGGCGCGCGGGAGAAATGATTCCGGGACTTCCCACCAAAACCGGAATGATGCTGGGACTGGGCGAAACGCACGAAGAAGTGCTGGCGGCGATGGAAGATATCGCGGCGCAAGGCACGCACATTTTGACGCTCGGCCAGTACATGCAGCCGACGCACGACCATTTGCCGATCGAGCGCTATGTGCATCCCGACGAATTCGCGGAGTTCAAGCGGCTGGGCGAAACGATGGGATTCAAACACGTGGAAGCCGGGCCGCTGGTACGGTCTTCGTATCACGCTTTCGAACAGGAAGAAGCGGCACATTCGTAGCGCTGCAGCTTATTGCAGTTCTGAAGTTCTCACCCCACTCAAATTCCAATGAATCCCTGGCGCGGACTGAAAAATTTGCCACGCGAAATGTGGATACTTTCGGCGGCGACGCTGGTGAATCGCTCCGGAACGATGGTGCTGGCGTTTCTAGTTTTGTATGTGACGCACACGTTGGGAGTGACGCCGGCGCGAGCGGCGCTTGCGCTGATGGTGTACGGCGTGGCGGCGCTGCTGGTCATGCCGCTTGCGGGAATTCTGTCTGATCGCGTGGGACCGCTGCCGATCATGAAGGGTTCGCTGTTTCTCACCGGTTTTCTGCTGCTTTTATTTCCCTTGGCGAAAAGTTACGGCGCGATTTTGCTGATGACGTTTGCTTTCGCGGTGCTGAATGAATCGGTGCGACCTGCGAGCCTATCGATGGTTTCGGATTTGGTGCCGCCCGCGCAACGCAAAGCGGCATTCGCGCTGAGCCGGCTCGCGGCGAATCTGGGGATGAGCGTGGGACCGGCGATCGGCGGAATTCTGGCGGTGTATTCGTTTCGCTGGCTATTTGTGGTGGATGGCACGACTTCGATTCTAGCGGGAGTGGTGCTGGCGCTCGCACCGATGCGCAGCGTGGGGCGCCAAAAAACACACGAGCCGGAGTGGGCGGACGCGACGGACCTGGGTCGCGAAATCGAAGCCGATACTTTGACGCCACTGGCCACACTGCATCCCGCGGCGGATCTGCGCGCGTTTCGAAATCCACGGATGCTTTATTTTCTGGCGGCGCTGATTCCGGTGCAGCTGGTGTTTTTTCAATTTACGTCCACGTTGCCGTTATTCTTGGTGCGTTATTTGCATTTTCCGGAATCGGTGTATGGAACGATTTTCACCGTGAACACTTTGTTGATTGTGGCGATGGAAGTTCCATTGAACACGGCGATGGCCCACTGGACGCACCGGCACACGCTGATGCTGGGCGCGTTCTTGTACGCGGTGGGATTTGGATCGTACGCGCTGGTGGGGATTGCTCCATTCGGAAAAACCGCGGGGGCTTTTGCGGCCGTTGTTATCTGGACGTTCGGTGAAATGATTCTGATGCCGGGCAGCTCGGCGTATGCAGCGGAACTCGCACCGCCCGAGAGGCGCGGAGAATACATGGGGCTATACACGATGTCGTTCAACATCGCGTTTGCGGTGGGACCTTGGCTGGGCGCGAGCATTCTGGGGAAGTGGGGAGCGACGACGATGTGGGGCGCAGCGTTTGTATCGGGATGCATTTCGACGACGCTGATGAGCCGTACCGGGCCGCGCAAGGGACCGGATCTGAACCAGCGGTCACTCGCGCGGTGAGTCGAGAAATGCTTTCGCGATTACGCGGGTGCGGGCGGAACAGGAGGGACAGGATGGGCACGGGGAGCAGCAATCGGCAGCGGCAGGTTGATCCGCGATTCTGAGCGCGGCTTGAAAATATTCGCTGGCTTTTTCGGGACGGCCCATTTGGGTGTTCAGATTCCCGAGCAGCAACTGGAAAATCGGATTTCCCGGGTAGCGATCGACGAGCGGTTGCGCCACCACGGCGGCGCGCTCGTATTGAAAGTCGAAGGTGCGCAAATTTCGGGCGAGATGGAAGCGCATTTCCACGGGCGTCACCACGCCGTGGTCAATGCCGATTTGCATCTGGCGAATTCCTTCCGTCCGGCTGCCGCCGGGGATGCCCATGAAGAAGCGCAAGATTTTTACGGCGGTTGAAAGTGAATCCACGTAGTAGTTGTAGAGGCCCAGGCCGGCGGTAGCGTCTGGCATTTGCGGATCGAGTTCGAGGGCACGCAGAAATTCGGAGCGGGCGGAGACTCCGGCGTGCGCGACCGCGCGATTTTCTCCGCGCAAAACTTCCAGGCGCACTTTCAAGGCAAAACCCATTCCTGCATAGAAGTGCATATCCGCCGCATCGGATTTAGCAATTTGCGCGTGGGCGAGATCAATTACTTTGTCCGCCAGCAGGAGGAAAGCTTCGTCTTCCGGTTTTTTTCCACGCTTCCAGGCATCGATCATTCCGTAACGGACTTCGAGATTGGCGCAGTAAATCTTCCACCAGCGCGCTTCACCTTCGAGCAGGACGGGGAGGGGATTTTCGGGCTGGGACTGTTCGAGATTGCGCAGTATGGCGATGGCGCCGTCGGGATCGCCACTGTACATTTTGTCCATGGCTTGGATCGCTTCGGGCGGAAGCTTGATATCGCCGGCACGGGCGGGCGCCGCGGCGAGCATCGCGGCGATGGAAGCGAAGCAGAGCGCGACGGCAAGATAGATGCGAGAGGTTCGGTGAGGCACGGTATTCACTTTACTCTTTTTATCCAGCCGAGGAGCCATGCGGCGCTAACGTACATTACGAAACACTGCAGCGCAAAGGGAAGGAAGCCGAGGAAACCGGGGGCGGGCATCTCGAAAATTTTCCAACGCTGAAACATCGGGAAGGTGTAGAGCCATTTTGCGGCTGCCCAATAATTCCAGAATTCCCACAGGCAGCCGCAAATCCAGCCTGCGAGGAGAAATCCGTAGAGGCGCTGGCGCATGCCTTCGGCCTGATCGCCGATAAAGGATGGAAGGCCGAGGCGGTGATTGAGGGGATCGAGGAGCAAAAGAAATCCGATCCAGACGAGCGCGAAAAGGTAGGCGGCGAGGTGCCGGGGCACGAGGAGTGGGACGAGCAAGCAGGCCGCGCCGGAAATCATCAGGATGAATTCGGCGGTGCGCGAGATTTTCCGGTGCTGCGGCGCGGGTTCCGCCAGCGGGTCGCCTGATTGCGCTGGGAGAATGGCCTGGACCAAGTCGGCGGATTCGAAAACCGCGGGCGAGATAGTGGCGAACGACCAGGCATAACCGAGAAGCGCGGCGGGCCACGCGCGGGGAAGGCCGACGTAGGTCCAATTTTGCAGGCGGAGATTGTAGGCTTCGAAAATCAGCCAGAGAGGAATTGAGAGAAATGCGAGGCGCGCGACGACGATGGGCGCGTCGTTGAGGCGCGAGCGATTGGTGAGGGCGAGGACCGCGGCATCGGCGATGAGGATGTAGGCGCTCCAGGCGATGGGCGTGAAATAGGTGGCTACTGGCTCGACGCGCGCGAAGAGTAATACTTCGGCGGAGAGCAGGGCGAGCCATCCGAGCCAGCCGTAGGTTGGGAAGGCGCGGAGGCGACGGGCGCGGAAATATCCGAGAAAGAGTGAGGCTACGGTGGCGACGGTGAGCGCGAGTCCGAGGGCGGTGTGGGCGTCTAGCATGAGAGTGAGCGGCGCGGTGCTCCAGTTAATGATAACGCAGAGGTGGAGAAGTGTTCGGTGTGGTGACGGAGGAAGCATTTTCCCGGCGGCGAGTCGAAGAGAAATCCCTGCCTGCGGCAGGCAGGCTTCGCTGCGCTCCATTCGCGAAATCACTCAGGGCAGGCAGGATGACGAGCCAAGGAAGGAGCACAGGCAAGATAGCCAATGCTACGCGAACGCGCGGACCGGTGTAGTTTTCGGGGTGCTAGGTTCGCATTCTTGTTATGCTGACTTTCCCGTTTTTTGGAAAACATTGACTGAGGAAGGATTTTCTGACGCTGCGGCATGAGTGAACCGGAAAAACTCGAGCGTGGATTGGGGCTGATTGAAGCGACGTCGTTGAACATGACGTTCATGGTGGGGATTGGCCCTTTCATCGTGATTCCGTTCATCGTGCGCGCGATGGGCGGGCCGCAGTGCATTCTGGCGTGGGTGGTGGGTGCGGTGCTGGCGGCGTTGGACGGATGCGTGTGGGCGGAATTGGGTGCGGCGATGCCGCAGGCGGGAGGGAGTTACGTTTTTCTGCGGGAGGCGTACGGGGCGAACCGGCTGGGGCGGCTTATGTCGTTCCTATTTATCTGGCAGACGCTTTTTCAGGCGCCGTTGAGCATTTCATCGGGCGCGCTGGGATTTGCGGATTATTCGATTTATCTGACGGCGAAGATTCCGGCGGTGGCGGGGTGGCTGCGCACGCACGCGCAATACGCCAGCGGAATTATTGCGAACTACGACCGCGGGATCGCGGTGTTGATGATCGCGATTGCGGTGTTGCTGCTGTACCGGCGGATCACCGCAATCGGGAAAATTTCCACGGTGCTGTGGGTGATTGTGCTGGGGACGATTTTATGGCTGATTTATGGCGGGGCGACGCATTTTAACGCGAGCAATCTTCTTAGCTACCCCTCTGGAGCGTGGAGTTTTTCGTGGATTTTTTTCGCGGGGCTAGGGCACGCGTCGGTGCAGACAATTTATAGCTATCTGGGCTATTACAATGTGTGCAATCTGGGCGGGGAAATGAAGGACCCAGGAAAGAATATTCCGCGGGCGATTTTCATTTCGATTTTCGGGATCGCGATTTTGTATTTTCTGATGCAGACGAGCATATTGAGCGTGGTGCCGTGGCAGGAAGCGGCGCGTTCGAGTTTCGTGGTGAGCTTGTTCGTGGAGCGCACGTTTGGAATGCACTGGGCGAGGCTGGCCACGGCGCTGATTCTGGTCCTGGCGTTCGGCTCGGTGTTTTCGGCGACGCTGGGATATTCGCGGGTGCCGTACGCGGCGGCGCTGGACGGGAATTTTTTCTCGGTGTTCGCGAAAGTGCATGCGACGAAGCGTTTTCCGCACGTGGCGCTTTTGGCGCTGGGCGGCACGTCCATGGTGGTTTGTTTGTTTTTTGGCCTGTTTTCGGTGATTCGCGCCATCCTGGCGATGCGCTGCCTCATCCAATTTGTCGGCCAGGCGGTGGGATTGCTGCTGCTGCACCGGAGATGGAAAGCGGAGCACTGGCCTTTCCGCATGTGGCTGTATCCCGTGCCGGTGGTGCTGGCGATTGCGGGATGGATCGCAGTTTTTATTTCCACGGGTCGCGGGCCGATGCTGGCCTCGCTTGCGGCGATGGTGGCGGGTATTCTGGTGTACATGGGACGCGCGCGAATGCTGCGGCAGTGGCCCTTTGAGGAGGCCGGGACTTGAATTGGAATCCGAGGCGGGGATTTTTTGGCGTGACTGCAATTATTTCTTGCGTGGTTTCTTTTGCGTGCGCGGCACCACGGCCGGTTAGGGCGCAGTCGCTGCCGGAAACGGTAGAGGCGATTCATAAAGCGCGGGTGAGCACGCGCATCCTTTTTATTACGGCACATCCTGATGATGAGTGGTCGAGCCTGCTGGCTTATCTTTCGCACGGATTGAATGCGGATGTGGCGCTGCTGACGATTACGCGCGGGCAGGGCGGGCAAAACGCGATCGGGCCGGAGCAGGATGGAGAGTTGGGCGTGGTGCGTACGGAAGAATTGCTGGCGGCGGGTGAACATTACGGCGTGCGGCAGTATTTCACGCGCGCTTTGGACACCGGATATTTGAAGAGTCCGGAGCAGGCGAGCAAAGTGTGGGGAAATCTGGCGTTGGAAGACATGGTGCGAGTGATACGCACGTACCGGCCGGACGTGGTGATTAACGGCTGGGGTGGAGTACATTCCGGGCACGGGCATCATCAGGAGAGCGGAATTTTGACGCCGCAAGCGGTGACGGCGGCGGCGGATCCGAAAATGTTTCCGGAACAGATTGCGGAAGGGCTGGGGCCGTGGAAGGTGACGCTGGAAGCGCGGGTGGCGCGCAACGCGACTGCAGCGAACGCTGTGGCGTTGCCGGCGGATGAAGTGTCGCCGCTGTGGGGAAAAACGTACGTGGAGATGGGGATGGAGGGGCACGCGCAGCATCGGTCGCAGGGCACGCCGGCGTTTTTCGGGAACGCGTTTTTCCGGCGGCCGGTATTTCTGGTGGCGGAGGACGAGAAGGGCGAGGCGGGTAAATTTGATGCGCAGATGCTGGCTGAGCCGCTTGCGTCGCTGGCCGCGCGATTTCCGGGCGCGCAGGCGACGATGGCTCCGGCGTTAAATGCAGCCGATGCGGAATTAGCGGCTGCGGCGAAATCCACGCTGGAATTGGATCGCGCGGCTGCGGCGAAGTCGCTGGCTGCTGCGGCGAAAGAGATTGCGGGACTTCGCGAGCAACTGGTGAAGCAGGGTGGCGACGGCGCCGTGTGGGACGTTGACGGGGTATTGAAGCGAATTAATCTGGCGCTGGCCGATGATGTGGCGATTCCGCTGGACGCGCAGGCGAGCCGGCACGAATTGGTGGCTGGCGAAAACTTTTCGGTGGATGTGTCTATTGCGGGGACTCCGGCGGTGCCGGCGAAGTGGACGCTCGACGAGAGCAGCGTCGTGGTGCCGAGCGGATGGAGCGTCACGCCGGACGGAACGAAAGGAGCGAGCGACGCAGGCACCGCGAAGTTCACGGTGGCGATTCCGGCGGGGGCGGAGCGATCGCTGACTGCCGCGGACGCGATTTTGCCGTTTCCACCGCCGCTGGTGCGGTTGGCGCTGCGCGTGGAAGTTGCGGGATATGAATTTGCGATCGAACGGCCGGTGAATTCGATGGAGGCCACCACTACCGGGATACAAACTTATCCGCTGGAACTGGTGCCGGCGGTGACATTGACCGTGGAACCGAAGCAGGTGATGGCGCCGGAGAAACGGGCGGCGATGCCGGTGAAACTTTTCGCGCGAGTGCGTTACCACGGTACGGCGGCGACGAAGGTGACGGTGGGATTGGACGCGCCGAGGGGTTGGACGGTGCAGCTACCGAACGTCGCGGGTCCGCTGGAATTCGCGAAGGGCGGCGACCGTTTGATTCAATTTGTGGTGACGGCGCCGGCGGAAACTGCGGCGGGGGCTTACACGTTGCGTCCTTACGCGCGGATGGGCGAGGAAACTTTTCGCACGTCCGTGGAACCGATTCCGACTTTGCCGACGCGAAATTGGAGCGAGCCGGCGGATGCGACGGTGCATGTGCTAAATCTGGTGGTGCCGGCGGGATTGCATATCGGTTATATCGCGGCGGAGAACGATACTTTGCCCGAAATTTTGCGGCAGATCGGGATTCGCGTGGATATGTTGGACGAAGTGGCGCTGGCGTTTGGAGATTTGAGCAAGTACGACGCGATTACGGTGGGAATACGCGCGTACGAGTTGCGTCCGGACTTGCTGCGCACGAACGTGCGGTTGCTGGATTACGTGAAGCGCGGCGGGACGCTACTGGTGCAATATCAGCGCGACTTCGCGTGGAACGAGGAATTGCCGGCGCCTTTTAAGGCCACGATGCCGGGGGAGACTTCGCGGGTGACGGATGCGAATTCGCCGGTGCGATTTCTGGCGCCGGATGATCCGCTGCTAAATTCGCCGAACAAGATTACGCTCGACGATTTTCAAGGCTGGGTGCAGGAGCGCGGACTTTATTTTTGGGGAACGTTTGATGCGAAGTATACGCCGGTGCTGGGGTTGACGGATCCGGGCGAGGCGGAAACGAAAGGGTCGCTGGTTTACGTGCGCGACGGGAAGGGTTTGTACATCTATACGGGACTGTCTTTTTTTAGAGAGTTGCCGGCGGGAGTGCCCGGGGCGTACCGGTTGTTCGTTAACTTGCTGAGCCAGACGCGACATGCGGCGGCGCAGGATTGACGCGATGAATGCAGCTACTGGCGAAGGACTAAGCAACGCGATTGATTTGAGCGCGCGCGCTAGCGTGATCGAACCGCGACTGGTGGCGATTCCGGAGGGGTGGTTTTCGATGGGGAGCGATACCGGGCAGGAGAACGAGCGGCCCGTGCACCGCGTGTGGGTGGATGCGTTCGAGATGGCGGAATGCCAGGTGACGAACGCGGAGTATGCGCGATTCTTGGCCGCAACGAAGCACCGCGCGCCGCTGCATTGGAGCGATAGGAACTTTTCCGATGCGGAGCAGCCAGTGGTGGCGCCTTCGTGGTTTGATGCGGCGGCTTACTGCCAGTGGTTGAGCGCGGGCAGCGGGCGGCGATATCGTCTGCCGACGGAAGCGGAATGGGAACGCGCGGCGCGCGGCGGCGTGGAGCAGAAACAATTTCCGTGGGGCGACGAGCCTCCTGAGCATTTGACGAATTATTCCGTGCGCTGGAAGAACGGGCCGGAGCCGGTGGGACGTGCGGAACGAAACGCGTATGGACTTTGCGACATTGGGGCGAACGTGCACGAGTGGTGCGCAGATTGGTTTGCGGCGGAATATTACGGTGCGTCGCCGGAGCGCAATCCCCAGGGGCCGACGCAGGGCGCGCGGAAAAGTTCGCGCGGAGGATCGTGGCGGCACCAGATTAAGATATCGCGGTGCGCGGCGCGGGCCAGCATACCTCCGGAATTTCAGTACGCGGATTATGGATTTCGCGTTGTGCGGGATTTGAGGAAATAGCGAGCACGCGCGTCTTTCTGGAGCGTTTTGAATTACAAGGCACGGCGGTTCGCGGACTGCCCCACAATATCCGACAGGGCTGACGCTGTGGCAAGCTGGGGCGCAGCAAGCAGCGCCCCTATCGCGAACAGCGCGTTCGCGCCAATTTCTCGCAAAGAAAATACGCACGAGCACCCACGACGCAAAATTCATAGGTCGTTTTTTCATGCGCAACACGTGCGCCAATGGCCGTCATTGTGCTTTCAGGGCCGTGCTATGCTCCGGCGGGGCAGGCAAGGAGGAAAACGCAAATGAGGCAGCTTGAGGTGAGTTTCGTGGGGTTGCGCGCGGGGGTGATTCGCGCGCTGGCGGGCGTCGTGGTGATTCTGCTGCTTTGCTCGGGGGTGTGGGCGCAGAAAAACAAGAAGAATCAGCCCGCGCCGGATCAGTCGCTGCCGTCCATGCCGATGTCGCCGAACGATCAGATCGAACACAACATTGGCGAAATGCTAGCGGCGCAGCAGTTGGGAAATCTGGAATTGATGCACAAATATTATTCAGATAGCGCCACGTTTGTGAGCAGCGATTACGGGCCGCCGATTGTGGGGTGGAAAAACTGGGCGGAAGGTTACGAAAGGCAGAAGGCGGCGTTCCAGCAGATGCAGATTATGCGGCGGAACACCTACATCTATATACATGCGGATGTGGCGTGGGCCACGTACCAGTGGGATTTTTCGGCGATGCTGGCGACAGGAAAGGGTTACGACGCGCGCGGGCAGACGACGCTGGTTTTCACCAAAGTCGGCAACGATTGGCTGGTGGTGCACAACCACACGGCGGTAGATTGCAGTTTGCTTGCGCCGGCGGAGGCGACGCCAGTGACGCCAGGACCATCCGCGGCGCCCGCCCAGTCTAAGCCGCCGAATCAGTGACGAGTGATCAGTGATAAGTGGCGCACGATTTGATGGGACGCGGCGGGCGCGACCCTTCGATCCCGCGCAGCGGGATCTCAGGGTGAATCGCCCTACAGGGCGATTCAGAACTTGTTGAAGCCCTCGAAGAGGAAGACGCCCAGGGCGGTCAGCAGCAGGACGATGGAAAGGATCATGAAGAGCTTGATGGGCTTGGACAGCTTGTCAATACGCGCGACCAGTTCGCGCTGCTCGTTGGCCATGGAATCGCCGGCGCGATCGAGAAAGATCTGATCATCTTCACGAATTTCGAGGGTGCCGCGATAGGCGAGAAGAGCGATGAGAACGGCAGTTACCGCTCCCCAAAGAACCAGAACGCCCAAAAGTGCGCCGTGAATCGCTTCCATGGGTGCCTCCCGCCCGCCGGCCATGAAGAGTGCCTGAGTGCAGACGGCCGTGCAGGCCCGAATTGCTAGCTGGATTGCGGGGATTATAGCGCAGAGGGCCAGTTCGAGTGCAAGCAAATCAAAAGGTCGCGGGAACCGCCCGGCGGGAAGCTGTATTAGCGAAGTGTTCCAGATCCCTGCTGGGACTCCAACTGGATAGGACTTTTCGGATCGAGTTGCGGCACGCCATTCGGTCCCATCACATAGGGATAACCCGCCGGGTCCTGCAAGGTACCTCCGACCAATCCCGCATCCCGCAGCTCCTGCATCGAGGTAGGGAAGCGGCCGAATTTTCTCCAGTAATCCTCGGAGCTTTCGTTCAGGCGCCTCAGGCCCAGCATCGCGTCCAGCGAATGAATATGCTGTAAGGCGGTACGCCGGACCTGTTCGTCTTTAGTGCTGGAGTACACTCCCGTCCAGATCAGGCGGGATGTTTCCAGCTCGTTGCCGGTTTCCGCGACGCGCGCAGCCATCACTTTCATCCATATTTGCGCGTTGGGATTCTTGCTGCCTTCCAGATAGGCTTCAGAGGCTTTTTTGTAATCCTTCAAGTGGATTGAATAAAGAAATCCCAGATCCTGATAGAGCCGCCATTCATCCGGATTTTCCGCGATGCCTCGTTTTACCAGCTGCACCGCCAAATCCGCACGCCCTGGTCCGCCCGGCGGTTGCTCCGAAAGAAAAACCGCGCCGAAGCGATAGGCGATCATTAAATTGGGATCGAGCGTGGTAGTGATGTCGAGCAAAGGCCACAGCTGTTCGTAAGTCGCGCCCGGTTTGTGGGCCCTGACGCCATAATATTGCACTACGCGCGTCCAATAGATGTCCGCCAGCAGCGACTCATATCCCAAACTCAGTTTCTGCAGCAGCGGACCTGAGCGCAGCAGCAATTCTTCCTTGTCCTGGTTCATCGCGAGCGTATCCACGTCAATACGCATCTGTAGCGCCGCGCATATTGCGAACAGCGCGGGCACCGCCACCAGCGCCAGCAACATCGCGCGCGTGTGGCTTTTATTTTGGCTGCGCTTGCTCATTTCAAATTGCGCCCGGAAAACACCGCGGCCGAAGCCACCAGAATCAGAAGCACGTACAACGCCGCGTACACCGTGTTATGCCAGATCAGCGCGAGCGGCACCGCGTCGCCGTGCGCTGCCTCTGCAATCACGCCGAAATTGTGAAAGTTCGGCAACAGGTAGTAGATGAAGCGCGTCACGACCGCCAGCACCCAGTTCGATGTGAATTGGCTGATGCCCTGTATGCCCGGCGCGAAAACTCCGGCAACATAAATTCCCAATGTGTACAGAGTGGAAAGCATCGGGCTGGTAAAACAGGAAAAGAACAGCGCCAGGGCCGTCACTAGCGCCAGCTCCAGCAAAATAAAATAAACCGCCACCAGAATCGTCGCGTCCGCCCGCTCGAATTTTCTGCTGACGCAGTACAACGCCGCGCCCAATCCCAGCGTCATCAGCGCGGTGTTGACCACCAGAGTGAGCAGCAGGCCGGCAAATTTTCCCACCAGGAATTCCCAGCGGCGGATGGGCTTCGACAGTAAACTGTAGAGCGTGCGCTTTTCCATCTCCTTGTACACCAGTCCCACGCCGATAAAAATCGCCATGATGATTCCAAAAATCGAAATCGCCGAAAGCCCCAGGTTGATGATCACCATCCGTTCGATCCCGATCGAGATCTGGCCCACCAGGATGGCCGCGCCGATCATCATCAGCGCGAAAAATATCAGGTTGTACAGCACGCGGTCGCGCACCGCTTCGCGAAACGTATTGATGGCTACCACGCCTGGTATCACGCTCATCGCACACCCACTTCCGCGGCCGGCACTTGCGATTTTTGCCGCCCCACCAGATTGAAAAAATAATCCTCCAGCGACGGCCGCAGCGGCGCCACCGACAGAATGCGCCCCTCGCATCCGCGCAATTGTTCCAGCACCGCGTACAGCTCCTGCTCCGCCACTTCAATGCGGTAGCGATTGCCGATGTTTTTCGCGCGCGCCGCGATGTTCGCGGGCAGCGTCCGTTCCTTGCCCACTTCGAATAAAATTTCCATGCCTTGCACTTCCATGGACACGATCTCCCCCGGCGAGCCAACTCCGCGCAATTTCCCTTCGAGCAGCACTGCCACGCGGTCGCACAGCATTTCCGCGTCGGAAAGAATGTGCGTCGAGAAGAAAATCGTGCGGCCCTGCTTCTTCAAATCCAGAATAACGTCGCGCACTTCGCGCCGGCCCACTGGATCCAGGCCAGACATTGGCTCGTCCAGAAACACCACCTGCGGATCGTGCAGAATCGCCTGCGCGATGCCCACGCGCTGCAGCATGCCTTTTGAAAATTTCCGCAGCTGAACGTCGGCCGCTGCCGCCAGGCCCACCAGGCTGAGAAAGCGCGCCACGCGTTCGTTCCGCTCCGCCGCGTTGAACCCGAAAAACCGCGCGAAATATGCCAGCAGCTCGCGCGCCGTCAGATAATCGTAAAAATAGGGCTGCTCCGGCATGTAGCCGATCTCGCGATGCATGCGCACGTCGTTGATCGAACGTCCGCGCACCCGCGCCGTTCCGGACGTCGGAAAAATCAGCCCCATCAATAGCTTCATCGTGGTGGTTTTCCCCGCACCATTCGGCCCGAGGAATCCAAACGATTCCCCTTCTTCCACCTGCAGCGACAAATGGTCCAGGGAGCGGCGCATTTTTTTTCGCCAGAACCCCACCGGGTAGTCTTTGGTCAGCCGTTCGATTTCAATTGCTGGATTCGCCATGGCCCCTCATTATGAATTTTTCCAGCGCCCAGCGGTTCATGTCAATTCCCTGGTGTTGCTATCCTCAGCACATGCCCGAATCTGGGGTTCTGCGGGATTTCCACATAACCACCGTGCGTAATGATCGCGCCGAACGATCGCTGTCGTTACGTGCGTTCTGAAATCACCGGGCGATTCCGGGCGCGCGCCAGAGAATTTGCGGAAGATTTACCGGGAATGCGTGAGGAAAACGATTTTCGGCAAGTGCAAATTTGATTCGATCGGAAAAGCAGGACGTGACAAATTTTTTCCGCAGCCGCGCACTGCGCCGCGACGACGCGTGCCAACACCACCGTCGCCGAAGAGGTTCGTGAAATTTTCGCGCCGCAAACTTTCTACTCACGCTTTCGCCCCTTGTTTGCCTCTACCGTGGAATGCGTCCAACCGGATACCCACCACAATATGTAGACGTTTTCGACACCGCGAGCCGAAGATTTTGTGTTTTCTATATGAATTTTTCTTGACAAGTTTTCCACAACCCCCGATACTGCGCTTCCAAGCTCGGGGGAGAATTAGTTGGCCGCAGCATTTTTTCGCTGCCCCCAACCAGTCGTAGAGCCGGACCGGGTTAACCGAAAATCTAAAGGGGCCTTACCCCACTGCACACCGCGCCTCGGTTTTCTTGCGCGGCTTAGCTGGGCTATTGTCACTTTTTTTTCGGCGCGAACGGCGTTTGTTGCCGCTCCTAGGTCTGGCTGCTCCCCACTGTCACAACTTTTGTGTACCAGTACGGTGCACTTCACTTCACCCTCGGGGCGCAACTTAGGAGTAGAATGAAGGTTCTGCTCCCGCACGGCTCCCCGGCTCACATGCACGTGGCACCACTGCCTGCGCGGAGGCAAAATGGCTGAAACAAGGACGGTATGGAACAGCATGGCCGAAACGAATCAGATTGCGCGGCGAACGACGGGGCTGGAATTCCAGCGGCGGTTCACCGACGGTAAAGTTTCACCTTTCGACAAAGTTGAGTGGGAACGTCGTACTGCTCTCATCGGTGATCATAAAGGCCAGGTAATCTTCCGCCAGGAAAACGTAGAGGTCCCCAAGTCCTGGTCCATGACGGCCACCAACATCGTGGCTTCCAAGTATTTTCACGGCAAACCCAACACCCCCGAGCGCGAAAACTCAGTGCGCCAGCTGATCGGCCGCGTGGTGGACACCATCGTCCGCTGGGGCGATGAGGGCGGCTACTTCGGTTCACCCGAATCCAAAAACATTTTCCGCGACGAACTCGCTCATCTGCTTGTCGAGCAGAAAGTCGCCTTCAATTCTCCCGTCTGGTTCAACGTTGGCGTGCAGGCCAAGCCGCAATGCTCCGCGTGCTTCATCAATTCCGTCCAGGACAACATGGATTCCATCATGAACCTGGCCAAGACCGAGGGCATGCTATTCAAGTGGGGCTCCGGCACCGGGACAAACTTCTCGTCGCTGCGCGGCAGCAGGGAATCTCTATCCGGCGGCGGCATCGCATCCGGTCCGGTGAGCTTCATGAAGGGCTTCGACGCTTTTGCGGGCGTGATCAAGAGCGGCGGGAAGACGCGCCGCGCCGCCAAAATGGTCATCCTCAACGTCGAACATCCGGACATCATGGAGTTCATCCAGTCCAAGACCAAGGAAGAGCGCAAAGCGCACGTGCTGATCGAGCAGGGCTACGATCAGGCGATCGACGGCGAGGCTTACAGCTCCGTCTTTTTCCAGAACGCCAACCACTCCGTGCGCGTGACCGACGATTTCATGCGGGCAGTAGAGGAAGACCGCGGCTGGTGGACCCGCAATGTGAACGACGGCAAACCGTGCGAGGAATTCCGCGCGCGCGACCTGCTGCGCGAAATGGCGGATTCCGCCTGGCGCTGCGGGGATCCCGGCATGCAGTACGACACAACCGTGAACCGCTGGCACACCTGCAAGGCCACCGACCGCATCTACGCGTCGAATCCGTGCTCGGAGTACATGTTCCTGGACGACACGGCTTGCAATCTGGCTTCGCTAAACCTGATGAAGTATCTCGGCCCCAACGGCCAGTTTGATTCTGACTCGTTCAGCCACTCCGTGGACGTCACCATCACGGCGCAGGAAATCCTGGTGGACAATGCCAGCTATCCCACGGAAAAAATCGCGCGCAATTCGCACGACTACCGTCCGCTGGGCATCGGCTACGCCAACCTCGGCGCGCTGCTAATGTCTCTCGCGCTTCCTTACGATTCCGACGGCGGGCGCGATTTCTGCGGCGCCATCACCGCGCTGATGACCGGCGAATCCTATGCCCAGTCCGCACGCATCGCGGAACGCATGGGCCCCTTCGGCGGCTATCCGCGCAACCGCGAAGCCATGATTGACGTTATCCGCATGCACCGCGATGCGTTGCGTCCTATCAAAGAAGAACACGTGCAGCCTTCACTGCTGCGCGCCGCCCGCAAAGCCTGGGACGATGCGCTCGAGCTAGGCGAAAAATTCGGCTACAAGAATTCCCAGGTTTCCGTGCTCGCTCCTACCGGCACCATCGGCTTCATGATGGATTGCGACACCACCGGCATCGAACCTGATCTGGCGTTGGTGAAGCAGAAGCGGCTAGTGGGCGGCGGCGTCATCAAGATCGTCAACAACACCGTGCCACAGGCTTTGATGAATCTCGGTTATCCCACGGAACAAGTTGCGCAGATCGTGGATTACATTGACGCCAACGCGAAAATCGAAGGCGCTCCTGGGCTGAAGGACGAGCATCTGCCCGTTTTCGATTGCTCGCTTTCTCCCATGGGCGGCGGACGTTCTATCGCCTGGCGCGGACACCTCCGCATGATGGCGGCGGCCCAGCCGTTCCTTTCCGGCGCGATCAGCAAGACCATCAACATGCCGGAAGAATCCACCGTGGAAGACATCATGCAGGCCTACACCGAATCCTGGAAATATGGGCTGAAGGCCGTGGCCATCTACCGCGACAATTCCAAACGCTCGCAGCCGCTTTCGGCTGCCAGCAAGAAGGAAGACGAAAAGCCGGCTGCTGCAGCTGCTGCGGTGCCGGTTGCAGAAGCTGCTGCCGCTCCGGTTGCGTCTGCGCCGCAGCAGGAAGAGCTTTTCGCGCGTGGCGCCAGCCGCCGCAAGCTTCCCAACGAGCGCAGTTCCATCACCCACAAATTTTCCATCGGCGGCCACGAAGGCTACCTCACCGTCGGTAAATATGAGGATGGCGCTCCGGGCGAAATCTTCATCAAGATGGCGAAGGAAGGCTCCACACTTTCCGGCATCATGGACGCCTTCGCTTTGTCCGTTTCGATCGCGCTGCAATACGGCGTGCCGCTGCGCGCGCTCGTCGATAAATTCGTCAACTCGCGCTTCGAACCATCGGGCTATACCGGCAATCCCAATATCCGCTACGCAAAATCAGTGGTGGATTACATCGGTCGCTGGCTCGGCGCGAAATTCATCTCACCCGATTATCTGGATATAGACGCCACCGCGGATTCCGAAGCTCCAGCCACTACGGCTGCGGCGATGGCACACGCGGTCGCTCCAGCATCCGCCGTTAGGCATGCCGACCCGGACGCTTCCACGCGCCAGCGCGCCACGATTGACGACGCGCCCTCGTGCTCCGAATGCGGCATGTTAATGACTCCCAACGGCAGCTGCTACAAATGCTCTAACTGCGGCGGGACGTCGGGCTGCAGCTGAGGGCGAGATACAAACAGCGAGTTTTTCGTGAAGTCAAAACGAAGGAAAGCTTTAGAGGTACTGTAGGGGTGGGTGCCGCAGGTGCGGGACCGCCCCTACTTTTTTGCGTGCATCACACGCCGAAACTCACGCCTCAGGCGCCGTTGACTTCCGCAACGACCGCACTGCGGCATAGCCCAGCAGGATCACGGCCACCAGCAGAACGAGCCACAGAAAAATATCGTGCGTCTCGGTCCAGGGGCGCGGATCGACCCAATCTGTGTTCACTACTTCCGGGCCCAGCTGCGCCGCCACCGCCGCGGCCATCTGCTTCGCGTCGAGGCGGCGGCCTAGATCGTAGTGCGCGGGCTCGGCGCGTTCTTGGCCATAAATCAGGAAATAACTTCGCCCCGGCTGCTGCTCGAAGACCAGGTGCTGTGGCGTTACATACAATTTCGGCGCGGCGCCTACTAAAGGTGCGTCATTTCCATTCACGATTTCCACGCGAAGGCAGTGCACCTGTGCCGCGCCGCGAGCAACCATCACCGACAGCTGCTCCAGCTGCGCGTCTGCGCGGCGATAATGATAAATTTCGCCGCCGCCGATGCTGATCCATTCTTTGTCGTCTCCGCTCACGGAAATTCTCACGGTGCGAATGAACTCCGCGGGCGCCGTCACGTCAAATCGCACTTCCAGCCCGAGTTCCGCCGCCGCGCCCACATCGGCGTGCCAAAGGGTGCTGCCCGCAGGCTGTTTCGCTTCTGGCGACAAAATAATTTCCAGCGGTACGCGTTCGGCGGGTTGCACGACTTCATGCAACACGTCCGCGCCGAACACCGCGAATTTCGTATCGCCATCCAGGATACGCACACGTAAATACTGCGCGTTATTTTCGGAGTAGTGCACCACCTGGGTGCCTTCGTGCCCATCTTTGCGGAAGCGGAAAACTGGCGCGCGCTCCTGCACCATCCTCCAGACGTGCCCGTCGTCGCTGGCCTCGACTTGCACCCACTCGATGAAGTCCGGTGCGGTAGTCTGAATGCGCACCGCATTGTGAAATGGCGCGTGCGGCCCGACATCCACGATCAATTGCGTGAATTGCCCGGCGGTAAAACTGTTTTCGCGCAAAGTGGACGGCAGCGACGCGGTTCTCGACGTTCCCTCGCTACGGAAACTTACGTACGGCACTTCCGCGCCCTGCTCGTCAATCACGCGCACGTCGGCGAGCCAGGGGATTGCGTGGGGATATATTTCCAGCGGCGTGATAACGCTCACCAACTGCGGCGCGGTCGTCGGTGTAAGTTCAATCGCGCGCGAATAGCGCCAGTTCTTCGACGCGGCAGGCAGCCGCGAGTCCGCTAGCGCGACAAAAGTCGCTAGCAGCGCCGCGCCGATCGCGCCAACGACGAGAACTCCACGCCGTAATCGCGCGGACAAAGGTAGAAATAGACGCAATCGCGCGCTCACGCCTTTCGCTCGCCCTTCCGCCCTAGCAATTGCCGTTGGTAGTAGAACGAAATCAGCATCAGCGCGAGGCCGAGCAGCAGGAACGAAACGATGCGGTAGAATTTCTCGAGGAACGAAAGGTCAAAAAGAAAAACCTTCACGATCACGACGCCGAGCAACACCAGCGCCTGCCAGCGGATCGCTTGCGATTTCTTCCAGAATCCAGCGCCGAGCAATCCCAGCGCCCACACCAGCCAAAGCATCGAAAGTGCCAACTCCTGCGCGTGCCCGCGGTCAATTCCCAGCGAAGGTATGCGCCCAAACACGTCCCACACTTCCAGCGACAATGCCGCCAGCGCCAAAATATTCGCCACAATCGCGGTCACCATCAATGCGCCGCTTTCCTGCTCGCCCAACTCTTCATCGCTGCTCGCCGCGAAATAGCAGCTCAGCGCCATGCAAACGACGGAAATCGCAAACGTCGCAAATCGCGCATTCAGCAAAAATGTGTCGGCGGGAATCGAAATCAGCGCCAAGCGCCCGGCTACAATCGCAAACAGCACCAAGCCGGCCCAGCGCAGGGCCGCGAACTGCGCCCGCAATCCGCTCCAGATCAGCACCGCGCCCTGCACTGCCCAGGCGATCGTGATCCAATTCCCGTCCAGCCGGATCGGAATCGCCAACGTCACAAAAGTTAGCGCCAGCCCGGCGTACAAAATCCGCGCCAGGCGCACTTCTGTGCCGCGTTTTTCCGGCAGCATGCGCTCCGCCGCCAGATGCACCGCGGCTAGGGCCAGCACCGCCCCCGTCAAAGCCCAGCGATTTTCCGGCCATAGCATCACGCGCAGCGCCACCAGGTAAGCCAGCGAATTCACAAGCACGATCGCGGCTTCGAGTCCTGAAAGCTCGCCATCGCGCCGGCTGCGCACCACCGGCAATGCCGCAAACAAAATAAAAAACACCGTGGCGAACATGACGGTGATCGCCAGCTCATACGGCCTGTAAAAGTCGCTGTACCAACCCCAGAAATAAACCAGCGTCGCCAGAAACTGCACAGGCGGCAGCGATTTCCAATCTCGCACCCAGGCAATTACCAGCACTCCGGCGCCCAGAATCGTCAAATACGTGAAGAGCGAAACTTCGTGGTTCTGGCCGGTGCTAACCAGCATGGGCGTGATCACTCCGCCCACGAGCGCCAGGAACGCAATACGCTCGGAGTTGCGCCCCAAGGCCACCACCAGCGTCACTGCGGTCACCGCGATCATCGCCATGAACGCAATGTCCTGCGAAACAATGTGGTAATAATGCCAGCCCGCCCACAGCGACAAATACAGCACCGCCGCGCCCAGTCCCGCGATTCCTTCGGAAAAATATTTGTAGCCGCGAGCGAGCAGGTGGTGGCTCCACGGATACAGAATGCTCCCCGCGAGGAGACCGATTCCCACTCTGCCGCGCGGGCCCACCCAATTATTGTCGAACGCATATTTCAGGAAGAACGTCACCGCAAACAGCAGCGCCAGGATTCCCACGTAATTCAGCCAGCGTCCCGCGACCACCTCCTCAAAATTTCCGCCGGCCGCGTCGCTCGTCATTTTGCCGCGGGACATCGGCTGCGAAATTGCCGGCAGGTGGTCCCGGCTTGGCACGGGCGTGTGTGGGTCTGAAACAGGTGCGGAAACTTCGGATGGCCGTGCAGGCTGCGAAGGTAAAGGTACGGAAGGGGAGGGCGCCGTAGGAATGCGTGGATGCGCAACAGCCGTAAGCGCAGCATCCGTAGCTTCCCGCGGAGGAATCGCACTCGCCGCAGCTTTCAGCGCCGACATTCCCTTCTCAATCTGCGCGAGCCGTTGCTCCAGCGCGTAAATCCGCCGGATCAATTGCGCCACTTCCGCCTGGGCGGCGCTCTTCACTGCGCCCACGCGTACGTAGGCGACGATGGCCAGCACAGGCACACCAATCACCCAAAGGACGGCAATCAGTACGAACGGCGCGGCGCCTAGTCCCATATGTGAGAGGGTTTGCGAAAACTGAGGGTATTACAGCACAGCAACGCAATGCAGACAATGCACTTGCCTGGGACAAGCGACCAAGGTGCCAACACAAAAAAAGAGGGGGCCCCGTCGGGCCCCCGTCATGCTCTACCCCTAGTTCCGGTCTCAGCGCGGCGAAACCGGCCCACCCCGGGATAAGAGACAGCCGTCGTGTAGTTTGCACGCCGGATGCCAGCTCAGCGGCTTTTCCCGCGAAGACCTATCTGTTGTGCCCGAAGGGTTTAGCTTCCGCGAAAACGGAATCGCCTATGGTATTGCGGTAGCAACATCCAGTTTCTGAAAGCGCGCAACCATTTTTCTACGTTCTTTGGAAGAAAATTGGCGCTAGCTCCGCGCGCGAACTCTGAACCGCTTCCAAATGAACCACCCAGGCACCAGCAAAATCGCCAGCCAGAACAAGAGCGAAGGCCCCACCGCAAATAGGAAAACCATGAGGGCCACCGCTCCCTCTTCGAGGTTGGTGAATCCCTCCACGGCGGCGTTCCGGATCTTGGTACCGATCGAAACCGGCCTCGAGCCCAATACCTGTCGGTATTCTTCGCTCAGGTCCACCTGCACCGTCGCGTAATTCACCCGGTGGACCAGGATCGCGCTCTGCCCTTGCATGGCTTCGATCTCTCCACGGACGCGCGCCAGCTCGCGCTCGGCTTCCAGCACATCTTGGAGCTTCCCTGTGCGGGTCCCCAGCAGTTCGATCAGCCGCTGTTCAGTGGCCCGCGCGCTCTTCAGCCGGGCTTGCAGGTCCACGTACTGGTCACTCACTTCCTCATTGGAACGCGTTTCCTCTTCCAGGTGGCCCAGCTTGCGAACGTCAGCCAGAAATCCATCGAGTTGCTTCGTCGGAATGCGCAAGGACGCCGAAAGTTCCTTGGCGTTACCGGTCTGCGCCTTCGCGTCCAGCTTTTCCACGTAGCCGCCGTGAGCTGCGGCTTGTTTTTCGATCGCTGCGCTGGCTTCGTCGTAGTTTGTTGCCAAAATATTCAGCGACGCCGTCTGCACGATCATCGGTCCGACGTTTTCCGGCGCCTTTAATTGCTCATCGTCTGAAGGTGGCGGCGTCGGCATCGGCCCTCCCACCGGCGCTGCCAGTTGTGCTTGGATTGTCGCAGCCGGCGGAAGGGATGTTGAGGCGGCGAAACGCCGTCTGTCTTCGAGCGGAGCGGACAAGCCGGTCGCGCGTTCTGTAGCAAGCCACGCCTCGTGGCGCGCTCTGAAAAAGTTTGGAATGCTCGCGACAGCAAGCAATGCTGCCAATCCCAACCCGGCAAACGCCCAAACGTAATGCTTTGCAAACATGCGACGCCAGTTCCACGACTTATTTTGCTCGGAGCCACTCGGAACTGTTTTTTTCGCGGCATTGCTCGAATCCAGCGCGGCAATCACCGTTTCGTTCATCCCCGCCGAGGGAAGGTCCACTTCAAAACTCGGCATCCGTTCCGAAAGCGCACGAAAGCCTTGTGCGACTTCCTGGCACTCGCTGCAACTCACCAGATGCGCCGCGAGCGCCGTCGCTCGCCGCGCTTCCAGTTCGCCGTCGAGATAAGCCATCACCTCTTCGGCATCAAACGCGTGTTGTGCATTTCGTTCCATAATATTCCTCGGCCTAATCCCTCACCGGCAGCAACTGATTTTTCAGCGCCGCGCGCGCCCGGAATAAACGCGAGCGCACGGTATTCACCGGAATACGCAGCACGGCTGCAATTTCGCCGTAACTGAGCTGTTCGTACTCGCGCAGCATCAAAATCTCCCGCTCGCTTTGTTCCAGATGCCCCAGCGCGTTGCGCACCCATATTCCCGCATCATTATTTTCCGCAGCATTGCCTTCTACCGCCCGGCTGTCGAGCTTTTCGTTCTCCGCGACCTCGCGCCCCGCCTTGCGCCTCTGCGCCGCCACCAGATGAATCGCGATCCCATACAAATAGCTGCGAAAACTAGCTCGCGGCTCGTAGCGTTGCACGTTCTGCAAAAGCGCCAGAAAGCATTCTTGCGCCAATTCCTCCGCTCGCGCCGGATCGTCTAGCCGTCGCCGAAAAAAACCATAGATCGGCTCGCGGTAGCGCTCGAACAGCTCCACGAACGCCTCGCGCGAGCCTTGCTGGAACTCCAATATGAGCTGGTCATCGCTATTCATAAGATACTGCCGCATCGCTTCCGGCCCCGGGTTTAGACGTTGAGTTGGCCTCTGTAGCGGCGTCCGCCGCGGCGGACACCATTTGTGGCCCGGCAACCGCCGCTACAAGGGCTGCGGTGCGTCCGTCCCGCGCCTCTCACTACTTAGAATGTCGCAAGTGCAGAAAAAGTTCCCGGAAGGCTCATCTATCTCGAAATAACACGGGGAGGGCTTCGCAGCCCCAAACGGCTAGGGCGGAAAAAGTCAGCCTAGCGTGAATGTGACGGTTATCGTGGTGTCCACTTCGACCGGCTCGCCCAACAACAGAGTGGGCGAGTAGCGCCACTTCCTTACGGCATCCAGGGCTGGCTCCGCGAGGAGGCATACCCCCTCGGATACGTGGGCTTCGCGGATTGAACCGTCCTTAGCGATGATCGCGTGAATAGTCACCGTCCCCTGGATGTGCGCGTCTTTCGCCTCTTGCCGGTATTTAGGGACTTCCTGATGGATGAGCTTTGCGGCCTGAACATTGGCGGCCACGCGAGTTCTTTTCTCCGACGCGTCGGCCGTCAATTGCCCACTTTGCGCTGCGCGCTGTTTCTTCGGGAGAGCGGGAGGATAAGCCGAAAGATTGCCGACGTAGCGAAAGCCTCCGTCAACATAGGCGAAATATTGCCAGATCATTTCCGTGGCGCCATCCGAAAAGCGAGCGTCGTACAGCGGCGCAGAACTCTGGCGCTGCAGTAGCAGGGGATACTCTTTAGCGGTGGCGGCGTTGTCGCAAGAGCCTTCAAAACGGTGCGCCACAATGCCCGTCTTCTTCTCGTGGAGCAGGTTAGCCAGTGTCGGTGGGATAGCCCTTTCGATTCCTAGCCGTGAGGATGCCGAGGCTGCAGTGTACTTTGGACCTCGCTCATCGCCGAAGACCGACTTGAACCAGTCGTCCGGATTTGGAAGCGCGAGCGACTTCGTGAAAGCCGTGAGTGTCTGGTAGTCGTTCGCTTTCGCGAGCTTCATCATCTCGCCCAGCAGTTTCTCCAGCCCTCGCGGCGTGTCCGGGTATGGCGGAATCGCAATGGCTTGCCCCGCTGGAGCCGCCGGCGGAGCAGTCTGTGGCGAATTCTGTGCGATGCCCGGCGAATTAACCAGCAGAATGAACGCAGCGAGCAATAAGTTTCGCGATTGATTCATAGGATTCTTCAGGGCAATGCGTAAAACGGTGTTTCGGTGACAAGTGATACACGCAGTAATCCGCCGAAGCAACGGGAATTCAGAACCTAATGCTTAGGACGAATCCGGAGCCTGCCTACGCTCCAATCGCTTCGCGCAGTGCGTCCGCCAGTGCTTGCGTCCAGCGCATCACATCATCGTCGTGCTCGGCTTCGACCATCACGCGCGCCAGCGGCTCGGTGCCTGAATAACGCAGGACCACGCGGCCCGATTTCCCCAGCGCTTTTTCGGCGTCTGCCAAAAGGCGCGACACTTCCGGCAGGGACTCGAGCGGCGGTTTCGACTTCACGCGCACATTCACAATCTTCTGCGGGAAAATTTTCAGTTCGGTGAGTAATTCATCCAGCGGCCCCTGCAGCGCGATGATGGAGGCGAGCTTTATAGCCGTCAGCATTCCGTCGCCGGTGGTGGCGTCGTCCAAAAACAAAATGTGGCCGGACTGTTCGCCGCCCAGGTTCGCCCCGGTGCGCAGCATTTCTTCCAGCACGTAACGGTCTCCCACCGCCGTGCGGGTCAACTTCAACCCGGATTTTTCCAGCGCGCGCTCCAGCCCGAGATTCGCCATCGTGGTCCCGACGATCACGTCGCCCTTCAGCTTTCCCGCGGATTTCAGATAACGCCCCGCCACCAGCAGCACGCCGTCCCCATCTACCAGCCGGCCCGAGCCGCTTGCGAAAATCGCGCGGTCCGCATCGCCATCAAATGCCACGCCCAGTGGCGCGCCCGATTGCGCCATGCGTTTCTGCATCTCCTCGGGATGCAGCGAGCCGCAGTCCGCATTGATATTTCGCCCGTTGGGGCTGTCGTTGATCGCGGTGACGTCGGCGCCCAGCGAACGGAATAATCGCGGCGCCAGCTTGCTGGCCGCGCCATTCGCGCAGTCCATCACGATCTTCATCCCCGCAAAATTTGCGCCCGGCAGCGCCGCGGCGCGCAGCCCGTCCAGATAATCGTCGTCAATTTTCTCATTGTCGTGCAGCTGCATTTCGCCGCGCGATTCCGGGGATTCGCTGGACGCGAGAATAAATCGCTCCAGTTCCGCCTCCACCGCGTCTGGAAATTTCATCCCGGTCGCGGAAATCAATTTCACGCCATTGTCGTGATAAGGATTGTGCGAAGCGGAGATCACCACGCCGGCCGCGAAACCCTCGTGATGCACCAGCCAGGCCACGCCCGGCGTCGTCAACACTCCGGCGGAAACGGCTTCCACGCCTGCTGCCGCCAATCCGCGCGCGATGCGATCTGCGATGTGCGGCCCGGATTCGCGCGTATCGCGCCCAATCAGCACGCGCGCGCGCGCATCCGGCGAACGCCCGTGCGAGCTGACGTATTCGCCCAGCGCCAGGCCTACGCGATCGAGTGTGGCGTCGTCCAGCGGAACTTCACCCGGCACGCCGCGAATTCCGTCTGTACCGAAAAGTTGTTTGGTCATGAATTGGTCATCGAATTATTATTGCACGCCAAAAAATCAGGCACGCGATTCTATCATCGCACCGCGCGCCCAGTCCCGTCGCAGCCGCATTCGCCTTTACCACTGAGCAAATGGCCAGTACCGCCGCCCCCGTCCCCAAGGCCAGTGTACGCGGAGGCACACCATTATTTGCGTGGCTCTGGCTGTGTTATCGTACCGCCATGCCTCTTGAGGAAGAGAAAATCGTCTCGGCGAGTACCGCCAGCGGAAAGATCATTGCGGCCGGAATCGTGATCGCCTTCTGCTACTGGGCGTCTTCGATTCTGGTGACGCTGCTGGTCGCGGTGCTGCTCGCGTATTTTCTCGACCCGGTGGTCAACTTTCTCGAAGATTGGCATGTGCCGCGTGCTCTGGGCTCGCTCCTCGTGGTTCTGTTCACCATCGCGGCAGTATTGGTTGTGGCATGGAGCATGATCGAGCGCGTGGACCAGTTCGGCCGCGACTGGCCTCTGTACCGCAAGCCGTTGCATCAAGTCGCGAGCGTCATCGAGCAAAGGATGGCGACCTTTGAAGAACACGTTTCCGAAATTGAGCCGGGCACAACTCCCGGCGAGCACGTCGTCTCCGTCGGAGAGTCACATCCGGTGCGCGCCGCTCTGCTCGCGCGGTTGAGTTCTTTGTACGAAGTGGTAGTGGCCGCGACCTTCGTGCCCTTCCTGCTTTTCTTCATGCTCGCCGCCAAACGCCAGGTGTGGCACGCCACCATGCAGTTATTTCCCGCCACGCGGCGCACGGAAGTGAAGGAAACTCTCGCGGACGTGACTATGGTGCTGCGCAGCTACGTGGTAGGCACCGCGCTGGTGGGGCTGATTCTCGTGGTTTTCAGTTGGCTCTTTTTCTGGGGCATGGGACTCGACTTTCCATTCTTGCTCGGCTTGCTTTCCGGCCTGCTGAATCTGATTCCCTATCTCGGCGTGGTTCTTTCCTGGGTGCCGCCGATTCTCATCGGCATCAAACAGTTTCACACGCCTGGCCCGTTCATCGGCATCTTCACGATCCTCACGCTGTTTCACTTCATCGCCAACAACTTGCTGGTACCTGCGCTGGTGGGTTGGCGCGTCCGTTTGAACGCATTGGCATTAACAGTATCCTTACTCTTCTTCGGCTTCCTGTGGGGCGCGATGGGCTTGCTGCTCGCGATCCCCGTCACCGCCGTAATCAAAGTAATCTGCGACCACATCGAAGAGCTGCAACCCGTCGGCCGCTGGCTCAGCGGCTAGCGCTTTCCGCGCGTGCGTAAACGTTCGATCGCATCCTTCAACGCCGCGCTGTTCTTCGCACTCTGAAACATCCGAATCGCCGCAATTCCCGCGGCTCCAGCGCGAATACACTCTCCCGCGTTCTCTTCGCTCACTCCGCCAATCGCGAACACTGGAATCGCCACGCCGCGGCAAATCTCGCCCAACCGCGCGATACCCTGCGGCTCTCCCATCCCCCGCTTCGAAGGCGTGTCGAATACCGGCCCGAAAAAAATGTACGCAGCGCCCGCACCTTCCGCCTCGCGCGCATCCTCCAGACTGTGGCACGAAACCCCAACCAAAAATTCCGCGGGAGCATGCCCGCCCCGACACCAACTCACCACTTCCCGCGCGCCCAGCGATTCCCGCCCTAGATGCACGCCCGCAGCTCCCGCCGCGAGCGCCGCGTCCAACCGGTCGTTCACAATCACCCGCGCGCCGCCTGCGGCAGCGACGGACTCCCGCGCCAGCCCGAGTAGCTCTTGCGCCGACAAATCCTTCTCGCGTATCTGTACCCAATCCACGCCGGCCGCGATCGCCGCGCGAATTTTCCCGAGCACACCCGCGCCGGCCTCACCCTCTGCGAGCGATTTCCGGTCGGTCACGTAGCAAATAATCGGCTGCTTAAGTGCGGGTAACAACGGTGGCAGTCCGGCGGCGAAATGCTTCGAGGGCAAACAGCACGTTCAGCACTCCCAGCCCTGAAATCATGCCGCGCAAGTACGGGTTCATCACGAAAAGCGCCAGGCCGGGATACTGAAACATAAAATAGTTCACGTCCCAAACTTCGGACCACGGCATCAGGATCAACAGCAGCCCCAGTTCCAGCCACAGCAACAGCAATATGACGCGCAGAATCCGATTGAACATGTTTAGCTTACGATTATGGGAGATTATCGCCAGACTCGCAACTGCGCCGCACATTAATCCTGCGTCAGCGGACAGAAAATCGCACTGCTTCGCCGCGGCCTGTTGTCATTTTCGTGCCCTACCGCGCACAAACGCCCAACCGCGACCCGCCAGCCGCGCCGAAACCCGATAAAATTATCGCGCCATGAAAATCTGCGTCACCATCGCGAACGCGCGCGGCACCCGCCGATTCCCACGCGCACACGTCATGCTGCTCGTTGCCGTGCTCTACGCGATACTCGCCTCGCCGACCAGTGCGCAGAAATGCACCGTAAAACCCGCGGTAATCTCACTGGGCCAAACAGTCCGCCTATCCTGCGCGGTCCCCGCAACCAGCGCCAAGCTGAACGACCGCACCGTCCGCCTCTTCCCGCAATCAAACGGCGGCTCGCAAGGCCTGATGCCGGTCGCCGTAGCGGACACGCCCGGCTCGTACGAAATAAAATTTCAAGCCGAAGACGGCGCGGCACTAGCCTCCGCAAAACTCACGATCCGCCCTACCAAATTCCCAACGCAAAACGTGGTCCTAGCTCCGCAAATCGAAGCCCTGCACTCCACGCCCGAAGACATCCAAATGCTGACGGAGTTTCGCAACACCGTATCCGACTTGAAATATTGGGAAGATCCTTTCGTCGCTCCTGTTCCCGGCTGCGTGCTCTCTCCCTTCGGAGTAAAACGCCTCCATAATGGCAAGCCCACCGGCGAATTTCACGCTGGTATTGACCAGCGCTCGCCCGCAGGACGCCCCGTTCACGCGGTAGCAGCCGGCACAGTGAAAATCGCGCAGCCTTTCGCGGTCCTCGGCGGCACGGTCGCGATTGACCACGGCCAGGGCCTCGAAACCATGTATCTGCACATGTCAAAATTATTGGTGGAACCCGGCGCGCACGTAAAAAAAGGTGAAGTGATTGGCTACGTGGGCGCAACAGGCCGCGCCAACGGCCCACACTTACATTGGGTGATAGATGTGAACGGCGTTCCAGTGAATCCGCAGCAATGGGTCGCGCTGAAATCCTGCGGCTCCGAAAAAGCTAAGCCAAGCACGAAGTAACCACGCACGCTTTCGTAAACTTCGGCTCAGGTCGGGCGAGAGTCAGACTTACATCACGGTTATCAGGCGGACGGATAGGCTCGCATGGGCAATTCTTGAACCAGCCGCAGCTTGGACCTAATTTCCTTGCGCGAAATGCAGTTCACCGTTGAACAATTTCAAGCGCGAGCTGACCACCTGTTTTACCGCATCCACGGCGGACGGCAAAATCTTGTACGGCACGACTTCGTCAGGTTGTTTGGCCAAACCCTGCTCCAAGCCACGTCTCCACGCGACCCGAAGCTCGGTGTTGATGTGGACGATGTTGACTCCCGCTGCGATTGCCTTGCGCAAGTCTTCGTCGTCGGTTCCTGAGCCTCCGTGAAGGGTCAGGAGAACTCGTGCCGCTTGCTTGATCTTGGCTATCCTCTCGATATCCAACCGCTTCTTCGTTTCGCCGCGCACCATGCTGCGGAGCATGCCGTGCATGTTGCCCACCGCGGGCGCCAGGACGTCCACTCCAGTGCTTTCCACAAACTGTTTCGCTTGTTCCGGTGTCGAGAGTCCCTTCGAGAGGTCGGGGGCTTGGTCGTGAATTTCAGAGCCGCTTCCGATGTCGCCGATTTCTCCCTCGACGAGCATCGAGGGATTGATCGATTTCAGCGCTTCCACTGCCTGTTTGGTTTCTCGCACATTTTGATCAAATGGCAAGGCCGACATATCAAAGACGATGGAGTCAAACCCAGCCTTAGCGGTCTCCACCGCCTTCGCGAGGGAGTGGGTGTGATCCGCGTTAAGAAAAATCGGATAGTCGAATTCCTCGCGCAGACTTCGCACGAATGCCGCGATCGGGCGAGCTCCCACAAACTCGCGCTCCCCCTCGGATAAACCAACCAGGACTGGCACGCCCAGTTCGCGGGCAGCGCCAAACACCGCTTTCAATAGAACCAGATCAGAAATATTGAAATGTCCGATCGCCTTTCCATTTTTTTGCGCGTCCTGCAAGAGATCCCGCAATGAATGCATATCATTAACTCCTCTCGCCCACGCCTTGGCCCGATCTCGGCGTTGATCGCAGGCACCGGTGAGCACGGTTTTACGCCAGAAGTGATTATACCGCCGAAGAACCGGATGCCGATGAGCCTGAAACTATCACAGCGCCCGATTTACGTTAGCGCTTTATCGGATGCGCGTTTTGGCGAAGAAGTGAAATTGGGCGAGGTGCTCTGCGCGCGTTCGATAAAGCCGTTAGAACGAAGTCGCCCGC